>WNFU01007103.1_pt1 | contig 13356 bp, 18 predicted proteins | sample 5400121 | NCBI WGS metagenome assembly WNFU01 (sample SAMN13153360, study PRJNA577476) | soil metagenome | isolation source: 100 cm soil or saprolite under grassland replicate 1 | place: USA:California | collected 2016-06-15
CACCTTGCACCATGCGTCACGGGACCTGCACAGCGCGCGGCGAGGGTCCGGCGCCGGCGATTTGACCATCGACGAGCGAGACCACTCGGTCGGACGCTCGGATCGTTTCCGGCCGATGGGCGATGACAATGCGTGTTATGCGTATTCCGCGCAGCGCCTCGTTGACCGATTTCTCGCGAGCAATGTCGAGGTGGCTTGTGGCCTCATCCAGCAAGAGGATACCAGGCCGGCGATACAGCGCCCGTGCAATGAATACCCGCTGCTTCTGACCACCCGAGAGCACAGTGCCCATGTCGCCGATCAGCGTGCCATAGCCCATCGGCATAGCAACAATGTCGTCGTGCACGGCTGCAAGCTTTGCGGTCGCCTCTATTCGCTTCGAGTCCGGCCGGTCGGCAAAGAAGCATATGTTATCGGCGATAGACCCCGCAAACAGCTGGTCATCCTGCATGACGACGCCGAGCATGGCGCGATAATTTTCCAATCCCACGCGGTTCAGCGGCTCGGCGTTTACGAGAAGTTCCCCGCGTGTGGGCTGCAGCAGTCCGGAGAGCAACTTGAGCAGCGTGGACTTGCCTCCTCCGGACGGACCAACGATCGCGACGGACTCTCCGGCGCCGATGCGGAGGTTGATGTCCTTGAGCACCCAGGGTTCGTGCTCGCTGTAGCGAAAGCTCACGTTGCGAAGCTCGATGCTGGCGGGCAGAACTTCGGTGTCCAACGATCTTGCCGGAAGTCCGCGCGGCTCTGGCGCGGTCAGTGCGATATCGGCAAGCCGCTCTGAGTGCAGGCGCAGCATCTTCAGGTCGACGGTCTTATTGATCAACTCGCTGACACGCTGGAGGAACTGACCCTTGTAGGCGATGAAGGCAAGCAGCAGGCCGACCGAGAAGCCGCCGTCCAACACGCGCCGCGCGCCAAGCGAGACGATGAAGATCATAAGCACGCCCAGCAGCAGCGCATGGGCCGTGCGGAACAACAGCTTGAGCTTCTCGGTTGTAATCTGCCGATTCACCGTCTCGACCAGCAGATTGAGCCAATGGACCCGACGTTCCTCCTGAGCTCCGAACAGCTTGACGGTTCTGATACCGCGCAGTGTCTCGAGGAAATGACTGTCGCGGCGCGCTCCCCATACGATCGCCTCGGACGAGGCTTGGCGCAACGGCGCGTACGACAGCCATCGGAGCATTGCGTACACCATGGTGCCGAGAAACACCACGACAGCGAGATCGGGGGCCAGGATGAACATGATGACCAGCGTGATGCAGGCCATCAAGCCATCGAGCAGCGCTTCCACGAATTCGCTAGTGATCGCCTGCAGGATGGTTTCCTGCGAGCCAAATCGCGACATGACATCGCCGAGGTGTCTTGCCTCAAAATACGACGCGGGAAGATTGACCAGGTGCGAGAACAGATTAGCGCGCGACTGAACCTTGAGCGATGCGTTCAGCCCCATAAGCATCCAGCCGCGCATGGCCGTAACCGCCGTTTGCAGCAGAAGGAGCAGCAGGAAACCGATGGCCAGCGTGACCAGAAGATCGCGGTCGGCGCTCACCAGGACCTGATCGACGACCCACCCGAGAAAGAACGGGCTCATCATCGCGAAGATTTCGATCACCAGCGCCAGGCCAAGCAGGTGACCCAGCGCTCGCTTCACGCCGGTGATTCGTCCCAACAGTTGCGATGCGCGCACGCGGGGTGGCGCCGCAGCCGGCTCGAAATGACTCGTTGGGGTGAGCTCAAGTGCGACACCGGTGAAGTGCCGCGAGACGACGGCCATCGGCAGGTGCCGTACGCCGACCTCAGGGTCGAGGATTACCGCACCCTTATCGCTGACGCTCTTGAGAACGACGAAGTGATTTAAGTCCCAGTGCAGGATAGCCGGCAATCGAAGCCGGGAGAGCTCGGAAAGCTCAAGGCGCAAAGGACGCGACGCAAGCCCAATCTGATCGGCAACCCGGATAACGTCTTTCAACGTCGCTCCCTTGAGCGACATCCCAAATCGGCGGCGCAGGTCGGGGAGGTCGGCATTATAGCCGAAGTACTGCGCCACCATCGCGAGGCTTGCCAGGCCGCACTCGGAGGCCTCGGTCTGCAGCACGATCGACACCTGGCGTCGCCAGCCGAGATTCAATTTTCCCGTAGCATTCATTATCGCAGCTTTCCAGTTAGGGAATACAGCGGATCAAGCACCCACTCGATCAGGCTCCGCGACTCGATCATGACATCCGCTTCGAGCTGCATACCCGCCTGCAGCGGCACTGCCTGGCCGTAGGCCATTGCGGTCTGCTGTGCGAGCTCGACGGTGACGCGATACATCGGTTCGTTGACGCCAACCAAGCTCGCCAAGCCGGTTAGCTGCTGGGACAATTCCGATGGACTGATGGCGGAACGCGACACGCTCTTGATCACTCCCTCATAGAGTCCGAATTTTTGGTAGGGGAAGGCCTGATATCGCAGGAGGACGCGCTGTCCCGGACGCACGAAGCCAATGGCGCGGCTTGGACTAAAAAGATGGGCCTCGAGGAGCGAGTCGGTCGGAACAATGCTCATGAGCGGCACATTAGGATTGGCATTGCCACCTGGCTCGGTCTGAATACCCGTCACGGTCCCCTCGTGCGTGGCCGTGATGACGATCTGCCGGCGCGCCTCGGCCTCCGCGAGCTCCTGCTCGAGGGCGGCCAGGTTGCGCCCGATTTCGCCGAGTTGATTCTGGCGGCGAAGGGGGAAAGCCTGAAGCGTACTTTGGAGTTCCAGGATCGCTCGCTCATGTGCTGACCGGGTGCGTTCCAAAGCCTTCAGCCTTGCATCAAGCTCGAAATGATTTCGTGTGGAGTTCTGGCGGTTCGCTACATTGAAGTCGGCACCGCTCATTCTCTGCCTCGTCAGCGCGTCCTCGGCGATCTGCACCTGACTCCGGAGCAGGTCGAGTTCGCTTGTGAATGAGGCGCGCTCCCGAGTCAGTATCGTAAGCCGCTGACTTAGTTCAGCGGCTTCCTGATCCAAGAGACGCCGCTGAACATTCATCGCCGTCGTCAGGCTGTTGCGACGCTCGACCAGCCGATGGACAATTTCCTCCTTGGTGGCTCCGAGCGTCTCGCTTTGCACCTCCCCGGACAATGCAATAAGCGGAGTGCCTTTCGTCACTCTCGTGCCTTCGGACACTCGGATTTGCGTCACGACGCCGGGCTGAGGCGTAAAAATGCGCGCCACGCCCTGCTGTGGCGCCAGCCAGCCGTTAATGCGCGCCTTGCGAGTAAAGGATCCAAAGAACACAAGGGCGAGCACGGCGATGGCAGCAAGCATGGCGGCAGCGACGAAGATTGAGGACGTTATTTTCGGCTCGAATAGGACGTTACCGAGCCACTGCGTCTGGCGTTCGGCTATGACCTCAGGGCGAAACAGGGTCTCGCTCGCAGGAGGCTGCGGCTCCGACTGAACGGCCTGCATCCGGGAAGCAGTACTCGACATGGGTTTTCAGTCTGCGCTTTCGAAGTCCTTGGAGCTGCACGTGTTCACGTCGAAGCTTAACTCGGCCACGACATTGATCTTCGGAACACGGAACACTTTGCGAATATTGCGATACGCATTATCCGACATCCTTAATCTCCGTTGCTCAACAGCGACACTTGAAGTCGCACAGCAAATGTGCCCAGAACGACACTGAGACGACAACCGTGCATTCACAACGAGGAACCGGTCTTAACGTAAACCGCGATGGCGTGAGCCAGCGCGACTTGGCGCGTTGTTCGGCACGAAGCCAGGCGTCCGCGCGGACCGGGTGGTCGCTCTTTAGGACGGATGCTAACGCTGTCTCGAAGTGCACCGGCTTAGTCGCGCTGGCCATATTCGCAGCCGCGCGCCGCGTAGACGTAGCGTCGGACGCCGAATTCATCCTCGCGGATCACCGGCCGGCAACGCTCGACCCAACGCCGGTCGCGGGCTTCCGCCGCTGCACGTTCTTCGGCAGAAATCGGCGGCGGGACTGCGAGGATAATCTGCGCGGGTGCGGTTCCCGTGCCCAACGGCAGCGTGGCCGGTACAGCGAAGCATATGAAGGTAGTGGTAACGATTCTGTTCGACATCGGAACGCTCGGGGGTTTCATCGACCGGCTCCGCGGGCTGCGGCGCCGTCACTTGTCACGACCATGCAAAGCCAATACCAATTAATCTGTACCGCCGTGATACAGCACTGTCAGATTGAACCAGCACGACTGAACGCGGCGGCCGCGCCACTGTCTCGTAAGTGGGTCAAAATCGGTTCGGCAATTAACCGAGGCGATCGATATCGATTGATTCAGATGATTTTGCGTGTTCGTTTTAGTCGTCCGGCATCTGTGGCCATGAAGACAGGAAGCGCCGGCGCGTGTCATTTGTAAAAAGGAGACTGGAATGCGCGAGTTGACGATGAATGAGACCAAATCCGCATCCGGCGCCGGCCGTAACGGTTCAAGCAACGGCGGACCGGGAGTGGAAGGCAAGCCCAACAAAAACGGCGAGAGCAACGGCGGTCCGGGCAAGTCCGCCAAGTAAACTTTCTAAGCACGCCAAACGGGCGCTTAGCGCACCGCAACCGTTAGGAGATGTACCATGCGTAAGTTGACGAGCGAAGAGACTGTCGTGGTTTCCGGTGCTGGCAAAGCTGGTCCGGGTCGGGAAGGCAACAGCAGGAATGGCGAGACTGGCACGAACCAGAACAATAACAACACGAACAGGCCCGGCAAAGAGGGCTAATGAGGCCCACTAAGGTTTCTTAGTAAGCATTAACTCCACCAGGTGATCTTGGTGGAGTTAATAGTGCGCTGGAGTAGCCGGATGGAGCGATGCAGCCTGGCATCTACGGCATGGTCGACGGGCCATTTCATGTGAAGGGCGGCGGTGCCGTCACCGGCACCGAGGTGATGAATTGCCTTCACCGGCGATGACGCCACCCTTTACCTGTGGGGCAATTCCAGCATCACCCTGACCTCTCCGAAGAGCGGAACCTAGATGGACATGCAGTTCAACGCGAATTCGCCGATGACGTCCTTTGTCGCGGACAAGATCTGGGTTCAGGGCTCGGCGATCGTCAATGTCACAAATGAAAATCGCCGCAACTTGCCGGCTAGCCCTGCCCCGCAAATGGCCTTCGGAGTCAGATTGATCAATTGAGTCATGCGGTCGTTGCCCTCTCGTTCATGCTCGGCGCAGATGCGGAAGCCCCGGCCTTTCGGCCGGGGCATTGGACTCTTCGAAGAAGGTCCTAGCTTAGCGGGTGCGATCCTGGAAGTCGGACCGGCCCGGCACGCCATCGTGGCCGCCGTTGCCGTAGCCGTTGTTGCCCTTCGCGGGCGTGCAGGGCTTGCAGGTGTTGCAGGTGTTACCGGCGCCGGATACCTGGGCCAGTTCCTCAGTCTTCAGTTCACGCATTGTAATACTCCTGTTACGAGGGCTGTGACGTTGGCAGCCAATCTGCGCCAACAACCAAGGTTAGGTTAGGAGGCTTCATTGCCTGAGCGCAACGATAACCAAACTTTAAGGTAACAAATTAGGGTTAGCACCGATCGCGATATCACTATGCGCTCGTTTGCACATCGCCACGACGACCTCATCCAGCGTCAGGTCCGGCTGCTCGGCAATTAGAGCCAGCAGCCATTCCCTATGCTTCTCGAGCGGAAAGGTGCTGCCGCCGCTTGGCTTTGCTGAAAACTGCCGGTCTCTTCCCAGCGCTGCGCGCAAAGGACCACCACGCTGGCGCTCAGTTCATAGCGTTCGGCCACCTCACGCCGCGACGCACCGGTCTCGATCGCTTCGATCACTCGCGCACGCAAGTCGTTGGAATACGGCCTCGGCATCATTGCCCCCTGAGAATCGAATCAATGCTCGTTCATTGACAAACCCTTGGAAATCCTCCCGATTCAACCCGAGCGAAACATGCTCCAGGCACGAGTTCGCGCAGCAGTTCCAGCCGCTTCGCCACCAGCTCGACGGAAAGGAAAGTCGCGCCGGTGGCATTCCCACCAGGCCGGTTCAGGCTCACGACCAGCCCCATCTCGACTGGGTCGCTACCTATCGCAAATACGATTGGAGTGGTGGCGGTCGCCGCCTTGGCCGCAAGCGCCGCAGCAATCGGACTCGCGAAAAGCACGGCTACTCGCCGGCCGACCAGATCAGCTGCCATCATTGGCAATCGATCGTATCGGCCTTGCTCGGCCAAGCGATATTCAATCGTGACGTTGCGTCCCTCCACGAGACCGGCGTCATTTAGTCGCGAGCGGAAGGCCTGCATGAACTTCTGACTAGTTTCGGCCGGAAAGCTGCTGAGATACCCGATCACAGGCATCGCTTGCTGGGCGCGCGCAACAAGCGGCCACGCGGCTGCCGCACCGCCGAGAAAGCGTAATGAAATCGCGCCGCCTCATCGTGATCTTCAGACCGGAGAAGCTCAAGCCGTCATATTAGCAGGGCGGGGAATATGCTCAACAGAGCCATTCCTTAAACGTCGGAAAATAACTGTTGCACCAACCCGCTCCGCGGCAGGGAGCCCGCGGGTAGGGAAGTGCGCTAATTATTCGATCACCTTGTCGGCGCGAAGCAGGAACGCCTCGGAAAGGGTGAGACCGATCGCCTTGGCTGTCTTGAGGTTGATGACCAACTCGTATTTGGACGCCTGCTCCACGGGCAGGTCGGCTGGTTTGGCGCCCTTGAGGATTTTGTCGATATAGGCAGCGGCGCGACGAACCAGGTCGTTGAAGTCCGCGCCGTAACTGATGAGACCGCCCGCTTCCACATTCTCCTTGTTCCCGAACATCCCCGGCAGCCGGTGCTTCAGTGCGAGCTCTGCGAGGCGCGTGCGGTGCGACATGAGCGGCGCCGCCACGGCGAGAAAACCGCCGACATGTTCCCGCGACATTGTTGAAAATGCCCCCTCGAAGTCCTCGACTGTCCGCGCGGGCACCATGACGAGCTGAACCCCGAGCCTTTTGCCGGCAGTCTCCACCGCCTGCACGGCCGGACGGTGCGAGGGCGCCGTGGGACTAAAGAGCACACCGATCCGCGTCGCCTGCGGCACAGCCTCCTTCAATATCTCCAGCTGCTTGGCGACGAGATCGGTCTGAATGATTGTCAGCCCCGTGATATTGCCGCCGGGTCGCGCCAGGCTCGCCACGTGCCCGAGGCCGACGGGGTCGGCATGGGTCGCGAACACGATGGGGATCGTCTTGGTCACGTGTCGGACCGCCCCGACCTCAGTCGAAGAAGTCGCGACGATGATGTCGACATGCATGCGGGCCAACTCGGCTGCCAGCTCAGACAGCTGGTCGACCGTTTCCGCCCACCGGAACTCCATGACCATGTTTTTGCCTTCGACCTAGCCGCGTTCGCGCAAGCCGGTCCGCAGCGCCTCGACCCGGCCAGCGTAAGCAGAGGCGGGACCAAGCCGCAGGAGCCCGCGCCGCGCGACCTTGCCCGGCTGCTGCGCGCGCGCCGCCAGCGGCCACGCAACCGATGCCGCCGCGCCGCCGAGAAGGGTGAGAAAATCCCGTCGCCTCATGCCAACTCCTTTCCAGGCTACGATAGCACGCCGAACGCCCGCGCTCAGCCGCTGCCGAAAGCGGGAACGGAGCGGACGCTGTAGGCAATCGGCTGCAGCGCTTTGTTCGGCGAGGTGCTCGATTTCCCCTCTGCTGGCTTAACACGAACTCGCTGGCCTCAATTTGACGTGCCTTTTGGCATGACCTCAAACGCTGCTTGAGAGCGGAAAAAGCATACATCGAATTCCATGAAAAAGTTCACTTGGCCCAGGATCATTGGCACGTCTGTCGATTGCGTCCATGCAAACGCGAGCTCTACCGGCGGAAACGATGCCACTTGGCCCGAGACGATCACCCCCCGCGCCGGCAGTCTCGCAAGACTCCCCGTCAAGTGCACTCGTGTCGTCTGTTGTGCCCACACAAATCCCAGCTGGAGACCAATGGGGTACGGGAGCACATTAACCGTTGAGCCCGTATCCAGCAACCCCACAACAGCCAGCACATGAGTCTCATGGCTCAACGTGATCGGCAAGTACGCTAACAGATTCCCCTCTGCACGGCTCGCTGCTGTGTCAGCATAGGCAAAACGCACGGGGGTTGTCATGGTTCGGCCTGATGCGTTTTCAACATCTGCAACAGCGTGTCCGCGGCATCGAAGGCGTTCAATGGCGTCCAAATCGGATACTCGGCATCTGCGGAGAGCAGTGAAATGCCCTCTTCTTGCGCCAGGTCAATCACGAGGAACTGCATCAGGCGCAACTTGTCAGCTCGCGGTAACATTTTTATGGCTGGAAATAACTCAGTGAGTGACATTCTTGACGGCCTCCATGTGTTGATTGTGCTCACTGAATCATAATCGAGGCTGCATTGAGAGACAATCGGGGAACGATGATAAATTATGCCTGAGACATCGCGCGGCCTCTGTCTGGGATGCCGAATTATTCATTGTGCCGCGACCGGCGGTCTAATAGCACACGAAGCCCCCAAAGACCGCCACCAGCCATGTTTCCCTCCACAAGACCGCTCCCATCCGTCTAATCCATTATAGGCCGCCAACGTCCGCCTTTGGCAGTCGTAGGAGGATTTAGGTCGCTTCATTCCACTTTTTACCATGGTTTACCGCCACCATCCACATAAAAAGATTTAGACCGCTCCACGCGGCCTTCTGCAACTTTTTCCCGCTGCTATCCACATAATGCCCATACACGTGGTATACTGCTGCACAAATGTGCAGTAAAGACCTTGCCGGGAGGATGCGGTGACGTCCTCCTGGGAGGGTTGCGTATGGGCAACCCCAGCATTCTGCGCGCTCGCGACGCGGTGAGCAGACGCCAACTGTGGAGCCAGACCTATGCAGCCTCGTCCAGCAGTGTCCAGCGAGTCGAAACCCAAACTCCTCGACCAGGTGCGCCATGTCTTACGGCTCAAGCATATGAGCTATCGCACGGAAGAGGCCTATGTTCAATGGATGAAGCGCTTCATTGTGTTTCATCACAAACGCCATCCAAGCACCATGGGCGCCGCGGAAATCCGCGCCTTTCTCACCCATCTCGCGGTGGACAGCAAGGTCGCCGCTTCGACGCAAAATGTGGCCTTGCAGGCCTTGCTGTTTCTCTATTGTCAGGTCCTCAAACAGCCCCTCGCGGAGGTGGATAACTTTGAACGTGCCAAAGCCCCAGGGCGTCTACCGGTCGTGTTGACCCAGGAGGAAGTCACCCAGGTGCTCGGCAAGCTTCACGGGACACCGCGTCTCATGGTGAGCTTGCTCTATGGTGCGGGGTTACGGTTGATGGAATGTGTCCGGTTGCGCGTCAAAGACCTCGACGTTACCTATGCGCAAATTACCGTCCACGATGGGAAGGGCGCACAAGATCGCGTGACTGTGCTGCCGGAGACATTGATCGAGCCTCTGCAACGACAACTGGCCACAACACGCGCCCTGCATGAGGAAGATCTGGCCGAAGGCTACGGCGAGGTGTACCTGCCCTACGCCTTCGACCGGAAAGATCCAGGCGCGGCGACGTCCTGGGCATGGCAGTATGTCTTCCCTGCGTCACAACGCTCGCTCGACCCACGCGCAGGGAAAGAGCGCCGCCACCATCTGTCAGAAAGTGTGTTACAAAAGGCAGTGAAACAGGCGATCCGCCAGGCAGGGATTGCCAAGCGGGGCAGTTGCCATACCTTGCGCCACAGCTTTGCCACGCACCTGCTGGAGGAGGGTTCCGATATCCGCACTGTGCAGGAACTCCTGAGACACAAGGATGTCACCACGACGATGATCTATACGCACGTGCTCCAGCGTGGTGGGCGTGGGGTCCGCAGTCCACTCGATCGCCAGCTGACGCGCCACGCGGGCGCCCTCTGATGGCCCACATACAGAGGACAGGCGTCACGGACTGGGAGCGGCATGCATCGTGCTTTCAGGGGTGGAGTTCAGTGGTCGAGCCCGCTTTCGGGGCGCCGAACGCTAAGTCGGTCTCCGAAAGGATCTGGCAAATGTCTCACCCTGTGAGACCGAATACCCTCGCGACACCATGAGACATAATCCACTATCCGTCCATGCGACATCATCCGGGAAATCGTCCGCTCTTGACAAGTTCCCTTCGGCATATGGTCTGCAAAGAGGAAGCCGAACCAGCCTTGCGCCCCCGTTGCACAAGGGGGGGTGGAGTACTGCGGTCCTGATCGTGACGGCAGTAGTGGGTGGGAGACTACTGCCGCCCGACACACAGCCTCGATCATACAATCATCTCAGCCTCCACGCGGACGTACTGCGGCGAGTAGCCGGGTGAGGGGCAGATCTGCGAGCGAGGCAACTTGCAGGTCGGCCTGCGCCAGCGACAGCTGGCTGGTCAACGGGTTAGGGACCGCCACACAGAACAGCCCAGCCCGCTTGGCCGCCAAAATCCCATTGGGAGAATCTTCCAGTGCAATGGCCTCCTGTGGTTGCACTCCAAGCACTTCCAGGGCCGCCTGGTACAGGGCTGGATCTGGCTTCGGGTGCGACACATCGTCACGACATTTGATACAGAGAAAATGCTGGTGGAGTGCAAGGCGGGTGAGATGGCCATGGACCCAGGCGCGCGATGAGCTGGATGCCACAGCCAGGTGCAAACCCAGACGCCCGGCCTCCGCCAGATAGTCGTGGACGCCTGGAAGGACCACCTGGGTCGCAATGAGGGCGTCACAGCGTAGGCGCTGTTGGGCCTGGACGACCGCCCGGTCCACGGCGCGGCCCAGCTGCTCCTCGAGATGCGTGCATGGGTCAAAGGCCCCTACAGTGCCAATAGACATAGCCCACATCGCAAAGGGGAGCGTACACCCATGCGCCTGGTAGATCGCTTGCCAGGACTCAAATTCCGGCACTTCCGTATCGAGGATCAGACCGTCAAAATCAAAGATAATGGCGCGTATCATATGGTGTTGTCTAAAGTGAAGTGTCTAGAATGGCCGCCGTCCCTCGACAGCTATGAGGTACATGGTCTGGGCCAGGGCGCTCTCATGGATCCAGGTGCGATACTCCGCCTCAGCTGTGGCGCGTTGCGTCTCCGTGAGGATCCCATCCGCCACCATCTGATGGCCCCGGCTGGCTGCCACTTCAGCCCAGAGGCTGAGGCGAGTCAAAAAGTCCGGATCGTTTTTGGTGCTGACTTCATGCTGAGGCGTGTGCACAATGTCCACCAGGCCACACTGCACGTACAGGTCCGCCAGGTGGTCTGCCAGGGTGTTGTCCATACCAGCCTCAGCACGCCAGTGGAGGAAGGCATGATAGACGTGCTGCATACTGGGAGGCGGCGCTGGCTCCCAGACGATTTTCTCGTGGTTGTACTCCAGAACAACCACCCACCCTCCTGGCCTGGCTGCGGCATACATAGCCCGCAGGGCGTCAAGAGGACGGGCCAGCCACTGCAGGACCCGCGCCGCGGTGACCACGTCGAACGTGTCACGCCATGGCAGGCCATAGGCGTCTCCCAGGACAAACTCAAGCCCAGGGAGATTACTATGCGCCCGACATGCCTGCCCGAGAACCCCAAGATGGATGTCTAGTCCTACCGCCAGACCATCTGGGGCCACGGCCTCGGCCATGCCCCGCGTCACGGCCCCAGTACCACATCCGACATCGAGCACTGTCAGACCAGGTCGCAATATCTCGGCCAACCGTCTATGCGCTGTCGCCAGGGTGCGTGTGTCCAGGATTGCCGCAGCGCCTGGAGGCATATGGGCACGGTGCTGGACCTGGTCAGGGGCAAGCTGCTGTGGCATGGTGGCTCTCCTCGGGTGTGCGACTCACGCTGCAAAATAGCAGATACCATACCATCAGGCATGCCTCATGTCAAAAGCTGCTACACGCGCTTGGGACGCCAGGTTTGCGTCGCAATCAGATAACTGCCAGGGGTGGTGAGGAAGGTAGTCGCAGCTGTATCATCCGTGACGGTGAGGTGGGCCTGGGTATAGGCGCAGCCCCCCTCGTGACCCGCTGTGGTGCAGGAGGCGACCAGCGCAGTCAGGCACAGCGCCTTGTCATATTCGGGCATGAGGCATTGGAGGGTGACGACATCCCCAGCGTTCAGCGGCATAGTAGTGTTGAATAGGAGATGGTGTCCAAGATTGTCCGTGCTACTGCCTGTGAGCATGCCATGGCCAACCCGGGTCCCTTGGGCATCGAGCACCTGGCACGGGAGCGCTAGAGCGCACCCGTCCTCGAGGCCATCGTAGATGGCGCGGATCGAGTATAGGGTTACAGGGTGAGATTTGCCTTTGACCATCACAGGAGGCAAGCGCACGGCGCAGACCAGATCCTTCATGGGCAACCAGGTCGCCTCAGAGATCAGCACGTGATAGCGGCCCGCCAGGTGCTCGATGCGTGCGGTGAGATTCACGGCATCCCCAATGAGGGTGAACTCGATTTTATCCTCCGAACCGATATTGCCAGCAATGAACTCCCCGGAGTTGAGCCCAATCCCCATATGCACCGGCTGCTGTCCTTCAGCGCATAACTGTAGATTAAAAGGCCAGAGCTTTTGTTGCATGCATATCGCCGTAAGCACCGCATCGCTCTCATCATGCCCGCCGGAGCGTGGCACGCCCCAGAAGGCCATTAAACCATCCCCGTAGAACTTGTCAACGTTGCCCCCATGGTCATAGATCACTTTCTGCATAATGCTAAAATAGCGATTGAGCTTCGCCACCACCTGGGCGGGGGCCATCTTTTCACTCATGGCCGTGAAACCGATAATGTCTGCCAACAGAATGGTGCCATGATAGGCATTCCCACCGAGTGCTGCCGTGACATCACCCGACATCAGCATGTCTACTAACCCAGGTGAAAAATAGCGTTGCAGGCTGATGCGCCTGGCTGTCTCCGCTTCAATGGCTTCGTAGAGCTGGAGATTTTTGACGGCGATGGCGGCCTGGGCGCTGATACCGGTGAGCACCTGCAAATCTTCGGCGGTAAAACCGCGCGGCGTGGTGCAGGTATCAACCTGTACAAGGCCCAGGATCTCGTCATTAACCAGGAGCGGTGCGCACATCATACTGCGGATGGAGAGATCGACCACCGACATATTCTGATTGAAGCGCGTATCGTCGAGCGCGTCTCGGGAGAGGATGGAACGCTTGTGTAGCGCTACCTCATTCACAATGGTCCACGAGATGGCCACTTCTTCATGCTGATCTGCCGCGCCATGCCGCGCCTTGACAACCACGGGGACAAGTTGGCCGTTGTCTTTGTCACGCAGCATGATGAAGGCACGTTCAGCAGCCGGAAAAATCTCAAAGAGACAATCGAGGATCTTGTGGAGCAGGGTTTCCCGATCGGTGATGGCACCAAGCGCTGTGCTCACCT
>WNFU01007104.1_pt1 | contig 13355 bp, 12 predicted proteins | sample 5400121 | NCBI WGS metagenome assembly WNFU01 (sample SAMN13153360, study PRJNA577476) | soil metagenome | isolation source: 100 cm soil or saprolite under grassland replicate 1 | place: USA:California | collected 2016-06-15
CTTCCGCTCCTCACCCGGCCCGCCGTCCTCGACGGGCGCAGCGCAAGCGGGGCAGAAGCGGGCCCGCTCCGGGAGCTCGGCTCCACACCGGCTGCAGACGGCCATGCCGGGATTGTCGCTCACCGGCAGCGATGGACCCAAGAGCCTGTGTCGTCGCAAGGGACACAGCTCGATCGGCCGAGCTGAGCACGCGCATGCTGTACGTTGTGCCGCCCGCGCTCGAGATGCCCTGCCTCGGACGTCGTGGACGCGGCTGATGGGTGGCCGGCCGCCGAGTGAGCTGTGCGGTCTGCGCTTCGAGCTCGCTTGCAACGAGCACGAGCAGAAACTCCAGCTTGCAGCGACGCTCGCGCTCGGCACGGCCCCAGAAAGAGCGCGACCGCCTCGCGGGCGGTCGCACAATTGGTGACATAGCGGGGGCGCGTTATGAACGGGTTCCTGGCCCTGTGGGGTACCAAAACTCTGTTCCCTCCGCGTGATCATCCCGATTTGCAGGCGGAACCGAGTACTGAGGTGCCACACGGATGACGCCGAAAAACTGAGAGGTTGACCGTCCCGACAACGTGACCATCTACGGCGGGACGGACAAACTCCCCGGATGAGAACCTTGTGGGGTGTCAGGACTCGGTTCGCGACGAGAGAAATCGAGGACTTACGGGCGGAACGCAAGTGTTGGCACCCCACGGCTCGAGCCGGTCGCTGCGCCGGTAATAAGGAGAGCTGACCGCCTCTGAGCGCGGCGGGTTGGCAATTCCAGGCGGAGGCGAGCCGCAGGGTTCGGACGCTCGATTTCCCTGCAAACCCCTGGGATCGGTGCGGCTGACCGAATTTACGCACCCTACGCGCCCTGGGCGCGGCCGAGCCGCCTCTTGGACACGCGCGCGCCGGCGGCGTACGATTTCTCTTGGTGCCTGGCTGACGGTAGAGAGCCGCTGGTCGATCGAGGCCCGCCGCCTCGAAGGTCTTCTTCTTCGCGTGCGGGTCGACGTTCTGGCCGCGTCCGAGCGCGGAGCAGCTCGGCGGTGGCGCGCGTGCACCGCCCCGCCGCGCTGACGTTCCGGTCCCGTTCCGTTCCTACCGCCAGAAGGAGGAGACGATGAACCACGAGCAGGCCCAGACCAACCTGCAGCTCGTGCTCGACTGGATCGACGCGCTGCGTCGCAGCGACATCGACTCGATCGCCGAGCGCTTCCACCCCGACGTCGCCTGGGAGGACGTTGCCGGCGGCCTCGCCTGCGAAGGGCGCGAGCAAGTGCTGGCATGGCTCCGTGCCGCGCGCAAGCAGCCGTCGCAGGTGGATGCGCTTGAGCTGCTCACCGACGCCGACCACGCCGTGATCGGCGTCCGCAACCACGCCCGCCAGGAGCTCGCCGGCGTACAACTCGACGGGCAGCTGTTCACGGTCTTCACGCTCCGGGAGGGCCAGATCGTGCACCTGCACGACCACGCCCACCGCAGCGACGCCCTCAGCGAGGCCGGCCTCAGTGACTACGAGTGGCGGTAGCCACAAGCGGCCGGCGGCCAGTGGACGAGTCCGAGGATGGCGTCGCTGACCTGCCGCCACGTCTCCAGCTGGTCGTGCTCGCCGCGCTGCACGCTCAGCGCGAGCCGGGCGATCGCGGCGTAGGCGACCGTGCGACGCAGGCCGTCGTCGCCGGCAATCTCGACGATGCGGACGAGGCGCTCGGCGCCGCCGGACACGGCCGTACCTTCGCTTGCGAGCCGCTGGCGCTGCCAGTCGAAGAGGCGGCTCGCGAGGTCGGTCGCGTGAGCCGAGGCCGACGTAGTCCCAGTCGACGACACCGGTGATCTCGCCGTCGCGGTTTGCCGCGGAGCCGTCGGCAGCCGCGCCGAAAGCTGGGGACGGGTTCTTGGGGGTCGGGCTTAGACCTGGCGCGTCGAGACCGTGAGGTGGGTCCTCCCGAGGACGGCGCGCATGTGCGCGCCGTCCTCGGACAGTGGCAACCAGCTGCCGCTTGTGCGGCGAGCCTTAGCGCTAGCTCGTCTGGATGATGAAGTTGTCGCCGCCGGCAGTGTGGTTGAAGTTGATCACGCCCGGGACATCGAGCATCGCGCCCTCGTTCCGTTTGTCCCCGAAAGCGCTGTCGGGCGGGTTCGGACCGATGATGCAGATCACCGTCATGGTCGCCAGGAACTGGCCGACGGGCGTGGCCAGCGTGACGCCCAGCTTCACCTTGCCGCCACAGAAGTTCGGCGGAAGGATGACGTCGCCCTCAGGGAAGTGGACGATCCCGCAGCCGTACGACTGGTAGTCGAGCAGGTCGGTCGCCATCCAGGTGCCGCTACCGACGACGCTGCCGTTGCTTGTATGCGTGAACGTGCCCGATCCCTCGGCCGACTTCGGATGGACCGAGAAGTCGGCGTGGCCGGTGATCGTCACCAAGTCGCCATTCGCAGCCGTGCCGAAGTTCGGACCCTCCATCTCGAGCATGTACGTGTGCGTCGCGCTGTCGGCCACGGCGGCGCTCGGCACGAGCACAAGCGCCGCCGCAACGCCGAGCACGAGCAGCATGAGACGCTTCATCTCTCCCTCCCCTTTGCGGGACATTTGCCGTGGAGACACTGTACGACGTGTGTGTTGAATTGGTCAATCTCGACACGAAGCGTCGAGAGAGCAATCCGGGGTCAGCCGGTGTTCAACAGCGGGATGAAGTGCTGGCCTCTCGCCGACAGGGACGACAGGGCAGCCCGTAGGGTTCGCAAATTCAGGCGGCCTCGTATTCATGGATGAGTCCGCCAAGCAGATCGCGGCGGGGGAAGCCAGTAGGCGCTGTCAGCGGCGGTGGTTCGGGGCCGTTCGGCGGGAGCAGTTGGAGCGCGCGGTGTGGCCGGTGCTCGTTGTAGTGGCGCCGGTAGACGCAGAGCACGTGCTCGAGATGGCGGCGGCCGAGGATGAGGATCCGATCGAGACAGTCGGCGCGAATCGTGCGCACCCACCGCTCGGCGAAGGCGTTTGCGTTCGGCGCCTGCACTGGGCTGCGGATTACCTTGATGCCCTCGCTGCAGAAGATCTCATCGAAGGCGTGGCTGAACTTCGTGTCGCGATCGTGAATGAGGAATCGAAACGGCTGCTCGTCACCGAACTGCATGACGAGGTTGCGCGCCTGTTGGGTGAGCCGGCGCCCGTCCGGGCTCGAGCTGCAGGCGACGTACTCGATCCGCCGGCTCGCGAGCGAGATAAAGAAGAGGACATAGATCCGCTGAAGGAAGACGGTCTCGACGGTCAGAAAGTCGCAGGCAAGCATGCTCGCCGCCTACGCTCGCAAGAAGACTCGCCACGACGAATGCCTTCGTTGGGGCGCCGGCTGGAGACCTCCCTCGAGCAGCACCTTGCGCACGGAGGTCGCAGAAACCGCGATGCCGAGGCCCTTGAGCTCACCAACGATCCGCTTGTAGCCCCAGTGCGGGTTCTCGCTGGCGAGTCGCACGATCAACTCGCGTAGCGAGCGCTCGAGCGGCGGTCGTCCAGGTCTCCGGTGCGCGTATGTCCACCGGCGGTCGATCAGCTGGCGGTGCCAACGAAGCAGCGTCTCGGGCTTGAATAGAAGCCCGCCCAGGACGCCCGGGGCAACGAGCGGCTCAGCGCCGCCAGCAGCGCACGATCCGCTCGTGTCAGTCTCGGCCTTGAGTGCTGTCGACGGAGGATCGCCAACTCGTGGCGGAGGACGGCGTGGAGTTGGTCGTCAGCGACGCGCACGCCGGGCTGAAGAAGGCGATCGGCCAGGTGCTCGGCTGTCCCTGGCAGCGCTGCAGCGCCGGCAGCGACGAGCAGGCGCGCGAGCTCGTCGGCGACGCACTCGAACGGCTGCGCAAGCCGCTACCGAAGATCACCGCTCTGCTCGAAGAGGCCGAGGACGACCTGCTCGCCTTCTACGCGTTCCCTTCCGACCATTGGCCGAAGCTGCGCTCCACCAATCCGCTCGAGCGAGTCAACCGAGAGATCGGCCGCCGCACCGACGTCGTCGGCATCTTCCCAACGACCGCTCGCTGATCCGGCTCGCCGCCAGCGTCGTGATCGAGCTGAACGACGAGTGGCTCGTCGGCCGCCGCTACCTCAGCAACCACTCGCTGGAAGCAGTGCTCGATCAAGGAAGAGAAGACAAAAACAAAAAGGAGGCGCCCGAGCTCACCGCGGCCTGAGCAGCCCATGATCACACCGACGAGTTACACCACGTCCTGGGACTTGACTCCCGTCAGTTCGCTGGCGTGCGCTCAGGCGGCATGGTTGAGCGGAATCCGTCCCGCGACCGAACGCTTGAGCGGAACGCGAACGAACGCTGATCCTTGCCATTCTTGCCACGCGCTCCAGCCCTCGCGGCTGGTGCTCAATTTCGGAAGACGCGCTCGACCTAGGTGAGCGGTTACCCAAGCCTATGTCCATCGATCAAAGGTAACGAAGGGATCGGCCGGGCACACCACCGACTGTTCGTCACCCGTGGCTCCGTAGAAAGCGGGGTCCGACGCGAGCGAGTCCGACAACCTGTTCGGCGTGCTTGCGGAGCGTGTCGGTGCCGATTTCAGTCGGCGCGTTCCGCTTGACGCGTCGCGGGCCACCCGCTCGCTTCGCCTCGAACGCTGAGGTGCACCAGCAAGGATTTCCGTCCTACGTTCGAGATCAGTGCGGGCCCTGATTGGAGTGACGCCGCGCGCGTGGGACGATCTATGACGTGCGTCGCGCGCCCGTCGCTCTGGCCGCCGCGGCCCTTGCCGTCGCGGCGGGACTGTTCTCACTCGCTGTGGCTCGGAACGAGCCGGCGCTTTCGTTTGCCGGCACGTCAGTTTTCGGGCGTGTCGCGCTCCTTGGCCCCGCACTTGCGTTGGTCGCTGCAGGCCTCGCTTTCTGGTTGCGGAGGGCGGAGAGCGCGTTCGGCCCGCTGCTCGCCGCCGGCGGCTTCGGGTGGCTGCTGCTCGAGTGGAACAGCCCCGGGGTCGCGTCGTCGCTGGGCTTCACGGCAGGGCTCGTCTTTTACGCATCCTGCGCGCCGTTCGTGGGACATGCGGTGCTCGTGTTCCCCGGCGGCCGGTTGTCCTCACGCATCGAGCGCGTCGCGGTCGGGGTCGCCTACGGCGTGACCGTGCTCGTGCTCGGTCTACTGCCGACGCTCTTCTTCGACCCCGTTGCCGAGGGCTGCGGGGATTGCGCGCGCAATCTGCTTCTCGTCAGCGGTCGCAACGCGACTGCCGATCGTCTCGTTCGCAGCGGTGTGTGGTTCGGGTTGGTGTGGGCGTTTGTGCTCGCGCTCCTCGCCGCGTTCAAGGGTGTCCGATCTTCGGCTGCCGCACGGCGCTCTGCAGGGCTCGTGTGGACTGCCGGCGCCGTCTACCTGGGCCTGGTTGGGGCGATGTACGCGGCATCGCTTCGCCGCGGTTTGCTCTGGAACGGCGCGCTCGAGCGGCGCCTCTGGTTCGCGCAAGCCGTCGCCCTGGTCGGAGTCGTGCTCGGGGTGGCCTGGAGCTGGGCTCGGGCACGGCGCGGCCGGTCGGCGGTTGCGCGCCTCGTGGTCGAGCTGGCGCAATCACCGCCGCCCGGCGGATTGCGCGACGCACTCGCAGCAATCGTCGGCGACCCGACGCTCGAGCTCGCCTACCCGCTCGAAGGGTCGGACCGGCTCGTGGACACGAAGGGCCAGCCGGTGGTGTTCTCGGCGGGCAAGCAGCAGACGAGCCTCATCGGCGACCGACGACCGCTTGCCGTGGCCGCGCACACGCCCCGTCTTTTGGACGACGACCAGCTCGTATCCGAAGTTGCCGCCGCCGCACGGCTCGCCCTCGAGAACGAACGGCTGCAGGCAGAGGTGCACGCCCGGCTGGAGGAGTTGCGCCGCTCGCGCGCGAGGATCGTCGAGGCCGGCGACACCGAGCGACGGAGGCTCGAGCGCGACCTCCACGACGGCGCCCAACAGCATCTCGTCGGACTCAAGCTCTCTTTGCGCCTGCTGCGCTCGCGGCTCCAGGCCGACGCCAGCCCGCTGCTCGCGACGAATCTGGCGGCGGCCGACGCCGACCTGCAGGCGGCGATCGAGAGCCTGCGCGAGCTCGCGCATGGGATCTTCCCTGCCGTGCTCGCCGACGGCGGCCTCGGCGCGGCAGTCGGCGCGCTCGCCGAGGACATGCACGTTCCGATCCGCGTCGAAGCCATGCCGCCGGAGCGGTACGCCCCGGTGGTCGAGTCGGCCGCGTACATGCTCGTCGCCGAAACGGCAGCAGTGGCCATCGGTGGGCTCGTCGTCCGCGCTGCACGCCGCGACGCCACGCTCGTGATGGAGGTCGGGGCGCGCGACGTCGGCCCACCGTTCGACCGCGCCGAGCTCGAGGACCGTGTCGGCGCGGCGGACGGGCGGCTCACGCTGGAACGGTCGAATGGCCGGGTCAGAATCCTGGCTGAGTTCCCATGCGGGTCGTGATCGCCGACGACGAGGCGCTCTTCCGAGACGGTCTCGCCAGCCTGCTCGCCGGCTCGGCGGTCGACGTCGTCGCGAAGGTAGGGACAGCTCCGGAGCTCCTCCGGAAGGTCGAATTGACGCGCCCCGACGCGGCCATCGTCGACATCCGGATGCCGCCGACCCACACCGACGAGGGGCTCCTCGCGGCGCAGGAGATCCGGCGCGCGCACCCGCAGGTCGGCGTGCTCGTCCTCTCCCACTACCTCGACTCGCACTGGGCGATGCGCCTGCTCGAGGAGCATCCCGAGCGCTCCGGCTACCTGCTCAAGGAGCGCGTCTCGGATGTGGCCGTGCTCGTCGACGCGCTCCAGCGAATCGGCGAGGGCGAGTGCGTCCTCGACCCGACGATCGTCTCGAGGCTCGTGCGGCGGCCACGCGCAGAGAGCCCGCTCAACGAGCTAACCGAGCGAGAGCTCCAGGTGCTCGCGCTCATCGCCGAAGGCCATTCCAACGAAGGCATCTCGAAGAAGCTCTTCCTGAGCACGAAGACCGTCGAGACGCACGTGCGCCACATCCTGCTCAAGCTCGACATCGGTGAGGCCGCCGACTACCACCGCCGCGTCCTGGCCGTGCTCGCCTACCTGCGCGGCTGAAGGGGGAACCGCCGTAACGGCTCCCCCTAGCGCCCCCTCAGCAGCCGACGCACTGATCCGGGTTGTTCCCGGTGATCACCGTCCGGACGAGCACCACAGGAGCGTCCGTCCAGAGGCCCCCGCCTTCGGGAGTGATGCCGACGCTCGCACGCACGCCGTTGTCGGTGATCGAGCTGTTCAGCAGCTTCAGCCGGGGCGGGTTCGTGGGGTCGAGAGTGAAGTTCGAGATACCCCCGCCGTGGGCGACGCCGAAGGCACCGTCGGCCGCGACCCTGTTCCCCGACACCACAGTCCCCGCGAGCGTCGTTTGTCCGAGGTTGTCCAACCCTCCGCCCGTGGCAGCCGCGAACCCGCCGACGCTCGTCGCGACGGCCACGTTCTCGACAATGCGGCTGGCATGAGCGATCAGGCTGCCGCCGACCTGGATCCCACCCTCGATGCCGAGAGCGAGCGTCCCGGACGGAGCGGTGGCGTGAACGACGTTCCGGCTGACCGTACTGTCGTTCAGGAGCAACGAGCCGTCATCATCGATCCCGCCGGCCTGGGCCTGGGCGTCTCCGATGCTGTTGCTCCCGCTGACGCTGTTGTCGCTGATCGTCGAGCCGACGATCGTCGCCGACGAGCCCTCACGCAGGTAGATGCCGCCCGCGTTCGCTTCCTGCTGGGTGTCCCCGGAGAAGAAGCTGCTCGGAACCGCAGCATCTGCGTCGGAGCTGTTGCCGCTGACGACGCTGTCCACCATGCTCAGCACGCCCCCGCTCGCGATCCCGCCGCCGTCGGAGAAGGCGCCGTTAGGCGGCGCGACGGTAACCCGGTTGCCGGTGACGAACGATCGCCGCACGGCGAGCGTCCCCTGCTGGTGATTGTCGATGCCCCCGCCGCTCGCATTGCTGTCGATGGACGTCCCGCCGGGCGCGGCCCCGGCGACGTTGTCGCTGACGCGCGTGTCTGTCAGCGTCAAGACGCCGGAATTGTCGATTCCCCCTCCGTTGACGAACGCGCAGGGATGCCCGGCCGCGAGGGGACAGGAGAACCCACCCGGCGGAATCGTCGTGCGGGCGGTGACCCGGTTGCGAGTGATAACGCTCTCACTGATCGCCACAGCCGCACCCGCGGCATTGCCCGCCGACCCGGGAATCGAGACGCCGCCGCCCGCGACGACCGACGTGGAAGGCTGCGAATCGTTGAGGCCGCCGGTGATCGTCAGGCGGCTGAGCACGACATCGAGATGGTTGTCGCCTCCGAAGCGGCCGATCGTGATGACCGGCCCACCGCCTCTCAGGATCGTCACGGCGGCGGCTCTCCCGACGAGCTTGACGCTCTTGTCGATCGTGATTCCGCCCTGGAACGTTCCCGGCGCGATCTGGATCGTGTCGCCGTCGTGGGCGGCGTTCACCGCCGCCTGGACGGTCGAGAAACAGCCCGGGTTCGTATCGACGCACAATGTTGCTGTCGGCGCCGAGCGCGCCGCGGAGCTCATGCCGGCACAGACGCCCGCCGCCAGCGCCGCGACCAGGACGGCCCGTCGCCCCCGGATCGAACGATTTCTGCTCATGGGAGACCTCCCGAATCGATGACCCCGTCGAGGCTACGAGGGCGGCGATACGGCGACATCAGGGCGGGCACTGGAGTCCGCCTCCGCGCCGCTCGGTGCCCGCACTGATGCGGCGGGAGACGGGCAGGTGCACCATTGCTGCATGACGCAGAAGGCCAGTCGACGGGAAGCAGCGGCCATGCTCGCGACGGTCGTGCTCGCCGTGGCGGCCGCCGGCTGCAGCGGGTCACACCTCGACAAGGCCGGCGGCTCCACTCCGGCGAAACCACTCGTTCTGACACTCGCGACCCATGACGACGATTACGCGTACGCGACCTTCGCGACAGCCGTGGCGAAGCTTTCCGGCGGTTCGATGCGGATCAGGATCGCGATGGATTGGCGAAGTACCGGTGACCGCCGCGAGATCGACTATGAGCGAGGGATCGTCGCGGACGTGCGTTCTGGGAAGGTTCCGCTCGGGATCGTCGGGGCCCGCGTGTGGGACACGCTCGGCGTGCCGAGCTTCGGGGCCCTCGTCGCACCGTTTCTGATCGAGAGCCTAGCCCTTGAAGCGCGCGCACTCGAGAGCGACTTCGCAGGACGCGCCCTCGCGTCCCTGTCTCGGCAGGGAGTCGTCGGCATCGCGCTCCTTCCCGGGATGCTGCGTAGGCCGTTCGGGATTACGGGCGCGCTCGTCCGGCCGCTCGACTACAGCGGCGCGACGATCGGGATCAGACCCGGCGGTGTGGCGAAGGCCACGTTCAAGGCGCTCGGCGGAGCTGCGCGAGGCTTCCTCACCGGCGACCTCTCGGGCCTCGATGGCGCGGAACTCGATCTTCTGGTCATCTCGCGCGACGTCTTGGACAAGAGCTCGCGTCCGCTGACCGGAAACGTCATCCTCTGGCCTAAGCCGCAGACCATTGTCATGAACCGCACCGCCTTTGACCGGCTCACGTCAAAGCAGCGCGGGATCCTCAGTGGTGCCGGTCGCGCCGCGCTGGCGCCCGAGCTGAGGCGCGACGTCCACGACGAGCGATACCTACGCTCGCTGCTGTGCACTGCCGGCACGCTTCCGGTTGCAACCGCGACACCGGCCGACCGCGCGGCTCTGCGCAGGGCCGTCGAGCCCCTGTACCGGAGCCTCGAGCGCGACCCGCTCACGAAGGCGTGGATCGCGCAGATCGGACGGATGAAGGCGACAACCTCGACTCGCACGGACAGCGTGCGCTGCCCCTGACACTCGAACCGGAGAGGAGCAGGCTGCCATGAACCGCCCGCGCACGATCATCGTCCTTCTTCTGCTCAGCACACTGGTCGCGGCGACGACCGCCACTACGGCGGGTGCGCGGGACACGGCGGCCGACGCCACACGGGCCGCAGGGCCGTTCGATGGCCGCTGGACGGCAACGATTACGCTCGCGCAGCTGCGGCGAGCCGGCGCATCGGCACCGCTCGCCGCGAAGCTGTATGGCCCGTGGACGGCTCTCTATCAGCAGGGCCGCTTCAACTTCCGGAATCATCGGACCGGCACCGTTTCCCGCGGCACGTTCACCGTCCGCGGGAGGATCAGTCATCTGGTCTTCGCAAGCGGTGTCGGAATCACGCCGGGCCAGATCTCGGAGTGCACCTGGAGCGTGTACCGGGACCGGCTGACGTTCAAGGCGATCGCGGGGCGTCCGAGCCTGCTCTGCGAGGCGGGGGTGTGGGCGCGGGCGCGCTAGGTGTTGAGTAGGACCGCCGCGCGAACGCGCGTACCGTCTCCGGCTCGGCTCTCGACCTCGAGCCTGCCTCCGAGCGCCTCGACCCGGTCCGCGAGACCCCGTAGGCCCGTGCCGCCGTCCAGCGTCGCACCACCGACGCCGTCGTCAGCGACGACCAGGACGGCGAGGTCGTCCTCCGCCGTCATGTCGACCGTCACACGCGACGCCTGCGCGTGCTTGACGGCGTTCGCGAGCGCCTCCGAGCAGACGAAGTAGAGGGCCGCCTCGACGGGCTCGGGCAACCTCTCTACCTCCCCACGCACACGTGTTGGAATCGGCGAGTGCAACGCGAGGAGCGTGAGCGCGGGCATCAGCCCGCGCTCGCTCAGCGCCGTCGGCCGGATGCCCTGCGCGAACTCACGTAGCTCCTGCCGAGCCTCGCCGAGCCCCGCCTCGAGCGCCACGATCGCCTCGGCATCCCCGGCGGTTGCCTCCGTCGCAGCGTCGGCGAGCCGCACCAGGGCCTGATTCAGCAGGCGCTCGGGCCTTTCCCGTAGCTCGCGCGCGAGCCGGCGCCGTTGTCTGTCGGCGGTCTCGACGATCCGCCTCCGGGACGACTCGAGCTCGGCAGCCCGGGTCTGCGCCTCGGCCTGGAGCCGCGCATTCGTCAAGGCGAGCCGGGCCGCCGCGGCCACGGAATCGATCAGAACATGGTCGGCGAGCAGCGCATCGTCGTGCACGAGTACGCCGATTTCCTCGCCCCGCTCCTCGAGCATCGTCACCCTTCGCCCCGAGCCCGGCACCGGCAGCGCGAGCTCCCGGCCGGCGTCGTCGACGAACCCGCCCGTCTGGGCCAGCCGATAACCGAGCACCAGCGATGGGTCACCGAGAGCGCGGGCGAGCCTGTCGCGCAGGCCTCTGGTGTCGGCGGCGGCGCCAAGATCGACGACCAGGCCGCTCAAGGCTCTCTCGGCCCAACGACCGCGCAGCAGGTCGATGAGCAGGATGACGGTGATCGAAGCGATGACGGCGTCGTAACTCCACAGCACTGCATCGCGGTGGCCGACGCCCTCCAACCGACTGAGAGACGACAGTGCCATCACAGCTGCGAAGGTCAGCGCCGAGCAGAGCGCCGCCGTCCCGGCCCGGCGGCCTGGGCCCGAGCTGGCGAGAAACGTCCGGCACGCGGCGAGTGCAACCGCAGCTGCGAGCACCAGCGTCAGCGTGTCGTTGCGCGCCAACGGCTCCACCAGCGCGTCGAGATATGCACCGGCGACCACAACGCGAGCGAAGTGCCCCCGCAGCCGTCCGCTGGGATATGAGAGCACGAGCTGCACAAGCGCGCCGCGATGGAGGTAGACGGCAGCCCCGCCGAGATTGCCGATGAACCAGGTGAATCCGGCGAGCGTCATCAGTGCCCCGACCCGACTCTCACCGAGACGCTCCCACGCGACCGAGCCCGCGACAACCAGCAAGCAACCTGCGACGAAGTCAGCGACCGGAAGCGCAAGCCCGAGGGTAGAGTCGTAGAAAGTCAACTCCGCCACGAGCCCGAACGCGATGCCGAGTGGTGCGAGAGCGAGCCTGAGCGGCCGCATCTCCATCAAGCGAGAGCGGCCGCGAGCGCCTCGCCTGAAAGGTCGCTCTTCGCGATGAACCTCCAACCCGGATTCGTGGCCAACCGCCAGCGAAACGCACTCAACGCGCGACTCGAGATGAACACGACTACAGACATTGTCTCCTCTTTTGCAAGCAGCTCGGCAACGTCGAAGCCGTTCAGATCAGGCAGCTGAACGTCGAGCAGCACGACGTCCGGTCGGAGCTCCCGTACTGCCTCGAGCGCCGAGCGGCCGTCGGCGGCCTCACCGACGACCCTGTAGCCCTCAGCTGCCAGCAGCTCACGGGCCGCAGACCGGAAAGCGGCGTGATCGTCCACGATCAGCACCGACGGCCGCATATGCAGACTGTCGCAGACCCTCGCGACAGAAACGTCAGGGCTACCACCGAGTCCTGACGTCAGATATCCCGAGCCGTGCGGATGGAGCGTTTATGAGGTAGCGGGCGAGAGCTTCATGGTAAGTAGCCGTGGCGGCGCTGGCGGCCGCCACCGTGGCGGGGTGAGAATGCCGGGCGCCGGATCGGTCGACGCCGGCATCTCCTTGGTGCTGCGAGCCGTTGGTAAGTATGGCGCGGGGGCCTGCGGAGCTGTTGACTGCTGCCTCGAGCGCGAACCTCAGAGTCGTACCTGGAGGCCCCTCCGATCCGGCGCGTCCTGTCGTCTAGGGAAGGAGGCACGTGATGGACGTCGTCGTTGAGCGCTGCGCGGGATTGGACGTGCACCGCGACAGCGTCGTTGCCATGGTGCGGCTGCCGGCCACGGGCAAGAGCCGGCGCCGGCGCGAGCAGCAGACGCGCAGCTTCGGCACCACGATCGGCCAGCTCGAGACACTGGCGGACTGGCTGGCCGGCTTCGGCGTGACGCTCGTGGGGATGGAGGCCACGGGCGTCTACTGGAAGCCCGTCTTCTACGTGCTCGAGCGGCGCTTCGAGTGCCTTGCTGCGTTGCGCGGCGAGCGCGAGCAGCCACGTCGACTTGCCGAGGCCGCCGATCCCGGCGACCAGGGTCAGGAACTGCAGCGGGATCAGTGCTGGCACTAGCCAGCGCGTCTGCCGCGACGTCGCACGGGAGAGCGGTCGCAGCTGCCAGCGGCGGTCGGACGCACCGTGCGTGGGATCGAACTCCTCCGGTTCCGGCTCACCGTCGGGGATGAACACGTTGCCTACCCACCGACCTTTACCGGGCGCGCTCACGACGTCGCCCCTTCGTGCAACTGGTACCTCAGCACGACGCCGTGCTCGTCGAAGTCGGCCCGCGCGAGTCCGAGGCTGCGGGCGGCGTGGCGCAGCTGCTCCCAGGGGTGAACTTCCTGTTCGCTGTCGCCGCCCCAGCTACGAGGCGGGTCGACGGGGACGCCGCAAGCCTGGAGCCGCTCAATCTCCTCGCCCGTCAGCCAAATGTCGCGCCCATCGACCACGGCCAAGATCCGCTGGCGATCATTCATCG
>WNFU01007108.1_pt1 | contig 13350 bp, 18 predicted proteins | sample 5400121 | NCBI WGS metagenome assembly WNFU01 (sample SAMN13153360, study PRJNA577476) | soil metagenome | isolation source: 100 cm soil or saprolite under grassland replicate 1 | place: USA:California | collected 2016-06-15
GTGGGCGACGATCCCCAGGTTGAAGCCTGGGGGAGCTGGTGATGTTTGTTTGTGTTTGTGATGTCGGATGACAAACAAGCGGGCCGGCCCGGATCGAGGCCCAGGCTTCGCGCTCGATCCCCAGGTTGAAGGCCCTGGGATCGTCCACCAGCTCCGGCCCGGCGTCCGGTCGACGGATGTGTGACCGATGACGCTATCTTACCGATTGCAAAGGCTGCGATCTACGTAAGTCTTGTTTCCGTTTCTGTTGATGTAGTAACACCCGCCTCGCGGGCCTCGAATATACCCGCTAGGTGTACTGCCCTTAGTGTTTCGTCCGCAAAAGCTGCGATCTACATAAGTCTTGTTCCCATTTCTGTTGATATAGTAACAGCCTCCGCGAGGGCCGGTGATGTACGTTCGGCCTTGAGCCGGGGAGAGAGTTGCAATGGGATTTTTCAGAGCAGCGTAAGAATAGCTAACGCCTGTTTGTGCAATGGCAGGTGCTGAAAACGATATTGACACTGCCAGTACAGCGAGCATCACAAGGGCAACGAGTGATTTGATTTTCATGGGTAATTCCTTTCGTAAGTTTATTGTTTGAGTCTAAAGACACGAAAGCCGCGCAAGATCATTTGCGCGGCTTTCGTCGTTCGCTTGAATCGCTTGCGTTTCAATCCACGCCTCTCTATTCATTTCGGCGACATGGAGAGGCGAACATGCTTCTTCATCATTTCGGCGATGGAGAAACTGACGCGCGGCGTTTCAAATCCGATGGCCCGTGAAGACCATAATTTGCGCCTGCCGCGCAAGGCGAACGAGCGGATCATATGCCTATTGCGCTGAGAGTCAATAGCGCAAACTATGCGCCAGCGTTGCGGATCGTCCGGCCCAGGTTGCGCTCACGAGATAGCAAAGCGCGGGACGTTTCCCAGTGTGTCTCACCTCACAACGTCCCGCGCCGACACTGGGGAAGCCCCAGCATTTGCTGATGGCCTATTCCCGCGTCAATTCGCCGTATCACGGGAAAATTCGCACATCACGCGGCGCGCGATGTTTCCAAAGCAATAGACCATCGGCAATATCGTTGCGACAGACGGGAGCGCCGCGCGGATTATGCGCAAGCGCGCGTGCCCTGTCTATGGCTTTTGCTCTTCATCGCCTTCACTGCCACCAACAAGCATAGGCTCAAGCCAGATCGTTTTTACTTGCTGCAAACCTGTGCCGTGCCTCTGCGCTCTGAAGTGTCCGCGCCGCCAGTGAAGGCGCGGGCTTGCGTGGCTTTCCTTCTCTCCGCTTGATTGCCTTCCGACTTTGAATCCGCGCCCGATGATGTTCGGCGTCCAGAACTCGCGCCGATTCTTCTTCGATTGCTTCCCTTCGCGCCTGCCGTAAGAGACAAGCTGAGATCTGGCATCCATCGCCAGCAATAAGCCGAAGACCAGTGCGCGACACTGGCGCAAAAATTCATCATCGCCTGACGCAAGCGGCAGGTCGAACGTTCCGCGCCACAAATCACTAATTTCACTGTCGTCTATGTATGGACGTTCGTCCGCATTCAGGTTTGAAAATAAAACTGTGCCTACATCATTGAGAACCTGCGCGTAAGTCAGAAATGCGTCATTGTCCGCGTTGATTGTCGGCGTGTGTTTGCTGAAACGAAACGCTTCGCCCTTCCGCGCCCTGAGCCATCCAAGATGGTTTACTTCACTTCCGTCAATGTAGCGAAGCGCGCCGCGCGGCAGACAGAAGACGCCAGCCTCAAACGGCAATTTCATCTCAGACCACAGCAAGCCGCTTGGCGTCGAAGTATTCAACACGGCAGAGAGCAATTGAGCGTCAACGAAAAACAGAGGAAAGGCATGCTCTTTCGCCGCGCACGTCGCGCAGTAGATCGCGCGGAAAGCGGCGGGCGCGATCGCCGCGTTATTCGTCATCCAATCAATGGCCATGTAGTAGGTTTCCGCCGCGCGTTTTGGCGAACCGTAACCGCCCGCGCCTTGATAGATGCGAGGGTATAGAATTTTCCATTCTTCGGTCGTTTCCATCTGCTCAATGAAAGCCGCGCGCAGCTCTTCTTTTGAAATGCCTTGCGCTTCCATGTCCGCTAATACCGATTCTCGAAAGTCTTCATAGTTCATCGCGTCCACTTCCCTTTCAAAACAGCGCGCCCTGTCTCCGGTCTGTAAAATGCTTCTCTCTCAATTCATCAACGATCGGGGCAAAACTTATGCTGATCGTCCATTCGTTGAGTGATGAATCATAGTTGCGCTGATCGCTCGGAATGCGGGCCTTCAATTCGTCAATGAAGGCCCGTACCGCGTCGCCGTTTGAAATCGCCCATTCCTTGCGGTCAAAACCGAACTTGATTCGTGTCTCGCTTCGATGAATGAGCATGGTTTGCCTCTCTTTCGTTTTAGGCAAACAGCGCAGGCTGTCGCCGTTGTTGCGATGGTTGCGACAGGCGCGGGCCTTCGTCATCAATGACATTAACGCTTGCGCCGTCGCCGTAAGAGTAGGTTTCGATGAATGAAGGGCCGCGCCAATTGCGCGCGACGTTGATCCGCTTCGCCGCGCACATTTCGCGCAAGGTGGTTGTAAGATCATGGGCCGGAACGTCGGAACAAAGTCGGCGGATCGCTTCAAACGTTATCGGTTCTTCCACCTTGATGAGCTGATACAGGCGCGCCCACAATTGGCCGTTGTGGGCCTGATGTGCTTGTCGCCGTCGCATCACTCCCAGCCTTTCTGGCCGTCGAACATTCGTTCATAGCTTCGATGATGGCAATCATCATTCGATCCCAGGGCCTGGGCCGGAGCTGGTGACAATCCCAGGGCCTGGGCATCGGCCTGGGCTTCAGCTCCGGCGCATTCAATCCATTCGGCAATGAATCTGCCGAAGTTTTCCGGCTCAATGCCGACGCCCGCGCAGATGCGGCAGTGTTCGACATACGCGCGCTCTGCCGCTTCCATCTGTTTGCCTGTGGCCTGGGCGACGATGGTTTTATGATGAGGGTTGATGATTTTGTGACACCAGCAATCGCATTCTTGCGAGCGGCAACAAGCGTAAGTGTGATGCGGCGATTGCGGGCAATGAGTGGCGCACGTGCAAATGTTCATGGTGGTTTCTCCCTTCAATTGGCTGTGATCGCATAAGGCGCGATTTCGTGAGGTAGATTTTTATGCTCGGCTGAAAATAGCTTTTTGGCCGCGCGTGATGAGACATCATAGACGCCGACAAGCTTGTACTTTCTGGACAGTCTTTCATCTGCCAAAAACGGCAAAGTCAAAACGCTTTCTTCGCCGCAAACAAAGTACAAGGCGTCATTGTAGATTGCGACAGGATGAAAACCGCGCTCCGATGCTGAGAGCAAATCACGGTAAACGCGCGCGCAATGTTCGCTGATGATCGCGTTGCGCCAGTCAGGGCGATAGTACCAACGCGATGTACCGGGCTTCGGTTCCGCGCTGAACGCTCCAACGGTCGCGTTTGCCGTTGTCTTGATGATCTTGCGAAGTAACTTGTCTTCGCGCTTGTCGCCCAGGGCCTGGGCTTGCTCTCTCAACGTCCGCGCCCACTTATCCAACACGGCGGACTGTCGCGCGAAGATGTACGCCTCTTCGATTTGAAAAGGGATGTTCAATTCAGACAGAAGGCGCAAGACTGGCGCATCATACCAACCGGGCCGGCCATTCAACGCCGGCAAGATCGGCGGCAATAGCGGATCGCTTCGATGATTCGTTGTGATCTTGTAAAAGCCCGCCATGCCTTCAAACGCGGGCCTGATGCGATGATCGTAATCAACAAGCCCAAGCTTGATTGATGCTGCGGTCGGATAGGCTGAGTTTTTATCCACGGCGACAAGTCGCGGCTTTCGCTTCTCTTCTTTTGTCAGCTCACGGAAAAAATATAAGTCAGCCACATTGGGCTTGAACGGTTCCATGCCCTTCGGCGGAATAATCAAGGCTTCATCCGTTTCGCCATTGCGCCGGCCAATGCCTTTGCGATGTCGTTCCAAAATGTAAACGCCTTGCTGACCGCGATTGTAGCCAAACTTGATTTGGAACATCGCCTGAAACTTGCTGAATGCCAGCTCCAACGTTTCGCACTCATAAGGCGCGCCGGCCTTATCACGGTCAACTTCCCAAGTCTTCGCCAGCTTCTGAAACGTGTTGACACTCAGTTTCATTCCGTCCGCCTTGCGCGTAATCGTGTAATAGTCGCGGTCGTCCGGCGTTTGGATTTCATAGCGTTCGCTCGATCCGCTGAGGATCGCTTGCGCGCGCTCTGTAATCGCCTGGGATCGAAACCACACCAAACGAGAAGGCACAAAGATGCGGTCAATGAAGTCATCAACCGTCGCCAGCTCGCCCAGGTTGAATGGGACGCGATGCCAGGCGCCGCCGCGAAACTCGAAACCGCCATCGGTCAGAAAAGCATGCGTTGTGTGGTCGTTCATTGGGCCTCGCTTTCTTCGATGTCTTCCCATTCTGGTTTGCTTGAGAGACTTTTTACCCAACCGGGAAAGCCTGAAAAATATTCACTGATGGCAAGGTTCGCGGCCCTCAGTTCATCGCCAGAATCTAAAGCCTCAAAAAACGCGGCGGCTTTTTCGCCTTCAAGAATGAGTGGACGCGCGCGGCCCACTGTGCGCTGTCGCGGCGCGTCGCTGTCGTCTTCGCTGGACGTCTCATATGGGCCGATGACGCCGCTTAGTACCACCTTAATGCGGCGCGCTGGCGGCTTCGCTGGCGGTTGCTCTGGCGGCTTCTTCTTCGGCTTTTCCTTCTTCGGCTTCTCTGGCCTCTCTTTCTTGCGCGTGATCTTCTTCGGCTCTTTCGGCGGGGCCTCGGCTTTCCGTCCGCGCTTCAATCTCTTCAAAGGCTCAAACAGGTTTTTACCTGGGCGTTTGCCTTTCTCAATGTCTTTGACTTGTTTGACACTCCGGCCTGTCTTCTCTGCGATCCGCTTCCGCTCTTTCGCTTCAACGTCCGCCTTTGTTCCCCGTTCGGATCGCGCCTTGCCTTTTACCTTGTCCCAGGCTTTTTGTAGAAGGCCCTTGATGACGCCGCGCGATGTTGTGTCTGTTTTCTTCTTCGCCATTGCTATTGCCCCCTTCCCTTCCTTGATGTCGCTTTGAAGACTGCGCGACTCTTTGCGGCTTTCTCGCCCAGGCAAATCGGACAGAATCGGCCCGCGCCTTTCCACTGCTTCAATCGGCGTTCAAGCTTTCGATCCCCGCGCCACGTTCGCGCCAAGCGCCACTCAATGCCCGCTTGCGTGATGACTTCCAACAAGCGCGCGCCTCTGCCGCAAAGATGATCCGCGATGCGTTGATCGAGGTTTTGCGAGAAGCCTAAATAATGTTTGGCGTGTTTGAACGGTCGCCAGAAATGCAAAAGGTAAACCGTTCCACTGGTCGCCCTGCCTTTTGATGATGTGCTATGCTTCTTCACGGTGATAAACCTTTCTGCCGTTCACTCGGCGGAAAATCGGCCCTGGGAGCGGTCGCACGTTCCCAGGGCCATCGTGTTTATGCTGCGTTTTGCTGTCGCCATCGCTCGTCATCAATCGCGCGCGCGATTGCCCGCTCCGGCTCCATGCCTGCCTCGATCCATGCCTGAGTGTTTTTGACCAAGCGATGAAAATTACGCGCGTCATATGTCGCGCCGTCGCCCTCCGCGTTTTGCGTGATCTTGATGAGTGTCAGGCCGGATCGTCTTTGACTCTCTGCCAACAACAAACTGTGAAGCCTGCCGTATTCGTTTTGGACTGCTTTCGGCAAATCATGGAAGGCCACACCTTCGTATCGGGCTTCGATGTCGTGAATCTTTCGCTCAAGCTCAAGCTCAAGCTCGCTTGGTTCGCCGGCCCAGGGCCTGGGCTTCGGCGGCTTTATTCGTAGTCGTTTGATGAATCGCATCATCTTTCCCATAATCGCTCTCCCTTCGCGTTAAAACGCCCGCCATCGAATCGCCCAGGTTGACCATTGCAAAAGTCGCCAAACGTTGCGTAACGGTCAGCCTGAGCGCAAAGGCGGTCATTGTCGTTTGCTTTCTCCCTTCGGCCATCGCTCGATGGCCTGGGCCTGGGCCGGATCGTCACCAGCTCCGGGCCTGGGCCTCGATCCTCTGCCGCTCGATCCCCGGGTTGAAGCCCAGGGCCTGGGCGAGCTGGCGACGCCGGCGCGGATCGCGTCGCCGGCAATCGTCGCGCTCGATCCTCGATTAACCCGCGTCGCCTTCATGGTTGCCGTTCCCTTCCGCGCCGTCGCCGGCAATGTTCCAAATCTTTGAAACTGGAATGCGAATACATTGCTCGCGCTTCTTTCCGATGCGCGTGAGAAACCGATGTCCGCCACTCTCGCGCCTGTCCGTCTTCGGTCTGATCGCCAGCGCGCCGGCGCACAGCGTTTCCCAGGCAGTGTTTTTAAGCGGTATGCGATGGCCTTCGCCCTGGGCCTGGGTAAGCAAAATTCTGTAAAAGTCTTCAGATTGAAAACTGATGAATTGATGATTGATGCTCAGATAGCCCAGGATCATTTTTTTCTGACGATAGTTGCCGTTGCCGTTCGGAGCGTAGCCAAGATCGATCATGCTGACAGGCAAATCATCGCGGTTTTCAAGGGCTTCGCCGCGATGATCCGCGATGAAGTAATCGCCGTTGAGAAGTAGTCGGCGGATGATGTCAATTACCAGCTCACTAAATGTCATTTGTCTATTCCCCTTGATTTGCTCAACGAGCCATTGAGTACGCGCAAGGCGGTTGTTTAGGTAGTCTTCTCTGCGCGCTTCAAACCATTCAACCTGAAAAGATCGCGGATGCTGCGCGCGAAGGAATGCGAGCCAAAGACAGACGCCGGCAATGATGTAGGTTGCGAAGCCCGAATGAAGTCCACCGTCTTCCTTTATGCGCCAGTGTTCGGAAACGAAGGCTTCAGCATCTTTCAGACAGTCCGCATACACCTTGCGCCGTTGCTCCGGCTTCATTCGCATTTGCCATTGACGATAGGCGAAGCCCCAGGCGTACAGCTCCGCGCGACGTTTGGCTAATTCGCGGCTGATCTTCTCGTCGCTCTGAATGTAACCATCTTCATTGCGCGCCAGCTCGCAACCGCAGCCATCGCGCTCGCACTCTTCAGAGTGTGGCCACAAAAACGAATTGGCGCGAAATTCCGCGCTTCCCTTCTTCCGCCTGATCGAGTTGACCGCATAGTCTTCTTCGCCCGTTCGCACGGGCGCGCCGGCGCGGGCCTTGCGGGATCGCGCTATCTGGTCAATCGAGGATGTAACGCCCGCGCTCAACATATCGCCGTATCCTTCGTTGATCTTGACGCGGTTGTCGTTTCGCACGTCCGCCGTTTCGTCCATCGCCTTCAAGTCCGGCAATTGAAAAAGCAGATTCCGAAACATCGCGCGCAGATGGCCCTGCCCTTTTATTGTGTCTTCTGAATCGTTGAAGACTGGCGGCAATTGCCATGCGCCAGTCCCAGGGCCTGGGACGCTACAAGTGAAAAGGTGATTGGCAAGATCAACTACGGCCGATTTTCCCAGGCGCATTGACGCGAAGATTTCTAGCACGGTCGGCGCGACGCCTTTAGACTCGATGAAAGAGACATGCGCGCCTGTGCCAATGAGAGCAAATAGAATGGCATCGAATGACAGATGAGGATTAAGGCCATCGAGCAAAAGGCGCATCACATCATCCCCAGGCTTGCCTGCCTGCGCGCCTGTGTAGCCAAAGCTTCCATCCGAATCTAGGAATAACGGCGCCGCCGTCGCGGCAACAAATCCGTCTTTTGTCTCGCATCCGTTTTCCAGCAAAAAAATATGATCGCCGCTTGGGAGCTGATGCCATCCATAGATACGCTTCGCCACTTGGCGAAGTGGCGCGGGCTTTTGGGCATGGGTCAATTCCTCGATAAATTCGGGCAGCCTGTCCCAATGCTTTTTGATCGCGGTTGCAACGGTGTGGCCTGCGAGCTGATTGATAAATGATCCGTCTTTGAATTTGCGCGCAGTAAAAACGACGGGCCTGCGCTCGCCTCTGTCATTGGTCAACGTACAAAAATAATATGACGTTCCGTTGTGGTCGTCAGTGATCGCCACTCGATCAACGGCGATACTGCTATTTTTGAGGATCGCGCCAGCAACGCGAATAATGATGTCTTTTGCTGTTTGCGGATCGCTGTCTGATTGCACCAGGTAGACGCCGCGCATCGAATCGGATTCGAGCATAGCGAAGTCATCCCCGATGATGTGACACTGCGGATTATTCGGCGCAAGGATCGCGCGCCGGCGCGCTTCGTTGCGACGGACCACGATCCGGTTGACGATCGGTAAGACATTTGATTTTTGCTTTTGTGCACTACCGTACTTTTGCTGCGACATATTGAAACCGTATGCCGCGCGCGCAGGATTTTAGGAAAGTGTTAAAGCGGTCTGACAACCAATGAAAAGATGTGTCATGGAGTGGCTTAGTAGGTTGCGCGTGGTCGCGTTCTCCCGTTATCATCTGACCATCAGTTTTCAGGTCTGCGACAAACGTAACCGCATAAATTTACTGCGCGCGTTCTCCCGTTATCATCTGACCATCAGTTTTCAGGGCCGTTTCGTGATGCTCTTACCCAAAGTCCAACGCGAAGCGGTCTTGAAATTTTTGGCAAAGAATAGGGCGAAGACGTTTTACTTTTATCAGGAGTTGGACGCCCTCGCCTTTTTCTTTGCTGCAAAGAACTATGCCGGTTGTGCCAGCTTTTCTTTTTCCGTCTCTAGCTCACAGATGTAAGCCTCAAACATAAACATCACCAAAGGGTATCTACTGATATGAGATTCGCCGCGCTCCATAGCGGCGACGGTCTTATGGCTTACGTAGACTTTGCGCGCAACGGCGCGCTGCGTCAGACCGTAAGCTTCGCGCCGTTCATTGAGCTGTTTGCCCCAGATGCGCTTCAGTCTCTTAACGTCTGGGTCGTCATTGTCCAGACCGGCGACTTTGGCCATCTCCATCAAGAAAGCAAATTGATTGGCCTTTGTTTCGCCGCCCGGTTCTCTAAGCTTGGCAATCGCCGCCATAGAGCTGTCAATGACTGATTGTAAGTCTCGTTTCTTCATCTGGGGAAAATTCTCCACTCTTAGCCGGAAAAGTCAAGGCGCGATTCAACGCTTCGCCCTTCCCTTCGATTGCCTGGGCCTCGACCCCAGGCCCTGGGCGAACTTGTCCAGATCGCCACGACGGACGACGGTTGCGCCGCGCGGCCCTGCGCCTGGGATCGCTGCAAGCTTGCCGTCTTCGATTGCCTGCCTCAAATAACCTTTGCCCAGGCCGGACAATGCCGCCGCTTCTTCAATCGTCAGAAAGATTTTTTTGTCCAATGCTTCAATGTCGGGCCTGTCTCTATCTGCCACTTGATGACGCGCGGCGTCACTCATTGCGTCGAACGCTCCAATCAATTTGGCAATCAACGGCCTTAGCTGCGGATCGTTCATGAGTGTGGTTAACGGATGCGGTTCATATTTCACGACCGCGCCCACATGCGCCGGGCGATTCTTCAGCTCGCGCACTCGCTCAACTTCTTCGGGATCGAAATCATAGGTTTCAGCTCCGCGATTGCCTCTTACCTTCAAGGCTGAGATTTCGCCCTGTGCAACCATTCGCGCGATTGTGCGAATGGAAACGCCTATGCGCTCGGCGGCTTCGTATTTGTCCATGTGGTTTCTCCGCTCGCCCGCGACACTGAACGCAACCTGATGGCGCGCAGTGTCGCCGGCGTCGAACATTGAATGTCAATTGATGGCGCGCAGTGTCAGAAGGCGCGCGCCATCAAGTCATGCTGTCATGGCCTCGATTTCAATCGGAAAATCTCTTTTCTTCAGAAACGCCGCGAGTCTCAATCTGAAGGCGTCCGGCTTCATTCGTTCCACGTCATCAAGAATACTCAACGCGGCTTTTGTTTTTGCGATTGTCTTCTCTCTTCCGTCTTCCGATTTCATCATGCGAATCCAAACATAGTCTGACTTCGCATCAACCTTGAACGAATAACCGGGATGATAGAAAGAAATTCTCTTCAGAAAATCTCTGATTTTTTGCGCCTGTGTCTCTACACGTGTCGCCCGTGTCGTTTCTTTGTCTTCGCCTGTGTCGTTGTGTAGAGACACAAGGGAAGGCTTGCCACTGCGCGCCATCAGGTTGCGTTCAGTGTCCAGCTCTGAAGGAAAAGTTTCATCACTCGCGCTGTCTTGCTTCTCATCCGTTGATGCTGCGCGTTGCGCGTTGAATTGAGCGGAGCGGTTGCGAATAAAAATAAAAGTGATCGCCGCAAGTATCAGCTCGCCAAAATTCGCCGCTCGAATCCATGCATCCCATCGCGTCAAAAATTCCGCTGATGATTGTTTCGGTTTCTCCGGCTTCGCCAGCTCAATTGGGGCAAGTGAAAGGGAAGGCGAGGATTGATCTATCAAACCTGGGCCAACGCGCGCGCGTGTCACGTTGCCAGTTTCCGCTGCGCGCCGGAGCTGGTATGCGGTGTCGTTCTGAATTTTCGCCGCCTTCGTTTTTTCGCGCGCGGTCTGTGCGCCGGCCTCCGCAATCTTTACGTTGTCGGACGAAAGCTTATCCGCCTTTTCGTTGAAGGTCGCCGCGCTTTGTTCGTACTTTCTCTCTTCTGATTGAATCGTCATCAAGTGGCCTTGCGCCCACATCAAAAAACAGAAATGACCGATGACAAAACAGAGAGTGGCCGAATCAAGAATGGAAACGCCTTTGCTCAATCTTGCATCCCTCGAATCTGAATAATGCAAGGTTCCGATGCATGACCACGCGACTAGGGCACCGACGCTCAGCATGATTGCGCCGATGTAGGTTTGCAGGTTGCCCGCGCTTCCGAAGATTGACGCGGTTAATACCGCATTCAACACGGAAAAGATGAGCAACATAGGAAGCCAAAAACGCCACTTGCCGTTTTTGAAGATCGAGCCTTCCGGCTCATCAAGCCATTTATTGATTCGCTGACCGATTGGGATTCGTTGTTTCATTTTCTTTGCCTCTCAATTGAAGGCGCGAAGGTGATTGACGAAGGCGGGACACTCAAAAGAGAATCATGCCGATGTCAACCACGCGTCACGTGCATGGTTGATGTCACGGTCTGAAGGCCCTTAACGCCTTCAGACCACCTTAACGACGTTGCGAAATTTATCATTGCGCGCCATCGGATGCAATGAAGTGGCATTGAGTGGCGCAGAGAAGAGAGAGGTAAGTCATGAGCCTTGATGAGCAATTCAAACAACGCGAAGCAAACGCAAGCCTGCAATTTATCAGGCTTCGTGATGTCCGCTTTGATTCGGCAATTCCGAATCGCGCCATTGATTGGAAGTATGTTGAGCAATTGCAATCCGCGCCGGCGCAGACATCATTCCCCGCGCTTGATGTCATGTGGGTTCCGAACGGCAACTATTACGAATTGCTAGACGGTCAACATCGCTGGTGGTCAATCGTCTTCAACCTGATAAACAATCGGCCCAATGCGTTTCCGCCACCTGACGACGACGGCCCTGATGGTTTCGCTCGCCATCTGCGAAACTGTGTCGCTCGCATGGATGACACAATACAGGCGCGCATATGGCCGGAGCTGTCAGCCTGGGAAGTCAGGCTAATTCGTTTCTGGAAAAATCGGGATCATGGCTTAGGTTCATCTGCCACGGATCGCAAGGAAATGGCCCGCGCGATGAAGCAACAAAATCCGCTGTTGACGCTTGAACAAATCGCGCGCGAAGTCCGTTGCTCGCCTAGCTTCGTTTCAAAAGCTCTCAACGAAACAGAACTGAGAGAAGAAAAGACGCCGGACGGATTCAGAGACACAAAGAAGTTTTGCGACATAGTTGAAAGGCTTTACGGCAATGGATTCTTTCAACGCGCGCAAGTCGAAACGCGCGAAGAGTGGTTGAGGGATGACACAGGATTCTGCAAAGCCTATGAGGGGATCGCGCGCCAGATGCTGAAAGAAGTAGAGCGCGCGAGAAAGTAAAGCAGAGAGACAAAAGACATGAGCAACGATCCGACAAAAGATTTAACAACCGATGAAATGCTGCGCGCGTTGCTGGCCGATATGCGCGATGTGAAAGACAGGCTCGGCAAACTCGAATCCGTCGCCGAAGATCGCGCGCGCGAGACACGGCCAAAGCTTGATTTGATCGTCAAGGAAGTTTCCGACTTGCGCGAAGACATGCGCGAAGTCAGAAAAGATTTGCGGTCACTACATCGCAAGCTCGAAATCTTCAACAACGAATTGCTTGAAAGTAAGGTCGATCTTCGAGACTTCGACAAACGCTTAACCGAATTGGAGCGCAGGCCGAATTAATTGGAACGTTCCAGTTATCACGCTGGAACGCCCTCTGAAACAGCCATTTTTAGGCCACATGTAAGGGGGCATTTATTGCGGCTGGAACACTGGAACGACTGGAACGGAAGTAAGAAAATGGCCTTCGATAACTTCACAGATAGTCAAATCCGCGAAATTCACAGGCTCAAAAAATCCGATTGGTCTGTACGTCAAATCGTAGGAAAGTTTGACAGCAGCATCGGCACAATTTCGCGGATTCTGAATCCTGAGACCGATGAGCAACGCGGGCGCATTCGTCGCGCGCTGAGCGGTCAGGACAATACTGCGCCGCATCACTTCAACGAACCGCAAATCAGCAAGCCAGCGCCGCCCTCATTGCCGTCGATTTCAGAATCGCCGCCGCGTGACGAATACGGACGATTTTTACCACAAGGCAAATCAACCGCAATGACTGTTCGCGGATCGCAGGCCGCAATGACAAGGCGCAACGAACACGCGCCGGAGAATCACACACCATCAATTCGAGTTTGTCGATACTGTCGGCTCCCATCCGTAGATGATTTCTCTTACTGCCATTCCTGTCACAGATTCAATCAATGCTCATTCTGTGGGAGTCGGAATTGGCGCAATAACCGTTGCCCAGATTGCGGCAACTTCATTTCTTAACCGCGCACGCGCGCTCCCGATCTTCCGACCAGCTCCGCGACCAGGCCAACGCGGTCGACCACGACGCCGGACGCCATCAGCCAGAGACCAGGTTGACCAGCTCGCAGGATCGAGAATCGCGCCGGCGCGGTCGACCAGCTCGTAGACCTCGGCGCGGGGAAGCTCGACCAGGCTGACCAGGCTGACCAGGGCAGAGGATCGAGGGACGGACGCCGGCGCGGATCAAGGCCCAGGGCCTTCAACCTGGGGATCGAGCGCGAAGCCTGGGCCTCGATCCGGGCCGGCCCGCTTGTTTGTCATCCGACATCACAAACACAAACAAACATCACCAGCTCCCCCAGGCTTCAACCTGGGGATCGTCGCCCAC
>WNFU01007111.1_pt1 | contig 13347 bp, 10 predicted proteins | sample 5400121 | NCBI WGS metagenome assembly WNFU01 (sample SAMN13153360, study PRJNA577476) | soil metagenome | isolation source: 100 cm soil or saprolite under grassland replicate 1 | place: USA:California | collected 2016-06-15
TGATGCGGGCGCACCTGAACTGAACTTTGCCTTGGGCAATCCGGGGGATGTGGGGATTGCGGGAGATTGGAATGGGGATGGCCTCGACACGACGGGCGTCTTCCGACCAATCAATGGGATCATCTTCCTGAAGAACACGAACGTTACTGGGTTTGCCGATATAGCTCTCAACTACGGAATCCCCGGCGACAAGCCGGTCACAGGAGATTGGAACAACGATGGGATCGATACGATTGGGATCTATCGCAATGGAAGTTTCTATTTGCGCAACAGCAACACGATCGGCTTTGCCGACATCGTGTTCGCGTTAGGCATTCCAGGTGACATGCCCATCGCGGGCAACTGGGATGGTCTACCGTAATGGATCACCCCAAAGATCAGGTTATTAAGCAATCTGATATAAAGGAGAGACCACCCGCCAGTTGGCGGGTGGTCTGATTTTCAGGCTTTCACTAATTGAGTCAGATGGAGTTCCGTATTATTCAAGAGTTCAATCATCAACTCGCGAATGTGTCTGTTGAGATAATGATTCTCCAATGTGGAAAGCGGCAGGAAGCGCGCGCCTGCCACAACATGAATACAATTGGAAGCACCACACAGACAAATGAACGGTGCATCCATTTCCCATTCTGTGGCGGGATAGAAGAAGGACAGCTCTTCGCCCTTCTCAATATCCCGACATGTTATCATTTGTAAATTTTCAGTGTCCAGAATGACATTAGGATCGCAGGAATGATTCAATGCAGAGAGCTTCCCAACTTCGGTGTGGCGGTCACGACCGATCTGAACGGTATAACGATTTGCCTGATCAAATACTTTTTCGGTTGGGATATCACAAATAATTTCACCCTTCTTATATGCCTGCTTCGTGATCAAACTTCTAAATTTATTTTCCGTTTTAATTGTCAGTGTATCCATCGAAACCATTTCGGATTCCTTTCTTAATATCTAAGATTAACCCATGCGAAGGTTTAAGAAAATGATTGAGCATCATCGCATAAAAACCATCGCAAGGCTATGATGCATTGGAAACAATATACAACATTATTGAATCAAAATCAATAAGTGGAATCATATATTATGAAATTTTAAGATAAGGAAAATTTAATTATTATGTCACACCTGCACTTGCGATAGGTGCAAGTGTTACGTGGAGTGCATTCTGCGACAATTGCGGAGTGTGCCTGTGGCAAGCCATCTCTTGATCAATTAGGAGATTGCTTCGCGAAGAGCGCTCGCAACGACACGGCTCGCTGGTAGAGATTCTTCGCTCTGCCCAGAATGATAGCGTTGAAGTAGGAACTCATTCTTGCAATCAATAGTCTTACACGTAAATGTTTCCACATTCTCAGAGCTTTTTTGGTATCTTCTTTTTGGACATTGTTCTGACGAAACAATGTTCCTTGATACAAATCCGTTAATAGCTCAATATCGTTTTGAGCACTGAGCATTGATTTCTTAAGCGCAGAACCTTGTCGGACAGAATCCAATTTGCTGATTAGCTTTTGCATGAATTCATTAGGCGTCTCGGCTTTCGTACGTTCGCCTGCCAAAGAACGTCCCTGACGATACAGTTTGCGATATATTTTTTCGATGGCGAGTGCCGGGGCAAGACGCAAATATTGCCAGCGTTCAATGATCACATAATAGAGAAAAAGAAACAGGAAGATGATCCCAATCGGAGAGAACCAGTAGATTACTTTTACAAGCCGAAAGCGATTCAGCAGATCGGTGACCGTCGGGTCAGGACTTTGTTCAGCAATGACTGTTTCTTCGTCAATTGTAGAACGATCGATCTCAGGTTGTGAAGCTGTAGGTTCAAATTCGATCCAGCCAATTTCAGGGAAATAGATTTCTGCCCAGGAATGGGCGTTCAACTCACGGATCACGTATTGGGCATTCGGTGCGTCGTAGGAGCCGGGCGAATAACCCGAAACGAAACGCGCAGGCAATCCGCTGGCGCGCGCCAGCACGACCATTGACGTGGCGTAATAGTCGCAATATCCTTTTTTCAGATCGAACAAAAAGTAATCAGCTACATCCACACCTTCCGGTGGAGCAGACACATTGAGATCATATGGATAGGTTCGCAAGTAGGCTTCAATGGCTTTGGCTTTATCGTAGGCATTACTCTTCCCATCAGTGAGTTCTTTTGAAAGCTGTCGGACTCGCTCAGGCAAGGAGACAGGCAGTTGCAAGTATCGCCGGCGAATGAATTCAGGATACTCTGTGGAAGCCTCACGCAATTTCTTTACGGTCGCCAGAGGCACATACGCTTCTGCTCTATACGCCTTGGCGTTGCTAAACGCCGCAAACAAGTCTGCCTGAAGCAACTCCGACTGATCCACGAACAAATTGGATTGGGGTCTGAGGCGCCAATTTGCCGTGAATGGGATGTCTGCACTAAAGAGGATACCACTCCAAAATAATTTCCCTTCGGGCTCGACCATCTTTACATCCAGATGAAGCGTTCGGTATCCTTTGAGAAGGCCGGGAATCAGCGGTGTATTCGGCTGAAATTTTTGTGGAGGAGCGGCACTGGTGACCCAACCCGCGCCGACATAGGCGTCGTATGTAACGCTGCGCCAGTAATAACGTGGCGCGACATCAGTCAGGGGAGAACTTACAATCGGAGGCAACTCACCTGTGCGGATGGTCATCACGATCTTTTCCGATTGAGCGTAGCCTCCAGTTAATAAGTGATCACGCGGCAGGGATGGTTTTTGAACCGGAACGTCTTTTTTCGAGACCGGCGCCGGTTGAATGCCCAGAATATCGGCGGCTTCGTTTTGAGAAGGTTTATTCCATTCACGCAGGAAATCTCGGACGTCCCGCCACGAGACAGAGGGTGTGATGAACGCGATCGCACCAATCGCGATCGTGAGAAAGATCACGGACTGGCTGACGTCATAGCGAATGCTATCAGAGTAATCTACCTTCTTGCTTTCCCATTGCATGGTGTGATTCTTATAATTCCAGAGGCCCATCAACAGGAGTAAAACAGAGACCATCGTCCATAAGGTATAGACCCGATGCTCGCTATAAGAGAGCACTGCCGCTGCCAGCACGATGGCTGGCAGCATGGAGGCGACAGCATTTCGACGCCCTGCGAACCATCCCATCCAAGCCGCGACCAGCCAGATGATCAGCGTCCAGATCATACTGCGCACCAGTCCATCGCTAACGACCGACTCAGTATTCAAACTCAGAAACCAGGTTCGCACGCGCAGGCTCAAGGCATAGGATGCCAAGCGAACGATACGCCAGGGTTCTTCAAGTGGCGTTGTGTCGATGGGAAGATGGGACCGCATGGCAGGGATAATCTGAGGCGTCAAATCAAGGAGTGTTTTTGCCAGATCGAGCAACGGACCAATCAACCGGGCAGCAATCATCCAGATACCCAGGCATCCAATCACGATCATCACGATCGAGGCAACGATGCCGTTTAACTTTAGTTTGTTCAATCCCAGAGCGACCAGCAACGCAACAAAACAAATCCAGAAGAAATATCTTGTATCGGTATTTCGCAACGAGGAAGAGATGCCGTAGGTGAGCGCCTGCACCGCGGTCAGAATCAATATCAATCCCATAGCGTCGGCAGAGCCCAGCCTGCGCAGAAAACGGGCCATGGTCATTGCAGCCCTCGCCATTCTTCCTGTGCCGAACGGACCGCGTGGGCCTTGCCCGTGGCTGAGATACGCCATTCCCATTCGCCTTCGTGCCCAGGACGCGCCTGGGGCCTATCCAATAATGCTTTCGGAATTACATGACAGGGAATGCTCATGGATTGAAAAATCTGTGAGACGGCTTTTGTCTCTGTGCTCCCGCCGAACGAGATGGGGTCAAAGAGAAATATCGTGGGCATGATCCCACGCCACATCAATGGCATCAGGGCTTGTGCCCAGTCCGGGTTCGGGTCCGCGGTGACGATCAACAAACTACAATGACTGCTGAGAGAAGCTCCAACTCGCAACAGATAATCTTTCAATGACAGCTCGGAGGGAGCGGCAACTGCCAATGCCTTGAGCAGGGAACGCAATTGATATTCATTACGCCGTGGCACGATCCAATCGGGTTGACTTCCGTTGATCGAAAGCCCTACCGGATGATCTGAGTTCAATCCCTGAGCAGCCAGCGAGGAAGTTAAGATGACAGCATGTTCTTCGGTGGAATCCCAGCCTGTGCCTACTTGTGAGTCTTTGTGCAAATCCAAGACCAACCACCAATCACCCGCCGGTGTCCCTTCGAACTGACGTACAAAGAATTTGTTTTGTCGGGCAGTTGTCTTCCAATCAATGAGGCGCATGGGATCGTTGGGCAGCATCTCACGGGTGTGAGAAACATTGATGGTTTCCTGCAGAGCGTGACGCCTGGGCTGACCTTCACCTGCCATGCCGCTGGCCGTGATCTCAAATTTTGGTAACGACAAAACAGGAGGCATCACCGCCAGCGTTGACGAGGTTGGATCTTCGAACGTGATCGTATAAATCCCCAGTGGATCGCCAGTCTCGAGCGTCGTTCCGCCAAGAGTGTACACACCTCGGCGCGTGCAGCGCGTCAAAATGCGCCATTGCGACGTGCTGGCTCCATCCACGCCAGAAGCGACAGAAGCATAATGATCAGGAAGGGTGGAATGGTCCTGGAGGGTTACCCAGGTGGCTGGAAGCATAAATTGGTTGGTCAAGGTAAAGCGTTCTTCGAGCCGATCACCCACCTGTGCCCAGCCAAAGCGCATTTCGCGCTCGAACTTCAGCGACCGGACAAGTCCACGCGCCCACCACCAGCAGACTAGCCAGGCGCCGCCTATGCCGATCAGCAGAATCACCCAAACACGGGAGGGGTCAAGGATTTGCATAATGAATGCAATCGCAGCAATCACCGGAAGGATCTTTGCATTCCAGCGGATAGTTGTTTTCATGGTTTGATTATAGATTATATGCTCGAATTGCCTTCCTCCGAAGGTCTAGGATTTACAGTTGCTGTTTTGGATTGACAAATCCAGAGCGGGACTTTTGTCAATCTCACAAAGCGTTATGCTTCCCGAAAGACTAAAGCTTATTGAAAAAACCTTGCGAAGGCTGCTTGAAAAGACTGGAATCGCTCACGGGGGACCTTCGCAAGGTTTACACGAATTTACCTCCCCGAAAGGCTAGGCTTCCTACTGCCCATCCTCCTGATGCACTTCAATTGTATGTGAGATACACTGAAATCAGAACTTCGCGCAGAGCGGAGGAACCGAGTGAAGTCCGAGGTTCCGTAGTCGAAACGCCGTTTTTGAAAGTCAAATTGTTTTGGTTAGCCGCGCTTCGACTGCACTTCGTTCCGCTCAGCGCGAAGATCGCCTTGGTGAAAGGAATATCTTAAATGAGTGTATTTACAAATAAGGAATTAGATTACCTGCGCCAACAACGATTGGGACGCTTGGCGACAGTTGATATACATGGCAATCCTCATGTCGTCCCCGTGGGGTTTCGATATAACCCCGAAACAGATACCCTTGACATTGGCGGACATAACATCGCTCAGAGCAGGAAATGGAGCGATGCAGGGCGACACCCAAGAGTCGCATTTGTCGTTGATGATGTCTTGCCGCCCTGGCAGCCGCGAGCGATCACCATCCAAGCCGATGCGGAGCTATTGGAGACTGGCGGAGAGACATTTGGTCAAGGCTGGGCGCCACAAGTGATACGTCTGCGTCCGGTCAAAATTATTGCCTGGGGAATTGATGAGACAAGGCAAAGCCGTAACGTGAAGAACGTTGAAACCATTGCATTTTAAAACCGTGTTATAAAAGGAGATATAGGATGAGTGCATTTAAAGAATTTTCCGAAGGTTTGTCTGCTGCTGTTGAAAAAGCTGGCGCCAGCACCATCACCGTGGATGCGCGCAAACGCTATCCGGCTAGTGGGATTGCGTACGCGGAAGACCTTGTGCTTACTGCGGACCATGTCGTGACACGCGAAGACAATATCAAAATCCTTTTGCCAGATGGCAAATCCCTGGCAGCAACCATCGCGGGTCGCGATCCTGGTTCGGACCTGGCAGTCTTGCGACTTGCGGAAAAAGGATTGACCGCTGCAAAAACGTCTGACGATGTAAAGGTCGGTCAACTTGTGCTGGCACTTGGGCGACCGAACAGCGAAGGGATGCAAGCTTCGTGGGGAATTGTCACTTCGATTAGCGGACCGACGCGAACGTTCCGCGGTGGTATGCTCGACGAATACATTCGAACGGAGACAACACCTTACCCCGGCTTCTCCGGCGGACCGCTCGTCAATGCCGAAGGTGAAGTGCTCGGTCTCAATACGTCTGGATTGACGCGTGGTTCTTCGCTGACGATCCCAGTCAAGGTCGCGTGGCGGGTTGCAGAGTCACTGGCAACGCACGGCTCTGTCAAGCGCGGGTATCTCGGAGTCCGTACACAGCCTGTTGAAGTTCCTGAAGCGGCGCGCCAGGCTCTCAAGCGTGAACAGGAACAGGGGCTGCTTGTGTTGTGGTTGGAAGAGGGTGGACCTGCGGAAAAAGGTGGCTTGCTTGTTGGCGATATCCTGGTCGCGATCAGTGGTCAACCGGTGGGCGATCCCGATGATCTTTTCTCGGCGCTCAACAGCGATACCGTTGGCAAGTCTATCGCGGTGGAAGTCTTGCGCGGCGGCAGGCCGGAGACGGTCAATGTAACGGTAGGGGAGAGGAAGTGATCCGCGTCCAGTTAGATATTTCTTCACCGGCACTGCGCGCAGGATTGCGTGCTCTGCTTTCATCAGATAACACGATCAAGATCATCAATGATTCATTGGATGAAAACTCAGAAGCCGACGTGATGATCACGTCGGCTTCTCACACTTCTTTCTTAAATCACGATGTGGGTGACATCTCATCAGCTGCGACTCTGCTCCTGAGCGATGAGCAACTCAACGTCCGTGAAATGAGGCGCTTCTCGCGCGTGTGGGGAATCCTGCCAACCGAGGCATCTGCCGAAGAACTGACTGCCGCCATCCACGCCCTGTCACAGGGATTGATCGTTGGCACATCCACATTATTGTTTGAATCAGAAAACGAGCCGTTATCGCATGGCCCACTTACTGACAGGGAATCTGAAGTTTTAGGGTTGGTTGCAAAGGGATTGGCAAATAAACAGATCGCGGTGGCGCTGGGCATCAGCGAACACACCGTGAAATTTCATGTATCTTCTATCTATTCAAAATTGAATGTCGCCAATCGAACGGAAGCTGTACGCGAAGGCTTGCGCGGTGGTTGGGTGGCGTTATAAATGTCATTGCGAGCCGTTCTTTGGCGAAGCAATCTCGCTATAAACATGGGGCTACTCAACCAGCGGTTGTTCGCAATGACATAGGATTAGAACATCTTCAATTGACTTTCAACTCGCTTACCATCCAACAAGACAAATGGGGCGACACGCGTGACAACAATCCCCAATTTTCGAAGTGCAGTGAGATCACGTAATTTGCTTTTGCGCCGCGCCTGAAGGATTGCATCCGCACCTTTTGGTCCAATCCCAGGGATACGCAGGAGATCGCGTCGTTCGGCTTTGTTGATCTCCAAAGGTTTTTCCTGTAAGTTCTGCTGCGCCCAGGCAAGTTTTGGATCGGTGGGTAAAGGCAAATTCCCATCTTGCAGGAAAGGCATGTCTTCCAAATCAAACCCATAATCGCGCAACAAAAACGAAGCTTGATACAAGCGATGTTCCCGCATTGGATTGACCGCGGCTTTGTTTTCCATGGGAGTATCCCGAATTGGGAAAAATGCCGAATAGTACGCACGTTTGATACGGACGTTTTTCATCAACCAATCTGTGGTGGTCAATAATTCCAAATCGCTTTCATCCGAACCCCCAGCCACAAATTGCGTGACCGTGGAGGGCCAGCGGCCATTCCAGCCTTTATCAGCGGGTTGCGATTGACGAATCTCTTCCACCCATTTCAAAGGCCGAAATAATTCTTCGAAGAAATTTTTATTGGGCGCGAGCTTTGCTAAGCGCTCTTTATTAGGTGCTTCCAAATTGATGGAGACTCGGTCAGCCAGCTGCATCAGCCGCTGGACCTGATCCTTCTCTGCGCCCGGCATGATCTTTAGATGCAAGTAACCGCGGAAACCAAGTTTGTTACGCAAAATCTCGGCTGTATCCAGAATTCTATTCTGTGTGTTCGCACCACCCGCAGCAATTCCCGAGCTGAGGAAAATCCCTTCCGCCATGCTCGACTGATGCAGCTTCATGAACAATTCTGCAAATTCCTGCGGCCTGAAGGTAGCGCGGCGAAAATCACGTCCCGAGCGAAATGGGCAATAAAAACAATCCCGCTCGCAGGCAGAAGAGAGCAAGGTCTTCAATAATTTGATCTGTTTTCCGTTGGGGAGTTGGGCCGGCTGGATGAACGCAGATCTTTTTTCCTTCGGTGTAAAACAGGCCGGTTTGGCTGGTTCCTCACGCACGGCCAAAGATGAGGCGTGTGACTCCTCGGCGTGTTCGAGTTCCATCTGTCCCGAGAGTTCGATCAGCGTATCGAGGGCGTTCATGAAATAATTATAGAACAGATTTTCTAGGTGTCAAGCGTATCTACTCACACTCTTATGGTTTTCTCAAGAAGGCTTGACAAGAGATAAAAAGTAGATCCTGCTCGGTACAATTGTGAGTGCTGAACAAACAAAAGACCGAGGAGGATCTGGGATGCATTGTAGCACCACGAGAGTAAAGCAGGATTATGGAGCGAGCGGGGTTCTGTATGATGTGGGCAGTGTCTATGAAGGGCTGTCCAAGCTCACGGACATTCGCAAAGCAAAGGGGAAGTTGCATCGCTTGGAAACGGTGCTGATGATCGTGGTGCTGGCGAAGTTGTGTGGAGAGGATACGCCGTTTGCCATTGCCGATTGGGCGAAGAATCACCAGGAAGAGCTTGTGCCATTATTGCAACTGAAGCGAGCAAAGATGCCCAGCCACCACACCCTTCGGCGGATCATGGCACAGGTGGTGTATCAAGAAGAGATTGAGAGGCTGGTGGGAGAGTACAATCGCCGTGGGGAACATGGAGAGGTGTATGCCCTGGATGGCAAAGCGCCACGAGGTATGCGTAAGAAAGATGAGGAGGGGAGCGAATATCTGTTGAGTGTCTATGACGTCGAGCAAGCCAAAGTCATGTCACAAGTGGAAGTGGGACGTAAGGAAAATGAGATCACCAAGGCGCCGAAAGCCTTGCAAATGGTGGAAATTGCCCAAAAAGTGATCACGGGCGACGCCATGCACACCCAACGAGGCTTGGCGGCTCAAATTGTGGGATCCCAGGGGGATTACGTTTTGCCGGTGAAAGAAAACCAGCCGCAGTTGTATAAAAACATTCAATCCCTGTTTGCGCCAGAATATCCTAAGCCTGGCTTTGGCAAAATCCAGACCGATTTTCTCAGTGCCCAAAAAGTGAACAAGGGACATGGCCGCATCGAAATTCGCACCATCACGACCAGTGAAATGCTCAATGTATATTCGGCTTGGCCAGGGTTGGCACAGGTCTATCGCTTAGAGCGCCAATTCCACTGGCGGCGCAGTGGACGCTGCTATCGCACCTCCTGCGAAGTGGAATTTGGCATCACCAGCTTACCCAGAAAAGCAGCCTCGCCTTTGCGATTATTGAACCTTCGTCGTACTCATTGGGGCATTGAAACTGGTTTGCATTACCGCCGCGATGTTACCCTCAAGGAAGATGCCACTCGCATGACCACTGGCCATCTGGGGAAAGTCATGACCTCAATTAATAATCTGGTGTTGGCTCTGATCCGCCAGGCAAAATTCCACAATGCCGCTCAAGCTCGACGCTGGTTTGCTGCTCATCTCTCCCAGGCTTTTGCCCTCCTCACTACCCCTTTTTCTCCTTCTTGAGAAAGCCATGCTCACACTCTATCGGATCGTATGTGAGATTTGGTAAGATAGGGTCAGGATGACCCGCAACGATTTGGCTCAAATGAGCCAGGCTGAATTGATCGATCTGGTGCTTGCCCAAGCGGAACAAAATGCGAAGCTGCAAGCTGAGATGGAGGTCTTGCGCTTGAAATTGGGAAAGGGCAAGAAGCCGCCCACCAATTCGGGTAATTCGTCTCAACCGCCTTCGAGAGATCAAAAAGGAAATTTGCCGCCGAAGCGAAAAAGGCATAAACACGGACCTCCTGCAGGGCATGCCAAGTATGAGCGCAAGTTTGTCAGCCAGCCCGAGCATGTGGTTGAACTCAAGCCAAAAATATGCGCACAGTGCTGGACAGCTTTGGAGCAAGCTCCGCTCTTGGTAGTGGATGTCAACCAGATCACTGAGTTGCCCGAGGCGAAAGCCGAAGTCATTGAAGTGCGGCAATATGTGGCAGAATGTCCAGGTTGTGGTGCCAATCAGGTCCAGGAGCCGCCTGCCGGTTTGGAAATGGAGCGCACCTTTGGAGCGCGTCTGGAAGCGACGGTGGTGTATTATCGCCAGGAACAACACATGAGTTATGTGCGCACCCAGGCTGCGCTGCAAAATCTGCATGGGGTTGAAGTCAGCCAGGGTGGCATCGATAAGATCATGCAGCGCGCCGGCAGCCAGGCCGTTCAAAGTGTAAAGGCGATCGAGCAAGCTCTTCAGCAAAGTGCGGTCATTCATTCGGATGAAACGGGCAGCCGAGTGGATGGCAATACCTGGTGGCAGTGGGTGTTTTGCTCTCTGACAGCCGTTTTGCATATCATGCGTTTCAATCGCAGTGCGGATGTCGTCCAAGACGTGATGGGCGAACAGGCAGCCGAAGTTTGGGTCAGTGATTGCTACTTGCCGCAGATGAAAGCCCCTGCTCAGCAGCACCAACTTTGTCTGGCGCATCAGTTGCGTAACTTGCAAGCGGTAGTCGAGCAAGTTCCCAACCATTTCTGGGCCAGACATGTGCAAATCCTGTTTCGCTATGCCATCTATTTGCACAACCAACGCCAGAAATTATCCGCAGAGGCGTTTGTGAACAGAGTTGCGCGGATTGAAAAGAGATTTGACCAGTTGCTCAAGCAAAATCTCGATCCACCAGCCGCACGCAGATTACAACGTCGGTACCAAAAATATCGAGAGACCCTGTTCGTGTTTCTGTATCGCACGGATGTCAGTCCAACCAACAACCTCAGTGAGCGGTATTTACGCCCTGCGGTCATCCATCGCAAGGTCTCGGGTGGCTTCCGCTCGGCTTGGGGTGCTCAGGGGTATGCGGCCCTGAAATCGCTCATCGATACTGGCGCTTTATCTGGGATGGCTCCTTTCCAGGTTATTCAAAATCTGGCCGGCTTTCCTGCTCTCCCTTTGCAGGTGTGAGTAGATACGGTTATAATATAGAACTATAGTTCTATATTCACAGAGAAAGGAATGGTTTTTTTACCATGATATCCAAACGAAATGTTGTCCATGTTGAGATTCCCGCGGCAAACGTTGAAGCTGCGGGCAAGTTTTATCAGGATCTGTTCGGCTGGAAAATGCAACATGTGCCCGATTTCGATTACACCATGTGGGAAGATGGCAGTGGCTATGGCGGTGGTTTCAACAAAGTTGACGATGATAATCCAGTGGGTCAGGTGTTGGTTTACATTGACAGTCATGACATCGACGCGGACTTGAAGCAGGTGGAAAAACTTGGCGGTACAATCGTTCGACCCAAAACGGAAATTCCTGGCACCGGCTGGTATGGTGTCTTCAAAGATCCAACGGGGAATGTGCTTGCCCTTTACACAAGTCAGAATCCAGAATTCAATAAATAGTTATTGCAGAAATCTCTGCTTGACGCATATATATCACGGTGGTATCCTTGCGCCCAATGTTTATTCTTGACATCAACACCAACGATAATAATACTGTCACCAATTTTGTGACGGGACGTTGGTGGTTGTCAGGTGAACATGAACAGGTTCACACAAACTAAGTACACCAAACGCCCCGAGCAAAATCGGGGCGTTATTTTTACACCCCCACTCGCCCTATCGGGCACCTCCCCCAAATACGACGAACTTCAGTCGTATTTGGGGGAGGCCGGGAGGGGGTAAGGAGCTACCATGATTTCCAACACTACGCCTGTCTTCGCTGTTGACGAAATGAATCTCGTCCCCGTCAGTGATCATCTTAAGCAGATGATGGACATTCCTCCATCACGCATGTTCCTCATCAACAAGTCATTGAAGGTCTATCAGGAAAAGAATCCTGACGCGAAGGTTTTCGATGCCTCGCAAGGGGACGGTGGTGCGTCGTTGCCAGGTGTTCCACGTGCAATCCTTGAACGTGCTGCTCAAATTCAGATTGAGCACGGGACAGCATATGATATGCCCTTTGGTACAGACGCCTATCGCAAATCTGTGATTGAGCAATACTGGAAATTAGATTCCTCCTCAGGCTGGGGACCTGCCAACGTGCTTGGCACAGCGGGTGGACGCGATGCGCTGGTCAAGGCCTATCAGGCGATGATGGCTCTTGGTCACGGACGGCAAGGTGACCTCATCATGGTCTCGCGCGTTCCCTGGATTTCCTACAATTGGGGACCCTACGGAGTCGGCGCGAATGTCCTGTGGGCTCCCGGCGATCCCGCGCAGGGCTGGGCATACTCCGAAGAGGCGATTGAAGAAAGTGTGAAGTTCGCCGAATCAAAGGGACGCAAGATCGCAGGTCTCGTCATTACCAATCCCGATAATCCGACCGGCTTGACCATCGCGGTCGAGAAGCAAGTCTCGCTTGCCAAATGTGCGTTGGAATCAGGCGTAGCATTTGTCCTCTTCGATTGGATGTACCACTACGTCACCGATGAATCTCCCATGGACTTGAACTCCTTCCTCAAATTTTTCACTCCAGAAGAGCGCAAGCGGCTGATGTTCCTGGATGGCATTACCAAATCACTCGGCGGTTCGAACATCCGTAACTGTCATTTGATCGCGGATGAGCCTGTTATCAAATTCATTGTGGCGCGTGCCTCGCATACAGTCATGCCGCCGTTTTATTCCCTGGCGGTTGCAATGGCGGCGTACGAAATGGGATATGCCCAAGCCGCAAAGACAATTATTGAACCGACCAATGCGAGTCGTGTGGCTTTGAAAGCCTTACTGCTGAGAAACGAATTTCAACATATTATTGGCAAAGGCTATTACACATTTATTAACGTTGGTGAATTCATCAATGCGAAAGGCTGGACAGACACCGAACTGCTCGGTCAATATCTCGCTGAAAATCACGGCGTCGCGGTTGTCCCTGGCGCATTCTTCTCTCCCTTCGGCGGTGAATGGATTCGCTTCTCCTACGCCACGCCTGTTGAGCGAACAGAAGGCGCGTTCAACAGATTGATCGAAGGATTGAACTCACTCAA
>WNFU01007112.1_pt1 | contig 13347 bp, 18 predicted proteins | sample 5400121 | NCBI WGS metagenome assembly WNFU01 (sample SAMN13153360, study PRJNA577476) | soil metagenome | isolation source: 100 cm soil or saprolite under grassland replicate 1 | place: USA:California | collected 2016-06-15
TCCCGTCACAAGAGAGCGCCTAGTTATCCACAGCCCTCTGACGGGTTGTGGACAACTTGCGGAAGATTCCGCAAAGAGAGGGAAATTCAGCGCCTCCGAGTGTTCGAGGAGCTGGGGATGATGTCCGACAGCCTGGTGAAAATCGGACGAACGTGCGTTCCCTAGCCCTGCAAGCGGGCCACTTTTCGTCCGTGGCCATCGCCCCGCGACCGGAGTTTTCCCTGCCTTGATATCGGCTCTTCCAGACCCCACTAATTCCGACGTGGCTCTGACCGCCCAGTCGCCGCAGACCGCCCCGGTCCCGCCGCAGAATCTCGATGCCGAAGAGTCCGTCCTCGGCGCGATGATGCTCTCCCCCGGCGCGATCGGGGCGGTCAGCGAGGTCCTCGACGCCGGCGACTTCTACCGCGAGAGCCACGCCAAGGTCTACCGGGCCGCGCTCGCCCTCTACGCGCGCGGCGAGCCGGTGGACGCGATCACGCTCGTCGACGAGCTCGAGGAGCGCGGGGAGCTGGAGGGGGCCGGGGGACGCGGCCGCATCCACGAGCTCGCCGCTCTCGTCCCCGCGACCGCGAACGCGGGCCACTACGCGAAGATCGTGCGCGAGATGGCGACCCTGCGCGGTCTCATCCGCGCAGGCGGTGAGGTCGCCCGCCTCGGCTGGGAGCGCCCCGGCGACGCCCGCGAGCTCGTCGACCAGGCGGAGCAGATCGTCTTCGAGCTCTCCCAGAGCCGGACCTCGACCGAGTTCAGCCACATCGAGTCTTTGCTCAAGGAGAGCTTCGAGCGCATCACGGCGCTCTACGAGTCGGGCGAGGAGATCACCGGCGTGCCCTCGGGCTTCAAGGACATCGACCGCGTGACGTCCGGCTTCCAGCCCGGCAACCTGATCATCATCGCGGCGCGGCCGAGCATGGGCAAGTCGGCGCTCGCCCTGTGCATCGCGGCCAACCTCGGTGTTCGCCACCAGACGCCGGTCGCGCTCTTCACGCTCGAGATGTCGAAGTCGGAGGTCACCCAGCGGCTGATGTGCAGCGAGGCGAAGGTCGAGTCGCAGCGGCTGCGCAGCGGGAAGCTCGCCGTCGACGACTGGCCGCGCCTGACGGCGGCCTGCGACAAGCTCGCGAAGGCGCCGATCTACGTCGACGACACGGGCTCGATCACGATGATGGAGATCCGCTCGAAGGCCAGGCGCCTGAAGACCCAGCAGCCGAACCTCGGCCTGATCGTCGTCGACTACCTGCAGCTGATGACCTCTGGCGCGAGCGCCGAGAACCGCGTCCAGGAGGTCTCGCAGATCTCGCGGCAGCTGAAGGTGCTCGCCCGCGACCTCGAGGTCCCGGTGCTGGCGCTCTCGCAGCTCTCGCGGGCCGTCGAGCAGCGCCACGACAAGCGCCCGATCCTGTCCGACCTACGTGAATCGGGTTGCCTGACCGGCGAGTCGAGGGTTTTCTTACCCGAGTCGGGGCGGTATGTGCCGATCCGCGATCTGATCGGGAGGGAGGGTGAGCACGTACTCGCTCTCAACGAGGAGACGTGGCGGCTCGAGCCGCGACGAATCCTGAGGGCGTTTTCGACTGGACGTAAGCCGATCTTCCGCCTCACGACGCGGCTCGGGCGGACGATCCGTGCCACGGCCAATCACAAGTTTCGAGCCTTCGACGGCTGGCGCCGGCTCGACGACCTCGAGCCCGGCATGCAGATGGCGGTTCCGCGGAACCTCTACAGCTACGGATCCGTGACGCCGACGATGAGCGACGCCGAGCTCGCGCTGCTCGGACATCTGATCGGCGACGGCTGCACTCTCCCCACGCACGCGATTCAGTACACGAGCCGCGAGCGTGAGCTCGCCGACCTCGTCGGGGGGCTTGCCACCGACGTCTTCGGTGACGACATTCGGCCCCGCGTTCAAGGCGAGCGCACCTGGTATCAGGTCTACCTGCCGGCGAGCTTCCCGCTCACCCACGGCGTTCGAAACCCTGTCGCCGCGTGGCTCGATGAGCTCGATGCATTCGGACTGCGCTCGTACGAGAAGCGCGTGCCTCCGAAGGTCTTCGAACAGCCACCCGCGAGTATCGCGACCTTCCTGCGCCATCTCTGGGCGACCGACGGGACGATTGTGAACTCGAAGGTGTATCCGGCCGTTCGATTTGACTCGTCAAGCGAAGGTCTGAGTCGGGATGTGATGTCACTCTTGCTGCGGCTCGGGATCAACGCACGTGTCAGTCCTGTGCCGATGCCCGGCAAAGGGCGGCCGAGCTGGCGAGTCTCGCTGAGCGGGCGACCCGATCTTCAGGAGTTCCTCGCCGTCGTCGGGGCAGTGGGCGATCGCCGGCGACGCACACGGATGCAGATCATGGAGCGAATCGACAGCATGACTGCGAACACCAACCGGGACACCTTGCCCGCAACGGCTTGGGAAACGCACGTCAAACCGGCGATGCAAGCGGCCAGCACCACGGCCCGCGAGCTCCAGCGAGGGCTGGGCACCCGGTATTGCGGCTCAACGCTCTACAAGTCAGGCCTGAGCCGCGCGCGTACGCTCCTTGTCGCTGAGCTCGTGGACTCCGACGAACTCGCGAATCTCGCGCTCAGCGACGTCTACTGGGACCAGATTGTCTCGATCGAGCCGGCCGGCGAGGAGGAGACCTATGACCTCACCGTGGAGGGATTGCACAACTTTGTCGCAGAAGACATGACCGTTCACAACAGCCTCGAGCAGGACAGTGACCTCGTCTTCTTCATCTACCGCGACGAGTACTACAACGAGGAGACCGACCAGCAGGGGCTCGCCGAGGTCATCTGCGCGAAGCACCGGAACGGGCCGACGGGCTCGGAGAAGCTCTCGTTCCTCAAGCGCTACGCGAAGTTCGCGGACCTCGCGGCCTAGCTGTGGCCGTTTTCGAGCAAACCGTCGTCCTCCCCGTCCGCGCGACGGCCTTCACGGTCGTCTGTGAGGCCTGCGCGGAGCTCGAGCCGCGAGGGGAATTCGCGGGCCTGACGGTCCGGGGGACGCTCCGGCTCGGACAGAACCACAGCTGGGCGACTTGCCCGCGCGGCCATTCGATCCACGTAGTCCGAGCCGGCGACCCGGTCACAGCCGAAGCGATCTCGCCGCTCTGATAGTCAGTCGCGCCCCGCCTTCGTCAGGCAGTCGTCCAACGCCTCGCGCACCTCACCGGAGACGCGTTCAACCTCTCGCTCGAGATCAGCGGGAGTTACCCCAGAAGGCAGATTTTCTTCGAAGCCCCGGACGTAGAGGGGGCCAAAGGCCTCGAAGACGACGTTCCCGTCGTGCCGTTCCCAGGCTCGGGCTGACTGCACGTCCAGCGGCAGACTCTTCCGCAGTGACCTCGCTCCGATGCGTGCGGTCGCGCGATCAGAGCTGTAGCCGACAACGACGTCCAAGACAGCGTAACCACTATCGGAGAGCGGGAATTTCAATTCGAACTCCCCGGCAACGTTGTCCCCTGAATTCGCGACCGTGTCCGGGACGATCCCGCTCTCGCCGCCGCTGAGGATGCATCGAACAGCGTTGACTTGGTCATTGTGGACCTGTCGCGGCGGAGATCCCTGCCCCGGTGAAGATCCCCCGCAAGCGGAGAACACGAGGAGCAAGAGCGCCGGTGCGAACGAGCGCATCGAACGGATTCTGACAGCCGACCCGTTCTGGCAGACTGATCGTCCGTGCCCGCGACAGTCATCGTCGGCGCGCAGTGGGGGGACGAGGGCAAGGGCAAGATCGTCGATCTGCTCGCCCAGCACTCCGACCTCGTCTGCCGCTACCAGGGCGGCCCGAACGCGGGCCACACGATCATCGCCGACGGCGAGACCTACAAGTTCAAGCACATGCCGTCAGGGATCCTCTGGAGCAAGGTCTGCGTGCTCGGGGCGGGCTGCGTGATCGATCCCGGCGTCTTCGTCGAGGAGCTGGACGAGCTCGAGGGCCGCGGAGTCTCAACGGAGACGGTTCGCGTCTCCGGGAACGCGCACCTGATCATGCCCTGGCACGTCGCGCTCGACCAGGCCAGCGAGCGGCGCCTCGGCAAGCTCCAGATCGGGACGACGCGGCGCGGGATCGGCCCCGCCTACGCGGACAAGTCCGCGCGCCTCGGCATCCGCGTCCAGGACCTCTTCGACCCGAAGATCCTGCGCCAGAAAATCGAGATCGCGCTCGCCGAGAAGAACGTCTGGCTGGAGCGCGTCTACGGCGCGGCGCCGCTCGATCTCGAGGAGATCGTCGAGCGCTCGGAGGGCTACGCGCAGCGGTTGCGTCCGTACATCTCGGACACCTCACTCCTCGTCGACCGCGCACTCCGGGAGGGGAAGGCCGTGCTCTGCGAGGGCGCGCAGGCGACCCTCCTCGATCTCGACCACGGCACGTATCCCTTCGTCACCTCGTCGAACCCGATCGCTGGCGCAGCCGCGACGGGAATCGGCATCGGGCCGAACCGGATCGACCGCGTGATCGGCGTCGCCAAGGCGTACGTGACCCGGGTCGGCGAGGGCCCGTTCCCGACGGAGATCCAGGGGCGGGACCAGGAACGCCTCCGCGAGCTCGGGGGCGAGTACGGCACCGTGACCGGCCGGCAGCGTCGTTGCGGCTGGCTCGACCTCGTCGGCCTCCGCTACGCGGTGCGGCTGAACGGCATGACGTCGCTCGCGCTGACGAAGCTCGACGTCCTCTCGACGTTCGCCGAGCTGCCCGTCTGCGTGCGCTACCGGCTGCGCGACGGCTCCGAGACCGACGAGTTCCCGGCCCACCAGAGCGACTTCCACCACTGCGAGCCGATCTACGAGACGCTGCCGGGCTGGGAGCAGCCGCTCGACGACGTCAGCCATCTCGACGCCCTGCCGGACGCCGCTCGCCGTTACGTCCAGTTCGTCGAGAGCGAGCTCGGCGTCGAGGTCTGCCTGATCGGAACGGGCGCCGACCGCGAGAGCGTGCTCGCCCGACGCGGCCTCGAGACCGTCCTCGCGGGCTAGGCCCTTCCAACCGCGTACCAGGCGCGCGCCTCCAGCCCGAACGGGCCCCGCGGGTCGCCCAGACGCCGCGAGCAAGCGACCCGAAGAGCCTCTTGCCGTTCCGGATCGAGCGACGCGCAGAAGGCGCCGGCCGGGCCCACCCCGCTCGGAAGGGGCGCCCAGAGGTCGTCGAAGCTCTCGTACTCGGCGCTGACGACGAGCTCGCCGACCTCGACGTCCATCAGGCCCGCCGACAGCCAGAGAGCGGCGAGACCATCGGGACTGCAGTAGCGCATCGTCGTCCCCTCGTCACGCGACGCCGCCTCCTCGGGTGCGACCTCGAGCGCAGCGTCCCAGAACGCGCGGAGCATCGTCATGCCTTCCGCGTAATCCCAGACACACGCGGCCACGGTCCCGCCCCGGAGGCTTACCCGCCTCATCTCGCGGATCCCGCGCTCGGCATCGTCCAGGAAGTTGACCACCAACTGGGAGAGGACTGCGTCGAACGTCGAGTTCTCGAAGGGCAGCTGCTCGGCCGAGCCCACGCGAACGTCGGCTCCGGGGACACGGGCGCGGCATGCTTCGACGAACGGCTCCGAGGGATCCACCGCAGCGACGTTCTCCGCTCCGACCCGGTCCGCGAGAGCGCGGGTTAGCCCACCGGGCCCGCAGCCGACATCGAGGACGCGCATCTCCGGATCGATCGTCGCGACTCCGATGAGCGCCGCCGACAGAGCCGGCGCGTAGCGGCCGACGAACCTGTCGTACGCGTCGGCGGAGACCCGAAACGTGGCCGCGCCTTCGGGCGGGCTCACTCTGACACGACCTCAACGTGCATGTGCGCGAGTCTTTCAAACGCCCGGGCCCGTGAGTAGGCTTCGCCGCGTGAAAGTCCTCGTCGTCGGCTCCGGCGGGCGGGAGCACGTGCTTGCCTGGAAGCTCGCACAGAGCTCGGCGCTCGAGGAGCTCCACGCGGCGCCTGGAAACCCGGGCATCGCGCGCCTCGGTCAATGCCATCCGATCCGCGCCGAAGACGGCGAGAGCCTGCTCGGGCTTGCGCGCACGCTGTCTGCGGACCTGGTGGTCATTGGACCGGAGGCGCCGCTCGTGGAAGGCGTTTCCGACGAGCTCCGGCGGGGCGGTGTCGCCGTTTTCGGCCCCAGCTCGGCGGCCGCGAAGATCGAGGGCTCGAAAGACTTTGCGAAGGAGATCATGCGCGCGGCGGGGGTGCCGGCGGCGGAGAAGATGTCGGTGGCCCGCGCACCCTGCGTGGTCAAAGCCGACGGGCTCACCGCGGGCAAGGGCGTCTTCGTCTGCCGGACGCAGGACGAGCTCGAGGCGGCGCTGCGAGCGGTCGCCGCGTTCGGCGATGAGTTCGTGATCGAGGAGCTGCTCGAGGGCGAGGAGCTCTCGCTTTTCGCGCTCGTCGACGGAACGAACGTCCTGGCCTTGCCCGAGTCGCGCGACTACAGCCGGGTCGGCGACGGCGACACGGGGCCGAACACGGGCGGGATGGGGTCGTTCTCTCCCGTCCCCGAGCTGGACGACGGACACGTCGCGGCTCTGGTCGACTCGATTCACCGTCCAGTCATCGAGGAGCTGTCGGCGCGCGGGACGCCGTTCATCGGCTGCCTCTACGCCGGCCTCATGTTGACGGCGGATGGGCCGCGCGTGCTCGAGTTCAACTGCCGCTTCGGAGACCCCGAGTCGCAGGCCATCCTCCCTCGCCTCGAAGGCGACTTCGCGCAGGCTCTCGCCGCTGCGGCGGGAGGCGATCTCGGGGAGGTCGCGCTGGAGGTCGCGGACACGGCGGCGGTGACCGTCGCCCTCGCCGCACCGGGCTACCCGGAGTACCGCGACACGGGGTCGCCGATCGAGGGAGTCGAGGAGGCCGAGGCGGCCGGAGCGCTCGTGTTCCACGCGGGCACGGCGATGCGCGACGGGCAGCTCGTGACGAGCGGTGGCAGGATCCTCAACGTGACCGGCGTCGGCAACACGCTCGAGGAGGCTCGCTCTCGCGCATACGACGCGTGCGAGCTGATCTCGTTCCCAGGCGTGCGGTATCGGCGCGACATCGCGGAGAAGGCGGTGAACGTCGTCGGCTGAGCGTCAGCCCCGTACCTCCCCGCTCGGCCTGCTCGAGGCGCTCGACGAGCCGGGTCCTCTCGTCGGAATCCTCGTCGGCTCGGAGTCGGACCTCGAGTCGATGGACCCCGCGCTCGCGGAGCTCAGGGAGCGCGGGATCTCGCACGAGCTGAAGGTGCTGTCGGCTCACCGCGACCCGCGGGGCGTGGCCGAGTACGCCTCGACGGCACAGCTCCGTGGCGTGCGCGTGATCATCGCGGGCGCCGGCATGGCGGCAGCGTTGCCAGGCGTCGTCGCCTCCTACAGCGACCTGCCGGTGATCGGCGTCCCGCTCCGGTCGTCGAAGAGCGTCGGGGGCGGCCTCGACGCGCTGCTCGCGATCGCGCAGATGCCGCCGGGCGTCCCGGTCGCGTGCGTCTCGGTCGACGGCGCCCGCAATGCCGCGATCCTCGCCGCGCGCATCCTCGCCCAGGGCGGCGGGTACCCGCAGAGCCCGTCTCTACAATCGAACGAGTGATCGCTCGCTACTCCCGCCCGGCCATGGCCCGCATCTGGTCGGACAAGGGCAAGCTCGAGCGCTGGCTCGAGGTCGAGCTCGCCGCGCTCGATGCCTGGGCCGAGCTCGGCGTCGTCCCCGCCGAGACCGCGCAGGAGATCCGCGCCCGGGCAACACCTCCCTCGCCGGCCCGCGTCGCCGAGCTCGAGGAGCAGACCCAGCACGACGTCGCGGCCTTCGTGGACGCCGTGGCGGGCGAGCTCGAGCCTGAGGGGCGCTGGTTCCACTACGGCCTGACCTCCTCCGACGTCGTCGACACCGCCCTCGCCCTCCAGCTGCGCGCCGCGGGCGAGTTGATCGCGGACGGGCTCGACCGTGCATTCGAGGCGGTCGTCGCGCGCGCAGACGAGCACCGCCTCACGCTCACGATCGGCCGCACCCACGGTGTCCATGCGGAGCCGACGACGTTCGGCCTCAAGCTCGCGGTCTGGGCATTCGAGCTTGACCGGGCGCGCGGCCGGCTCGGACATGCGCTCGAGGGCGTGCGGGTGGGAAAGCTCTCCGGCGCGGTCGGCAACTACGCCGCGACCGATCCCGAGCTCGAGCGCCTCGCCTGCGAGCGCCTCGGCCTCGAGCCCGAGCCCGCCTCGACCCAGATCGTCCAGCGCGACCGCCATGCGGAGCTCCTGACCTCGCTCGCTGTCGTTGCCGCGTCGCTGGAGCGGTTCGCGCTCGAGATCAGGCACCTCGCCCGGACCGAGGTCGGTGAGGTCGAGGAGCCGTTCGGGAAGGGCCAGAAGGGCTCCTCGGCGATGCCGCACAAACGAAATCCCGTCGTCGCCGAGCGGATCTGCGGGCTGGCACGAATCGTGCGGGCGGGCGCCCTCGTCGGCCTGGAGAACGTCGCGCTCTGGCACGAGCGCGACATTTCTCACTCCTCCGCGGAGCGCGTGACGATCCCGGACTCGTTCCTCGCGCTCGACTACATGCTCGACCGCTTCGCCTGGCTCGTCGACGGGCTCGTTGTCAAGCCGGAGCGGATGCGCAAGAACCTCGAGTCGAGCCGCGGGCTCTTCTTCAGCCAGCGCCTGCTGCTCGCGCTCGTCGATTCCGGGCTCTCCCGAGAGGAGGCCTACCGGCTCGTCCAGGGACACGCGATGCGCGCCTGGGAGGAGGAGCTCGACTTCCCCGAGCTCGTGCGCGCCGATCCCGAGCTCGCCGGTCGGCTCGACGCCGCTACGCTCGACACCCTGTTCGATCTCGGCCACTACACGCGCCACGTCGACGCGGTCTTCGAGCGCCTCCACGCGCTCGCCGGGCGAGGGGAGCCGGTCCATGCCTGAGACCGAGACTGCGCACATCGCGAGCGGCAAGGTGCGCGAGCTCTACTCGCTCGACGAGGAGCGTCTGCTGCTCACCGCCAGCGATCGCATCTCCGTCTTCGACGTCGTCCTGCCGACGGAGATCCCGGACAAGGGCCGCGTGCTGACGGGGCTCTCGGGCTTCTGGTTCAGGCGCATGCGGGAGATCGTCCCAAACCACCTGCTCGCGATCCGCGAGGACGGGCGGTCGATGGAATGCCGCCGGCTCGTGATGCTCCCGATCGAGTGCGTCGTGCGCGGCTACCTCTCGGGCTCTGGCTGGAAGAGCTACCGCGAGAGCGGCGAGGTGTGCGGGATCGCCCTGCCCGAGGGGCTGCGCGAGTCGGAGCGGCTTCCCGCGCCGATCTTCACGCCGACGACGAAAGCGGCCGAGGGCCACGACGAGCCGCTGACCGCCGAGCAGGCCGCAGGGCTCGTCGGCGACGATCGCTTTGCGGAGCTGGAACGAATCTCGATCGAGCTCTACAGCACGGCCGCCGAGTCCGCAGCCGCCAAGGGGATCATCATCGCCGACACGAAGTTCGAGCTCGGCCTCGACAACGAGGGCGCCATCGTTCTCGGGGACGAGGTGTTCACGCCCGATTCTTCGCGCTTCTGGCCCGCGGACGAATACTCGCCGGGCGGGCCGCAGCCGTCCTTCGACAAGCAGTTCGTCCGGGACTACACCGAATCGCTCGGTTGGGACAAGAATCCTCCGGGGCCGGAGCTGTCCGAGGAAGTCGTCACCGGCACGCGAGCGCGCTACCTCGAGGCTTTCGAGCGCATCACGGGCATTCCCTTCGACGACTACGCGGCCGATCCGGAGGTCGTGCTGCGATGAAGGCGACCGTGCTCGTGAGACCGAAGCCCGGCATCCTCGATCCCCAGGGAAAGGCGGTCGAGAACTCGCTCCGTCATCTCGGCTTCACCGTCGACGGCGCCCGCGTGGGACGCCTCGTCGACCTGGAGGTCGAGGCATCCGATCCCGAGCAGGCCCGCGCCGAGGTCGAGCGCATGTGCGCCGAGCTCCTCGCGAACCCGTTGATCGAGAGCTACGAGATCGAGCTCGTGGAGAACTCATGATCGAGACCCCTCGTCCACGCGTTGCCGTCGTCGTCTTCCCCGGCTCGAACGACGATCGAGATGCGGCCAACGCGCTCGAAGGCCTGGGCGCCGAAGCGGTCATGGTCTGGCATGCCGACGCCGAGCTCCCCGAAGTGGGCGCCGTCGTCCTGCCGGGCGGCTTCTCGTACGGTGACTACCTCCGCGCGGGGGCGATCGCCCGCTTCTCGCCGGCGATGCGCGGGGTGGCCGAGTTCGCCGCGGAAGGCGGTCTCGTGCTCGGCATCTGCAACGGCTTCCAGGTGCTCTGCGAGGCCGGCCTGCTCCCGGGGGCGCTGCGCCCGAACGAGTCGCTCTCGTTCGTTTGCCGCGACGTGGCCTTGCGCGTCGAGCGCGCCGCGGAACCGTTCCTCTCGCGTTGCGAGGTCGGGCAGACGCTGACGATCCCCATCAAGCACGGCGAGGGCTGCTTCTTCGCCGACGCCGACCTCCTCGCCGAACTCGAGGAGTCGGGCCAGATCGTGCTCCGGTACGACGGGGAGAACCCGAACGGCTCGATCGACGACATCGCGGGCGTCGTCAACGCGGACGGCAACGTCCTGGGCCTCATGCCACACCCCGAGCACGCGGTCGACCCGCTTCTGGGCTCGACTGACGGCGCCCTGATCCTGGGCGCACTCGTCGAGGCCTCGCGCGAGCGCTTGCTCGAGCCGGCCCGCTCCTAGGACGCGGTCTTCTCGCGCGCCTTGCGGCCGACGTTGGCGCTCCTGTCAAGCGTTGTGCGCGAGTCCTTGAGCGTCTCGTGCACGGCTTCCGGCACGAGCGGTCCCGGTGCCTCATCGCTCTTTCGCTGGCCTTCGAAGAACTTCTTGTCGATCCACGTCTGCACAGCCCGCGACTTGCGCGGGATCACGAACCCGACGAAGAACATCGTCACAACGCCGAGAACGAGGACGACAGGAAGCACGAGAGCCATGTCGATGTCTCACTTCCCGCCCACCACCTCCTTCACACCGTCGAAGCGCAGGGTCGCCGCAAGCCGCGGGCAAGCTGAGAGGCCCTCCGCCAACCGCTCGAGGTCGCGGGCGCGCAGGGTCACCGGCCCCCGCCTCGCGATCCCGTCCGAGGTGTAGGCGAAGCGAACGAGTTGTTCGCCTTTCGGCCCTTCGAGCAACTGGACGATCGACGCGAAGCGCTTGTCGCCGGCGCGCTGTCGAACCGTCAGCTCCTCGAGAAGCGTCGCCCTCCCCCATGGTGTCTCTGCCTTCGTTGCCACAATAGACAACATAGCGCAAGGCCTGTGACCTGTTCGTGACATCTTTGAAACGAATCTGTAACGCGCGGCCCGTACAGTCTGGGCATGGGCCGGATCAGCGTGACCGTCTCCCCAGGCGCGCGGCGAAGCGAGCTCCTCGGCAGGCACGGTGAGGGTTGGCGCGCGCGCGTCGCGGCCCCGCCGGAGCGCGGCCGGGCGAACGAGGCGCTCTGCGCGCTGCTCGGTGAGGTACTCGGCGTCCCGCGCACAGCCATCCGCGTGGTCGCCGGGCGCAGCGGGCGCGCCAAGGTGGTCGACATCGAAGGACTCGACGCCGCGGAGGTCGAGCGGCGACTGAGCCGAGGGGTACTCTCGTGAGCGTGATTCGACCGTCGGCACTCATCGTGCTCGCGCTCGCGCTCGCGGCCTGCGGCAGCCAGAGCAAGCCGGCGGACGAGGCGGAACCGACCACCGCGAACACAACAACGCCCGCCGGCTGCAAGCCGCCCGCGGGCATGGCGACCTCTCCCCAGGTGAGCCCTACCCCCGGAGACGAGACGATGTACCTGACGAACGTGACCGCCCACACCGACCACTGCGGCGACCGCATCACCTTCGATTTCAAGAAGAGCGGGGCGCCGGGACCCGGGTTCAAGGTCTCGTACGAGCCCGCCGCGAGCGCCAAGCTCGAAGACGGCTCGGGAAAGCCGATTGAGATCGAGGGCTCCGCCTTCCTGGTCGTGCGGCTCGCGCCCGCGATGACGGCCGAGATCTCCGGCGAGGAGGTCAAGCCGACCTACACGGGACCGCGCCGGATCCGGCCCGAGGGATTCAGCTTCGTGCTCAATGTCGTCAAGACAGGCGACTTCGAGTCCGTCGTGACTTGGGTGATCGGCCTCGAGGAGAAGCGACCCTTCGGGGCCACCGCCTCGAAGACACAGCTCGTCGTCGAGATTCCCGAGTCTTAGAGCTTTCTCATGCCGGCGGTATACCGTCGCCGCATGGACGGACACCTGACTCGGCGCTCGTTGCTCAAGGTCGCCGGCGCGATGGCGGCGGCAATCGGCGCGGGCGCAGTCGGCCGTCGCCCGCTCGGAGACGAGGACGCGCTCGCCTCGGACGCCGTTGCGTGATCTGAGCCGAAGGGCGAGAACCGCGCTCCGTGGGGCGAGGGGTCCGAAGGGCGACCCGGGGGCCGCCGGCTCGCAGGGAATTCAAGGGATCCAGGGGATTCAGGGGATCCAGGGTCCCTCAGGCGTGGTTCAGGGAGTTAGCGCAATCGGCGGCGGGCCGGCGCACCGGCCGGCGCTCTCAATCTCTTCATCTGCTACCAGCAGCCGGGAGGCTCGATCCATTCCGTGGGTAACGGGATTATCGGACTTCAACTGCCGGCCAGCACGAAGGTCACCATGGGCTTGAGCAGGACCCTTCAGCTGGCAACGGGCCAGTACTTGGTCGGCCTCTGCGGCACAGGCGGTACCGGCTGGAACAACAACGACTGGGGGTCGACGACGGCGCTCGTCTTCGTGCCGCAATCGTGATCCCCGTCAACAGCACGGATTGCGAACAGCCTCGCTCCGGCGTTCACCGACGGTGCGGCTTGAGTACTCTGCCACGCCATGGTCGCTGACGCCTGGCTCGGGCTCGACACCGATCTGAGACGGCGGCTGCGCGACGTACTGGAAGACCCGCCGCGCCCGATCACCGAAGCCGAGCTGCGGAGGCTTCTGGAGGAAGGGCAAGCCTGCACGCGCATCCTGGGCGCGGAGCTCGGGCGCCTCGAACGGCGACTCGCACAGCTCGGCAGCGATCCCGATAGCTCCCTCGGCGAAATCGCCGACACGTTTCGGCGCGTTCACGATTTCCGCGTCCATGTCGAGGAGCTGGATGAGCTCATGTCCGCCCTCGAGCGTCGAGCTCGGGAAGTGCGAACGGAGCGTCTCCGGGCGAAGAACAGTCCGGTCAGCCGGGGCGCTCGATGATTTCGATCCGGTAGCCGTCCGGGTCGCGGACGAAGCAGAGCCGCGAGCCGCCCTCGCGGACGGTGTACGGCGCGCGCTCCGGCTCGATCCCCTGCTCGGCGAGCTGCGCGAGCGTCGCGTCGAGATCGTCGACCGTGACCG
>WNFU01008317.1_pt1 | contig 13342 bp, 15 predicted proteins | sample 5400121 | NCBI WGS metagenome assembly WNFU01 (sample SAMN13153360, study PRJNA577476) | soil metagenome | isolation source: 100 cm soil or saprolite under grassland replicate 1 | place: USA:California | collected 2016-06-15
TGAAGATCGTCTACAACCGCGAAGAGTCTTTCGTCGGCCACATTCACCGCCACCCGGCGAAGATCTGGGCCGAACATCGTGCGACGCGTGACGGAAAGCTCGTCTGCGTGCGTGTGCGCATCCTGCTCGACGGCGGCGCCTACGCCTCCAGCTCGACGGCGGTCACCTCCAACGCGGCGTCGTTCGCATGCGGGCCGTATGCGGTCGACAACGCGCTGATCGACAGCCTGTGCGTGTACACGAACAACCCGCCGTGCGGTGCGATGCGCGGTTTCGGCGCCGCGCAAGTCTGTTTCGCGCACGAGGCGCAGATGGACAAGCTCGCCGCCGCGCTCGACATCGACCCGATCGAGCTGCGGCTGCTCAACGCGCTGGGGCCGGGCGGATCGCTGCCGACGGGGCAGCAAATCACCGGCAGACTGCCGGTAGCCGAGGTGATCCGGCGTACGGCCGAGCTACCGGTGCCCGAGCCGGAGGAGCTGCCTCGCGACCCGATTCGGCTGCCGGGCGGTTCCGGCAACACGACGCGTGGGGAAGGCGTGCGGCGCGGAATCGGCTTCGCGGTCGGGTTCAAGAACATCGGCTACTCGGAGGGCTTCGACGACTACACGGCAGCTCGGGTACGGCTGCTCGCCGACGGCAGCGCCGAAGTCCACTGCGCCGCCGCCGAGGTGGGGCAGGGCGTCGCGAACGTCATCCTCCAGGTCGCGCGCACGGAGCTCGGGACCGACGAGGTCGCGCTCGCGCCAAACACGACGGCGACTGTCGATTCCGCCGGCTCGGCGTCCGCGTCGCGCATGACCTGGATGGCTTCCGGCGCCGTGCGCGACGCTTGCCGGGCGGCGCTCGAGGAGCAGGGTCGCACCGGGGGCGATGTCGACGTCGAGCGCATCTACCGGCACCCGCGCACGTCACCGCTCGATCCCGAGACGGGCCAGACCACCGGCGAGCGCTCGCATGTGGCCTACGCGTGTGCCGCGATGCGCGTCGTCGCGGAGGTCGACGTCGAGCTCGGCCTGACGCGCGTCGTCTGGATCGGGACGGCTCAGGACGTCGGCAAGGCCATGAATCCGCAGGCGGTCACTGGCCAGATCGAGGGCGGAACGGCGCAGGGGCTGGGCCTGGCGCTGATGGAGGAGATCCAGACTCGCGACGGCTTGATCACGAACGCGAGCTTCACCGACTACCTCATACCGACGACGGGCTCTAGTCGACGAGGGTCCCGGGCTCCACGGCGCGGTCGGGTCGGAGCAGGACGAGGCCTGCAGCGTGCGAGTGGGCGCCGACGACCACCACGCCGTCAGGCCCGCGGCTGGCAGCAACGACGGCGCCCGCGCGCCCGGGTGCTCGTCAACGCCCACGGTCGTCCCGACGAGAAGTTCTTCAGCCGCTCTTGCTGAGTGCGAGTGCGGCGGCGACGGCGAGCAGGACCATCCCCGTCACCCGCATCGAGCTCAGCGGCGTCCGGTCGGATCCAAACCAGCCGAAGTGGTCGATCAGGCCCCCTACCGCCAGGTTGAGCGCGATCAGAACGCCGATCGTGGCCGTGACGCCGATTCGCGGCGTGGCCACGGTGATCGCGAGAACGACGATGAACCCGAGCGCGCCGCCGGTCCAGAGCCAGACTGGCTGGCGCACGACGCCGCCCATGCCCCGGAAGCTCTGCCTCACGACGAGCAGGCCGGCGAGGCCCACCACGGCGGCCACGACGCCGGAGAAGGCGAGCGCGGGGAACACCCCCGCGCGCTCGCCCAACTCACCCATCACCGCCGCCTGCACCGCGCCCGCGACGCCGGCGGCCACCGTGAGGGCGAGCGCGACGGCCGTCACGCGCTGGCTGAGGCACCGCTTGAGGTGCCGCCATCAGGAGGTACGAGCTTGCTCGCGCCTCCGTCTGAAGTGACCGGTCGACCCATGCGAGCGCTCACGACTCGGCTGGAGCCGGTACGGACTCGTCCGACTGGAACAGGCTGAAGTCGTTGCCCTCGGTGTCCTTGCAGCCCGACCACCAGCCGATGCCGGGGATCGGCTGCTTCTCCTCGGCCTCGCCGCCGAGGTCCCGCACCTTGGCGACGTCGGCGTCGATGTCGTCGCTGCCGAAGTAGATCGTCGTGCTGCGGGCGACTCCCTCCATCTTGAATACGGCGCCGCCCTGATCGCCTTCCTGGAACATCCGGTAGTCGATTCCCGGCATCCCCGAGTCCTGGATCGACCACCCGCCGACACCTTCCCAGAACTTCTGCGCGCGATCGGCATCCTGCGCGGGAAACTCGACGTGCACGATCTTCTTGCCCATATCGAATCCTCCTTTCAATTGGTGAAGCTATACGCTCACGCCTCCACGAGCGAAGGGGAGGCGATGGTTCGCGCGATCGTGCTGTACGACGAGGAGCCGGACGCGGCTCGTTACGAGCAACACGTCGAAATGTGCCGGAAGGTGCCGGGCGGAACCTTCCGCCACGGGCGTGTCTTCGGAGCGCCGATGGGACAGGCCCGGTACCACTACTACGCGGAGTGGGAGTGGCCGGACGCGGACGCGTTCAAGGCCGGGACGCGCAGCAAGGAGTTCATCGAGACCGGGAAGGACGCCATGGACATGGGCGGCCGCTTCACGGTCATGTTCGCCGACGTTGGCTGAGCCGACCCATCCGCGACCGAGCGCACCCGACGAGCTCGGCTTCGAGTCGATCGTCTACGAGAAGGCGCCGCCGCGCGCCACGATCACGCTCAACCGGCCGGAGGTGCTCAACGCCTTTGACTTCCGCATGCTTCGCGAGCTTGCGCGGGCCTGTGAGGACGCATCGTGGGACGACGAGCTCCGCGTGGTCGTCCTCACGGGCGCGGGGCGTGCGTTCTGCGTCGGCGCAGATCTCAAGTCGTGGTCGACCGACTATCTGGGAAATCCCCGCGAGTACTGGAAGTGGTTCGGGGCGTTCAAGGATGCGCACGACAGGCTGCGCGAGATCGGCAAGCCGACGCTCGCGCGCATCAACGGGATCGCGGTCGGCGGCGGCAACGAGCTGCAGATGGCGTGCGACCTAGCGGTGATCGTCGAGGATGCATTCATCCGGCACGTCGGGCTGGAGCACGGCTCGGTACCGGCCGGCGGCGCGACGCAGTGGTTGCCGATCTTCGTGGGCGATCGGCGCGCGCGGGAGATCATCCTCATGTGCGAGGAGATCCCGGCGCGACGCGCGGCGGAATGGGGCCTCGTCAACTGGGTCGTCCCCGCCGGCGAGCTCGACACCAAAGTGGACGCGATCGTCGAGAAGCTTGCCGCGAAGCTGCCGCAGACGACGCGCTACGCGAAGCAGCAGCTCAACTTCTGGCGCGACCTCTCCTGGCACGAGACGGTGAACCACGCCCGCGACTGGCTGGCGCTGTCCATGCTCGGCGAGGAGGCGCAGGAGGCGGTGCGCGCTTTCCTGGACAGGTCCCGAAACGAGGGAGGCGATCGAACGTGACCGTCCTGTGGATGAAACGTCACACCTTCGGCGCAGAGGACGTGCCCGCGCGAGGCAGTTCGGACGCGGCCGTTCCGGCCTCGTCCGGGGACAGTCCCCAGACGGGTGCGCCGGAGACACGGCCGAATCCGAGGCGGCCTCGGCGATGCCGGAGCTAGTTCTCGTCGAGCGCGATGGCCCGATTGCGGTTGTCCTGCTCAACCGTCCGCAGCAGCTGAACGCACTGTCCGACGCGCTGATGGACGAGCTGGTGTCGGAACTCGAGCGACTCGACCGGGACGATTCCATCCGTTGCATCGTGCTCGGCGGCCACGAGCGCGCCTTCGCCGCAGGCGCAGACATCGGCGAGCTCGCAGGGAGCTCTGCGATCGAGCTCTACTACGCCCGACGCGTGGAGCGCTGGGACGCGATCCGTAATCTCTGGACGCCCGTCGTCGTCGCGGTCTCGGGCTACTGCCTCGGCGGCGGCTGCGAGCTGGCGATGGCGTGCGATCTGATCATCGCCTCGGAGACGGCGCGCTTCGGCCAGCCGGAAACGTCCCTGGGAATCATCCCCGGCGCGGGAGGAACCCAACGGCTCACGCGGGCCGTTGGCAAGGCGACCGCGATGGACGTGATCCTCAGCGGCCGGCTGCTGTCCGCCGAGGAAGCGCTCGCGGCCGGGCTCGTCGCGCGCGTCGTCGCGCGCGAGGCGTGGCTCGAGGAGGCGAAGCGGGTCGCGCGCGAGATCGCGGCAAAGGGCCCTGTCGCGACAAGGCTCGCGAAGGAAGCGGTGAACCGAGCGTACGAGTCCACGCTGGACCTCGGCCTCGACTACGAGCGGCGCGCTCTCTACCTTGCCTTCGCCTCGGAAGACGCCAAGGAGGGTCTCGCCGCCTTCACCGAGAAGCGGAAGCCCGACTTCCGCGGCCGCTGAGCGCGTCAACGCGCGCATGACGGCGCTCTCCCGCTTTCTCGAGCCGCCGCGACTGAGGACGCTCGCGAGAGACGAGGAGGACGACCGGCGCGCGACCTGGCTCGAGCTTTTCTTCGACCTCGTCTTCGTCGCCGCTGTGGGACAGCTCGCGAACGCGTTGAGCGCCGAGCCCACCACCGTGCGCTTCTTCGAGTTCCTCGGCCTGTTCGTTCCGGTGTGGTGGGCCTGGATGGGATTCACGTTCTATGCGAACCGTTTCGACACCGACGATCTTCCCTACCGCCTCCTCACGCTGCTCGCCATGTTCGCGGTGGCGGTGCTTGCCACGACGGTGCCGAGCGTCTTCGACGGTGCGACGATGGGATTTCCGATCGCCTACGTCAGCGTGCGCGTCGTTCTGCTCATCCTCTATGCACGGGCGAGTCGACACGTTCCGGAGGCGCGCGCCCTCGCGAGGACCTTCCTCTCCGCATTCGGAGCGGCGGTTGTCATCTGGCTCGTCTCGCTGGCAGTCGCCCAGCCCTGGAACTACGTCCTCTGGGGCGTCGCACTCGCAATCGAGCTCGGAACGCCCATCCCGGCCTGGCGTCTGCTGCGGGACGCACCGATCCATCCACGCCACATCCCCGAGCGCTTCGGACTCCTCACGCTGATCGTCCTGGGCGAGTCGGTGTTCGCAGTCGTGCTCGGCGCGTCGAGGGTCAGCTGGGTCGCCGGGTCAGCCGCGGCGGCCGCCGCGGGGTTCCTCATGGCGGCGTCGCTGTGGTGGATCTACTTCGACTTCCTCGACGAAAGAACCGTGACGGCGCGCGGAATCTTCGGTGGGCTTACATTCACGTACATGCATTACTTCGTCGTCGTCGGACTTGCCGCACTCGGCGCCGGCGTGAAGCTTGCGATCCTCGCCGGGGGAGGTGACCACCACTATGACGACACCGCGTGGATTCTCTCCGCGGGTCTTGCCATGACGATGCTCGGGCTTGCCGTGATCCAGCTCGTCGCGGCCGCCGGCTTTCTCGACACGGACTTCTGGCTCCGCCTCGCGACTGCAGCTCTCGCGCTGCTGCTCGTGCCCTTCGAGCTGTCGCCCCTCACAGTCGTCGTCGTCCTCGCAGCGGTGCTCGTCGCACAGGTCGGCTACGAGCTCGTGCGCCACGAGGCGCACGCCCAGACGGAGTTCTAGGCTTCGAGCTCTGCAGGCACGAGCTCGAGCTCGCGCTCGCGTCCCTCGCGGATCACCGTTACGCCGACAGGGCGGCCGATCAGCTCGCTGACGACGACGCGCTGGAGCTCGTCCATGCCCTCGATCGGCGTGCCGTCGAGCTCGACGATCAGGTCCTCGGGACGCAGACCGGCACGGTCGGCGGGGCCGCCTTCGACGACCTGGACGACCTCGATGCCGCTCGTTCGGCCCAGCTCTCTGGCGAGGCGCGGGGGCAATGGCCTCGGCCCCCCGGCGATGCCGAGGTGGGCACGCCGGAAACGCCCCTCTGTCATCAGCGCCGCAATGATCTTGCGCGTGGCGGTGTTGATCGGCACCGCGAGCCCGAGCCCGACGCCGGCGACCGCTGTGTTGATCCCGACCACACGTCCGCGCCCGTCTGCGAGCGCGCCCCCGGAGTTCCCGGGATTGAGCGCGGCGTCGGTCTGGATGACGTTGTCGACGACGCGCATGTTCGCGCCCGACCGGGTCGGGAGCGAACGGCCGAGCGCGGAGACGACGCCCGCCGTGACGGAACCGGTGAAGCCATGTGGATTCCCGATCGCGACGACGAGCTGTCCCACGCGCAGGCGCTCGGCGTCACCGAGCTCCGCCGGCACGAGGTCGCGCCCGTCGACGCGCAGGACGGCGAGATCGGACAGCGGGTCGGAGCCGACGACCGCGAACTCGAGCTCGCGCCCATCCACGAAAGACGCCCGTCCGCGACCTTCCGTCCGCGCGACGACGTGTGCCGAGGTGAGCATGAAACCGTCCGGCGTGATCACCACGGCACTGCCCCCGCCGTCGAGGATGCGACCGCCGCGAACCCGGCGCGAGACCCGGAGATTTGCCACCGACGGCGAGAGCCGCTCCGCCACCTGCGTCACGGCGCGGGAGTACGCGTCGAGCGCCTCCTCCTCTGAGATGTCCGCCGGCGGCGAGGAGATGAACGTGAGCTCCATCCCGGCCAAGCTACCAACGGCGGACGGGCCTGCGTCGGCTATTTCGTCAGCCGGAAGTCTGCGCGGTGCCGCGTCCCGTCGCGAAGCGTCAAGGCGACCGCGTAGCAGCGGCCGGCAGACGCCTTGTCGGTCGACCAGACCTTCATGTAGCGCCCCTGCGATGCGTTGTACGTGAACGGCCCAGCCGCGGCCGCGGCGTCGCCGATCTCCGACCGCGAGGTGCAGTCGATCGGCGTGGCCGATGCGGCGGTGAGGACGTCGAGCCCGTAATCGGCGCCTAGCGAGAACTTGAGTGGGGCGCCGTCGCCGGCCTTCACGTCGTTGAGCGTCCCGTTCACGACGGGCGCTGCAAAGCCATCGAATGGATAGATGACGCGGTACGACGTGCTGCGGTAGACGGGATTGCCGGCCTGGTCGGCGGCGAAGACGCGGAACTCGTGGGTGCCGACGAAGCGCGTGTCGATTGGATCGCCGGATGGGACCGGACCCTGACAGTGACGGATTCCCGACCCGTCATCGGTGCACTCGTAATCCGCGACGACGACCTGGCCGACCGTGTACACGTCTATCCGGTCCGTGCCGGACGCAGTCGGGCGACGAATCGTGATCGTCGGCGGCGTCGTGTCCGGCGGCGGCGGGGGTGGCGGAGGCGCGACGAACGTCGGACCCCACGAGGGTGCGAAGTTCCGCCCCGGGCCCGTCACCGAGGGGTAGGGCACGAGATCGCCGAGATTCATGACATAGAGCTCCGGACTCCCGAACGCGCCCTCCTGACGCTGGAAGACGAGCATCGAGCCGTCGGGTGCGAGGGCGGGATGGCCGTGGTAGTACGTCCCGCTCGTGATCGGAAATCCCTCGCCGCCGTTCGCGCCGACGAAGTACAGCTGTCGAGCGTTCGTGGACTGCCAGTCCTCGTCGTAACGCCCGAAGATGAGGAAGCTGCCGTCCGGCGACCACGTCGGTGACCCCTCCGGCCCGGTGCAGGCGCAGTAGGTCAGGCGATAGTCGTCGTTGCCGTCCGCGCCGACCACGCGAATCGAAACGTCGTCGCTGTAGGCGACGCGCAAACCATCGGGCGACCAGGCCGGCGAGAACCCCCAGCCGGAGGTGAGCTGGCGCAGGCCGCCGTCGGCGAGGTCGACGACCCAGATGTGCCAACTGCCCCCTCGCGAGCTCGAGAAGGCGATCTGCTGCCCGTCGGGCGACCAGCTCGGCTCGAAGTCACCGGAACTCTCATCACCTGCGGTGACCTTGTGCTGGTCGCTGCCGTCCTCGTTCATGACCCAGATGTCCATCCGGCCGTCCCGATCGCTCACGAAGGCGATCCGCGACCCGTCCGAAGACCACGCGGGTGACTGGTCCGTGGCCGGATTGTTCGTGAGGTTCGTCTCGCCGTACCCGTCGATGCGGGCGGCGTAGATCTCGTCGTTTCCGTCGCGGTCGGTCGTATACGCGATTCGACCGATGTCGCCGATGCCCGCAGCCGCCGACGACGGCAGGGCGAGCAGGCAGAAGGACAGGGCGGCAAGTCTCCGGAGCACGCGGGTCTCTTCATCGTCGCTCCGTCGGTCGTGCGCATCCCCCGCACGAGCCATCTGCGAGAGTCCCAGCTGCCATGGCCCAGGTCGAGACGAGCCGCGAGGGCGCGGTCTTGACGATCACGCTCAACCGTCCCGACGTTCTCAACGCCTTCAACACGGAGATGCACCGGGTCCTGGCGGCCGCGCTCAGGGAGGCACGAGAGGCCGACGTCCGCGCCGTCGTACTGACCGGCGCCGGGCGCGGCTTCTGCGTGGGCCAGGACCTGACCGAGTTCCGGGAGGCGCCTGGAGACATCGGAGCGCGCCTGCGAGACAACTACCACCCGAACATCCGGGCGATTCGCGCGCTGGAGAAGCCCGTCATCGCCGCTGTGAACGGCGTCGCGGCAGGGGCCGGGGTCTCCATCGCCTGCGCATGCGACATCCGCGTCGCGTCCGATTCGGCGAGCTTCATCCCGGCCTTCATCAACATCGGCCTGATCCCGGACTCGGGCGGCTCGTACTTCGTGACGCGACTCCTCGGGCCGGCGCGGGCGTTCGAGTGGCTCGCATCGGGGCGGAAGCTCACCGCCGCCGAGGCGCATGCCTGGGGACTGGTCTCCGAGGTCGTCGAGTCCGACGGGCTGACGGGACGCGCCGCCGGGCTCGCCGCCGAGCTCGCGTCGCTTCCGACCCGCGGCATCGCGATGACGAAACGTCTCCTCGACCATGCCGTCGGCGCGACGCTCGAGGAGCAGCTCGAGCGCGAAGCGCAGCTGCAAACAGCCGCGACGCAAACCGCCGACTTTCGCGAAGGCGCCGCGGCGTTCCTCGAAAAGCGGCCACCAAACTTCAAAGGCGCCTGAAACCACCCGCGCACGTTTCCCGCGAAGCGGCCTACCCCTTAATGCAATTCGGACTCAGTCCGAATTGCAAACGTGCATACCGAGCTGGGTGGCGAGCTCGTTGGCCCGCGTGTTGTGCTGGTCGGCCTTGGGGACGACCGCCTGCACGCCCTGCATGTCGTTGTCGTCGGCCTTGTCACGGATCTCGGTCAGATCACCCTTGAGATTCTCGACCTGCTGGAGCCATTGATCGACCTTTGCCTGCTCGTCCTCGGGCGGCTTGAGCTTGCGGAGATCCTTGAGCGCGTTGTCGAGGATCGGGATTGTCTTGTCGGCGACCTTCGCGAGATCCGAGAGGTTCGTCGGATTCTCGAGTGCCTTCGTCTGCTGGTTGTACTTCCCGCAGATGGCGTCGGCCTTTGACGCGAACTCCGCTCGCGTTAGACGCTCGCCGCCACCGCCGCCACCGCAACCGGCGAGAACGAGGATCGTGACCAGCGCGAAGGCAGCCCGGCGCACGGCGGCACCCTAACCGAACTCAGCGGACGAGCGGGCCTAGGATCCCGCTGATGGAGGAGCGAAGCTTCGGGGTGGAGGACGGGCGGGTCCGCGTAGGTGGAAACGAGCCTCTGCGTCGGCGACGTCTCGTCGTCCTCCTCCGCGCACTGCTGTTTGTTCCCCACTACATCGTTCTCTCCGTCTGGAGCATGCTCGTCCTGGCGGTCCTGCCGATCAGCTGGTTGGCGGCGCTCTTGATCGGTCGCGTGCCGCAGCGTCTGCACCGCTTTCTGGCTGCGTTTCTCCGGTACTCCGGCCAGGCCATGGCCTGGCTCGAACTGCTCTCTGGGCGTTATCCGGACCCGCTGCACACCCGCGAGCATCCGTTCAGCATCGAGATCCCCGAGCCACGGCGCCAGCATCGTCTCGTGACACTGCTGCGCGTTCCGCTTGCCCTGCCGGCGCTCGTGCTGACGAGCGTCTTCAGTGTGATTCTCACCACGGTTGCGTTCGGTTCCTGGTTCGTCGCGCTCGTGCTCGGCCGGACGACCGCCGGGCTGCAGGAGCTCGGGACGTTCTGCCTGCGCTATCAGCTCGAGACGCAGGCGTACGTCGCGCTGCTCACCTCCCGCTATCCGAGACTCGTGCCGGCCGTCGAGCCACAGACGCCGCAATAGACCGTTCCCACGCGGCGGGGCGACTCGCATTTCGTACACGTCGCGACGACGTCACGTCCGCAGCCTTCGCAGTGGACATTCGCGCCGACGGGATAACCGCAGAACGGGCATTGCCCCCGCTTGACACGGCGCTGCGGGATGCGGCGGATCAGGTATCGCTGCAGTCCCCAGTACACGAGCAGCGTGGTGGCGATCCCCAGCGCGGCGATCCCCGCCACACCCCAGTCGAATGGCTCGAGGTAGTCGGTCAGGTAGTCCGCGCCGAGAACGAACGCCATGATGGTGGCCGCGGCCACGACCGAGCCGGCGAGCGGGAACCAGCGCGACGCGCGGCGACGACCCCACACGAGCAGGCCGTACGCGCCGGCGATCCACAGGGCGATCAGAGCGAGCCGGGCGAAGAAGGAATCACGCTGCTGGCGGTGGTAGGCGCGCGCGATTCGTTCCGAGAGCGAGCGTTGCTCCACTTCGGCCGCCGGTCTCGCGGCGTTCGCTTCCGCCTGTGCCGCGGCGACTTCGCGATCTGCCGCGCTGAACTCCGCCTGCGCTGCGTCGTAGTCACGGCGTAGCGCTCCGGCCGGCTCGTGGGCCTCGAGTGCCGTCCGGTACGCCTCCCGCCGCAACTCCAGATTCTCCAGCGCGCGCTGCCTGCGGCTGTTGGCCTGCGCAGCACGCGCCTGGGCCTGCTGGAGTCGCAGCGACGCCGGGCCGGCGGACGCGTAGCTCGGCACGGAGACGTGCCGTCGGACGACGTCGTCGATTTTCTGGTACGTCCAGATGCCTCCGAGCAACAGGAAGGCCGTGAGCACGACCGCGAGAAGCTTCTCGGTCCTCGTGGTCTGAATGTCCTCGACGTCCGCGCGGATCCTCATTTCTTCGCCCCCTTCTTCTTCGGTTTCGTCCTCGGCCGGAACTGGACGACGAGCTCGCAGTCGAGCGCCTCGGCGATGCGCAGCAGCGTGTCGATGCGAGGCGGGCGGCCACCGCGCTCGAAGCGCGCGATCGCCGACTGCGTCGTCCCGCACAGCTCGGCGAGCTCCTGTTGCGAGAGGTCGCGCGCCCGACGCTGCTCGACCACCTGCTCGGCAATGGCTGCGAAGAACCAGCCCTCCTCGGGCTCTCCCGCGACCCGCCCGCGAAGATCGTCCAGGCGGCGGCGCAACGCCCTTTCGTTCCGGCGTGTCATAGCCTGGGAGCTATAATAGCACCCGGGCTATGTAGCGCCATGTAACGCTTTCGCCTCAGCCGGTACTGCAGCGCGAACCCGCAGCTTCAGATCGGAGGAAATCTCCGGGGGCTACGAGAGTGCGGAGATGATCTCGTCGTGCTCGGGGAAGCGACCTTCGCGCTGCTTCGAGAAGATCAGCTTCCCGTCGGCGAGAACGTCGAACTGGCTCTTCTCGCCTTCGCTGATCTCCGCCGCATGGGAGGTCCTGTCGTTCAGTTCGGCCGCGAGACTCGCGGCCCGGCGGTCATAGCCGTTTCAGACGGGGCAATAGTAGATCTCGACGCGCGCCATGCACGCAGCTTAGCCACGGCGTACGGACACAAGCACGAAGCGCTCGTCGCCGCCCTTGACGGTCTCCTCTTTCACCATCCCGACGCCGCGGACGTAAACCTTGTGGTCGATCACATCCGGCTCGAGCGGCGTCCATTCCTTTGTCAGCAGCGCGTGCTCCGAGGCTGTGTACGGGACGCGGATCGACGCGGACAGGGTCAACACCTGGGAGTGGTCCTCGGCGTGGTCCTTGTAAAACTCCTGGCGAAACGACCGCCCGACCTTTGGCTGCGCCGGCATCAGGATCCCGGCCCGGGCACCGTCGACGCCGGAGCGCCACGAGCCCTCCCTGCTCGTCACGCGGCCCGACTCGTCGAGCTCAGCCGTCGCCTCGCCGAAGTACCAGACGTTTCCTCTCTTGTCCTGTGCGTACCAGTCCGCCGTCCGCTCGGCGAGGTGACCGCCCACGTAGAGCCGATCGTCGACGACGGTGCAGCGGACACCGTTGATCAGCTTCGTCCGGCTCGTCACCGTGACGACGTCGCGTCCCTGCTCGCCGTCCTTGACGCCGCGGTAGACGAACACCGTTCCCGGCTCGAGCGGGAACCACGGATTGTCGACTCGACCGACGTACCCGGCAGCGCGGGTCGTGTGCGGGGACGTTCCGCATCCAGTGCAGACGCAAGCGGCGAGCGCAATGATTGCCACCCGCGCCACGTGCGTCGCCCTGGGCACTTGTCCAGCCACCCTCATCTGTGCGATACCTAGCCGACAAACAGTACGCGCGGTGCCGAAGAACCGCTCGTTGCTGATCCCCGAGCCGGGAGGCCCCATGAGCACTGCCCCTTCAGAGCCTGCATCGCGCCAGACCGTCCTCCTCATCCACGGCATGTGGATGACGCCGCGGAGCTGGGACAACTGGGTCGACCACTACACCGACCGCGGCTACCGCGCGATCGCTCCGGGCTGGCCGGGGATCGACAAGGACCCTGAGGAGATCCGCCGCGATCCATCGCCGCTCAAGGGCCTCGGGATTGCGAAGGTGGTCGACCACTACGAACAGATCATCCGCGGCCTCGACCGGCCGCCGATCATCATCGGCCACTCGTTCGGTGGGCTCTTCACGCAGCTCTTGCTGGATCGCGGGCTCGGAGCTGCGGGAGTGGCAATCGGTACCGCTCCGCCGAAAGGTGTGATCGCCCTGCCGCCGTCGACGCTCCGCGCGGCCGTGCCGGCTTTGAAGAATCCGTTCAACCGCAACGGCCTGACGCACCTGTCGGCGAAGCAGTTCCAGTGGCGCTTCCTCAGCCGGGAGGAGTCCGACGCCGTGTACCGGGAGCACTACATCCCGGGGACGAATCGCGCGTTCTTCGAGGGCGCGTTCGCGAACCTCAGCCGTAATTCGCCGGCGAAGGTCGACTTCCGCAACCCCGCACGGCCACCGCTCCTGCTCATCGTCGGCGGCGAGGACCACATCAGTCCGTCGGTGCTGAACAAGACGGTCCTCAAGCTGCAGCGACAGGCGCCGTCGGCCACCGAGTCGAAGGAGTACCCGGGACGCACGCACTTCACGGCGGGCATGGATGGCTGGGAGGAGGTCGCGGACTATGCGCTCAACTGGGCGCTCGAGCATGCCGTCACGGCCAAGGCTGAAGGCGTGGCTCCCGGGCAGGCGGTGACCTCGCCTAGATCGTCTTGACCTGCTCGAACGGCTGTCTGCAGGTTGTGCAATACCGCAGCGACCTGCAAGGGGTCGGTCCG
>WNFU01007117.1_pt1 | contig 13340 bp, 8 predicted proteins | sample 5400121 | NCBI WGS metagenome assembly WNFU01 (sample SAMN13153360, study PRJNA577476) | soil metagenome | isolation source: 100 cm soil or saprolite under grassland replicate 1 | place: USA:California | collected 2016-06-15
GTTGCCGTTGCCGCCGGAACCGCCGTTGCCGTTGCCACCGCCGGAGCCCGGTGCCCCGTGATCGCCACCCTGTCCGCCCGAGCCGCCGGACCCGCCCGACCCGCTACCGCTACCCGAGCCGCCGGACCCCCCGGACCCGGCGATGCCTCCACCGGCACCGCCGCCCGAGCCTCCGCCGCCGCCCGAACCTCCTGCGCCCCCGGAGCCTCCTCCGCCACCCGAACCGCCGCCCCCGGAGCCGCCTCCTGACCCGCCGCTCGTACCTCCGGCCCCCGCGGGTGTTCCCGCGCCACCGGTCTTCCCGACCCCCTTGCCGGACGTTCCGCTCGGCGCGGTCGCCGAGACGGTCCCGATCGCCGTTCCCTGAAGGGAGGCGGTGGGCGAGGGTGAAGGCCTCGAGTGGCGCGACGGATCGGGGGCCCGCCAGCCCGTCAGCGGCCACGGGTGGGATGCGAAGTCCTGCACGGCCGGCCCAAACCCGGCTTCGACGACCCGAATCGCGCCCCCGTCCGGCTGGATGCCCGACCGACCCACGAACGGCAACGCGAGCAGCGGGGCCACCACCAGCGCGACGACGGCGCGCAGCCGCCGTCGTCGATCCAGGTCCATCCGAGGAACCGGCGCGTGACGCCCGCACACCTCACGACGATCGCGACGCGACCCCGCCACCCCGGGCGGCAGAGCCTGAAGCGGCGTGCGCTGCCCGCCGGAAACGGGCTCCCCTCGCGTCGCGGGCACGACGATGGGGACGCTTCGATAGGTGGCCGCGTCCGGCACCTCGGCTTCCGGCGCCACGTCGGGCCCTGGCCCGATCGAGCGCACTGCCCACGCCGCCTCCGCCAGGACGGTCGCGCGGCGATAGGCGACCCAGGGAGCATCGGCCGGCAGCGAGAACGGCCCTCGGCCGCGCGCGCACACGACCGCGTAGCGGCGCGTGGCCCTGATGCTTCCGGGCGGCTCGGGGCCGGCCACCGCATCGACGGACCCATCGGCGAACGGCCGGACCAGCTCGACCAGCGGCCATCCCGGCGGGACGGAATGGCCGTCGAGGAAGCACACGACCTCGCCCGATGCCCGGGCCGCGCCCACGCGGAAGGCCTCGGCCGCCCCCTGGGCGATGCCGAGGTCGACCGCGTGGAGCTCCGGGTGGCGCGCCTTCACCTCGAGGATCCGGCGCCACGTGGCGTCGGTGGAACCGTCGTTGACGACCACCGTCTCGAGCAGGCCGGACGGATGGCCGACCGACAGGCACGCCTCCAGCCGCTCCTCGATCCGCTCCTCCTCGTCACACGCGTAGACGACGAGCGAGACGGTGGGGAGGGAACCGTGCGAGGTCGCGCCGCGAGCGCCCCGTGCGGCCACTCCGCCGGCCGGGCGAGCCCGGCTCCTCCGCGGGCCGCTCCTGGTGAACTCGAGGCGGTCGCCCGCGATGCGCCACCGGGCCCAGGCGGAGGTCTTCGCCAGCCCCTCCTCGAGCGAGGTCCGCGGCTCCCATCCGACCGACGGGTCGGCGGCCCACTCGACCGGGCGGGCATCACCCTGTCGACCGGCCGGTCCACCCAGGACGATGGGTGACTCGCTTGCCGTGACCCGGAGCACCTCATGGGCGAGCTCGAGGAGGGACACCCGCCGGCCGCTCGCCAGCCGAGCTCGCTCGCCGTGGCCCGGCCGAAGGAGCGAGAGCAGCCCCTCCACCACATCCGTTACATAGATGGGGCTGACAGTGGACGAGCCGTCGCCCGGCACCTCGAGCGGCTCGCCGGCAACCGCGCGCGAGACGAGCGAGGCGACGGGCCGGCCGTGGCCGGATTCCTGCCGGGGACCGTACGCGCCGTCGACCCGAGCGATGCGGACGGGGATGCCGTGGTCGAGGCCGTACGCGATGGCCGCGGCCTCCACCGCTGAGTCCTCCCCGAAGGCTGCGCCGGTCGCCGACACGAGGACGAAGACGGCCCCGGCACGCCGGGCAATCTCGAGGGCGTTCCGCGTTCCTCGCAGGTGCGCCTCGCCCATCGGGGCATCCCCGGCCGGCCGGGCCAGGTGGAACACGCCGGCCAGCGGCCCGTAGTCGAGCTGCGGCCGCGTGATGTCCCAGTCCACCAGGGTGAAGCCGTCCCGCCGCTCGAGGGCGGCCACGTTCTCGGGAGATCCAGCGGAGAAGTCGTCGATGCAGACGACGTGCATGCCCCTGCCGTGGAGCCCGGCGCAGAGGTGCGACCCGAGGAATCCGGCGCCGCCAGTGACGAGCACTCGACCATCAAACGACTCGTCCAGCTGGCCTCCCGGAGGCGGGCACGATGGTTCCACGGGCCGATTCGTCATCGTCCCAACACTACGCACACAGGGGCAGTCCGGACAAATCGGGCAATCGAGCGACAGCCGACCGGGGCATCGGACCGGGACCGGGGGACGAATACCCGCGCCCCGGCCCACCCGGATGCAGCGTCGAGCCCATACCGCCGACGGGAGCCGAAAGCAGGCCGGCGGCGCGCCACAGCCGGGGACCGAGGAGGGACGGGGGAGTATCCCGGCCTACAGGCCGACCTGGAACTGCACGAGGTCCGGGTCGCCGGACAGGCCCTCGACCTGACCGTCGCCCTCGCGGGCCGGCATCACGCTCGGTTGCGCGAGCGACCGGCGGGCCTCGAGCTCCTTCCAGACGTCCGTGGCGTAGTCCACGCACAGCACGACGAGGTCGCCGGGGCGGCTGCGATCGAGCGCCATCCGCGCGGCTTCCATCTCGTCGAGCACCACCTGGACGTTGCCGACCCGGTGGCCGGCCAGCATGGCCTCGCGGACGCCCTCCAGGACGTGCCCGGCCGTCTCGCCCGGCTTGCGGCCTCGGAGGATCCGGTCCTCCCGGATGATGATCTCGTCGAAGTACCGCGCCGCGACCCGACCCAGCTCCCGCATGTCCTCGTCCCGACGGTCGCCCGGGGTGGCGATGACCGCGACCCGCAGGTTGGCCGACCACGTCGGCGCACCCGGCGGGCCCGAGGGCCCGGTGGCCGTCATCCGGTCGACGAACTCGCCCACGGTCTGGAGCCCGTGAGCGTTGTGCGCGTAGTCGATGAGGACCTTCACCCCGCCCAGCTCGAACAGGTTCAGCCGCCCGGGCGCCTGGTAGTACGAGGTCGAGAACGTCCGGAGGCCCTGGCGGATGTCGTGGAGGTGGGCGCCCGAGGCGTGCGCCGCGCCGGCGGCCGCCAGCGCGTTCTGGACCATCATCCGGGCCCGGCCCTCGAACGTGGACGGCAGCAGGTGGACCCACGCGATCGGCATGGTGCGCCGGCCCTCGCGGATCACCATCATCTCGCCGCGCGGTCCCCGGTCCAGCAGGACCGCCTTGCGCCCCCGCCGGACCCACCGCTCCACGAGGTCGTTGTCCTCGTCCATGGAGAACAGGATCACCGAGCCCGAGCAGTGCCGGCGCATCTCGGCGACCAGTGGGTCGTCGGCGTTCAGCACCGCGGTGCCCGTGCGCGGCACCGCCTCCACGATCACGCGCTTCACGGCGGCCAGCTGCTCGAGCGAGTGGACGTCCTTCAGCCCCAGGTGGTCGCCCGTGACGTTGAGCACCACGGCCACGTCGTTGCGGCCGTAGCCGAGGCCTTCCCGGAGGATCCCCCCGCGGGCCACCTCGAACACCGCGAAGTCGACCCGGGGGTTCTGCAACACCATCTGGGCCGACTTCGGACCGCTGGCGTCGGCCCGCTTCACCAGCCGCTCGTCGATGTGGATGCCGTCGGTCGAGGTCATCCCGACCTTGTGGCCCATCCCCTTCATGATGTGGGCGATCATCCGCGCGGTCGTGGTCTTCCCGTTGGACCCGGTGACGGCCACGATCGGGATCCGCGCCGGCGTCCCCGGCGGGAACAGCAGGTCGATGACCGGCTTGGCCACGTACTGCGGCTCGCCCTCGGTGGGGTTCGTGTGCATCCGGAACCCCGGCGCCGCGTTCACCTCCACGATGGCGCCGCCCGACTCCCGAACCGGCTGCGAGATGTCCGGCGTGAGGAAGTCGATCCCCGCCACGTCGAGGCCGATGACGCGCGCGGCCTCCTCGGCGATCTCCACGTTCTCCTCGTGCGCGTCCCACGTGCGGTCGATGGAGATGCCGCCCGTGGACATGTTGCCGGTCGACGCCAGCTTCACGACGGCGTCCTTCGCCGGGACCCGGTCCGGGTCGTACCCCTGCTTGCGGACGAGGTCCTCCGCGGCCTCGTCGATCCTGATCTTCGTGAGCACCTTCTCGTGGCCGATGCCGCGGCGAGGGTCCTGGTTGGTGAGGTCGACGAGCTCGCGGACGGTGTGCCTGCCGTCGCCGACCACGTGGGCCGGGATCCGCTGCGCCACGGCCACCATGTGCCCCCCCACGACCAGCACGCGGTAGTCGTTGCCGGTGACGTAGCTCTCCACGACGACGGCCTTCCTGCGGGCCTCCTCCAGCGATCGGCGGAACCCCGACCGGACGGCCCGTTCGTCGCGGAGGTCGAGCATCACCCCGCGGCCGTGGTTGCCGTCGATCGGCTTCGTCACGACCGGGAAGCCGATCCTGCGGGCCGCCGTAACCGCTTCCTGCTCGGTCCGCACGATCTCGCCCCGCGGGACAGGGAGGCCCGCCGCCGCGAGCAGCTGCGTGGTGAGCTTCTTGTCCCCCGCGATGTCCACGGACAGCGCCGGGGTGAGCGACGTCATCGTGGCCCGGACCCGCCGCTGGTACTGGCCCTGTCCCAGCTGGAGCAGCGACGCGTCGTTCAGGCGGAGGTACGGGATGTCCCGGCTGGCCGCCTCGTCGAGGATCGCCTGGGTGGACGGCCCGAAGGCCCGCCGCTCGGTCAGCCGGATCAGGGACTCCAGCTCCGCCTGGAAGTCGAAGCGCTCCTCCGCCTTCACCAGGTGGTTGACCAGGCGTACGGCGAGCGTGCCCGCGGCCACGCCGACCTGTTCCTCGACGTAGCCGTAGATGACGTTGTACTGCCCGGGCTCGCCGGCGCTGCGGGTCTTGCCCCGGTAGATGTGGGCGCCGGACTCGCGCTGGAGCTCCAGGGCGATGTGCTCGGCCACGTGCCCCAGCCACGTGCCCTCCTCCAGCCGTTCCAGGAACCCGCCGGCCCGTCCCACCGAGCAGGAGTGCTGGGCGATCCCGGGCAGCAGCTCGAGGAGTCGCTTCGTGAACCCCTTCAGCGTGTTCGTGGGCCAGTGCTCCAGCGATCCGAGGTCCACCAGCAGGCGGATGCAGGGCTCGTAGGACCAGTAGTTCGGGCCCCGGAAGATCTGCGTCTCGAGGATCCGAAGGTCCGGCCCGGCGGGCGGCTTCCGCTCGGCCGGCTCCCGCTTCGTCCGCTCCCGCGTGGCCCGGTCCTTCGTCCTGGAGGTGGCGGCGCTGGAGGGGGCCGCCGTCCCGGTTCGAGCCCGCGACCTCCCGGCGCCGCCGCCCACGGTCGTCCTCTTCCGGCTCGGAGGGTGGCTGAGGCGGACGAGGCCCTCCTCGATCTCCGCATCCAGGGCTCGGGCCACCTCCGCCAAACGAGTCGAACTCGCGGACGCGTAGTCCGTCGACTCGTATCGCTGGATCTGCTGCTCCTTGAGGCCCAGCCTCTGCCCGAGGTCCCTCTGGCTCAACCCGGCGGCGATCCTCGCCCGGATCAGGGCCTGCGGCAGCTCGGCCACGGACCCGATGGGAAACTCGACGCGCGCTCCGGAGCGGAGCTCCTCGAACTCGGCCAGCTCGCCGTGAAGATCCTCGAGCTGACTTTGCAGGGCAGCCTCCTGGGCCGCCCGGAGCGCCGGCGGTACCTTCGCGTCCGCCGGCCCCTCCTTCATCTCTCGAAGGGCCGCGTCCAGCCGCGTGGCCTGCGCCTTGGTGACCCGGTACTGCCGCTCGTTCTTGATCATGGCTCCCAGCCCGTGAGGTCCAGCCCGACGATCCCCTTCGGCCGCCCCGTCTCCTTGTCGACCTGGTACGCCCTCCTGCATCCCGCTGCGCGGAGGGACGAGAGAGCCTCCTTCAGGCCCTCCAGCAGGGTCCGCCGGTGCTCCGTCGTGCCGAAGCGCTCCGCGAGCTCGGACCAGGAAGCCCAGTGGATCCCCGGAGGAAGGTTCCCGGTCTCGTCCCATCCCGGTATGGACGCCGACACAACAATATCATTGGGTTGGGCGAACCGACAAGCGCCGCGCGCCGCGCCCGTGGTACCGAACCGCTCGCCCCGAACACCCGAGGGGGGCGGCGCCCGTCAACCCCCTCGGGGCGCCCATCTCACTCCGAGGCTTCCCGCTCCGGCATGCCCGGGCGGCCCCGGCGCTCCACCACGAAGCTGTCCGCGCCCTCCGCCGCGATCTCCCGGGACAGCCGGCGAAGGCGGCGTTGGGCGGTCTCCTGCGCCCGGGTCCTGCGCTTGATCGCGGGCTCCGCGAACGGCAGGAGCTTGCGGGTCCGGAGGTCGAAGCGGTAGCCCGACGGCAGGGAGTGCAGCAGGGCCCCCGACACCATCATGGGCCGGTGGCCCTTGGTCTGGAACGCGTCCGTCACCACGTGCGAGCCGTCGACGATCGTGACCGAACCGCGCCCGATCACCTCGAGCGTGTCGTCCGCGAACACCACGGCCGCGGTGTCCTCGTCGAGGCCCAGCCCGACCAGCGAGGGCGACTGCGCCACCACCGCCAGCAGGCGCCCCAGGCGGGTGCGCTGCTCGAAGTGCTGGTCCACCACCACGCCGCGCAGCAGGCCGAGCCCCGCCGACATCTGCGCCATCCGGTGCTTCGGCGTGGCCCCGGACATCCCGAACGCCATCATGTGGGTCGACACCGCGCTGGCGCCGGCCGACGTCCCGGCGACGACCGCGCCCCGGTCCCTGGCGGCGATGAGGGCCGCACCGAGCGCGGTCCCCACCACGACCGACGACAGGCGGAGCTGGTTCCCGCCGGTCAGGAACACGCCCGTGGCCCCTTCCAGGATGTCCGACATCGACCGGTCGTTCGCGTACTCCCGAGTGAGCGGGCGCAATCCCCATACGTGCGCCGCGCCCATGCCCGAGAACAGGGTCGAGTACAGCTCGGTGGCCTCGTCGCCGAGGCTCGACGCCGTGGCGACGACGACGATGGCTGCGTCGGGCCCGCCCGCCAGCTCGACGAAGCGGTGAAGGATGACCTTGTCCCGGAGCTTGTCCTCCGCCCCGCCGATGATCATGACCGGGCCGGGGGCGAGGGGCGGCTCGTGGGGGGGAGGTCGCTCTGCCATGAAGGCCAGTGTAGCGGGCGCAGATGGCCCAACCGGCTTAGGCGGAGACGCGCCGACGATCGGCCTTGACCTCGGGGACGGCTCGGACCTTCCGCGGTCGGTCCTGGTCGGCCAGGCGGCCGTTGATCTGCTCGAGCTCACGCCGGATGGCCCGGAGCTCGCCCATCAGCTCCTCGAGCGACTCCTCCAGAGCCCCAACCATCCGGTCGTTGATGTTGAACACGCGACGTCCTGTCGTGCAGTCAGCGTTTGTATCGAAATGCCCAATTCCATAGCGCCGAAACCTCCCCGGGCCGCCGCACCCGGGCAGCGCCGGGGGGCTTCGGGGCGGCGTCGGGGATCGCGGGCAGCGACGCGTGACATGTGACGTCTCGAGCCGCGCCCGGGGGCTGCGTTCCCGGTTTACCTGCAACGCATCCGGGTACATGGGGAAAGTCGATGCTGACGCGCGTATCGGCTTCCGGAGGGTCGCCGCGGCCCGAGCGGCGGTTTCCTCCACCCGAACCCTCGACGAAGGGAGGCTCATGGTTGTCGCACTGTTCTTGCTGTTGCTGATCGCCATCCTGTTCGGGGTCGGCGTCGCCGCCGTGAAGGCGCTGATCTGGATCGGGGTCGTGCTGTTCGTGCTGTGGCTCGTGGGCTGGATGGTCGGTGCCGGTGCCGCGGCCGGGGCCGGAAGGCGCCGCTGGTACTACTGGTAGGAAGATCGGGAATCCATTCGTTCAGGGGGCCGCGGTAGTCCTACCACGGCCCCTCGACTTGCTGCCGTTTGTCCGCACCTGCCACGGGAATGAAGAGGAGCGCAGCCGACCGATCTCGATGCAATCGGAGGTGACGGGCGTGGGGCTTTCCGACCGGTGGCCGGTCCTCGACCAGCTGAAGCGCCGAGACCGGGCGGGGCTCGGCCGGACGGCATTCTCCAAGCGCAGCATCGAGCTGACTCCCAGGACGCGCACCGCGGACAAGGTCGTGAAGTCGGTCTGCCCGTACTGCGCGGTGGGCTGTGGCCAGGACGTGTACGTGAAGGACGGCAGGATCACCGACATCGAGGGCGACCCGGACTCCCCCATCTCTCGGGGACGCCTGTGCCCGAAGGGCGCGGCCACGTTCCAGCTGGTGACGGGCTCGCACCGGGTCCACTCGGTGCTGTACCGGCGGCCGTACGGCACCGAGTGGGAGGAACTCCCGCTCGAGCAGGCCATGGACATGGTGGCCGAGCGGTACAGGAAGGCGCGCGACGAGCACTGGGAGGAGACGGACGACGAGGGCAACCGGACCCGCCGGACCCTCTCGATCGCGTTCCTGGGCGGCGCGACGCTCGACAACGAGGAGAACTACCTCATCCGCAAGCTCACCGCCGCCACCGGGGTGATCCAGGTCGAGAACCAGGCCCGCATATGACACAGCTCCACGGTCCCCGGTCTGGGGATCTCGTTCGGAAGAGGCGGGGCCACGACGTTCCAGCAGGACCTCCAGAACGCTGACTGCATCGTCATCGAGGGGTCCAACATGGCGGAGTGCCACCCGGTGGGCTTCCAGTGGGTGATGGAGGCCAAGAACCGAGGCGCCACCATCATCCACGTCGACCCCCGCTTCACCCGGACGAGCGCGATGGCCGACATCCACGTCCCGATCCGGGCGGGCACGGACATCGCGTTCCTCGGCGGGATCGTCAACCACATCCTCCAGAACGACCGGTACTTCCGGGACTACGTCGTCAACTACACGAACGCCGCGGCCATCGTGAGCCCGGAGTTCCGCGACACCGAGGACCTCGACGGCCTGTTCAGCGGATGGGACCGGGAGAAGGGCGCGTACGACCCCGAGACGTGGCAGTACGAGGGCGCGCGTTCGCCCTCGTCCGCCGGGGACATCGAGATGGCGCACCTCATCGGCCAGGCCCAGGCCGGGGAGGCCGGCGCCGGGATGGGGGACCGGCCGAAGCGGTTCGACCGGTCGCTTCAGGACCCCCGGTGCGTGTTCCAGATCGTGAAGCGGCACTACTCGCGCTACACGCCGGAGATGGTCGAGGAGGTCTGCGGGATCCCCCCGGACCTGTTCCTGAAGGTCGCCGACTGCCTGTGCGACAACAGCGGGCCGGAGCGGACCGCCGCGTTCTGCTACGCGGTGGGATGGACGCAGCACTCCGTGGGCGTGCAGTACATCCGGACGGCGGCGATCATCCAGCTGCTCCTGGGGAACATCGGCCGGCCGGGCGGCGGGATCCTCGCGCTGCGGGGGCACGCCTCGATCCAGGGATCCACGGACGTCCCCACCCTGTACGACCTCCTGCCCGGGTACATCCCCATGCCGAAGGCGAAGTCAGACAGGGACCTCGAGAAGTACCTCGAGCTGGCGGGGACGGACGCCGGCCTGTGGAGCGAGCTTCCCAAGTACGTGGTGTCGCTGATGAAGGCGTGGTGGGGCGACGCCGCGCAGGAATCGAACGACTGGTGCTTCGAATACCTGCCCCGCCTGACCGGCGACCACTCCCACATGACCACCGTTGCCGACATGGCCGACGGCGAGCTCACCGGGTACTTCCTGATGGGAGAGAACCCCACCGTCGGCTCCATGCACGGAGCGTTGCACCGCAAGGGACTCCGCGAGCTCGACTGGCTGGTGGTCCGGGACTTCGCGCCCACCGAGTCGGCGGAGTTCTGGCGGGACGCCCCCGAGATCGCCCGGGGCGAGGTCAAGCCCGAGGACATCAAGACCGAGGTGTTCTTCTTCCCGTGCGCGGCCCATACCGAGAAGGACGGCACGTTCACCAACACCCAGCGGCTCCTCCAGTGGCACGAGGCCGCCATCGAGCCGCCCGGGGACGCCCGCTCCGACCTGTGGTTCATGTTCCACCTGGGCCGGCGGCTGAAGGCGCTGTACAGGGGCTCCCGCAGGAAGCGGGACCGTCCCATCCTCGACCTCACGTGGGACTACCCGACGAAGGGCGAGCACGAGGAGCCCGAGGCCGAGGCGGTGCTCCGCGAGATCAACGGGCGGACGGTGGCCGACGGCTCCCTCATGGGGACCTACCTGGATCTGAAGGACGACGGCTCGACGGCCTGCGGGGTGTGGATCTACTGCGGGTGCTTCTCGGACGGGGTGAACCAGACCGCACGCAGGAAGCCCGGCTCCGAGCAGACGTGGGTCGCCCCGGAGTGGGGATGGGCGTGGCCGTCGAACCGCCGGATCATCTACAACCGGGCGTCCGCGGACCCCGAGGGCAAGCCGTGGTCCGAGCGCAAGAAGTACGTGTGGTGGGACGAGGAGAAGGGGGAGTGGACCGGCTACGACGACCCCGACTTCATCAAGGACCGGCCGCCCTCCTACCGTCCCACGAAGGGGGCCAGGGGCCTCGACACGATCTCCGGCATCGATCCCTTCATCCGGCAGGTGGACGGCAAGGGCTGGCTGTTCGCGCCGAACGGGCTGCACGACGGGCCGCTGCCCACGCACTACGAACCGCAGGAGTCCGTGTGCGAGAACCCGCTGTACGGGCAGCAGTGCAACCCCGCTCGGATGGAGTGGGACCGCGAGGACAACCCGTACCACCGGGCGTGGGGCGATCCCCGATTCCCGTACGTCCTCACGACGTACCGGCTGACCGAGCACCACACGGCGGGGGCGATGACCCGGTGGCTGTCGTGGCTGGCCGAGCTCCAGCCGGAGATGTTCTGCGAGGTCTCGCCCGACCTGGCCCGGGAGAAAGGCCTTCGCAACGGCGACTGGGCCACCATCTCGACGGCCCGAGCCGAGATCGAGGCCCGGGTGCTGGTCACGGAGCGGATCGCGCCGCTCCGGATCGGGAAGAAGCGCGCGAGAATCGTTCACCAGATCGGGCTTCCGTACCACTGGGGGTCGAGGGGGCTCGTGGCAGGCGACGCCGCCAACGAGCTGATCTCGTTCGTGGGCGATCCGAACGTCTCCATCCAGGAATCGAAGTGCCTGACCGGGAACATCGAGCCGGGCCGGCGGAGCCGCCACCGCCGCGTGGTGACGAGCGGGCCGCTGTACCCGGAACCGGATGGTGGGCCAGGCCTTGCCCCCGGCCCGGGCGGGGGCGAGCCCCGCCCCACGAAGGCAGGCGCCGAACCCTCCCGGGACCTGCCCCTCGCGCGGTCCAAGCAGGAGGGCGAGCACGGACTGCGGGCCGGCGAGGACCAGGAAGGCGAGCAGGCCTGATGAGCGCCAAGGGGTTCTTCACGGACACCACCGTCTGCATCGGGTGCAAGGCGTGCGAGGTCGCCTGCAAGGAATGGAACCAGCTCCCCGACGACGGGATGTTCTTCACCGGGATGTCCTACGACAACACGGTCGATCTGGGCGCGTCGACGTGGCGGCACGTCTCGTTCGTCGAACGTCCGGTGCCGCTGGGCGGCCAGACCACGGGGCTCGGGGACTTCTCGTGGCTCCTCATGTCCGACGTGTGCAAGCACTGCACGAGCGCCGGGTGCCTGGAGAACTGCCCGACCGGCGCCATCGTGCGCACGGAGTTCGACACGGTGTACGTGCAGCCCGACGTCTGCAACGGTTGCGGGTACTGCGTGGTGGGGTGCCCCTTCGGCGTCATCGACAAGCGCAAGGACGACGGGCGGGCCTGGAAGTGCACGCTGTGCTACGACCGGCTGAAGGACGACATGACGCCGGCGTGCGCCAAGGCCTGCCCCACCGAGTCCATCGTGTTCGGCGACCTGGCGGAGCTCCGGGACCGGGCCGAGGCGCGAGTCCGGCAGCTCCACGAGCGCGGCGTGGCCGAGGCCTACCTGTACGGCGTCGACGAGGCGAACCAGCCGGGGACCGACGGCCTGAACGCCTTCTTCCTCCTTGTGGACCGGCCCGAGGCCTACAACCTGCCGCCCGATCCCGTGGCGCCCAGGAAGAAGTCGGCCGAGGCCTGGGGGCGCCTGCTGGTCGGAGCGGCCGCCCTCGCCGTGACCGCGATCGGAGCCGTCCTGTCCAGCGGCAGGGGGTCGCGGTGAGCGAACGCGACCGGGACGCGCCGGACCAGGAAGCTCCCGGCGAGTACGGGGAGGGCCGGTTCATCGATCCCGACGTCGGGTTCCTGGGGGGCGAGGCGTCCGAGCAGAAGGTACCCGCCAACAGGGATCGGGTGGAGGGCGCCGTCCCCCACGAAGTGTGGGGAGAGATGCCGTCGCGCGACGGCGGACCTCGCGCGGAGCCCACGTACTACGACCGGCCCGTCATCAAGGAGCCGCCGTGGATCTGGGCCGTGCCGGCGTACTTCTACACGGGAGGTGCCGCCGGGGCGGCCGCCGTGCTGGGCGCGGTCGCGCAGGTCGCGGACCGCGAGGACCTCCGCGGCCTGGTGCAGCGATGCCGGTGGATCGCCGCAGCGGGCACCGCCGCCGGGACCGCGCTTCTCGTCGCCGATCTCGGGAAGCCCGACCGCTTCCTGAACATGCTCCGCGTGTTCCGCCCCAGTTCGCCCATGAATGTGGGGTCGTGGGTCCTCTCTGCTGCTTCCATCCTGGCGGCCGGCGCGGCGCTGCTGTCCGACGCGGACGGCGCGGTGGGGGCCGCGGGGGATGCGGCCGCCCTCGGCGCCGGGGCGGCCGGGCTGCCCCTGGCCGGCTACACCGCCGTGCTGGTGTCGAACACGGCGGTCCCCGTGTGGCAGGCCACCCGGCGGAGCCTTCCGCTGCTGTTCATGTCCTCCGCCGCGGCGTCGGCCGCCTCGCTGCTGGAGCTGACGCGACTCTCGAGCCGGGAGGAGGCCGTCGTGCACCGCTTCGGCGTCGCCGGGAAGGCCGCCGAGCTGGCGTGCACGGCCCTCGTCGAGCGGGAGGCGGGCGTGGTCGAGCGCGTGGGGAAGCCGTTGCACGAGGGGGTGTCCGGGGCGCTGTGGCGCGCCTCGAAGGGGCTGACCGGCGCGAGCCTCGTGCTGTCCGTCGTTCCGGGGAAGTCCCCATGGAAGCGCAGGGTGGGGGCGCTCCTGGGAACGGCCGGCGCGATCACGCTGCGGTTCGCCGTGCTCCATGCCGGGAAGGCCTCGACCCGGGACCCGCGGGCGACCTTCGAGCAGCAGCGCGCGGGGCGAGGAGGGGCCGAGGCAACAGGCTTCGCCGCCGTCACCGGTCCC
>WNFU01018123.1_pt1 | contig 13339 bp, 13 predicted proteins | sample 5400121 | NCBI WGS metagenome assembly WNFU01 (sample SAMN13153360, study PRJNA577476) | soil metagenome | isolation source: 100 cm soil or saprolite under grassland replicate 1 | place: USA:California | collected 2016-06-15
CAAAAGATGATGCAGATCCTCGTCGAAGCGACCCGCTTTCGAAGATGTTGCGCCGTCTACCAGAAATGGGCATCGCAGCTGGACAACTACGCGCAGGCTCGACATCACCTTCAGCACATCGACGAGCGCTTCCCTGGAGGCAGGCACGCCAGGGCTCTGCATCCGGGGGTAATCAAGAAAGACTCCACGACTCCGCATGTTCAGATCCTCGAGGTCTTCCCTGATGACAAGCTGATCTTTGGTACCAGCGGGGAGTCATGGGACGTTGGTCCGAAAAGCATCGAGATGCTTGAAATCGCGGTCGCCGAGTTCAGCCAGGCCCTTGCCGAAGATGCCCGCGAGTGGTACGTGAACGAACGGCCCTATCAAACGCAGCGCGGCCTCTACGCGGTCACGCCAAGGCCCGCCCATGACCGACGAAGAGCTCGCCGACGAGCTGATTGAGCGCCTCAAGAACTTCTCGCCGGCGATGCACCGCGAGGCGGCGCGTGTTATGGACGACCTACTTGGCGGTTGACAAGGCGGAAGACTGGACGGAGCCTGCGGAGACCAAGGTGGTCTTGACAGCAGCTAGATTTGTCGCGGAGAGGCAACGCGGTGGCTGAGAGTGCGGCTACGAGAGCCGCCGCCCAATACGCCCGTGAATTAGCAAAGGCAGCTGAGGCGCTGGCTTCAATGGTGGACAAGTCGGAAGCGGCTTACTTCGAGGCAGGCTATTTCCTCATCTACGGAACGTTGCGCGGATGGCGATTGGGACTCGGCCTGTCCATCAATCAAACGACCGCCAGGCTTTACTCGACGCAGCTCATCCTCATTGGGACGTTGGTGGGCTACAAGGTCGGTCAGCCTTTTGACGTGTGGACCGCACTCGGCTTGGAGCAGCAGGCCGTCCTGATGGAGACTTGCTCGAACCACATGTTGGGACTGTCGAAGCGAACGCAGTGGTATGAGCAGTTTCCGCCGCCGGCCGACACCGAAGACGAAAGCGGAACCCTTATGTGGGAGTTCACGGAACAAATCGGCCGCTCGACAAATCATGTATTCGCGGGCGACGAGCGCGAGAGGTTCATTGCCGCCACGGCTGTATGCCTCCATCTTCTGGACGGCCAGACGCTCGCGCAGACGGTCGAGTCGGACTGATAGCAGAAATCGGACGACCGCTCACGGCCTTGATAGTCGAGCCCGACTGCTCGTCTCAGGACCTACACCCAGTGCACGTGCAGCAGATGAATCCACGGATGGTCAGCGAGGATCTCGTAGATCAAGCATCGCCTCGTCGAAAGGAACGCTGTACTGCGCACCAGGACCGTCCTTCAAGGGCAGCACTCCAAGGCCAGCGCGCCGTGGGTCCTTTGTCAGTTCGTACATCAGCGTCCGGAAGTCCTCCTGGACACCACCTGATGCTTGGCGAATCTGTTCGAGGACGCGTTCGCCGTAGAAAGCCCAACGCCCCGCCACGAGCTACCGCTTGAACAGCCCGGGAAGTTCCTCGATAGTATGGATCGACTCTTCGAGTTCGATCGGCGTTTTGCCGGTATCAGCCATGGCCTCGTTGTAGCCGGGACTCCGACGGAGCTCAAGCGTTCTGTACCAGGCATCGATGACGTCGGAAAGCGCTGCAAGGTGATCATCGGCGAACCTCGCATCGAAGAGCTCTTGGACAAAGTGCCGGCGTCCTTGCTCGGAAAGCTCCGCCCACAGATCACCGAAATTTTCCTCGGCCAGCTTGAACGCTTGGTCCAAGAGCTGATCCGCTTGGAGCGCGCCTTCCCTCGGCGGCGTGTGTTTGGGCGGAATGCCTACGCGGGCTGTGCGCCCGCGGCTCGTGGGCATCCAGGAGGCCTGGGACGCGGCGGCTGTGTTCACGGTCGCCCTTCCAAGAGTACGCGCAGTCTAGCTGGCGCCGCCTCCAGCGCGCCGGGCTTGAGGACGATTGCGCCTTCGTTTCGCCGGTAGGGGTCACGGTTGGGGTCAAAAGTGTCTTTCTGAGTCGCTTTCGAGTTCAGAAGCTGGAGCGGGAGACGGGGTCCTCCGCCCCGAGTACCAATCAGCGCGTTGAATTCGTCTACCGGGTCACTACGGTGCGTCGACCAGCCCAAAAATAGTGACCCCAACGGATCGCCTCTCCGGCTTCGGAACCGGCCTTGCGACCAACTCCGACTCCGGTGAACGTGTCCCTCGGGGCCACCACTCACAGTACTCCACTCCCAACGGTTCTGCCCGCGCATCTTTTTTCCGTAGCCTGGCTACTCAGGAGCCGTCGGGTGGGCGATCGCGACATTCGATTGACGTGGTCAACGAGCCCGGCCGGGGTTGCTCCCTGGCATTCCGCAGCCGCCTTCCACCGCCCTCGGCAAGAGTTCTTACGTACTCCGCACACCGACCAATTGAGGCGTATGGTGGCGATAGCGGACCGCTCCCCAGCCCGTTACATCTTTGAGCTGAAATTGGCGGAAGTGCCGAGCGGCCCGCTTAACTCCAAGCTCATGATGTTTCGCCCGCGACCAGGTCAGATATCGAGGGCGATCGCGCGGACGGCGGACTCGGAATCCTACGGCTACCGTCGTGGCTTTCTGAGGAGTCGATCGGTCCTGGCGCGCTTGCGCTCCCGGACCACGCGGATGGCCGAGGCCTGGTCAATGGCACTTACCACGAGCTTGCGCGGTCGGCCAGGAGGGCGGCGCGTGCGCCGGAAGGCTTCCAAGTCGTTTGGGAGAATGGCCCACACGATCCCCACTTTGATTCCGTACAGTCGCTGCCGCAGCAGCATCCGGCGTACGTAGGCCTCCGATGCGTTGAGCTCGGCGGCAGCCTGGGCGACGGATAGCAAGCGTGGGCGCTCGATCCGCGGAATATTAGCACGCGCTCGCAACCATTTTCTGCTATAGTGGCAACTGTTCTGGACTGAGTCGGGGGCTGTGTAATGGTCCTCGCGGTTGCCGGCCTCGGATGGCAGTAGCCTTCTTGGCCCTCCGCCTCGCGGTACTCCTTTAGGAGGAGACGCAATGACCGAATCCAAAGACACGACCGCCCGTTTCGTAGCCGCGTTCAACGCCCACGATGAGAAGGCACTACACGAGCTGCACTCCGACGACATCAAGTTCAACGCGCCGGGCGGATTCAAGGCTACCAACGCCAAGGACGCCACCGCATACGCCATGACCTGGCTGAAGGCGTTCCCTGACGGCAAGATGACGGTGCGGACCGAGCTCACCAGCGGCCCCTGGGTCGTCCAGGAAGTCGCCATGGAGGGCACGCACACCGCTCCCCTCGAGAGCCCGAACGGCCCCATCCCCGCGACCCACAAGAGGGTGAAGGGCTACGGAGTCCAGATCCTCAAGGTCGAGAACGGAAAGATTGCTGAGGCTCGCATCTACTTCGATCAGCTCGACCAGATGAGCCAGCTCGGTCTCATCCCTGCGCCGGCCGCCGTATAACGGCCGACGTTTTGGACCCGGCCCGTCGGGGGCCGGGTCCTTTTTTGTGCTACCCGAGCCTTGCTTACATCATGTCGGGAGACATGCCGCCGCGCATTCCGTTGCCGTTCTTCTCCGGAATCTCCGTGATGACGGCTTGGGTCGTCAAGACCATGGCGGCGATCGAGGCTGCGTTCTGGAGCGCTGAGCGGGTGACCTTGGCGGGGTCGACGATGCCGGCGGCGAACATGTCGGCGAACTTGTTGTTCAGGGCGTCGTAGCCGTGCCCTGGCTTGCCCTTGCGAACCTGCTCGACAATCACCGAGCCCTCCACGCCCGCGTTCGCGGCAATCTGCCGCAGCGGCTCCTCTAGAGCCTTGCGGACGATGGCGGCGCCCGTCTTCTCATCAGAGTCGAGACCGAGCCCGCTGTCGAGCACCTTCTGGGCTTGTAGCAGCACGACGCCGCCGCCCGCGACCATGCCCTCCTCGACGCCGGCTTTGGTGGCGCTGAGCGCGTCTTCGATCCGGTGCTTCTTCTCCTTCTGTTCAACCTCGGTGGGCGCGCCGACCTTTATGACGGCGACGCCGCCTGCCAGCTTGGCCATACGCTCTTGCAGCTTCTCCTTGTCATAGTCGGAGGTGGTCTCCTCGATCTGGACCTTGAGCGCCTTGATCCGGCCCTGGATGGCCTCCGTCTTGCCCGCACCCTCCACGATCGTAGTGTCGTCCTTGTTGACGGTCACCCGCCGAGCCTTGCCCAGCTGCTCGATCTTGGTCTGGTCGAGTTTGAGGCCCATGTCCTCGCTGATGACCTGGCCACCGGTCAGGATGGCCATGTCTTCGAGCATCGCCTTGCGACGGTCGCCGTAGCCGGGCGCCTTGACCGCGACCGCGGTGAACGTGCCGCGCAGTTTGTTGACGATCAGGGTCGCTAGCGCCTCGCCTTCCAGGTCTTCGGCCACGATCAGCAGCGGCTTGCCCTGCTGGACAACCTTCTCCAGCACGGGGAGCAGGTCGGAGATCGCCGAGATCTTGCGGTCGGTGATCAGAACAAACGGCTCCTCCAGCACGGCTTCCATCCGGTCCGGGTTGGTGACCATGTAGGCCGACGTGTAGCCGCGGTCGAACTGCATGCCCTCGACGACCTCGAGCTCGGTCGCCATGGCCTGATTGTCCTCCACGGTGATCACTCCGTCCTTGCCGACCTTGTCCATGGCGTCGGCAATGAGCTCACCGATCTTCTCGTCCTGCGATGAAATGGTGGCGATGTGGGCTATGTCCGCGTGGTCCTTCACGGGAACGGACATCCGCTTGATCTCGGCCACAACCGCCTCCACCGCCTTCTCGATGCCCAGCTTCAGCTGTATCGGGTTGGCGCCCGAGGCTACGTTTCGGAAGCCCTCGCTGATCATGGTCTGGGCCAGGATGGTGGCTGTTGTTGTGCCATCACCAGCGACGTCGTTGGTCTTGGTCGCTACCTCGCGGAGCAGCTGCGCGCCGGCGTTCTCCCACGGGTCTTTGAGTTCGATCTCCCGGACGATCGTCACCCCATCGTTGGTGACGGTCGGAGCGCCGTACTTCTTCTCGAGGACTACGTTGCGGCCCTTGGGGCCCAGGGTGATTCGTACCGAGTGGGCGATGATGTCGATGCCTCTCTTGAGTCCCTGTCGGGCCTCAACGTCGAAATGGACGATCTTAGCCATCTGATTCGGTACTCCTCACGGTTATTTGGTCTTACTTCTTCGACTTGCCGGCGTAGCGACGACCGCGAGAACGTCCTTCTCGGAAACGATCAAGTACTCGACGTCGTCGGGCTTGAATTCGCTGCCCGCATACTTCGAATAGAGCACCTTGTCGCCGACTTTAAGTTCCATTGGAACCCTCTGACCGCTGTCCAGGATTCTGCCGGTCCCGACAGCCTCGACAATCCCTTCTTGTGGTTTCTCTTTCGCGGTGTCGGGAATGACGATCCCGCTCTTGGTCATCTCTTCTCGATCGACCGGTTTAAGGACTACTCGATCGCCCAGTGGCCTCAGATTCACTGCTGCCCTTCCTTTGTGTTGGGAAGGCCGGCTTCGAGGACCTGCTCCGCTCTCGCAGACGCGCCTTCCACCTGACCCGCCAGAGCTGGATCCTGCCGTGCGACTCCGAGAGCTCCGACGAGGTCTTTCAGCGCCCGCGTAAGCTCTCCCACCCTCTGCTGTAGGTCGGGTATCACCTGCGTTTGGTACCTGTCTACGTCCATTCCGATCAGGATCATGCGGTCGACTTCTTCCCTTTCCACCAAGATCCTTGTGCTCATACCGCTTCTTCCTCCTGGAAGCCTCTACCCGATCCGTCAACAAGAGCGATTAGGACTTCTCTTTTGGGTGATCTTCTCGCCGCCCTCGAGAACAAGTCAGTAACAACTGGGGGAGTTGCAGCGCCTGACCGGCCGCTTTAAACGCAGAAGCGAAAGGGGAGATGCAACCCGGAGGACGACCTGGTGACCGCTATCTGAATCCATATCCTCAACGGATGTCGGGTCAGCTTCGCGCCAGGTGCCTTTATGTCTTCTCGGATTGCTCCCCTATCACGTCTCGAGAATTGGTCTCGTTTAGTTAGCCGCGGCCCTTGGGAAATGAGCCAGCCTTGCTGGCTCCGCTGATCGCGATCCGCACCGGCTCGACCTTCGCCGCCTTCGGCACGCGGACTGTCAGAACACCGTTCTCAAACTTAGCGGCGATGTTTGCGGAGTCGATCTCCTTTGGTAGCTCCAGCTTGCGGCTCCAGTTACCCCATGGCCGCTCCTGTCGAATGAACTTGCCCAGGATTTCGAACGGTACCGCTTTCACTGAGATGCTAAGCATGCCTACCTCGAACGTCACCGCCACACAGTCCTGCGGAACGCCCGCGACGGTGGCGTGGAGCTCGTAGGCATCTTCTGTCTCCAGGATGTCGACAGGCAGAGCGTAAGTCGGCGTGCCGTCCTCCTGACTCGCGACTCCGTAACCAAAGAACTGCTCGAATAAGCGGTCGATGGGGCTAGCGCCAGTCACAAGGTTGGAGCCGGGCACCAACATTCGGGTTGCTGTCATCATCAATACACCTCCCGATGTAGGATTAGATGTGAACGGTATTTATAGGTTCTTACCCATCTACGCCGTTCTCAAACACCACCTCGAAAACTCGCCCCTGCACGCGGGGAAATTTTCTGATCTTTTCATGCCAGGCGCCGTAACTCTGGGCAATGAGGAAGGTCAAGCCAACAGCGGGCGGCCCGACGTAATGCGGCCATGCGCGGCGGCGATTGGAGCCAAACCAATGGATGGTGAGGGTCCTCCCAACGAGGCGACGAAGTCGTGGCGGGTGGCCCGAGCCGTCAGGGCCGATAACGGCCGGTCTGCCGGCCACTACCAGGTCCGCGCATTGGTTCGGAAAGACCAGTAGTCAGGGCCGATAACGGCCGGTCTGCCGGCCACTACCAGGTCCGCGCATTGGTTCGGAAAGACCAGTAGCAAGGCGAGGCAGGATCCTCCACCGATTCAGTCGTCCCGCGCCCGGCCATCAGGCGCAGGCCGACTGGGCGCACTTTGGGCTGTGGCCACTGTCCGACACTTCTGTCGAGCTGCACGCCATGGTGGTCATCCTGGGCTGCAGCCGAGCCCCCGCCTTTCGTTTTGCCACCGAATGCACGCGGCTGACCAGCTTCGACCGGCTGGTGCGTTGCCTGGATGACCTTGGCGGCGTCACCAAGGAAATCCTCACCGACCGCGATGCTGCGTTCTGTATCGGCCAGACCCGCGACGGCGCCGCGATCCTGGCGCCCGAATGGGTGGATGTCTGCTCGTTACTCTCACAAGAACTGGACTAGATTCTGGGGGCCGGTCACCCTGAATACGGGCGGCGGGGCTGAAAGTGTTTCAGCCCTAGTTACCGTCGAACGTACACCGGCCATCTAGGGCGCGTTTCCTGTCCTAACTGCCTTGCCCATTTAGGCAAGCGGGCACTAGCAGGGTGTTGAAGAACGCCGGACTGGCTGTCGAACGCGATGCCGGCGCGGTCGGCGGGCGCAACGATGGCCCGGAAGCGTCGCTGCGAGCGAGATCTCGGCGTGTGACGTGGAGATCAGTCGGCGATCTGAGGCTGCCGAGCAATGCCCGACCAGCCTTTCGGCTGTCTCAAGCGGCCGCCGGGCAGAGGTTGGCCATCCGGACCAGGTTGTAAGCCGCGCAGGTCAGCTCCGCCCAGAGCTGGTTGCGTTTGAGCCCGATGTAGCGCAGCTTCCGACCTCCCGCCACCGTCTTCCACCAGCCGAAGATCTCCTCGACTCGCTTGCGCAGCCGCTGGCTGGTCAGGTAACCGAGATGGCTGACCGTACGGCCATCGATGGCGCTCCGCCGCCGGTTCTGGTTCTGGGCCACATGCGGAGTGACGTTCAGCTCTCGGCAGCCAGCCACGAAGTCGCGGGTGTCGAAGTTCTTGTCCCCGCCTACGGTCAGCCGTCGCTGTCCCCTTCGAGTCCGCCGCAGCATCTTGTGAGCCGCTTCCCGCTCGGCGTTGCCGCTCGGGGAGTTGATCTCCACGTCCACCACCAGCCCGTTCCGGTTCTCCATCAGGACGTGCCCGGCCAGACAGAGCTTGGCCTCGCGGCCATTGCCCTTGCGTGCCAGCCGGGCCTCGGGGTCGGTGGCCGAATAGTGGGTCTCATTGGAGCGCCGCTGAGTTCGGAAGTTGACCTCTGGATTGCGCCCGCCGCCCACAGCTGGCGGGCCACCGCCTCGCCGCCGGCCCCGCTTCGGCTTGCGCTGGCCGCCCAGGTTGGGTGCTTTGGGCTTGAAGCTCTTGAGCGAGGCCCAGGACTCGAGCAGGGTGCCGTCGACGGTGAAGTGGTCGCTGGAGAGCAGTTGCTGCCGGCGGGCCTGGACCAGCACCGCCTCGAAGAAGGCCCGCGAAACGGCCTGGTCGAGCAGGCGACGTCGGTTCTTGGCGAAGCTGGAATGGTCGAAGGCGGGCTCGCTCACGTTGAGACCCAAGAACCACTTGAAGAGCAGGTCGTACTGTAGCCGCTCGCAGAACTGGCGCTCGCTCCGAATCGAGTAGAGCGCCATCAACAGGCAGCCCTTGAGCAGATGCTCGGGTGGAATCGAGGGTCGCCCATCCTCGGCATACATGGCCTCAAAGGTGGGAGCCAAGCTGTCGAGGGCAAGCTCGACCATTGGGCGGACGCGGCGAATCGGATGATTGATGGGAACCAACTCCTCGGGTGTGACTGCGCTCAGCATCGTCAACTGGCGCGCTGTGGAACCGCGCATACAGGACCCCTCCAAGACGTGAGCAAGACCAAGATCAGTGGCGGTTGCCGGCAGCTTATCGCCTCGCGCGCACGTGCGCACGCGCGCGAGACTTTTTCAACACCCTGCTAGAAGCGCCGAGACGGGCTGCTGAATCTGAAAGGTGCACCGGAAGGTGGCATGGCGACGATCGGTAGGTGGAATGGCGACGGACAGAAGGTGGAACGGCACGGAAGGTGGACAAACGGCGGACGGAAGGCGGAAGCCACCGACCAATTTCGGCCCCCTCGATGTGGATTGTGTGTCATGAAGCTTTGCGCGCCGGGCCCGTCCAGCGCTTCGAGCTCCTGCCAAACCCTGCCCGACGGCGTCTCACCGAATACCGAAGGTGGACAAACGGCGGACGGAAGGTGGAACCGACCGACCAATTTTGGCCACCTCATTGGAGATCTATTGGATATGAGGACTGCGGCGACGAGACCGTGGTGGCAGTCATCAGTCCCGATTGGGGGCGGACTCTGGCCCCCTCTGCATGCAGGCACAGCTGCCATTGAGGTGCAGTGTTCGTGACGCCGGCGGATCCAGACGGGATTGACGTTGAGCCCGCCGGCGACGACGAGCTCCCCGTCGCGCCGACCTTCGCTGCTAGGCGTTCGCGGCGACCTGCGCTTCAGGAAACGAAGGTCGGCGCCCAGCCGATCCGAACTCGAAAGCAGTCTCCGAACGTGGCAGGACTGTCTCTCCTCCTAACTCATCCAATCATTCTTCGAGACCTTCCTCCCTACGCCGACGCTCGTCCATCGCAATCAGAACTCACCCGACTGCATCGAACGCTCACCCAACGCGACCTCGTGATCATGCAAGGCCTCTACGACTACCGCTACCTGAACACCCTTCAGGTCAAGGAACTCTTCTTTCCCAGCCTTCGCTCCTGCCAGATGCGTCTTCAGTACCTCAAAGAGCTCGGCCTCATCTACTCCTGGAAAGTCATCGAGACCCCCGGCGTCAAACGTCGTCACTCCATGCTCCTGATCTCGGCGCGGGGAGCGGCCATGTCCTGTCAAGTGGTGTACGACGTTGACCACGTCATCCTCTGATTAGCTGGCTGCCGCCAGCGCCGGCATCACCTCCTCTTCTCTGTCGATGACGGCCATCTGCACTTTCGCGAGTGACTCCACGGACAGGTAGCGGTGCTGCGCGACCACCCACTCGTCGTGCTGCTCGGCGAGCACGCCACCGACCAAGCGAATGACGGCGGCGCGGTCAGGAAAGATGCCGACCACGTCGGTGCGGCGGCGGACCTCTTTGTTCAATCGCTCCTGCGGGTTGTTGGACCAGATCTGTCGCCAGTGCTCCTTGGGAAAAGTGGCGAAGGCCAAGACCTCGGGCCCGGCTTCGGCGAGCATGGTGGCTGCCTCTTTGAAGCGTGACTGCAGCTGCTCGACGATGCGTTCGTGCTGCGACCAGACCGCGGCCATATCGGGCTGGGCGAAGATGGAACGGACCAAGGTCGCCACCAGGGTCTGCGCCGACTTCGGCACCTTGGTCAAGAGGTTGCGGACGAAGTGGACACGACAGCGCTGCCAACCGGCTCCCGGCAGCACCGCCGCAATCGCTTGCTTCAATCCCTCGTGGCTGTCGGAGATGACCAGCTTCACGCCGGCGAGGCCACGGGCCACCAAGCCGCGCAGGAAGCTGGTCCAGGCAGCGCCGTCCTCGGCGGTGAAGACGTCGACGCCTAAGATCTCGCGGCGGCCATCGGCGTTGACGGCGGTGGCAATCGCGGTCACTACGTTGACGATGCGGCCACCGTCGCGGCAACGCTGGGTGAGCGCGTCCACCCAGACGTAGCTGTAGGGACCCGTGTCGAGTGGCCGGTTGCGGAAGTCGGCCACCATCGGATCCAGGCTCTTGCAGAGCTCGGAGACCTGGGACTTGGAGATCGACTGAATGCCGAGCGTCTGCACCAGTGCTTCCACCCGTCGCGTCGAGACACCGGCCAGGTAGGCCTGTGCGATGACCGCCACCATCGCCCGCTCCGTCCGCCGTCTTGGCGCCAGCAGCCAGTCCGGAAAGTAGCTGCCTTGACGAAGCTTGGGCACCGCCAGCTGGATGGAGCCGACGCGGGTGTCCCAGTCGCGAAGACGGAAGCCATTGCGCGAGTTGACGCGGTCAGCACTCCTTTCGCCGTACTCCGCGCCGCAGGCCTCCTGAGCCTCGGCGGCCATCAGCTGTTGGGTAATCGCGGCCATCATTTCGCGCAGCAGATCGGGGTGCGCTTGCTCGAGCTGCTCGCGCAACCACGCGAACAGGTCACGGTCCATACTGGGGTTGGCCATCGTGTTCCTCCTTCAGGTGGGTAGAAGCTCCTGAAAGGATGACCGATGGTCTTCGTCTTCTTAGAGGGCTACGCCGCCGGCGCTCCCTCGTACACCACATGCCCGGACGCTAACCCACGTCTTGCGCTCCTTTAGGCCCGGTATCACTTGAGCCAAAATGGCGCGCTTGCTGAACGCCGCGATCTGCTCATCGAAACGACCGCGATTGGTTTCGGTTGCGACACTCGCGGTCAATCTTTCGAATTCGTTGTAGGTCAGATCAGCCAGAGCAGTGCAAATTTGCTCGTCCTTAGTCGAACCCTCAAGTTCGAGCTTGACTGCGCGAGCGGCCTTGCGGAACTGTGGCCACTTTTTGAGTTTGGCAGCCAGCGTTGGTGGCATGACTGGAAGGATCATGTCGAACCTTCCCTCTCGTGAGATCGCCGCGTCGAAGCGTTCAGGGTGATTCGTGGCTAGGAGGTACACGATGCGCCGGCGATCGGAGAGGGCGGCAAGCTTCGGCAACATTGCCGTCGTGAGGAATCTTGATTCCGACTCGGAGCCTTGCTCATCCCTCGATAGCACTAGTTCGTCGAACTCGTCCAGCAGGACCACGATTTGTTCAGTGGCTTCGAGCATGGTGAAGATGCGATTAGCCTCCTCATGGAGTGCTTCGAAGCCCTTGCGCGTCAGGTGGCTTGGATCCAGCTTGAGAAACGGCCATCCCAATGCGCCGGCCATCAGGTTCGCAAGTTTCGTCTTTGAAGTTCCGGGTGGACCATAGAGGATGGCCGAAGTGCGGACATCCTTGGGGAACGGTTGACCGCGTCTTACTCTCTCTGAGTTGGCGATCAGGGGGCCTAGAAAGTTCTCGTTGATGATCCGAGTGAGGGAGACGAACTTATCCTTTTCAGCCACCTCGACAGGAGTGTCCAGAAACTCGATCGATAGCTTGCCCGAACCTTGTTCAAAAGCTGGGGTTGGGTAAGGCCGTCGAACGTAGTGGAACAAGCTCCGGCGAATTGACTCTGCGATCAGTCGGTGCAATACATCGCAGAAGTGAAATGCCGACGCTGTAGACCATGATTCCGGCTCCGTCTTCTCGCGCTTTAGATGCCCGCTCGGCCACCCGATCTGACCTTCAGCCCCGATCGGGATCTTGCGGCGACCGAGCGCTTGGGCAGCGGCTCGGAGTTCCGGGATCTTGGTTAAGAGTGTGGGTTGGAGCTGCGGGTCGGACAGCAGCTGCACTAGGAACTCGTAGTCATAGCAATACGCGTTGCCATATTCCGGGTAGTGGAACAGAGGCTGGCTCCGTGGCCACGTTCCATCTGGACGTTGTGCGTGGAAGAACTGATCAATTGCGAAGGTCAACGAATCGCGCTCTCGTGGCGACATGTCGTGGAGCTCAGTGGTCTGACTCGCAATGAGCGCCGCATACCCCAACTCGAAGACGTCGGCGTCGGGCTCCTCTATCGATATGCTGATGCTCTCCTCAAGCAGCTGAGCCCATGCGAATTTCGCGGCTTGCAGAGCGATCTCCGCCGGAAGTTTCTTGTGGTAGCGGGCCACTGCGCGAAGAACTTTCTGGGTCATGAAGGAGGTAGCCGGGTAGGTCGAGACCTGGATACCGGTTCCTTTCTTAAGTTCTGCCTCCAGACCCTCGCGCCGTTTGGCTAAACCTCGCTCGACATCTTCGCTGAGTCGCTCGGTAGTTACCAACTGAAGGTCGTCGATCGCCTCGAGCAAGAAGGCCGTGGTAAACGGATTGCCCGCCGTCAGCTGCGCGCTGTCCCAGTCCGACTTAACGATTGCCTTCAGCAGGGCTGGTGCCGCCTTCTCCCACGGCGCGTTGGGAATCGACCACCTTCCCGTTCGCACCAGAAGCGCGACACAAGTTGCAGTGCTCGTCTTGGAGAAGTCACCTTTGTCCTTCTGCTGGTTTCGGAGGTGCTGAAATCCCCCGGCTTGCTCCGACCAGTACTTCTTCATTGAATCGACCGCGTGACTCAGGAAGTCTTCGAGGTACTGTCTAAGGTCGTCGAGCTGCTCGAAATCCAGCGTGCGAGCGTCGGGTAGAGAAGCCTGCATGACCATTTAGGCCTTAGCGCAAGGCGTGGGCTCTACAGATGCCTCGAAACGTCGAGCAAGTCCGTGACGTCCGTCCGCCAGTCATGCAAGTCGGTATTTCGACGACCACCGAGAAGTCCCGACTTCAGTTCCTCGAGGCCCCGATGTGCCTGCTCAACCGCTGTGGATGGGTCGAGCAAGACTCGCGCAGCCGATGACGGGGGCACCGGTGACGTCCTGAGGAGGACACTCTTGATGTC
>WNFU01007119.1_pt1 | contig 13336 bp, 10 predicted proteins | sample 5400121 | NCBI WGS metagenome assembly WNFU01 (sample SAMN13153360, study PRJNA577476) | soil metagenome | isolation source: 100 cm soil or saprolite under grassland replicate 1 | place: USA:California | collected 2016-06-15
CGCGTTCACGATCAGCAGGTACCGGTGCGCGTCGAGGCGGTAGGCGATCAGGTCGTCGACGATGCCGCCCTCGTCGGTGGTCAAGAGCGTGTACTGAGCGTCCCCCGGGGCAAGCTTCGCAACGTCGTTCGAGAGCATCTGCTGCAGGAAGTCCTGCGCCGAGGGCCCCTCGACCTCGAGCTCACCCATGTGCGAGACGTCGAACACGCCCGCGTCCGTTCGCACCGTCCGGTGCTCCTCGATGACGCCGCTGTACTGCACCGGCATCTCCCATCCCGCGAACGGAACGAGGCGCGCCCCGGCGGCCACGTGCCGGTCGTAGAGGGGCGTGCGCCGGAGCGTCTGCACCGGTGCGATGCTAACGACCCGCTCCGGCGCCGGGCCGCTCGAGTCGGTTCACGGCCGCGCCGACCTGGGGCCGCGAGGCGGCGCGCCCGAGGAGCCCGATCCAGGCGGCTGGGGACACGGCCGAGTCACGCGAGACAGCGGAGACGAACTTTTCACGAAGAAGACACACCTTTCGCACCGAGGACACCTTGCGGCCGTCGTCGACGCCGGCGATGATCGAAGTGGGTGGCGGGTGGCGGCCCTCCCCACCCAGGGTGGGGCTGTGGAACGGTCGCGCGGTGCGGACCGGACGGCATCTGGGCGGCGCGGCAGGTGGCACGGGCCGTGCGCCGGAGCACGGGTGAACCACGGGACGCCCCCCGGCACGAAGCTTCACGCGCCCCCAGCCCGACATGCGTCGGTATTCAGTCGCCGGCCCGCGGCAGAGGGACGAAACCAGCTCCAGAAAGGTGAAGCCCCGGCGGGGAGGCCGGGGCTTCGGACCGGGTCGTGTGGGACTGCTTCGAAGGTCAGTCCCGAGAGGGCAAGACGTATCTATCCAGTCTGCGAAAACTCAAACATCATTCCTCGCGAAGAAATGACGGAACGTCGAGCGCCTCGGGAGAGAAGTCGAAATCGGTGCTCGGCCTGGTCGCCGCCGCGGGCGCCTCGAGAGCGGCGCGGGCGCGCCGCCGCCGCTGGGCGCCGAACCCGGTGGCGATCACGGTGACCCTCACCTCGTCGCGGCTCTGGTCGTCGATGACCGCGCCGAAGATCACGTTCGCGTTCTGATCCGACGCGCTGGTCACGACCTCGGCGGCCTCGTTCACCTCGAAGAGGCCCAGGTCCGGAGGGCCGGTGATATTGAGCAGGATCCCCGTCGCGCCCTCGATCGACGATTCGAGGAGCGGCGAGCTGACGGCCGTCCGGGCCGCCTCGCTCGCGCGGTTCTCGCCCTGCCCGACGCCGATCCCCATGAGTGCGGAACCCGCGTCGCGCATGATCGTTCGAACGTCGGCGAAGTCGAGATTCACGATCCCGGGCACTGTGATCAGGTCGGTGATCCCCTGCACGCCCTGCCGAAGAACGTCGTCCGCCATCTTGAACGCGTCCGAGAGCGGCGTGCGCTTCTCGACCACCTGCAGGAGGCGGTCGTTCTCGATCACGATCAGGGTGTCGACCTTGTCGGCGAGCTCGCTGATCCCTTGCTCGGCCTGCTGCGCACGGCGCCTGCCCTCGAAGCTGAACGGCCGCGTGACGACGCCGACCGTCAGCGCTTCGAGCTCGCGCGACAGCTCGGCCACGATGGGTGCTCCGCCCGTTCCCGTGCCGCCGCCCTCGCCCGCCGTGACGAACACCATGTCGGCGCCTTTGAGCGCCTCCTTCAGCTCGTCCCGGCTTTCGGTCGCCGCGGCGTGGCCGACGGCGGGGTCGGCCCCTGCACCAAGTCCGCGTGTCGCCTTCGCGCCGATGTGGATCTTCACGTCGGCGTCGCACATCGCGAGCGCTTGCGCGTCCGTGTTCACCGCCACGAACTCGACGCCGGTGAGGCCGGCGTCGACCATCCGATTGACCGCATTCGTGCCGCCGCCGCCGATGCCGACGACCTTGATCACCGCGAGGTAGTTGCCGGACCGGTCTCTCATCTCAATGTGGCTCGACCTCAAGCTGTAGTACAGGATCGGCCGGTCGAGCACCTCCTTCCGACGCCAGAGTAGGCGGACGGCTCGCCTTTGTCAATGCGGAAAACAACAAACCTGAACCTCCCTCACCCTCAACCTCAACCTTCGACTTGAGGGTGAGCGGGCGCGACGACGGGCCGTTCAGGAACACTGACGTCGACGTAGCCGCCGATGATGTCGCCCCCCGTGACCCGCAGGATTCGACGCGCGATCGCCAGTTTCAGGCGGGCATCGCTCAGGTCGCCGAGCCGGATCTGGGTGCCGGTGTGGAGCACGAGCGTCAGGATCCCGTCGCTCGCGCGGACGAATCGCGGCCGCTCCGGGAAGTGCGCCGCGGCAACGGTGGCGACGGCCGCCGCGGCGATGCCACCATTGTCCTCGGCGAGCGTGGCGCCGACCGTCACGTGCGCATCCGCGGGCACCCACGCCCGTGGGAGGCGACTGATCCGTGTGTTTCTGACCCGGCGCAGGACGCGGCCGCTGGCGGAGACGACCCAGCCCTCGCCGCCCCGGCGACGGAGCAAGAGCACCGCCTGCTCAGGCGTGACGACGACCTTCAGCGTGTGCGGGAAGGAGCGGTCGAAAGCGACGCTCTTGACGTACGGGACCGCAGCCAGCCGCCGGTCGAGGGTCGCGGCATCCACGTCGAGCAGGCTCTTGCCGACGATCGGGCGCAGCGCCGTCCTGACCTGCTCCTCGACGATCGGCGTCGCGCCCGTCACCTGGACCGCGTCGACGGCGAAGACCGAGGTACGGCGCGCGCCCTCGTACGCGCCGACCGAGATCGCGACGAGTGCGATCCCGAGCACGATCGAGCGAGGCGAGGGGGCGAAGCGGCGAAGGTCGAACAGGCTCCTCGCCGGCAGTTGCGCGACGCGAGCGGTCGTCCTCGGGCGGGCGGCCACACTCCCGCATTCGCCGCCGGGGCGCGTTCCCCTACAACGGCGGAAGCCGCAGCCCGCCGAGAAACTGCACCTCGTGCTCGAGCTCGACACCGAATCTCTCGCGCACCCGCCGCCGCGCCTCCCCCATGAGCGCGAGCGCATCCGCCGATGCGGCGTCGCCTGCGTTCTCGATGAAGTTCGCGTGACGCGGCGAGATTCGCGCGCCGCCGATCCGGTGGCCCTTCAGGCCGCATTGCTCGATCATCCATCCGGCTCTGAGGTCCGGCGCTGGGTTCTTGAACACGCTGCCGAAGGTCCTCTTCGTGGTCGGCTGTGTCGCCTTCCGCTGCGCGAGCAGCTCGGAGACGTGCGCCTTGATCTCGTCCGCGCGCCGCGGCGTCAAGGAGAAGCGAACCTGCGCGACGACCTGTCCGGGCTCGAGGTTCGAGTGCCGGTAGGCGAGCCGCAGGTCGCCCGGCGTCAGCGTGCGCACTCCGTTCGCGTCGACGACGACCGCATCGATCATCACGCTGCGCCAGTCGCTTCCGTACGCGCCCGCGTTCATGCGCACGCCGCCGCCGGCGGTCCCGGGGATCGCGGAGGCGAACTCGAATCCGCCGAGGCTCGCGGCCCGCGCGCGGTGGAGGCAGACGGCGTTCGGCGCACCGCCCCCGGCGACGAGCACGCCGTCCTCGACCCGCGCCTGCGCGAGCTCGCCTGAGAGCTTGACGACGACCGCGTCCACACCCTCGTCGGCGACGAGCAGGTTCGAGCCGAGTCCGATTACCTCGACCCGCCGACCCGCGGCCACCGCCCATCCGATAACTTCCTCGAGCTCCGGCAGCGTCCGCGGCCGGGCGAAGAGCGCCGCGGGGCCGCCGGTGCCGATCGTCGTGAAGCGCGAGAGAGCGACGTTCTCCTGGAGGATGGCGGCGGTCTCCATGCGGCGGCCCTAGCGGCGACCGCCCGGACGGCTCGTCAGGCGCTCGCGAATCAGGGCCGGGGCGCGGTCGACGTCGCCGGCCCCGATCGTGAGGAGGACGTCGCCGGCCTCGGCACGCCGGGCGAGCCTCTTGGCCCCCTCCTCGACCGTCGGCGTCCACGCCGGCAGCCGTCCGGCGTCGGACAGCGCGTCGACGATCAGCTTCCCGCTCACGCCGGCCACCGGCCGCTCACGTGCGGCGTAGACGTCGGTCACCGTGACGTCGTCGGCTTGCGCGAGTGCGGCCGCGAGCTCCCGCGCGAGGTGGCGCGTCCTTGAGTACAGGTGCGGCTGGAAGAGAACGCGGAGCCGGCGCGCAGGAAACCGCTCGCGCGCGGCGCTGATCGTCACCGCGATCTCGGTCGGGTGGTGGCCGTAGTCGTCGATCAGCGTGATGTCGCCCAGTTCGGCGACCTCGAACCGGCGACCGGTTCCGGCAAAGCGCGCGAGCGCCGGCTCCGCGTCGCCGCGTGCCACGCCGACCGCGTCGAGCGCCGCGAGCGCGGCTCCCGCGTTCAGCCGGTTGTGCCGCCCTGGGACAGCGAGCGGTCCCTCGTACGGAGGAGCGTCGCGAACGACGACGGCCGCGGTGACGAGCCACCGCTCGAACTCGGCCCGCAGCTCCGCCTCGGACCGGAACGCGGCGTGGTGGTCCAGCTCGATGTTCGTGACGACCGCGATCTCGGCGGGAAGAGCGAAGACGGTGCGGTCCGACTCGTCGCCTTCGACGACGAGCCACCCTGTGCCGAAGCCGGCATTCGAGCCGAGCTGCGGCACGGGCGCACCGATCAGCCAAGCCGGCTCGTTGCCGGTCTCCCGGAGGACGAACGCGACCATGGCCGCGGTCGTCCCCTTGCCGTGTGTACCGCCGACGACGACGGACCTCCGCAGGCGCACCAGCTCGGCGAGGAAGTCCGCACGGGACCGGCCCCGCACCGCGGGGTACGCGGACGACACGACTGCTTCCCATCCGGACGGCACGACGGGGTCGGCCGCAATCTCGACCCGCACCCCCTCGAGCGGCTCGAGGTACGGCGTCGCGACGCGATCCCAACCGCCGACCTCGGCGCCCCACGCCCGTGCCAGCTGGGCGTATGCGGACAGGCCCGCGCCGCCGATCCCGACGAACCAGATCCGGCGGCCGTCAAGCGGACGCGAGCCCAACGAGCCCCTCGGCGATGTCGTCGGCCGCGTTGGGTCGCGCCGCAGCGCGCATCGCGGCTCCCATCCGTCGCAGCCGCGGCCCGTCGTCGAGCAACGACCGGACGATGTCGGCGACGTCCTCCAGGTCGAGCTCGCGGACCATGATCGCGCCGCCCGCGCGCACGAAGTGCTGCGCGTTCTTCGCCTGGTGGTCGCCCGTCGCGAACGGATACGGCACGAGGATCGCGGGCTTCCCCGCCGCCGCGATCTCCCAGACGCTTCCACCCGCGCGCGAGAGGACGAGATCCGCCGCGGAGAGCGCCGCTCCGAACCGCTCCGTCTGGGGAATCACGCGGTAGTCCTCGCGACGCACTCGGAGGCGAACGAGATCGAAGTCGCGCCGGCCGGTGATGTGGAGGATCGCGGGGCCGCGCGCCCCGAACGTCTCGACGACGTACTCGTTCAACGCCCGCGCGCCGGCGAGCGCACCGAAGACACCGAGCACGCGACCGTGCTGTGGGAGCTCGAAGATCTCACGCGCGTCGTCCTGCGGGATCGGCCGCGACCGTGCGGGAATCGCACGGCCGACGACGCGGTACTTGGCGCCGGTCCGCGCCTCGATCGGGAGGGCCAGGAACACCAGCTTCGCGTACGGGGCCGCGAGTCGGTTGGCAAGGCCGAGATGCGCGTCCGCCTCGGCCAGCGCCGCAGGGATCCGCATCGTCGCGGCGGCGAGCACCATCGGCCCCGAGACGAACCCACCGCCGCCGAGGACGACGTCGGGGCGGCGCCGCCTCAGGATCTTGCGGCACGCGAGCGGCGCGCGGCCGGCACGGAGCAGCGCGCGCGCGAGCTCGGGCGTCGGGCGGCGCGGGAGCCCGGAGATCCGGAAGGTGTCGAGCTCGTACCCCGCCTCAGGAACCAGCTGTGCCTCGACGCGATCGGGCGACCCGGCGAACGTCACGTGAACGCCGCGTCGCTTCAACGCCTCCGCGACCGCGAGCGCGGGCAGTACGTGCCCCGCCGTCCCGCCGGCGGCGATCAGACACCGAAGCTGCGGCTGCGTGTCCACGGTGGGCGATGTTAAGGACGATGCCGACGGAGGCAAGGAGCACGACGAGGCTCGAGCCGCCGTACGAGACGAACGGAAGCGGGATCCCCGTCAGCGGCGCGACCGCCATCACGGCCGCGATGTTGACTGCGGCCTGGCCGCACACGAGGACCGTGAGGCCGGCCGCGAGACGTTTGCCGAACGGATCGCGGCACGCGAGCGCGATGGTGAGGCCCGCGTACGCGAAGATCGCGTACGCGACGATCACGGCCGCGACGCCGAGGAGACCGAGCTCTTCGCCGATGTTCGCCAGCATCATGTCCGTGTGCGCCTCGGGCAGGTAGAAGATCTTCTGGACGCCCTGGCCGAGCCCGACGCCGAAGAAGTGGCCCGAGCCCATCCCGATCATCGCCTGAACGATCTGGAAGCCCGCCCCCTGCGCGTCGTGCCACGGATGAAGGAACGCGAAGAACCGCGCACGCCGGTACGGCTCGAGCCAGATCGCGAGCATCCCGAGCGTCGCGGCGATCGCGGTCGCCGACGCCAGCACCCGCGTCGGGGTGCCCGCGACGACGAGCATCGCGCCGAGCATGAGCATCAGCGCGATCGACGTCCCCAGGTCCGGCTCGAAGATGAGCAGGAGTGCGAAGATGCCCGCCACCAACCCGAACGGCCGCCCGAGCTCGCGCAGGTCCGCCGGCGGCGCCCGGCGCGTCAGGTAGGCCGCCGCCCACACGGCGAGTGCCAGCTTGGCGAGCTCCGACGGCTGGAACGCGGCCGGCCCGACCGTGATCCACCGGCGCGCGCCGTTGACGGCCGGGCCGATGGCGAGAACGAGCACGAGGAGGACGAGCGACACGAGGACGAGCGTCGGCGCCATCGGTCGAAGGCGGCGGTAGTCCCAACGCTGAACGACGACCATCAGCGCGATGCCGATCGCGGCGTAGATCCCCTGGCGCTTGAGGTAATAGCTCGGATCGGCCCCGCCCACAGCCGCGGCCGCCGACGTCGCCGAGTAGACCATCACGAGCCCGAAAGCCACGAGGGCGAGGGTCACCAGGACCAGCAGACGCGCCTCGAGCTCTCCCCGCCGCATTCAACGCTCCTTCGCGCGGCGCGCGCGAAGTCCTCGGTTCAGCGCTGCCTGAGACCGTCGCCGTCCCGTACCGCGTCGACGAGCGCCCGGAAATGGTCTCCGCGACGCTCGAAGTTCTCGTACTGGTCGTAGCTGGCACATGCGGGGCTGAGCAGGACGACGTCGCCCGAATCAGCGCCCGCAGCGGCGCGGGCGACGGCAACTTCGAGTGTGCCGTCGAGGTCGGACGGACGGCCCCCCAGCGCGGCGGCGATCTGAGACGCGGCCTCGCCGACGAGGTGGATCGACCGCACGTTGCCTCCGATCGCGTCGACGAGCGGCGCGAAGCTCTCGCCCTTCAGCGAGCCGCCGAGGATCAGATGCACAGGGTCGCCGTCGTAGGCCGCGAGGGCGCGGCGTGCCGCGGCGACGTTCGTCGCCTTCGAGTCGTTGACGAAGCGAACGCCGTCGACCTCGCCGACGAGCTCGAGCCGGTGCGGGACGCCGGGGAAGGTGCGCAGCGCCTGCGCGATCGCGGCGTCGCCGACACCGGCCGCGCGCGCCGCCGCCGTCGCCGCCGCCGCGTTCTCGCGGTTGTGCGCGCCGCGGATCAGCGGCTCGGCCGGCAGCGGGTCGCTTGCCTCGAATTCGACAACAGTTGCCACCTGATAACTGGTATCGAAGGAGAACCATCGCGGAACGACCGCAACGCGCGCGCGCTCGAAGATCCGCAGCTTGGCGTCGCGGTAGGCCTCGTACGAGGGGTAGCGGTCGAGATGGTCGGGCTCGAGGTTCAGCAGCACCGCCACGTCGCACGCGAGCGAGTGCACGTCCTCGAGCTGGAACGACGACAGCTCGCACACCACCCAGTCGGTTTCGCGGACCGACGTGAGCGGCACGCCGATGTTCCCGGCCACCGCCGCCGACCGCCCGTCCGCTTCGAGCATCGCGCCCAAGAGCGCCGTCGTCGTCGTCTTGCCGTTGGTGCCGGTGACGCCGATGAACTGCGCATGCGGGAGGAGCCGGTAGCCGAGCTCGACCTCCGACCACACCGGCAGCCCGCGCTCCCGCGCGGCACGGAGGAGGGGCGCCTCCGGCGGGACGCCGGGCGACTTCACGACCACGTCGGCGCCCTCGAGCAGCGCGACCTCGTCCTCGTTGCCGAGCGACCGGTCGACGAGAACGACCTCGTCGCCACGCTCCTCGAGCCGCTCCGCCGCCGCGCGCCCCGACATTCCGAACGCGTAGTAGACGACGGCCTTCACTGGCGCAGGCGCAGCTGCGGGTAGTACTTGTAGAAGAGCGCGAATCCGGCCGCGCAGAGGATCCCGGTGACGATCCAGAAGCGCACCGTGATCTTCGTCTCCGACCACCCCTTCATCTCGAAGTGGTGCTGCAGCGGCGCCATCAGGAAGACGCGTCGTCCCCAGTACTTGAACGAGATCACCTGCAGCATGACCGAGACGGCCGTGACCAGGAAGATCCCGCCGACGAGGAGCAGCAGCAGCTCCACCTTGAGGAAGATCGCCATCGCCCCGATCGCGCCGCCCATCGCGAACGCACCGGTGTCGCCCATGAAGACCTCCGCCGGGAAGGCGTTGAACCACAGGAAGCCGATCGCTGCCCCGATGATCGCCGCCCCGATGAACGCGGCGTCGAGCCGCGTCTCGATCCGGCGGCCGGGCGCGCCGGAGCGGATGTAGATCGTAACGGCCATGGCGGTGAACGTGAACAGCGCGATGATCGACGTCCCGGCGGCGAGGCCGTCGAGGCCGTCGGTGAGGTTCACGCCGTTCGCGGCGCCGGCGATGATCAGGAACAGGAGGACGTACCAGCCCCAGCCGAGCGGCAGCCACTCGTTCACGACCGGCACGAACACGTCGTGCCGCAGCTCCTGGCGGTGGGCGGCGATCCCGACCGCGACCGTGATCGCGAGCAGCAGCAGCATCTTCCACCGGCCCGCAAGGCCCAGCGAGCGGCGGTGGCGGAGCTTGATGAGGTCGTCGAAGAACCCGATCGCGCCGCACGCGAGTGTCGTGCCGAAGATCGTCAGCGCCGGCAGGGTGTAGTCGCTCGTGGCGAGGAACGCGAGCGAGGCTGCGAGCACGATCAGCAGCCCGCCCATCGTCGGCGTCCCCTGCTTCGCCGAGTGGTGCTCAGGCCCCTCCTCGCGGATGTGCTGCCCGAACTCGTTCTTGCGCAGGAACTCGATGAACTTCGGGCCGGCCAGAATCGAGATGATCATCGCGACGAGCGCGGCGACGAGAACGCGTGCCATCAGTCGATGAGGTTCTCCGCGACGACCTCGAGTCCCACCGCCCGCGACCCCTTGACGAGCACGACGTCGCCCGGCCTGAGGATCCCCCGCAGCTCGGCGGCCGCCTCGGCGGCCGTGCCGAACCACCGTCCGCGGCCGTCCGTGGCGCCGAGGTAGTCGCGCGCGAGCGGCCCGACGGCGACGAGCTCGTCGACGCGGGAGGCGCGGATCGCCTCCGCCACCTCGCGGTGGTAGTCCGGCGCGCGCGGCCCGAGCTCGGCCATCTCGCCGAGCACCGCCACGCGCCGGCGCGAGCCGGCTCGCTCCGCCAGGTTCGCGAGCGCGGCGCGCATCGACAACGGATTCGCGTTGTAGCAGTCGTTGATCAGCAGCACGTCGCCCGGGAGCGACAGCTCCTGCTCGCGAAGTGGCGAAAACTCCACCGTCAGCTCGGCGCCGTCCTCGACGGCGACGCCGAGTGCATCCGCGGCGATCAGTGCGGCGAGCGTGTTGCGCAGCTGGTGACGCGCCGTATAGCTGGTACGGACGGCGACCTTCCTCGAGCCGAGGTCGTAGACACCGCGCTCGCCGACGTCTCCGAAGCGGCGGATCTCGACGTCGGTGCGCGTGAGAAAGCGATCGAGGAGCGGGTCGTCGGGCACGACGGCGACGCCGCCGGGCGGCAGCGCATCCACGAGCTCGGCCTTTGCCCGCGCGACGTTCTCGACCGTCTCGACGAGCTCGAGGTGCACGGGCGCGACGTTCGTGACGACGCCAACGTCCGGTCGCGTGAACGAGGCGAGCCAGGCGATCTGCCCGAGGCCCCTCATCCCCATCTCGGTGATGCAGACCTCGGTGTCGCTCTCGAGCCGGCAGAGCGTGAGCGGGACGCCGAGCTCGTTGTTGTAGTTGCCTTCGGAGGCGACGGTGCGAACGCGCGGCTCGCAGATCGAGGCGAGGATGTCCTTCGTCGTCGTCTTTCCCGTCGATCCCGTGATCGCGACGACACGCGCCGACGACCGGTCGCGGACGATGCGCGCGATCGTCGCGAGCGCCACATCGGCCTCGTCGGGAACCAGCGCCGCCGCCGCGCCGAGCGCGAGCGCGTGACGGATGAAGTCGGTGCCGGAGCCGACGGCGACGAAGAGGTCGCCCTCCAGGATCCGCCGCGAGTCGATCTTGACGCCCGTGACGGCATCGGCCCACGGCCGCGAGTGGAGCCGCCCGAGCGGCTCGAGGAGGGACAGCTCGACCGGGATCACGTCCGCGCCGCCGTGCGGCGCAGCGCCTCCCGCGCGACGACGCGGTCGTCGAACGGCACGCGGCGTCCGCGCACCTCCTGGTCGGTGTCCGCGCCTTTTCCCGCGATCACGACGACGTCTCCGGCGGCGGCGCCCTCGATCGCGTGCTCGATCGCGGTTCGGCGATCGACCACGACCTCGACCTCGCGCGTCGCTCCCGCAGCGACGTGACGCGCGATCGCAGCGGGGTCCTCGGAGCGCGGATTGTCGGTCGTGACGATGGCACGGTCGGCGAGCTCCGACGCGACCCGTCCCATCAGCGGGCGCTTCTCGCGGTCGCGGTCGCCGCCGGCGCCGAACACGACCACCAGCTGCCCGTCCGCGAGCTCGCGCGCAGCGCGCAGCACGTTCGCGAGCGAATCGGGCGTGTGCGCGTAGTCGACGAGCACGGTGAACGGCTGCCCCTCGTCGACCTCCTCGAACCGCCCCGGGACGCCCTCGACCGCTTCCACGCCCGTGCGGATCGACTCCTCGCCGACCCCGAGCGCGCGCGCCGACAAGACTGCCGCAATCGCGTTCTCGCGGTTGAAGCTGCCGCGCAGCTTCACGTCGATGCCGTCGAGGGCGCTCCTCGACGCGTCGAACACGATCGCGTCCGGAAGCTCTGCGGCGAGCCGCTTGCCCCACGCGTCGCCGACGTTCACCACCGCCCGCTCGGCCTGCGCGAAGAGGCGGCGCTTCGACTCGAAGTAGTGCTCCATCGTCCCGTGGAAGTCGAGATGGTCCTGCGTGAGGTTCGTGAACGCCAGTACGGCGAAGCGGGTTCCCGCCAGCCGCCCCTTCGCCTCCGCGATCGAGGTCGCCTCCATCACGCAGGAACGGTCGCCGACGTCGACCATCTCGCGTAGGAACCGCTGCAGGTCGATCGCCTCCGGCGTGTTCAGCCCCGTCTCCCGCGGCACGCCGCCCACCCGCCGTTCGATGTTCGTCAGCATCCCGGGGCGCCGTCCGGCAGCCTCCAGGATCGACGCCAGGATGAACGCCGTCGTCGTCTTGCCGTTCGTGCCGGTGATGCCCGCGACCTCGAGCTCGTGCGACGGGTCGCCGAAGAAGAGGACTGCCGCCTTCGCCATCGCCGCGCGGACGCTCGGAACCACGAGCTGCGGCACCTCGACCTCGAGCCTCTCCTCGACGACGATCGCGACCGCCCCGGCCTCCACGGCCGCCGGCGCGAACGCGTGGCCGTCGCTGACGGTTCCGCGCACGCAGAAGCAGAGCGTGCCCGGCACGATGACGCGGCTGTCGTACGCGACGTCGCGAACGTCGACCGGAGCCTCGTTCACGACCTCGGTCGGGCCGAGCGTCGCGATGAAGCGCTCCAGATTCATCGCCGGGCGAGTCTACCGACGCACTTCAGCGCGACGAGGTCGTCGTCGTCCACAGCGCGTCGGGCGGAACCTCGAGATATTGCAGGTCGAACTTCGCGATCTCGGCGAACGCGGGCGCCGCGACGACGCCGCCGAAGATCGCGCCGCGCGGCTCGTCGACCATGACGAGGATCACGAGCCGCGGCTTCGTGGCCGGGATCATGCCGACGAACGACGCGACGTATTTCGACGACGAGTAGCCGCCGCGGGAGTCCGGCTTCTGCGCGGTTCCCGTCTTTCCGGCCACGCGATAGCCGGGCACCGCGGCCAGCGTTCCGGTCCCGCCTTGCTGCACGACGTCCGCCAGCATCGCGCGGATCTGCTCGTTCACGCGCGGCGTCATGATCCGCCGCCGCACGATCTTCGGCCGGCGCTTCCCGACGACCCGGCTGACGAGATGTGGCTGCACCCATTCGCCGCCGTTCGCGACCGCCGCGTACACGCCCGCCATCTGGATCGGCGTGACCGCGATCCCCTGGCCGATCGGCACGTTGCCGATCGTCGAGCCCGACCAGCGTTCGAGCGGAAGCACGAGCCCGGGGCTCTCGCCGGGGAAGTCGATCCCGGTCGGCTTGCCGAACCCGAACCGCTCGATCCACTTCATCAGCCGCTCTCGCCCAAGCTTCTCCGCGAGCGTGATCGCACCGACGTTGGACGAGCGGGAGAGAATCTGCGCGACCGTCATCGTCTCGGTCGCCCTGTGCTCCGCGTCGTGGATGATCCGGTCGGCGACCGGGATCGAGTACGGGAGCGTGAACGTCGTCGACGGCGTCACTAGCCCTTCCGAGAGGGCGCCCGTCACGGTCACGAGCTTGAACGTCGATCCGGGCTCGTAGAGGTCGGTGACGGCGCGGTTCCGCTGCATCGCGAGGGGCACGTGGTTCGCGAGGTTCGCGTCGTACCCGGGCGCCTGCGCCATCGCGTAGACCTCGCCGGTCGCCGGATCGAGCACGACCGCGCACGCGGCCTTCGCATCCCACTTGGCGACGGTGTCGCGCATCACCTGCTCCGCCTGAGCCTGGATCCGGTGGTCGATCGTCAGGTAGACGTCGTTGCCCTCGCGCTCGGCGGTGGAGCTGAGCACGTCGAGCGCACGGCCCACCGGGTCTCGCAGGATCACCTGCTTCCCCGGCTTCCCCGTCAGCGCGCGGTCCTGCGCCACCTCGATTCCCGAGAGCCCCTTGTTGTCGTCTCCCGCGTAGCCCAGGACCTGCGCCGCGACGCTTCGCTGCGGGTACGAACGCCGCTCCTCGGGATACGAGCCGAG
>WNFU01007121.1_pt1 | contig 13334 bp, 13 predicted proteins | sample 5400121 | NCBI WGS metagenome assembly WNFU01 (sample SAMN13153360, study PRJNA577476) | soil metagenome | isolation source: 100 cm soil or saprolite under grassland replicate 1 | place: USA:California | collected 2016-06-15
GGAAAGAGCTGGGGCGATGTCTTCCAGGCCATGAAGTCGCAAGGCCTGATCCAGGCCGAGACCCTCGCCCAAGTCATCGGCCGCTACGACCGCGCCCGTCACTCGCGCAGCTGAGACTCCGGTCTGCCGTCGAGATCTGCTGCTCACCCCGGCGATGACTGGACCGCGGTGCGCCTGGCGACGACCACTCAGCGAGCCCGCGCGCCTTGCGCCGACAGCTCTCGTGCACATGAGACGGCCTGCGACGGTCCCCACGCGCACTGCCTCGCGATTCTCTCCAGTGGCTGTCACGATCCGCCAACCCGTGAGCAGCGCTCACCGGCCACGAATGCCAAGCGATCCTATCCCGTTAGTCCCACGGGAGACAACCCCGGATAGAGACGGGTTGACGTGGCCCGGTCGAGCCCTCCTGGAGCCAGAGGGGAATTCGGCAGTAGCCGGCACGAGGTGAGTATCGTAAGCTGCGGCGGAAGCCCATGCGCTCGCTGAGTGTCGACGAGATAGCCCGCCGAGTCCGCCAGTTCTACGAAGCGTGTTCGTTCCCGGGTTACGAGGAGGTCGAGGCGCCATTCGGCCTGGCCGAGAAGGCCGGGCGCGGTGTCTACATGCAACTCCTGGATCGGCCTGTGGGACCGGACAGCTCGTCAGCTTTCTCTTCATGATGGAGCGCCAGGTCGTCGGCATCGACCTCTCGTGCCATTCGCACCGCAAGGGGCAGTCGTTCAGGGAACGATTCGAGCTCGGCCGCCGCGAGGGGAGGCTTCTTCATCCTGACCGGACGCCGAACTTGAGCCGATGATCGCCAAGGTGCGAGCCCGGCTGCTCATCGCCACCGAGCTCGTCAGCTTCTTCTGGGCGGTCCGTCTGTGGTGGCTGATCCCGATGGTGCTCATTCTGCTCGCAAGCTCGGTCATGCTCATCCTCGCCTACAGCAGCTCGATTGCGCCATTCATCTACGTGTTGTTCTAGCCGTGGTGCGACTTCGGGCAATCCTCGGATGGGTGTGGGCCCGGTGGGCCCTCATCGCTCGCGCCATCGGAGACCTGCAGGCGCGGCTGCTCTTGCTCATCGTGTATTTCATCGTCGCGCCACCCTTCGCGGTCGGCGCGCGACTGCTGGGCGGGCGGTTCGGGGCCGTCCCCCACGGCGGAGCCGGGTTCTGGACGGAGCGGCCGCCGACGGAGAACACGCTGCCGGTGGCCAGCCGGCAGTACTGACGCCGGGATGTACATCCTGGGAATTTCCTGCTTCTTTCACGACGCGGCCGCCGCCCTCCTCCGTGACGGCCAGCTGGTAGCGGCGGTAGAAGAGGAGCGCTTCACCCGCAAGAAGCACGACCCCGACTTTCCGTCCAACGCGATTCGCCACGTGTTGGCGGCCGCCGGCATCGAATCCGCCGATCTCGACTATGTCGTCTTCTTCGAGAAGCCCTTTCGCAAGTTCGAGCGGATCCTGATGACCGCGCTCGGGACCTATCCTCGAGGGGCGCGCGTCTTCCGCAGCGCCATGACGACCTGGCTCACCGACAAGCTCTGGGTAAGCGCGCTCATCGCCGAGCGCATCGGGGTTCCGCGCGACAAGATCCTCTTCTCCGAGCACCACCTCTCGCACGCCGCCAGCGCGTTCTTCTGCTCTCCCTTCGAGGAGGCGGCGTTGATGACGGTGGACGGCGTCGGGGAGTGGGCCACCGCGACGGTGGGCCGCGGGAGAGGCACCGACCTCCAGCTCACGCGGGAGGTGCGGTTCCCGCACTCCATCGGGCTGCTCTACTCGACCTTTACGGCCTTCCTCGGCTTCGCGGTCAACGAGGGCGAGTACAAGGTCATGGGGATGGCGCCCTACGGGCAGCCCCGCTACGTCGACGAGGTGCGGAAGCTCGTGCAGATGGCGGGGGACGGAAGCTTTCGCCTGGACCTCGACTACTTCACGTTCCACCGTTCGACGACGCTGCCGTACGGGCGGCGCTTCCTGGAGCTCTTCGGCGAGCCCCGCCCGGTCGACGCGCCGTTCTTTACGGAGGCGTCCGGCTATCCGTCGTACTTCGGCCCCAGGCCCGCAGACTACGGCGAGCAAGCGCGGAGCAACCAACACTATGCCGACATCGCCGCCAGCATTCAGGTCGTCACCGAGGAGCTCGTCGTCAACATGGCGCGGGCGCTCCAGCGCGAGACCGGACTCCCCCATCTCTGCCTGGCCGGAGGGGTAGCGCTCAACAGCGTCGCCAACTGGCGGATCCTGCGCGAGACAGGGTTCCGCGAGATGTACGTGCAGCCGGCGGCGGGAGACGCGGGCGGGGCCGTCGGCGCTGCCCTCTATGTCTATCACTCGCTGCTCGGCAAGCCCCGCTCGTTCATCATGGAGCACGCGTTCTGGGGGCCGAGCTACGGCGAAGACGAAGTTCGCGCCTTCCTCGATGAGGAAGGCATCGCCTACGAGCGGCTCGACGAAGACACCCTCCTCGCGCGGACCGCTGAGGCACTTGCCGAGGGCGCAGTGGTCGGATGGTTCCACGGCCCCGCCGAATGGGGACCGCGCGCGCTCGGCCACCGATCGATCCTGGCCGACCCTCGGCGGGCGGAGATGAAGGAAGTCGTGAACACCAAGATCAAGTACCGGGAGCCGTATCGACCCTTTGCACCGTCGATGCTCGCGCCCGCCGTGCAGGAGTTCTTCGACGCGCCCGGCGTCGAGCGGCAGTACCCGAGCCGCTTCATGCTGCTGGTCGTCCCTGTCAAGCCCGCCCGGCGCGACACGATCTCCGCCGTCACCCACGTCGACGGCACCGGTCGGCTCCAGACCGTGATCCGCGACGGCAACGAGCGATACTACGACCTGATCGATCGGTTCCGCATGGTGACCGGGGTGCCGGCGTTGCTGAACACGTCGTTCAATTTGCGCGGCGAGCCGATCGTCAACACTCCCCGCGAAGCATACACGACGTTCCGGCGCAGCCAGCTCGACGCGCTCGTCCTCGAGAACTGCCTGGTGAGGAAGGCCGGCGGCCGGCGGCGCTGACCGCTCGCGGTCGTCCGCCGGCCGGCGCTCAGTACGCGTTGCGGTTGATGCGGAACCCGTACCAGAGCGTCTGGATGAGAATCTTCAGATCGAAGCCCAGGCTCCAGCGCTCGATGTAATAGAGGTCGCACTCGATCCGTTTCTCGATCGACGTGTTCCCTCGCCACCCGTTGATCTGGGCCCACCCGGTGATGCCGGCCTTCACCTTGTGGCGGAGCATGTAGCCGGGCACCCGGCGCCTGAACTCCTCTACAAAGCTCGGGCGCTCCGGGCGCGGACCCACGAGGCTCATCTCGCCCCGCAACACGTTGAAGAGCTGCGGCAGCTCGTCGAGGCTCGTGCGCCTCAGGAAGGCGCCCAGTCCGGTGCGGCGCGGGTCGTCCGGGCGGGCCCAGACGGGTCCGGTCTCCGCCTCGGCGTCCACCTGCATCGTCCGGAACTTCAGCATGCGGAAGCGCCGGCCATCGACGCCCATCCGCTCTTGCCGGTAGAGGACGGGCCCCGGCGAGGTGAGCTTGAGCGCCGCCGTGACGGCCAGCATCGCGGGTGCGGCCAGTACCAGCGCGAGCGCGCCGAAGACCAGATCGAACGCCCGCTTGAGGACACGGTTCCACCCGCTGAGCGGCGACTCCCGCAAATGGATGAAGGGGACCGTCTCGAACTCCTCCACCCCCCCGCGCGCGGGGACGAGGCCGAAGACGTCCGGCACCAGGTGAATCGCGACCGAGTCGTCGCCGATGCCGGTCAGCACGGTGGTGAGCCGCGAATAGTCGGCGTGCGGCAACGCGATGAATACGATGTCCACCGGCTGCCGGTCGAGCACCGTGCGAACGTCCTCGATGCCGCCGAGCCAGCGTACGTTGTCGAGGACCTCGCGCTTGTCGCTCAGCAGGCCGAGCACGCGGATGCCGACGTCCGGTCTCCGCCGGAGCACCCGCAGCACCTCGGCGGCGGGCTCGCCGCCGCCCACGACGATCGCGTACCGCTGATTGTAGCCCTGTCGGCGCGCGAATCGGAGCGCCTCGCGGAAGGCCGCGCGCGCGAGGCTCACCGCCACGATGGACTGGGCCAGGAAGAGCAGGATGACGAGCCGCGAGTACTCGTACCCGCGGAAGGCGAAGGTCATGATCGCGATGAGCACGAGGGCGCCGAGGGTCGAGGCCTTGGCGACGTCGAGCCACTCCGAGACTCGGGAGCCGAGGCGGTTGGGCCGGTAGAGATCGAAGGCACGGAACGCGACACCCCAGACGAGCAGGATCGGCACGAGCTGCCGCGCATAGTCCCGGAACGGTGGCACCTCCGCGACGGGCACCAGGTGGAACCGGATCACGTAGGCGGACACCCAGCAGATCGCGATCAGGCAGAGGTCACCGGCGAGGGCCAGATGCTCGAAGAGGCGCGACCGGGTCTTCAGCACGCCGGCCTCGCGTGGAACTCGTGCCAGCGCGCGCCGATGTAGTCGCGCAGACGCTGCTTGAAGACCGGCCGGTCGAAGGACTCGGCGCGCGCACGCAGGGCCTTGCCGTCGAACCGCTCCGCCGCGCCCTCGAATCGCGCGATGGCCTCGACGAGGGCGTCGACCGACTGCTCTGAGAAGAACACGGCCGTCGGGGCCCGGTCGGGGGTGCCGAGCCCGACCATCGTCTCGAGCGCGCCGCCGCGCGCGAGCGCGATCGTGGGCCGTCCGGCCGCGGCCGCTTCCAGCGGCGCGATCCCGAAGTCCTCGACGGCCGGGAACAGAAGCGCGCGGCAGCGAGCGTAGAGCCCGGCGACCTCGGCATCCGGACGCCACCCGAGGAAGGTCACCGTCGGTCCGGCGAGGGCGCGCAGGCGGGCCTCTTCGGGGCCGGTTCCGACGACGACGAGACGGCGGCGCAGGCGGGTGGCCGCGCCGACCGCGAGGTCGACGCGCTTGTACGGCACGAGCGCTCCCACGACGAGATAGTAGTCGGCGGCGGTGTCCGTGATCTCGAAGCGCTGGACGTCGACCGGCGGAGGGATCACGTCTGCCGGACGGTCGTAGGCCCGGCGGATCCGATCGGCGATATGCCGGGAGATCGCGACGAACCGGTGCACGCCGGCCGTGCGCCGGTCCCACCGCCTGAGGGCCGCCGCCAGCGGGGGCACGAGCACGCGCGCGGCCGGGCCGCGGCCCGGCCCGAAGTAGTCGTCGTAGCGGTCCCAGACGTAGCGCATCGGGGAAAAGCAGTAGCACACATGGAGCGCGCGGGGGGCCACGCGCACGCCCTTGGCGACGCAGTGGCTCATCGACACGACGAGGTCGTAGCCGGAGAGGTCGAACCGGCTGATCGCGAGCGGGAACGCGGGCAGGTAATACCGGTAGCGGGCAGCGGCCCGGGGCAGACGCTGGACGAACGACGTCACGATGCGCCGGTTTTCGATCACCGGCGTCACGCTGCCGGGGACGTGCAGGAGCGTGAAGAGCGGCGCCTCCGGGAAGAGCTCACAGAGCACCTCGAGACAGCGCTCACCGCCCCGCATCCCCGTCAGCCAGTCGTGGACGAGGGCGACCCGCGCGCCCTCGGCGGGTTCAGCTTCAGCTACTGCGGGCGAGACTTGACTCGCCGTCGCCAATACTCGAGGAGGTCGGTGAGCGTCTGCTCGAGCGGAATCACCCCGCGCCATCCGAGCGCTCGCTCGATCTTCTCACGACAGCCGCGCAGGACCGGTACGTCCGAGGGCCGGAGCCGCGCCGGGTCCTGGCGGATCTCGATGTGCGACAGCGTCGACTGCCCGATCAGGAAATTCAGCATCCGCTCGATCGACCAGTCGACACCGGAGCAGAGGTTGTACACCTCGCCCGGCGTGCCCCGCTCGAGCAAGAGCCAGTAGCCGCGCACGATATCGCGCACGTCCGAGAAATCGCGCGTGGGCTTGAGATCGCCGACCTGCACGATGGGTTCGCGCAGCCCGGCCTCCATCTCGGCGATCTGCTTCGCGAAGTTGGAGGTGGCGAAGGTTTCGCCTCGACGGGGTCCCGTGTGGTTGAAAGCCCGCGCCCGCACGATGTGCATGTCATAGCTCTTGAAGTATTGCCAGCCCATCAGATCCTGCGTCACCTTGCTCACCGCGTACGGCGAGAGCGGACGCAACGGGTTCGTCTCCCGGATCGGCAGCTCGTCGGGATAGACGAGCCCGTACTCCTCGCTCGAGCCGATCACGAGGAAGCGCGCGGACGATCCGAGCTGCCGCATCGCCTCGAAGAGGTTCATCTGGCAGATGGCGTTGGTCCACAGCGTCTCCGACGGCGTCTGCCACGACGCCGCCACGAAGCTCTGGGCCGCCAGGTGAATGATGCAGTCGGGCCGCGCCTGCTCGAGGATCGCGCGCACGGAGAGCAGATCACGCAGATCGGACTCGACCAGGTTGATCCGCTCGCGCAAGGACTCGATGTGCTCGGTCTTGCTCCGCCAACGAAGCGCTCCGATCACGTCGGCGCCGCGCTCGAGAGCGAGCTCGGTGAGGTGGCTGCCCACGAAGCCTGTGATGCCGGTGATCAAGAGGCGCATCGCACGTATCCTACTATAGCCTCGACACTCGCGATAAATCGAGTCACGGGTCAGGACCGAGGCGCGATCGCAGCGGGCGCGTCTTCGCGGAGGATCGCCCGCCGGAGCGACCGGCGGAGCGGAAGGGGAAGCGCCAGCGCGCAGAGCGGCTTGACCAGGAAGATCGCGCACCAGGGCGCGTAGGTCCCGCTGCGCAACGCCGTGAGCTTCGCCGCCAGCTCGTCCCGGATCCGGGTGCTCTCGCGCGCGTTCGAGAGCCGTCCGGGAGCGAGCCGCCGCAGCACGAGGGGCTCGGACAGGTTCGCGAGCCTGGTGAGGCGGCTCATCCTGAGCCAGAGGTCGTAGTCTTGGGCGACGACAAAGCGCTCGTCGTACCAGCCGCTCGCGTCCAGGACCGCCCGCCTGAACATCACCGACGAGTGCGTGAAGGGGTTCTTCCGGATCAGGAGTCGACGGACGGCGTGATCGTCAGCGGGTGGGGTGATCGTCCGGAGGACGGCGCCGGACGCGGAGATCTCGCGGCACGCGGTCCCGAGAAGCCCGACATCGGGATGGGCATCCAGGAAGGCCACCTGGCGGGCGAGCCGATCGGGGAGGGCGACGTCGTCGCCGTCCATGCGCGCGATCAGCGCTCCCTGCGACAGGCGGAGCGCATGATTCAGCGCCGGCGTCTGGCCCGACTGGGGCTGGCGGGTCACGCGGAGTCGCGGGTCGTGGAATCGTCGGAGGATTTCGGGTGTGGCGTCGATCGAGCCATCGTCGATCACGACGAACTCGAAGTCGCCGAACGTCTGCCCGAGGACGCTCTCGACGGCCTCGCTGAGCCACGACTCCGCGTTGTACACGGCCATGACGACGGAGACGCCGGACATCACCGCTCCCGGCGCCCGCCGTTCATCGCTTTACGGCGACGAACAGGATCATGTGGCCGAAGGCCGCAAGCCCCGGTCGCGTGTAGAGAACCCGTCTGAGGATGCGGCCGACCACCGAGCGCGCGGCGGGCGGGCCGGGAGCGCCACCGGCTGGAGCCATGGCGGATGCGTGGCGGCGGCGGACCGCGCGGACCAGCCCGCGCAGCCAGGCCGCCGGCAGTCGAGCGGGATCGTAAGGCGTCGCGCGCAGCACGCGGAAGCCGTTTTCTTCGATGAAGGCCTGCGCCTCCGTCCGGGTGAGAACGAACTGGTAAAACTGCCCGCCCGCCTCCCGGAGTCGTTGGTGCCGTCGCCGGATCCAGCGGGAACCGAGCCACCTCGCCGCGTTGACGTACGGCACGGAGAGCACCAGGGTACCGCCGAGTCGCAGGACGCGGTGGGCCTCACGCAGGATCGCGGCCGGCCCGTCCGGGTCGTGCTCGACGACGCCGAGCGAGACGTACACGTCGAAAGCGCCTGAGCGGAAACCGAGCTCACGCAGGTCCATCGCCGACAGCGGGATGCCCGGGGTCCAGGCGCGTCCGGCGCGGAGCGGATCGATCCCCCAGTCCACGCCGACCGCGCGATACCCTCGACGACGGAGCAACACGACGTACTGGCCCACGCCGCAGCCGGCTTCCAGCACCCGCCCACCGTCCGACGGGATGTTCTGGAGGATCAGGGTGGTGAGCGGCGATCGTTCGGCCGAGCGGGCGAGCGCCGCCGGCGACTGGACACCCCAGTGCTCGGCCCAGAACTCCCTCGTCGCCGACCGCGCGTAGTAAGCGAGCGGCAAGGGTCAGCTCGCGCCGGTCGTGACGGCCCTCGACCTCGCGACCCGCCGGAGGAGATCGATCTCGCGGGCGACCAGCGCGGAAAGATCGTAGTGCGTCACTACCCGCTGTCGCGCGCGGCCGCCGAGGTCCTCGGCCAAGCGGCGCTGGCCGAGGACCTGCTCGAGCCGGGCCGCGAGGGCGCCGGCGTCATGGGGATCGAAGAGGAGCCCCGCGTCGCCGTCGGCGAGGACCGAACGGTTGGCGCCGATGTCGGAGGCTACGCAAGGCAGACCGCAGCTCATCGCCTCGAGCAGCACCTTGGAGTGTCCCTCGGTGAAGGACGGGAGCACGAACACGTCGGCCGCGCCGTAGAAACGCGGGAGCTCGCGGTGGTCCACGCTCGGCACGAGCTCCAGGCGAACGCCGAGCTCCACGGCCGCGGCGTGCAACCGCTCGCGGAGCGGACCGTCGCCGACGAACGTGAGACGGGCCTCGAGCCGCGGCGCAAGCTTGGCGGCAGCCGCGATGAGCGTCTCGAGATTCTTCTCGGGAGAGAGGCGACCGACATAGAGGACGCGCGTGTCGACCTCCGGGGCTCGGACGTCGGGAGCGAAGCGCGTGGTGTCCACCCCATTGGGGATGAGGTGGATCGCCGCCGGGTCGCCAACGCGTCGCTCGACATCGGCCTTGAGCTCCGGCGTGGGAACGATCACGGCGTCGGCGTACCGGAGGCCGAGCGACTCTACCCGTGCCCGGAGGCCTCCGCTCAACCGCGAGCGGCGCAGGTGTCGGGACGGGAACCCGTACGTCGTGACGAACGGAACGCCGAAGCGCCACTTCGCCGCAAGCGCGGGGATGACGCCCGTCATCTGGAACACGCGGAGCACGGAGCAGCCGCGGAGCTCCCGCCGGTACCGGAGCGGCATGACGAAGGCATACGCCCACGGATGCCAGCGCGTGGCGGCCAGGAGCCGCACCGAAGCGCGCACCTGTGCATCGTCCGTATAATCCTCGAGCGACTCCACGCGATAGCTGAAATAACGGATCTCGTCGAAGGCACGCGCATAGGGCTTCAGGTAGCCGTCGATGAACCGAGAATGCTGACCGGCCCGGGCAAGCTCGCCGAGCCCGCCCCGGATCTCGGGCAGCAGGCCGAGGATCATCCGACGATCCTCACCCGCATCTTCGCGCGACGACGCGGAAGCCGATGCTCTCCGCGGGGCGTCGCAGGGCCGCCTGCCGTTTCCACGCGCTCATCCAGCGGTACGCGGGCAACGACAGGCCGCCCACGATGTCGATGACGCCGGCCCACGCGGTATCGTAGACGACGGGCATCACCGATCCGTCGGGAGCGAAGCCGCCCGCTCGCAGCTCGGCGAGGAACTCGTCCTCGCTGTACTCGACCTTGTGATCGGGATCGGAGAACGCGAACAAACCGGCCTCGCGGAGACGCCGTCGCCACGCCGTCTCCCGGTTCGGACCGGAGATCAGGAGCCGGCCGTCGGGCTTCAGCACGCGGGCGATCTCGCGAAGGACCTGCCGCCGCGGCTCGAGGTGCTCGATCACGTCGAGAAAGAGCACGGCGTCGAAGCTCGAATCCCGAAACGGGAGGCGCCCGGTGATGTCGAGGGCGAACAGGCGGAGGTTACCGCAGGCCGTGCGGCGCGCCTCGTCCGCGGCGATGCCGAGCGCGGCCCGATCGTAGTCGACGGCCACCACGTCGCGGACACACCGGGCGGCGACCAGAGCGTGGGCGCCGTTCGAGCATCCCAGATCCAGGATGAGGTCGCTCGGCTTCAGGTGCTCGACGTACCAGTGATGCCAGGGCGCGTCGCCCAGGTGCTTGGGGTGCACGGCGTGCGAGCTCTTTCCGGTGTAGCGCGTGAGCCGGACGGCGACGGCCGGGCCGCGGCGGTTCAGAAGGTCGAGGGCGGCGACGAGGGGACGCGACCAGCGCGCGCTCATGCGCCCGGCCTGCGGTCCGCGCCACGAGCCCGCCACTCGTCGAGGGCTTCCTCGTAGAGGCGTGCTGTGGCGGCGGCGCAGAGGTCCCACCGAAACAAGCGGTCGACGCGCTCCCGGTTCGCCGTCCCGAACTTGCGCCGCAGATCCGGCTCCGACGCGAGACGCAGAACGCTCCGGACGAACGCGCCGCGATCAGCCGGGTCGCAGACGAAGCCGCCTTCGCCGTCGCCGACGAGCTCTGGCAGCGAGCCCCGGCTGGAGACGATCACCGGGAGTGCGCACGACATCGCTTCGACCACCACCAGCCCAAATCCCTCCATGAGGGAAGGAAAGACCAGCAGATCAGCGAGCCTATAGTAGGCGACCTTCTCGGCCTCGGGGAGATGGCCGGTGAAGAGAACGTGCCGCTCGAGCCCGAGCCGCCGCGCCTGCCGCTGGAGCCGCGCCAGACGCGGGCCCGAGCCCGCGACGACGAGCCGCACATCAGGCCGCTCGCGCGCCACCTCCGCCCAGGCGTCGAGGAGGAAGGAGAGGTTCTTCCGCGCTTCGAGCCCTCCCACGAAGAGGGCAACGACCTTCCCGTCGAGCCCCAGCCGCTGCACCAGCGCCTCGGGCTTCGGCGCCGGCCGGAAGCGGCTCTCCACGCCGTAGTAGACCACCCTCAGCTTCTCGCCGGGGACGCCGAGCGCCTGCGAGGCCTGTCGCTTCGCGAACTCGCTCCCGACCACGACCCGCTCGACCCCCCGCATCACCCGTCCTTCGATCAGCGAGTTCAGGCGCCCGTCGTCGAGGTGATGGTGGTGCGCGACGATGGGGACGTCCAGCCGGTAGCGGCGACGGGCGCGCAGGGCCGCCGGACCGATGTAGCGGAGGGAGTGGACGCGGAGGACATCGAACCGTGTCGCGTCGTGGACGCGCTTGATGAAGGGCGGCAGCAGCAGTGCTGCCACCGGCCAGCGGAGTCCTCGGCCGATCGGCAGCCGGTGGACGATCCAGTTCGCCACGCCCTCGGGCAGGCGCTTGTGCCGGGCGAGCAGGATGTCGAAGACCATGCCGCGGTCCGCCAGCGCGCGGAGGATCTCGCGCTCGTAGACCTCGCCGCCGAGCCGCGCCTCCGGATCGAGCCCGCAGTGCGGGGTGCAGACGCGCATCGGCTCAGCGAACCTCCCTGAGCATCGTCGCGTAGCGCTCCGCATCGAACACAGCTTCCAGGAACAGCGGGCCGCTCCGCCAGTCCCAACACCGGAGGGCGGTGACGAAGGCGGCTTCGTCCTTCACCTGCTCGGCTGGACAGTCGAGCGCCTCGACCGCCCTGAACCACGAGGGCCGCGCGATCGTCGTCGCCCGACGGCTCGCGCCGACGACCGAGGTCGCGCCGGCGACGCTGCCGTAGCGCCCGTCCGAGAGCAGGAGAAAGAGGACGGGGAGGGCTTCGGCGACGGCGAGCTTCAGATCGGCGGCGTACATCGCCGCGCCGCCGTCACCCATGACGCACATCGTCGGAGCCGTGCGGTCGGCGAGCGCCGCGGCGATCGCGCTCGGGAGCGCGGTGCCCATCGAGCGGCCGTTGGCGCTACAGAGAAACGCGGCGGCCGACCTTGCTCGCCACACGTGCTCCGCCACGGTACAGAAGTAGCCGGTGTCGACGACCAGGCAGCCGATCGCCGGAAGCTCTTGCTCGAGCTGCCGGTACAGGGCCCCTGGCAGCCAGTCCTCTCCGGCAAGGTGGCGGCGAACGCCGGCGGTCGCCTCGAGCACCTGCTCGCGTCCCCATTCCTTGTCGCTCAGCGCCTCCAGAACGTCGTGAAAGCTCTCGTCGACGCCGGCGCGCCAGAGGCACGCAGGCGCGAAGCCATCCGCCGTATGGCCGGCGACGACGTCCACGATCGCGAGCTCGCACGGAAATGGCTTCGCGCTGAGGACCTCCAGGTTTCGCAGAGCGAGACCGACCACGAGATCAGCCGCGGGGAGAATGCGTGCTTCCGGCGAGAGCGCCCGGCCGTCGCCGGTGAAGACGCCCGCCGCAAACGGCGCCGTCTCGTCCAGGACGCCCTTGGCCGCGAGCGTCGTGAAGACGGGGATCCGGAGATCCGCCAGGTGCGCCCCCCACGATCGGCGCCCCGCGAGTGCGCCGGCGATGACGACCGGTCGGTTCGAGCGCGCCAGCAGACCGCGCAGCTCCGACCACTTCCCCTCGCCGTCCGCGCCGGGAGAATCGGGGGCAACCCGCACCCGAGTCACTCCCGCGTCCTCGTCGAATAGATCGAGGTGGACCGGACCGGGGATCTCCGCCCTCGCGATTCCGGCGAGGGCCGCCACGGTGGCGCGTGGATCGCCGAGCGTCGCATAGGCCTTCGTGAACGCGCGGGTGGCGGTCTCGTGATCCAGTCGCTTGTGCATCCGGGAGGTGGCGACCATCGGCCCGAACGCCTCGGCCACGCTGAGCGTGGGGAGCTGCTCGTAGCAGTTGACGAGCAGTCCGCCCAGCATGTTGGCGAGCCCGGGCCCCTTGATGGAGATCGCGCACCCCAGCGTGCCGCTCCGGCGCGCGTAGGCGCCGGCCATGATCACTCCCGAGCCCTCGTGCGAGGTCGCGTAGAACGGCACGCCCTGCCGTTCTAGCGCCGTGATCAGCTCGAGGGAGAGGCCGCTGCCGGGGATCCCGAACAGCGCCCGCACGCCCTCGGCGCCGAGGGCCTGGGCGAGCTGGGTGACGCGCTCGCTCATCGCGTGGTGCCGAAGAAGTCGACGATGCGGCCCGCCGAGAAGCGAACGACCACGCGGACCGCATCGGGACTGTAGCCGGCGATGTGCGGGGTGATGACGAGGTTGTCCCGCGCGAGCGCGTACCGCCGCAGCGGGTGCTCCGCCACATCGGGCTCGCCCGTGAGCACGTCCAGCCCCGCGGCGCCGATGCGTCCACTCTCCAGACCGTCCAGCAGCGCGGCCTCGTCGATCAGCTCGCCGCGCGAGGTGTTGACGAAGACGCAGCCGCGCTTCATCTGCGAGAACTCCGCGCGACCGAGCAGGCCGGCGTTATCCGGCGTCAGATGGACGTGAAGGCTGATGAAGTCGGAGATCGCGAGAAGCTCGCCCAGCTCGACCCGCTCGATCCCGGCCGGCCACGCCTCGAGGTA
>WNFU01007126.1_pt1 | contig 13330 bp, 10 predicted proteins | sample 5400121 | NCBI WGS metagenome assembly WNFU01 (sample SAMN13153360, study PRJNA577476) | soil metagenome | isolation source: 100 cm soil or saprolite under grassland replicate 1 | place: USA:California | collected 2016-06-15
CGCGGCCGTCCGAGCTGGCCTGCCGGAGCGCTATGCCGCCGTGGTCGACGTGGGCGCCGGCTGCGGGCTGCGGCAGGGCGAGGTGTTCGGCCTGGCGGTCGAGGAGGTCGACTTCCTGCGTGGCACACTCCATGTGTGCCGCCAGGTGAAGATCGTCGGCTCCAAGCTGGTGTTCGCACCGCCGAAGCGTGGCAAGGACCGCGACGTGCCGCTGGCCGGGTCGGTTGCGCTACGGCTGGCCGCGCACCTCCAAGCCTGGCCAGCGGTCGCGGTGACGCTGCCGTGGCTGCCGACCGGCAAAACCGAGACGGTACGGCTGATCTTCACCACCAGGGAGCGCACCGCCGTCGCGCGGACGTATTTCAACCGGCATATATGGAAGCCGGCGCTCGTGCAGGCCGAAGTGCCGGCGACACGCGAGAACGGCATGCACGCGCTTCGTCACCACTATGCATCGGTGCTGCTGGAGGACGCCGTCTCACCCAAGGCTCTGGCGGAGTACCTCGGCCACGCGGACCCGGGGTTCACCCTGCGCGTCTACGCCCACCTGATGCCATCGAGCGAGGACCGCGCCCGGAAGGCCGTCAATCAGGCATTTGGGGCCGCGCCGCTGGCCGCAAGTGCGCCAGATGTGCGCCAGGGCGAACAGTGACCTACCGTTCGCCCTGGCCAGTGCCGGTGTCGGCCTAGATGTCGTAGTAGAGGTGGAACTCCCACGGGTGGGGGCGGAGGCGGACGGCGTCGACCTCGCGCTCGCGCTTGTAGCTGATCCAGGTCTCGACCACGTCGGGGGTGAACACGTCGCCCTCGAGCATGAAGGCGTGGTCCTTCTCCAGCGCGTCGAGCGCGTCGTCCAGCGACCCCGGCACCTGCGGGACCGCCGCCATCTCCTCGGGCGGCAGCTCGTAGAGGTCCTTGTCGAGCGGCCCGTAGGGCTCGACCTTGTTGCGGACACCGTCGAGGCCGGCCATCAGCATGGCCGCGAAGGCCAGGTAGGGGTTGCAGGACGGGTCGGGCACGCGGAACTCGACCCGCTTGGCCCTGGGGCTCTTGGAGTACAGCGGGATGCGGCAGGCGGCCGAGCGGTTGCGCTGCGAGTACACCAGGTTCACCGGCGCCTCGTAGCCCGGGACCAGCCGCCGGAAGCTGTTGGTGGTCGGGTTGGTGAGCGCGGTCAGCGCCGGCGCGTGCTGCAGCAGCCCGCCGATGTACCAGCGTGCCGTGTCCGACAGCCCGGCGTAGCCGTTCTCGTCGTAGAACAGCGGCTCGCCGTCGGTCCACAGGCTCTGGTGGGTGTGCATGCCCGAGCCGTTGTCCTCGAAGATCGGCTTGGGCATGAACGTGGCGGTCTTGCCGTTGCGCCGCGCCACGTTCTTGACGATGTACTTGTAGAGCATCACCTTGTCGGCCATGCGCAGCAGCGTGTCGAAGCGCATGTCGATCTCGGCCTGTCCGGCGGTGCCGACCTCGTGGTGGTGCACCTCGATCTCGATCCCCGCCGAGCCCATCTCCAGGACCATCTCGCTGCGGATGTCCTGGTAGTGGTCGGTCGGCGGGACCGGGAAGTAGCCCTCCTTGTAGCGGGGCTTGTAGCCGAGGTTGTGCCCGCCCTCCTCGGCGCCTGAGTTCCAGGCGCCCTCGATCGCGTCGACGAAGTGGTACGCGGAGAACTGGTTCTGGTCGAAGCGGACCGAGTCGAAGATGTAGAACTCGGCCTCGGGGCCCCAGTACGAGACCTCCGCGATGCCGGTGCCCTTGAGGTACGCCTCGGCCTTGCGCGCGATGTGGCGCGGGTCGCGGGTATAGGGCTCGCCGGTCACGGGGTCGCCGACGAAGCAGTTGAGGACCAGCGTCGGGTGCTTCGCGAACGGGTCGATGATCGCCGTGGTGGGGTCGGGGAACAGGAGCATGTCCGACTCCTGGATCTCCTGGAACCCGCGGATCGACGACCCGTCGAACCCGAACCCCCCCTCGAACGACGCCTCGGTGAGCTCCGAGGGCGGGACCGAGAAGTGCTGCATCAGCCCGGGAAGGTCCGCGAAGCGCAGGTCGATGATCCGGACCCCACGATCCTTGACAAGGCTGAGAACGTCGCCGACCGATTCCGTCACGCCGGATGCCTCCTTCATGTATGGGATCGCCCCGGGCGCCCGCCGAGGTCACGACGACGCTAGCAACGCGGCTTTGCCGCATGGTTGCCGAAGTGTTTCACGCCCGTTAACCGGCCCCCCGGCCGGCGGCGCCCGCTCCGGCCGATCATCCCGCCTGCCGGCGGAGAAAGTCCAGGCCCACCCTCGAGGTGGGCGGCGGCCAGCGGCGGCTGCCCCGGGAGGCCGACTGGCAGGCCCGCCGACGCGCTTCAAGCGCCGGACACTTCGGTGGGCCCGAGCCGCACCTCGTGGCCCTGGCATGCGGGGGGTTTGACTTCTGCAATAGCTGGGCATGCAGGAAGTTTCGGAGGCTCGCAGTGGCGGGCCGCGAATGTGCAGACTGATCCAGGACATAGCCGCCGACGGATGACTTCGTCGTCCCCGCGTGGAGTGCGGCCGTCGGGCGGTCGTCCCGAGGCAAGAAAGGGGGGCAAGGGGGGTTCGCTTACCAGCGCGGGGTACGGCAGCCGAGGATGAAGCGAGTTCTTCGATCACGGCGAGAGGGGGCAAGTGATGACGAAGGCGAAGCGAATCATCGCCATTCTGTCGCTCGTTGGGGCGCTGATGGCGGTCGCGCCGGCTGCCTACGCCGATGCGGGGGGTGGTCCCGGCAGCAACGCCGGGTGCGCGGGACATCAGCCACCGCCACCGCCAGGTGGAGGATGCGGCGGTAAGTAACGCCTGTTAGGTGAAGAGCCCCGCGCTCTACCAGGCGCGGGGGCTCGACTATTCAACAGCGCGGACGGTGCGGCGATGCTTGCTGATCCAGGCAGGCGTCCGGTGGCAGGGGCTACAGGAGCCGCACCCTGGCTGGGAACACCGCTGCGAGTGCTCGAAGTCACAGGCTCAAGGTGCCCTGCAACATAAGCTCTTCCCTACCGCCTGCTCGACGATTACGATCTCTCCGTTATCGTCAAGCGTTCCCTGCTGCCGAGTTGGCAGAGGCCGCTCCGGTGGGCGGCTCAGTGCCCGACGGTTCGAGGTTGGGCACGCTGAGGACGAGGGTGGAGAGTGGCGAGGGAGGGGTCATGGGGGCATCCCCTCCGCCCGCGCCGGGTCGGATCTTTATGAGCTACCGGCGGGAGGAGACGGCCTACCCGGCTGGCTGGCTGTTCGCCCAGCTCGCTGACCACTTCGGCGCCGGTCAGGTCTTCAAGGACGTCGACTCGATCCAGTTGGGCGACGACTTCGTCGAGGTGATCACCAGAGCAGTCGGCTCCTGTGATGTGCTGTTGGCGCTGATCGGGAATGAGTGGCTGACGATCACCGATGAGCATGGGCGGCGTCGCCTTGACGACCCCAATGACTTCGTGCGGCTGGAGATCGAGGCGGCCTTGACGCGTAACGTTCGCGTCATCCCGATCTTGGTTGATGGAGCCAGGGTACCGCGCGCCGATGAGTTGCCGGACAGCCTGGTCAAGCTGGTGCGCCGGCAGGCCCTTGAGCTTAGCCCGGCCCGCTTCGATTTTGACACCGGTCGGCTGCTTAAGGTGCTGGATAGGACCCTTGCCGACGTGCGGGCGACACAGGGGGATGCGGCCGCGATGCCGGCGCCGACAGGGACGGCACCAGACCCCAGCGCGACGGAGCTCCCGAAGGCGTCTAAACAGCGGGAGCAGGCGGAACGGAGTCCGACGCCCAGCATCCCATCAGTGGCTCCTGCCACACCGGCCGGGCCTTCACCTGCGGACTCAGGCAAACCGCCAGGCAAGCAGCGTCGACGCCTCTCCACACGGGCGTGGGTCCTGGCGGGGGTCGGAGTCGGGGTTGTGCTGATCCTGCTGATCGTTGCCATCGTTGCCAACTCCGGTACGACGCCCTCACCGACCGGCGCGATCACGACGTCCCCAACGACGAATAAGGTCATCTTGCAGGACGACTTCTCCAGCCGAACGTCTGGATGGGAAGATGACGGCAGCAAGCCTGGGAGCGGTTACACGAATGGCGCGTACCGCATCTCCTCCCCACCATCTGCTGCTGGTGGTGGCGCGGGGGGTGTTCCCACCAAGGCAAGCCGCGTGTACCCATCCGCCCCTCCAAACCTTCGCATTGAGGTCGAGGGGCGCAGGCTTCCAACCTCAGATCAGAGCATGGATTATGGTGTGTTATGTCGGGTAAACGGAGATAATGCTTACGCTCTCACAATATCTGACGATTATGCCAAAATCGAGCGATTTGGGGCCTATAAGATATTGAAGGATGCCCAAACTCAGGTGAATCCGAATTCTACAAACCAGCTGCAAGCAGTGTGCACGAGTGTCGGAGGACAGCGGGCTGTACACCTGGAACTCTGGGTTAATGGTCAGAAGGCCATCGAAACGACCGACAGGGATAGTCCACTCCCGACCGGCACCGTCGGCCTCGTCGTTGGGATCTACCAAACAAAGCGTGCAAGCGTCGCGGAGTTCGACAACTTCGTCGTCCGGCTCTGACCAAAGGGAAGGCGGATGGCACGCCGCGAGGACGGACCGGGAGCGGCGCGGCCGATCGAGGCCGTGCGCTTTGTCGCCCCAGAGGACCCGACCTGGGAGCGGTTGGAGGACCAGATCCGCTGGTATGACCGTAAGAGCGGCGACAACCAGCGCTGGTACAAGTGGCTCAAGCTGGTACCGCAACGTCCGCTGCTACACCGGCGGGCTCGCTGATTGGGAGGATGCTGGCTACCCGGTCGAGGGCACAAGCGTCGGCTCGACCGCCGTCCACCGCTGGCCTCATGGGCACAGCCCTCGTGGTCTTGAGCTGGATGGCGGTTGCCCGCACTGCGACAACGGCTGGTCGGGTTATGGATGGCCACCGCAGGAACCGCGGACGACGGCTGCTTGGGCGGTCGTCAACGACAGACGACAGGTAGTGGCCCTGCGCTGGTTCGGTGGACAGCGCACGCGCACGAGCTGGCCCATTGCTTGGGCGGCGTGGACCTGGGGACGGCCGGCCGCGGCTCTCAAGGAGCTGCAAGTCCTGGCCGGCAATCCATCACGCCTCTCGTCAACGTGGGCCGAATGACAGTCGGGTGTCCGCACCGCCGCCACCAGCAGCACGGCGCTCCTACCGCACCACCCTGCGTGACAACCAGGACAGGCTTGAGATTTGCTGTCGAAGGCGGCGCAGGCCGAAGCTCCGCTCAAAGGCGCGGACGCGCCGATGGGGTCAATCGCGCGAAGCGCACCACTGGACAGTGGCGCTCTGCTCCCCCAAGGGCCACGCCAGCATGCGCTCCGACAGAACCCAGCGAGCGAGGCGGGAGGTCGAGTGGGCGTCTGTCCGGGACTGCTACGACAACCCCCATCGTCGGAGTCTCACCGGCGGCACCCACTCCTCGTCCCGCCTCGTCCCCGCCTCGCTGCAATGCCCTTACCCAGTCGTCCCGGTGACAAACCTCACTGTTCGTGTCCGCGTGCATCCAAAGTCGGTCGGACCGTCACCCTGGCGGCTCCGCCCAATCGCGTAAATGCCGCATGGGCTTCCTCTCCCAGCAGCCGGCAGGGTCTCGGCAAGTTGCGGGATTGTCTGACTCACGGGCTTGTGATGCCGAGGAGCGGCAGGACTCGGGTGGCGTCGCGGGCGTTGTTGCGTAGGGCGGCGGCGATGGTGCGCCGGCCATGGCCCGTGGGGGGTCGTGCTTCAGCAGCGTGGCGACCTCCAGGAGGCCGAGCGCTGGGGGTACCCGCCGAGCCGCCGGCGCCGGTATGGCCGGCCGCGCAAGTCACCAGGCAGTCCCATCGACCCCTCATCGCGGCTCATCTGGGCGACTGCTGTGCCTCGCTGACGGGACGATCCGTCAACCAACGGCAGGACATTCTGTACGAACGTAGTAGCCTAGCCGCCGCGGGCGAAGTCGAAGGGGACGGCCCGCTTGGGCGCCAGCGAGGCGTCGAACCAGTGCAGCACCGGGGTGCCGTGGGGGTCATTGGAGGCGTTGTCGGTGGCGCGCGTGACGATCGCCTCGAAGATCGTGGGTGGCCGGAGGTCGCCGGCGAAGCGGACCTGGGCGGCACCGTGCGGGTCACTGCTGACCGCACCGGCCAGCAGCCAGCCGGTCCAGTTGTGCAGGAACACGAGATAGCGCTCGCGGCCGCTGGTCGGCGGTAGGCCCCGCAGGCTCACCACCGTCAGCCAGGTCCCCGGCCGGTACTGCAGGCGGCCGCGCACACCCTCGCGCTGACCGGTGCCGACCGGCGGCAGTTCTCTGGTGACGGTGTCCGGGGCGGCCGTCACCTCGCGCGCCAGCGCAACCTGACGCTGCCGGTCGAACGCGTGCGCGCCGCGGGCCCCGAGCCCGGCCACCGCGCCGAGCGCCACGACGGCGAGCGCTGCTCTGGCCAGGCGCTGGCGCGCGATCGTGTGGGCCACCGGTGCCGCTACGCCTCCGCCGCCGCGGGGGCCGCGGCGGCCTCGGCCGCGACGGCCCAGCGGGGCAGCACGCCATGCTGCTTGGAGTAGGCGGCCTTGTGCATCTGGCCGGCGTGGTAGCTCGAGCGCACCAGCGGGCCGGACTCGACGTGGGTGAAGCCCAGCGACGTCGCCATCTGCCCGAGCTCGGCGAACTCCTCCGGCGTGACGAAGCGTTGCAGGTTCAGGTGCTGCCTGCTCGGCTGCAGGTACTGGCTGATGGTCAGCAGCTCCACGCCGGCCTCGCGCAGGTGCCGCATGGTCTCCTCGACCTCGTGGCGCTCCTCGCCCATGCCGAGGATCAGGTTGGACTTGGTGGCGTGGCCGGGTGGCAGCCAGGCGCGGGCGCGGGCGAGCAGCTCCAGGCTGCCCGCGTAGGTGAAGCCCGGGCGGATGCGCTTGTAGAGCCGCGGCACGGTCTCGACGTTGTGCCCGAGCACGTCGGGCAGGGCCTCGCTCACCTGCCGCAGCGCCTCGGAGCGGCCGTGGAAGTCGGGGACCAGCACCTCGATCCCGCAGGTCGGCAGGAGCCTGCGGACCTGGCGGATCGACTCGGCGAACAGCCAGGCGCCGCCGTCGTCGAGGTCGTCGCGGGCCACCCCGGTGATGACCGCGAAGTTCAGCCCCATCCGGGCGACCGCGTGGGCCACCCGCCGCGGTTCGTCGGTGTCGTACCCCTCGGGCCTGCCGTTCGAGATCTGGCAGAAGGGGCAGGCCCGGGTGCAGTGCTCGCCGCCGATCAGGAAGGTCGCCTCGCGTGCCTCCCAGCACTCGAAGATGTTCGGGCAGCCGGCCTCCTCGCAGACGGTGTGCAGCTCGGCGCCGCGCAGGAGCGACTTCAGATCGCGGTAGTTCGGCCCGTAGGAGGCGCGCACCTTGAGCCACGACGGCTTGCGGGAGAAGGTCGCCTCCGTCGGCGGAGGCGCCGGCGTGCGTGGCAGCACCGACAGCGTGCGCACGCCGGGCGGGATGACCGGCTCAGGATCAGACTGGGGCATCGGTGTGTTCCTCGGTGTGTTCCTCCGCCGGCAGGTCCAGGTCAGCAAGGTCCAGCAGCGCCGGCGCGCGCTCGAGCCGCTCGGCGAGACCCCGCTCGACGAGCGGCACCGTCTCGGACACGGTGACCGTGCGACCGAGCAGCCCGGACAGGGAGCAGGCCGGCTTGTCCGGCAGCCCGCAGGGAATGATCGCGTTGAACTTCGCCAGGTCAGTCGAGCAGTTCAGGGCGAAGCCGTGGCTGGTCACCCCACGGGAGACGCGCATGCCGATCGCGGCCAGCTTGGCGTCGCCGACCCAGACCCCGGTGAGCACGCCGGACTCGCCGCGGGCCTCGAGGCCGAAGTCGGCGGCCACGTCGACCAGCGCCTGCTCGACGCGGCGCAGGAAGGGCCAGATGCCCTTGGCCTGGTCCAGCCTGGTGACCGGGTAGCCGACGAGCTGGCCGGGACCGTGATAGGTGACCTGGCCGCCACGGTCGGTGTGCACCACCTCGGCGCCCTGGGCCGCCAGCCACTCTGGGCTGACGAGCACGTCGCCGTCGGAGCCGCGCCTGCCGATGGTGTAGACGTGCGGGTGCTCCAGCAGCAGCACGGTGTCGGGGACCTCACCCGCCACGCGCCGCTCGACCAGCGCGCGCTGCCAGGCCCAGGCGCGCCGGTAGGGGACCAGCCCGGCCCGGACCAGCCACAGCGTGGGCCGGCTCCCGCTCATCACGCCAGCCCCAGCTCGGCGTCGAAGTCGGCCTCCTCCAGCACCTCTTTGATCTTGACGAGGAAGCGGGCGGCGTCGGCGCCGTCGATGATGCGGTGGTCGTAGGTGAGGACGGCGTACATCACGTGGCGCACCGCCACCACCTCGCCGAGCTGCGGGTCGTCGACCACCATCGGGCGCTTGACGATCGCCGGGGTGGCGAGGATGGCCGCGTTGGGCTGGTTGATGATCGGCGTGTCCCACAGCACCCCGCGGCTGCCCGTGTTGGTCACCGTGATGGTGGAGCCGGTCAGCTCGTCGGGACTCACCTTGCCGTCGCGCGTGCGCCCGGCCACGTCGGCGATGGCCTTGGCCAGGCCGGCCAGGTTGAGGTTGTCCGCGTGCTTGATCACCGGGACGTACAGGCCCTTGGGTGTGTCGACCGCCACGCCGAGGTGCACGTCCTTGTAGACGTGGAGGTTGCCGTCCTGGTCGATGGCGGAGTTGACGTTCGGGTGCTGCTTGACGGCGGCGATCATCGCCTGGATGCAGAAGGGCAGCGGCGACAGCGACACGCCCTCGCGCTCCCGGAACCCCTCCTTGGCACGCCCGCGCAGTCGCATCACGGCGGTCATGTCGACCTCAACCGCGGAGGTGAGCTGGGCGCTGACCTGGAGGGAGGTCACCATGCGCTCGGCGATGAGGCGGCGTATGCGGGTGGTCTTGATGACCTCCTCGCGCACGCCGGAGGGCAGCGGCACCGCCACCCGGAGGCTGGACGCGGTCGCCGTGCCTCCGGGTGGCGGTGCCGCCGCCTGGGCCGGGGGGGCCGGGGCGGCCTGGGCCGGGGCGGCCGGCTGGCGCCCGCGCTGCTCGAGGTAGGCCTCGACGTCCTCGCGGCGCACGCGGCCGCCGGCGCCGCTCCCGCGGACCTGCGACAGGTCGATGCGGTGCTCACGCGCGAGCCGGCGGACCAGTGGGGAAACCACCATGCCCTCGGGCACCACGCCTTGCCGCCCGCCGTCGCCCTGCACCGCTGGGGCGGTCGGGGGGGCGGCCTGAGTCGCCGGGGGCGCCGCGCCGCCCGCGGCGATCTCCACCAGCTCGGCTCCGACCGCGACCGTCTCGTCCTCGCCGACCCTGATCGACTGGACGACACCGGCGACGGGGGAGGGGACCTCGGTGTCGACCTTGTCGGTGGAGACCTCGAACAGGGGCTCGTCGACCTCGACGCGGTCGCCTTCCCGCTTGAGCCAGCGGGTGATGGTGCCCTCGGTGATCGACTCGCCGAGCTCCGGCATGCGCACCGTGACCGTCCCGCCCCCCTCGGCCGCGGGCGCTGCCTGCTCGGGCTGCTCCTTGGCGGCCTCAGCGGGCTCGGCCTCAGCCGCGGCGGCCCCCTGGGGCTCCTCCTCGGCGGCCTCTCCGCCGGTCTCCGCGCCAGGCCGCTCGCCGGCCTCGTCCCTTGCCGCCGGCGCCTGGCCGTCGTCCGCCTCCGCAGCCTCGATCTCGGCCAGCTCTGTGCCCACCGGCACGGTCTCGTCCTCGTGGACCTTGATCGACGTCAGCACTCCGGCGACGGGGGAGGGGACCTCGGTGTCGACCTTGTCGGTGGAGACCTCGTACAGGGGCTCGTCGACCTCGACGCGGTCGCCTTCCCGCTTGAGCCAGCGGGTGATGGTGCCCTCGGTGATCGACTCGCCGAGCTCTGGCATCTTGATTGGGCTTGCCATCGTCGCTCCCTCTCCCTGCCGCCGCCTGCACGCCGTGCTCCCCGCCGTATCGCCGCCGTCAGCCCTGGTGCAGCGGGCGTCCCGCCAGCGTCAGGTACGCCTCGCCGACCGCCTCGGAAAGGGTCGGGTGGGGGTGGATGAACTGGGCGACCTCCGTCGGCAGCGCCTCCCAGTTGTAGACCAGCATCGCCTCGGAGATCAGCTCGGTCACCCGCGCGCCGATCAGGTGCACGCCGAGCACCGGGCCGTCCTTGGCCGCGACCAGCTTCACCATTCCGCCCTGCCCGTACATCATGCCCCTGGCCACGCCGTTGAAGGGGAAGCGGTTGGTCACGACCTCGTGGCCGCGCTCGCGTGCCTGCCGCTCGGTGAGACCGACGCTGGCCACTTCCGGTGTGCAATAGGTAACCCTGGCCACCCCGGCGTAGTCGATCGGCGGCGGCTCCTGGCCCGCGACCCTCTCCGCCACCAGCATGCCCTCGGCAAAGGAGGCGTGGGCGAGGGCCAGCGACGGCGGTGGCAGGAGGTCACCCACCGCATAGACGCCTGACGCGTCGGTCTCCAGCGTGTCCCAGTTGGCCGGCACCACGTAGCCGCGGTCGAGCCGCACGCCGATCCGCTCGTAGCCGAGGTCCCCGGTGACCGCGCCGCGTCCGGTCGCGACCAGTAGCAGCTCCGCCGAGACCTCGCTGGTCCTGCCCTTGCTGGTGACGGTGACGGTGACCTGGTCGTCGCCGACCTTGGTGTCCTCCAGCTTGGTGTCGACCATCGCCTCGATGCCGCGGCGGCGGAAGGCGCGGCTCAGCTCGCGCTGGACGTCCTCGTCCTCGAGCGGCACCAGGCCCGGCAGGATCTCCACGACCGTGACCTCGGCGCCCATCGAGCGCCAGAACGAGGCGAACTCGACCCCGACCGCGCCGGCGCCCAGCACGATCACCGACTTCGGCAGGTAATGGAGCATGAGCGCGTCGTCCGAACTGATCACCCGGCGACCGTCGATCTCCAGGCCCGGGATGGACTTCGGCGCCGAGCCGGAGGCCAGGACCAGCGCCCGCTCGGCGGTGATGCGCCCGGCGCCCTCGACCTCGACCTGCCTGGGACCGCTCACCCGGCCACTGCCCTTGATGACCTCGACCTTCTCCTTCTTGAGGTGCGCCTCGAGGCCCTTGAAGTTCTTGTTGACGATCTCGTCGCGGTTGGCCACGGTAGCCGAGTAGTCGATCGACTCGATCGCAGCCTTCATGCCCCAGCGCTCCGCGGCCTCCCGCACGCCGTCGGCGAGCTCGGCCGCGTGCAGCAACGCCTTGGTCGGGATGCAGCCGAGATGCAGGCAGGTGCCACCGACCTTGTCCCTCTCGATGAGGGCCACCTTGAGGCCGAGGCCGGCGCCCCGCAGCGCGGCCGAGTACCCGCCCGTTCCGCCGCCCAGGATCACCAGGTCGTACGAGTTCGAGGGCATGTCGTCGGCTCCTTTGATTCCGGACTTACGGGGCGCAGTCTAGTCTCGGGGATGCTGGACGGCCATGATGACGGAATGCCCGGCCACTCAGGGGCAAACTGGGCATCGGCGGCGTGCGGAGATGGTCCCAATTCGGGTCCGGCGATGGTCCGGGTAGCGACCCTGAGGTACGCTCGGTCCTCATGGTTGGCTGGTTGGGTTGGGTGGTTCGCGGCATCGCGGTAAAGGGAGGACTGCCTCGTGGAGGTCTCCGAGATCATGACCAAGGAGGTCGTCACCGTCGGCCCGGAGTACAACGTGGCCGACGTGGCGAGCCTGATGCATTCCCGTGGGATCGGCTCGGTGATCGTGCTCGAGGACAACCGCGTGCTCGGCATCCTCACCGAGCGGGACATCATCGAGGTCGTCGGCTCCGGTGAGGATCCCAAGAACGTCGCGGCTCACGAGGCGCTCACCGACGACCTGATCACCACCGGACCGGACGCTCCTGTCGAGGAGGCCGCGGACGAGATGGTGCGGGCCGGTGTGCGCCACCTGCCGGTCATCTCCGAGCAGGGCCTGATTGGCATCGTCTCCATGCGCGACCTGGTGCGCTGGAGCGTGCGGGGCGTGGCCGAGTCCACCGATCTGCCCCACATCGAGCTGTCCAAGCAGGTCCTCTCGCTCGTCCACCAGGCGGCCAAGTGAGCTTCCTTGACGCCTTCCGGATCCGGCGCACGCGCGGTGACCGGGTCGCCTCGATGGACCGCGAGGCCACGCCAGAGGACCTCGACGCGCTGCGCGCCTTCGCCCGCAGCCGCACGGGCGTGGAGTTCTTCGTCGAGCCGGAGACGATGGTCACCGACACCACCGCGGTGGCGGTGGCCGCCGACGGCGAGTGGACCCGCCGGCGGGTGGGCTCGCCCAAGGTCATCCAGCGGGTCGCCCGGGAGCTGAGCCTGCCCGTGTACGACGTGCAGATCGTCGGCTACCCCGAGCGCATGCGCGAGTACAACGCCAGGCTCAAGGCGGAGGGACGGACCGACCGGCAGCTGTCCAGCGAGGGTCCGCCGCCGGTGCGTACCTCGCGCCCGCCGGCGCGCACGCCGCGCCCGAGCCGACCGCCGCGGACCTCACCGGGCCGCAGCGGCACGCCCCCGACCTCGCCTTCGGCGAAGGAGGACGATTGAGCACCGCCGCCGACCTCGTGCGCTCCCCGCTCGACCCGGTCCACCGGAACCTGGGCGCCAAGATGGGCGCCTTCGCCGGCTGGGAGATGCCCATCGAGTACGCCGGCACCCTGAGCGAGCACCGCGCCGTGCGCGAGGCGGTCGGCGTGTTCGACCTCACCCACCTGGGCAAGGTCGAGGTGCGCGGCGAGGGAGCGCACGACGTGCTGCAGCATGCGCTCTCCAATGACCTGGACAGGCTCGCCACGCCGGGCGCGGCCCAGTACACCCTGTGCCTGACAGACCGGGGCACGATCGTCGACGACCTGATCGTCTACCGTGAGGTCGCCGGCTATCTGCTGGTCCCCAACGCGGCCAACTGGCCGAAGGTGGCGGATGCGGTGGCCGCCTCGGCCGACCTGGTGCCAGCCAGGACGGAGATCACCCCGCGGCCGGACGTGGTCGTGCTCGCGGTGCAGGGGCCGCGCGCGCCGGAGCTGGCCGGAGCGCTGTTCCCCGCCGAGGCGGGCGCGCTCGGGTACATGCGGTTCGCGCCGGTCAGCTACGCGGGCGAGCCCGTACGGCTGGCCCGCACCGGCTACACCGGCGAGCGCGGCTTCGAGATCCTGGCTCCCGCCGCAGTGGCCGGCAAGCTCTGGGACGAGGTGTTCGACCGCGGCGCCCCGCTCGGAGTGGTGCCGGTCGGCCTGGGCGCGCGCGACACCCTACGGCTGGAGATGGGCTACCCCCTGCATGGCAACA
>WNFU01007127.1_pt1 | contig 13329 bp, 10 predicted proteins | sample 5400121 | NCBI WGS metagenome assembly WNFU01 (sample SAMN13153360, study PRJNA577476) | soil metagenome | isolation source: 100 cm soil or saprolite under grassland replicate 1 | place: USA:California | collected 2016-06-15
AATGCCTCGATACTGCCCATCTTGCGGGTAATGCTCAGTGACCGTGCGACGGAGGTGTCCATCTTGAGGAGATACGGAAAGCTTGGGCTGCTCGCCATGCTGATTGGCGTGCTGGCCTTTGCCGCAGCCGGCTGCGGCGGAAAGAAGAGCTCGAGTGGCGGCGGAGGGAACGTTACGGCACTGCCGGCAGCGTCTTGCTCACCGCTCGAGTACAAGGGCGAAGGAGATCCCGACGTGCTGATCGCGACGGACTTCCCGATGCAGGGAAGCTCGCGCACACAGACGCTGCAGATCGTCGGGGCAGCGCGCCTGCTGCTCGATCAGCAGGACTGGAAGGCCGGCGACCACAAGGTCGCGCTTCAGGTCTGCGACGACTCGACGGCACAGGCGGCGAAATGGGATCCCGACAAGTGCAGCCGCAACGCCCACGCGTACGCCCAGAACGAATCGCTCGTCGGCGTTGTCGGGACGTTCAACTCCGGTTGCGCCGCGATCGAGATCCCGGTGCTGAATCAGGCGCCTGGCGGAGGGCTGTTGCTGTTTTCCCCGGCCAACACGTATGGGTGTCTGACCGAGCCTTGCGCCGGCAACGAGCCGGAGAAGTACTACCCGAGCGGCAAGCGCAACTACGCCCGCGTCGCGCCCAGCGATCCGAACCAGGGCGCGGTGATGGCCGAGTTCGCAAAGGCGCAGGGCGTCAACAGCATCTACATCCTGAATGACAAGGAGGCCTACGGTCTCGGCGTCGCCAAGAACTTCAGAGGCGCGGCCGAAGCCCTGGGGATGAAGGTCACGGGCTTCTCGGCCTATGACCCGAAGCAGGCGAACTTCCGGGCGATCTTCACCCGGATCAAGGCGACGAATCCGGACGGCATCTTCATCGGTGGGCTCGTCGACGAGAACTCGGGGCAGCTGATCAACGACAAGGTCACCGTGCTCGGACCCAACACCGGAGTGAAGCTGTTCCTTCCCGACGGCTTCACGACGGACGCAGTGTTCCAGCGCAGCGAAGGCGGAACCCCGAACGCCAAGGACGCCTTCTTCAGCGTGGCCGGAGTCGGGATCGACAAGTACACCGGCGCCGCGCAGACGTTCATCAACGACTTCAAGAAGACCATTCCGGGGAAGGCGGTCGACCCGTACGCCATCCTCGGAGCCCAGGCAGCGCGGGTTGTTCTGGATGCGATCGCGAACTCCGACGGCAGCCGTCAGAGCATCATCGACGAGGTCTTCAAGACCAAGATCGACAACGGTCTGATCGGCAGCTTCGAGATCAACGAGAACGGCGACATCACCGGTGCGAAGGGTGCCGCCCTCCTCTTCACGATCTACAAGGGCACGAACAAGCTCGTGACCTTCAAGACCGCAGCGCCCAAGGCGAACCTCGTAGAGGCCGCCCGCAAGGCAGCGGCAGGCTAGGCACGCAGCTCGTCCCGGGGGAAGGCAACACCTTCCCCCGGGACAGTCTTAGAATCGGCCAATCGCGGCCCCAACCCAGACCCCCTCGTGGCTTACCGCGCTCGCGGACCGGCGACCGAGCGCGACGTCGATCATCGGGATCGGCTTTGTCGTACTGCTGTGCGTCTGGCTCGTGATCAACCTGATCAAGACGCCGAGTGACTTCTTCACGGTCCTCCTGATCGGCATCACGACGGGCTCGGTCTATGCGCTGATCGCACTCGGGTACACGCTCGTGTACGGCATCCTGCAACTGATCAATTTCGCGCACGGCGATGTCTTCGCGTTGACAGGCCTCGTCTCGAGCACCTTCATCGTCTCCCTCTTTGGGCTCGACGAGACGTCTTCCGCGCTCGCGATCCTCGCCGGCCTGCTCGCGACACTCGTGATCGTCGTTGCCTTCGGGGCGCTGATGAACGCCACCATCGAGTTCTTGGCCTACCGCCGCCTGCGTCAGGCGCCGCGTCTCGCGGTCTTGATCACAGCAGTCGGCATGTCCTTCATCGTCCAGAACATCTCGCTGGCGATCTTCGGCGTGAACTTCCGCAGCATCCCGCCGCTGGTCTCCGAGGGGAACGTCTTCAAGATCGGCGACGTCTCCTACCAGTGGAACCAGTTGTTCGCCGTGCTGGCGACCGTCCCGATCCTGATTGTGCTGACGTGGCTCGTCCAGTCGACCCGCCACGGCAAGGCGATGCGCGCGACCTCGCAGGACACCGACGCGGCGGCGATCATGGGCGTCAACGTCAACCGAACGATCTCGTTCACTTTCCTCCTCGCAGGGGGTCTGGCCGGCGTCGGTGGGCTGCTGTACCTGATCGAGTTCAACATCCGCTACGACACCGGGTTCGAGCTCGGTTTGATTGCGTTCACGGCCGCGGTGCTCGGAGGCATCGGCAATCTGTCGGGTGCAGTTCTCGGCGCCCTCCTGATCGGCCTGATCCAGGCTTTCAACGAAGGTCTCTCGTGGCTCGCTCCCGGCAGTGACTGGACACGCTCGATCGTCTTCGGAATCCTGATTGCGATCCTCGTCTTCCGCCCTGAAGGCCTGTTGGGCGAACGTACTCCGGAGGGGGCGTAAGTGATGCGCGAGAGACTCCGCTCACTGAGTCGACTGGAGCCCGTCGACAACGTGTTCAAGGCGTGGCGCCGTGTGCCGGACCGCATCCGAGGCTCAATCCCCGTGCTCGCGATCGTGACGCTGGCCGCGACGTACCCCTACTACGTGTCGAGCCTGCCGACCGACGTCCCCGTGATCCTGGCATTTCCCGACGTCGGAGCCGGCGTGACGATCCTCGTCTTCGTCGTGATGGCCGTCGGGCTGAATGTCGTCGTCGGTTACGCCGGCCTGTTGGACCTCGGCTATGTCGCCTTCTACGCAATCGGCGCGTACACGGCCGGCTGGCTCGCCTCCGGGCAGTTCGAGCAGGTGCGCTTCCACTTCGGCTCGGTCGGGATCTCCAGAGAAGCACAGGGAATTCACATCTCCGTTTGGCTCGTCCTGCTCTGTGCAGGGCTCATTACTGCGCTCGGCGGGATCCTGATCGGACTGCCCACCCTGCGTCTTCGAGGCGACTACCTTGCGATCGTCACGTTGGGCTTCGGCGAGATCATTCCGCAGTTCGTCCGCAATGCCGACAGCCTGCACGGATTCGATCTGACACACGGGACGTTCGGGATCAGCCCGATCGACTCACCGGGATTCGGCGAAGGCTTGAACGGTGCTGTCGGCCTGCCGGTGTCGTTCGCGCAGTCGTTCGACCGGGCGCGCCTTTTCTACTGGGCCGCGCTCGGTGTCCTGCTCATCACCGTCTTCTGCTGTTACCGCCTGCGCGACTCGCGGCTCGGGCGCGCCTGGATCGCCATCCGAGAGGACGAGACCGCCGCGGGAGCGATGGGCATCCCGCTCATGCGCACCAAGACCTGGGCCTACGCGATCGGCGCGTTCTTCGGGGGCGTCGCGGGCGCGTACGTCGCCAGCTTCAACTCCGGCGCGTTCCCGAGCCAGTTCCACTTCAACATCTCGATCTTCCTGCTCTGCATGGTGATTCTTGGGGGGATGGGAAGCCTTTGGGGCGTCGTCATCGGCGGAGCGATCCTCGCGTGGCTGAACGTCGAAGGGCTCGCGAACATCGGCGCCTGGGCCAACGCGCACACACCGCTCAACGTGGAGGTCGCGAAGTACGAGTTCGGGATTTACGGAGTCATCATCGTCCTGATGATGCTGTTCCGCCCGGTCGGTCTCATTCCGGAGCGGCGGCGTAAGCGCGAGCTCGAGGAAGCGACGCACGGCCCGATCGACGATCCTCTGTACGACCACCGTGACCAGGACGAGCCGACGAGTACGAGGGCCTAGGAATGGCTGACGACCTTCTCACCGTCGACAGCGTCCGCAAGGAGTTTGGCGGGCTGCTCGCCGTCTCGGACCTCGATTTCACCATTCCCGTGGGGTCGATCGTCAGTCTCATCGGGCCGAACGGAGCAGGCAAGACGACGTTCTTCAACATGCTCACAGGCGTGTACAAGCCGACCTCGGGCAAGGTCGTGTTCGACGGCACCGACGTGACCGGCAAGCCGCCCCATGCGATCACGAAGCTCGGCATCGGCCGAACGTTCCAGAACATCAGGCTGTTCCCGCAGATGACGGCGCTCGAGAACGTTCTGGTGGGAATGCACTCGCGCCTGAAGGGTGGAATCCTCGGCTCGATCTTCGGGACGCCGCGTGTGCGACACGAGGAGCGTGATGCGCACGAGAAGGGTCGCGCACTCCTGCGCTACGCAGGCCTGGGCCGTGTCGACGACGAGCTCGCCGAGAATCTCTCCTACGGAGACCAGCGCCGCCTCGAGCTCGCGCGTGCGCTCGCGACCGAGCCGAAGCTTCTTCTTCTCGACGAGCCCACGGCCGGAATGAACCCACAGGAGACGAAATCCTTCACCGACTTTCTCGCGAAGCTCCGCACTGAGCGGCCGATCACGATCCTCCTGATCGAGCACGACATGAAGGTCGTGATGGGTATCTCCGAGCGGGTCACCGTGCTCGACTACGGCGAGAAGATCGCCGAGGGAACGCCGGGCGAGATCCAAAAGAACGAGCGCGTCATCGAGGCATATCTCGGCAAGGCGGCGCTCACGTGACCGGCAAGTCCGGAGGTGACGGCGCGCTGCTGCGCGTCGAAGACGTCCACACTTACTACGGCTCGATCGAGGCGTTGAAAGGGATCTCGCTCGAGGTTCACGAAGGCGAGATCGTCACTTTGATCGGTGCGAACGGGGCGGGGAAGTCCACGACGCTCCGTTCGATCAACGGCCTGAATCATCCGCGGCGGGGATCGATCCACTTCCGCGGGCGGGACATCACGCGCGACCCGCCACACGACATCGTGCGCCGCGGGATCTCCCAGTCTCCGGAAGGCCGCAAGCTCTTTTCGCGGATGTCGGTGCTCGAGAACCTCGAAATGGGGGCCTTCCAGCGGTCCGACCGGTCGGAGCTGGGAGGCGACCTCGAGCGCGTCTACTCGCTCTTTCCGAGGCTCGCGGAACGGAAGCAGCAGCGCGCCGGCACCCTCTCCGGCGGCGAGCAGCAGATGGTGGCGATCGGGCGTGCGCTGATGGCGCGCCCGGGGCTGCTCCTTCTCGATGAGCCGTCGATGGGCCTCGCGCCGATCTTCGTCGAGCGGGTCTTCGAGACGATCGTCGAGATCAACAAGCAGGGCACGACGATTCTGCTCGTGGAGCAGAACGCGATGATGGCGCTCGACGTCGCCAACCGCGGCTATGTGCTCGAGACCGGCACGGTTGCTCTCGCCGACGATGCGAAGGCGCTACGCCGCAACGAGCAGGTGAGGAAGTCGTACCTCGGCGAGACCGATTAGCACTCCGAACACCCTCTAGCCCGAGCCGACTCGCAACGGGAAGTAGGGCGGCGAGAGGAGGAAGCCGATTCGTGGCGGGCGCTCCGTCCACCCGCGAGCCATCGTCAGCGCCGGTCCGACCCCGTGGGTCGGGACGAAGCCGAGTTGCCGGGCAGCACCGTGATCGCGACACCCCGCGATGATCACGTGTCCGAGCCGTCCAAGTGCGGGCCGGCAGCCGTCCCAGTCCACGAAAGGCAGCAGTGGATGGACGGAGCGTCCGGCGCGGTAGGCCTCGAGCGCGCGAGGATCGGCCGCGGCGACACCTTCGGCCTCGGCGAGCGCGGTGTTGTCCGGCCCAGTGGCGCGCGTCGCCGCGAAGACAGCACGGTACGGCTGCTGCGTGGGATGCGTGAAGTGACGCTGGAAGTGGTGGAAGAGGATCGCGGTGCCTCCCTCTGCGAGCGGAAAGGAGTCGCGCCAGAGCCGCAGCGCCAGCCCGAGCCCGAGGTACGCGCCGAGGAGGGGGTTCGGGCGTTCGCGCGGGAGGTACGGGGTCGTCCGCGGTACGCCGATGCAGATGGCGTCGAGCTCGCGGTCGAGCGTGACGCCCCGCAGCTCGACGCCGCGCAGCAGCGCTTCGGTATGAGCGACGGACGGGGGGCCCGCGAACGCGGCGGCGACCGTGCGTTCCAGGGGCACCGAACGCAAGACGTACGAGCGCAGCAGCTCGGGTAGCACTCGGAAGAGATGACGGAACGGCGAACGCACGACGCGCTCCAGCGCCTGAGCCTCGTACGGGTAACCGCCAAGGGTGCCGCCGAAGCGCGGATGGTTGAGAACGAGCGAGGCACCGATGACCGGAACGCGGTGCGTCAGCGCGCGCTCGATCTCGAGCCCCAGCCGCCAGCCCTGCGATGCAGACGTCTCGAGCAACGAATACGCGCCGGCGGCGCGTAGCACCTCGGTCCCGGCCGCGCCAAGGAGTGCGGCCGGTCCGCCGTGCAGCACGGTCTCGGCGGCGGTGACCACCACGACGACGTCGGTGCGAACGAGTGCGGGGTGGACGCGAAGCGGGATCGAGCCGGCAGTGCCGATCTCGACGAGATCCTCGCGCTCGGCGTCGTGCACCTCGACGTGACCGTGAAAGCGCCGGGCGAACTCCGGTGAGACCAGTGTCTCGAGTTGCTCGTTCCCCGCGCGCCGCGCGAGCCCGCCGGCGACGAGCAGGGTCTGGTACCCGGTCGAAATGCCCAACCGCTCGAGCTCTGCAACGGCCGCGGCGATTGCAGACTGGCGCGGATCGCGCTCCGAGCCCGGCAGCGGCAGGTGTGGTGGCTCGACGACGATCGTCGCGCGTGCCCCACGCGATACGAGCGCTTCGAGCGGATCACCGGCAAGAGGGAAGCGCAGCGCGTCGCGGACCGCCGCGCCGACGTCCGCGACGAAGTCTCCAGGCGGAGGCGGTTGCAGGACGATCGCATCCTCGTCCGCCGTCACCACGACGAGCCGAGACCCGGCGAGCAGTGGGATCCGCGTCACGGCCGCCGGTGACTCAGGGCAGCTTCGGAAATTGGGTGAATCTCTAGCTCTCGCATCGGCGCTGGACGATAGCGTTGGCCCGATGTCACCAAAGACGCTCACGGGGGCTGAGCTCCAGCTCGACGACGGCCCGGTGCGCGATGCCGAGCTCTTCCTCGTGGACGGAAACAACCTCGCCTACCGGGCGTTCTTCGCCCTGCCCGAGGAGCTGGCAACCACCGAGGGCTTCCCGACGAATGCGCTCCTCGGGTTCACGAACATGCTGTTCAAGCTCCTTTCGGATTACAAGCCGAAAGGCGTCGCGGTCGCGTGGGACACCCGTCCGGCCCAGCGGCTGGGGGTGGCTTCCGACTACAAGGCCGACCGGCGCCCGACGCCGGATCTGCTCTCCGAGCAGTTCCCGTTCTTCCGGCCGATCGTGGAGGCGTTCGGCTACCGCAACCTGGAGTTCGAAGGCTGGGAGGCCGACGACGTCATCGCCACGCTCGCGACACGTGCGGACGAGGCCGGGATCAGGACGGCGATCGTGTCCACCGACAGGGATGCCTTCCAGCTCGTCTCCGAGAACGTCAGCCTGATGATGACGCCGCGCGGAGTGTCCGATGTCCAGGTCTACACGCCCGATCGTGTGGAGGCGCGCTACGGAATCCGGCCCGATCAGATTCCGGATTTCATCGGGTTGAAGGGGGACACGTCGGACAACATTCCGGGAATTCCCGGTATCGGCGACAAGACCGCCGGCCAGTTGATCGCCCAGTACGGCTCGCTCGAAGAAGTGATCGAGCACGCCGACGAGCTCTCGCCCGCGCGGCGTAAGAACATCACCGAGCTCGCCGAGCAGGCGCGGCAATCCAAGGCGCTGGCGACGATGCAGCGCGATCTCGATCTCGGCTGCGATCCCGCCGAGCTCGTGCTGCTGCCGCCCGACCGCTCCGAACTGCGCGAGATGTTCCGGCGCTTCGAGTTCCGCAACTTGCTCGGGCGCGTCGACATTCTGGACGAAGCTGTGCCTGCGCAACCGATGCGTGTCGAGGGCACACAGGTTGCGTGGCGTGGGGGGGAGCTGCCGGAGGTGCGCGGCCATGCATCGCTCGCGATCCGGGACGGTCGCTTCGCGCTCGCACAGGACGACGGCGTCATCGTCGGTGATTGGGAGGCAGGTCTCGAGCGCCGCCTCGACGAGGCAGAGCTCGTTGCGCACGACTTCAAGGCCTTGCCGCGCCTGACGATGGAGCCGGCGGAGGACACGATGCTGCTCGCGTACCTGATCGAGCCGGGGCGCGCGGGGTACGAGCTCGACGACCTTGCCCAGGAGTACGGCGTCGAGCCCATTCCCTTCCCGGCGGTCGACGACGAGACGGCTGCGCTCGTACGTCATGCAGAAATCCCACGGAGGCTCGCGCCGGCGATGCTGGAACGCGTCCGCGAACGCGGCGCAGAGGATCTCTATCGGACCATCGAGCTCCCGTTGACCGCAGTGCTCGCGGCGATGGAAGACGCGGGCGTCAAGATCGACACGTACCGCATGGGTGAGATCACCGCCCGCCTCGCCGACCGTGTCGAGGAGCTCGAAGCGAGGGCGTACGAGCTCGGGGGCGAGGAGTTCATGCTGGGCTCGACGCAGCAGGTTGCGCGCATCCTGTTCGAGAAGCTGCAGCTGACGCCGGGCCGCAAGGGCAAGACGGGTTACTCCACGGATACCCGCGTGCTCCGTTCGATCCGCGACGAGCACGAGATCGTGGCGGTGATCGAGGAGTGGCGCGAGTACTCGAAGCTGCTCAACACCTACCTCGGGCCGCTGCCGTCCCTGCTCTCCGAAGCGGACGCCCGCCTGCACACCACCTTCAATCAGACGGTCGCATCGACGGGGCGGCTTTCTACGACGAACCCCAACCTGCAGGCGATCCCGATCCGTACGGATCTCGGCAAGGAGATCCGCTCGGCGTTCGTGCCGGAGTTCGGCTCGCGCCTGCTGTCGGCTGACTACTCGCAGATCGAGCTGCGCATCCTTGCGCACGTGTCCGGCGAGCCGAAGCTGCGCGAGGCTTTTGCTCGAGGCGAAGACATCCACACCGCCACCGCCGTCGAGGTGCTCGGGAAGGAACCTTCGGAGCTGACGTCTGGTGATCGCTCGATCGCGAAGATGATCAACTTCGGAATCGTCTACGGAATCTCGGCGTTCGGGCTCTCGGAGAATCTCGAGATTCCGCGCGACGAGGCGCAGCGGTACATCGATGCGTACCTCGCGCGCTTCCCGCTCGTGCAGGACTTCATCCAGCGAACGATCGAGCAGGCGAAGCGCGACGGTTATGCGACGAGCTTGCTCGGACGGCGCCGGCCGACGCCGGAGATCCGCGCCTCCAACCGGGCGACTCGTTCGCTGGGTGAGCGTCTCGCGGTCAACTTCGTCATGCAGGGATCGAACGCCGACATCATCAAGAAGGCGATGATTGCGATCCACCGGCGCCTCCGCGACGAGGGCCGAGGCGCGCGCCTCGTCCTCCAGGTGCACGACGAGCTCCTGCTCGAGGTTCCCGAAGCGGAGATCGGTCCGGTGCGGGAGCTTGTCCGGGAGGAGATGTGCCGGGCCTACCCGCTCGACCCGCCGCTCGCGGTCGAGATTGGAGTGGGGGACGACTGGAGCGAGGCCAAGAGCTAGCCCTGCCGCCTCCTGCCTAGAAGCCCTTTAGAAGTGCGCGGGCTCGGCCCGCGCACGTTCCGGCGAAGCGGCAAACCCAGAACCCGGGCGAAAGCGCAGCTTTCGCCCGGAAAAAGCCCCTGGCTATACTGATCGACCGCTAATGGCCACCGAGCAGACCGAGCAGAGAATTGCGGGCGACGGCGTCTGGATCACCGGTCCAGACGGCGAGCTGATCCCGGACTACGAGTCCACTTTCCCGACCATCAACGAGGGCGAGGTCGTCCACGGCCAGGTCGTCCGGGTCGACAAGGACGAGGTGCTCGTGGACATCGGCTACAAGTCGGAAGGCGTGATCCCGGTCGCCGAGCTCTCGATCCGGCGGTCCGTGAACCCGGCCGACGAGGTGTCCGTCGGAGACGAGATCGACGCGCTCGTGATGACGAAGGAGGACGCCGAAGGCCGGCTGATCCTCTCGAAGAAGCGTGCTCGCTTCGAGCTCGCCTGGAAGGCGATCGAAGGCGCCGCCGAATCCGGTGAGCCGGTGAACGGCCGTGTGATCGAGGTTGTGAAGGGCGGGCTGATCCTCGACCTGGGCGTGCGCGGATTCCTCCCGGCGTCGCTCGTCGACATCCGTCGCGTACAGGACCTCGATGAGTTCATGGGCCAGGAGCTCCGCACCAAAGTGATCGAGCTCAACCGCTCGCGCAACAACGTCGTGCTCTCCCGTCGCGCCGTCCTCGAGGACGAGCGCAAGGAGATGCGCCAGGCCATCCTCGATCGCCTCAACCCGGGCGACGTCGTCGAGGGCCAGATTTCCAACATCGTCGACTTCGGCGCCTTCGTCGACCTCGACGGGATGGACGGTCTCATCCACATCTCCGAGCTTTCCTGGTCCCACGTGAATCATCCCTCGGAAGTTCTCGAGATCGGTCAGACAGTGAAGGTGAAGGTGCTCGACATCGACCGCGAGCGCCAGCGCATCTCGCTCGGCCTCAAGCAGACGCAATCCGACCCGTGGCAGCAGGTCCTCGAGCAGCACAAGGAAGGCGACGTCGTCGAAGGAAAGGTGACAAAGGTCGTCACCTTCGGCGCCTTCGTCGAGATCCTGCCCGGGGTCGAAGGCCTCGTACACATTTCCGAGCTCGCGCAGCATCACGTCGAGAATCCCCGCGAGGTCGTGTCACAGGGCGACACGGTGCCGGTGCTGATCCTCGAGGTCGATGCGGAGCGCCGCAGGTTGTCGCTCTCACTCAAGCGTGTCGACGCCGATCGGCGTGCCGAGTCGGAAGGGCCGATCGAAGGAACGCCGCACCTCGACCTGTCGGAGGACGTCTTCAGCGACTCCGCGTCGGCGCCTCTGGCGCCGGAGCTCGATGCGCCGCCGGCGGTCGCCGACGAAGCCGTCGACGCGGGCGACGACGTTGACCCGGCTGCGGCCGACGAAGCACCCGCTCCCGCGGACGAAGCACCCGCCCCCGCGGACGAGGCACCTGCTCCCGTCGAGCCCGTTTCCGACGAGCACTAACGCCAAGCGTCCACTCGCAGTCGCGATCACCGGCGGAATAGGCGCCGGCAAGAGCGCGGCCCTCGAAGCGTTTGCGCGCCACGGTGCCGCGACGCGGTCGAGCGATGAGATCGTGCACCGGCTGCTCCGCAGCGACCCGGAGGTTCGGCGTGAACTGGTCGACCGTTTCGGACCGGAGGTGATCGGAAGCGACGGCGCCGATCGCGCTCAAGTCGCCCGCATCGTCTTCAACGACCCCGAGCAGCTCGACTGGCTCGAGGAACTGCTCCACCCGAGAGTCGTGCAGGAACACGAGGTCTGGCGCCGGCAGCTGGCCGAGGGCCCCGCCCCTCCCGCCGTGACCGTGACCGAGGTGCCGCTGCTGTACGAGACCGGCGGCGACAAGCGCTTCGACATCGTCGTCGTGATCACGGCACCGCAGGATGTACGCGCGGAACGCAAGCCGATTGCCGACGAGCGGGAGCGGCGCCTGCTGCCGGAGGACGAGAAGGTCCGGCGCGCGGATTACGCGTACGTCAACGACGGAACGCTCGCAGAGCTGGATGCGTTCGTCGCCGGCGTGATGGCAGACCTCGCGGGGTGAAAAGAGCCCTCGGTCTCGTCCTGCTCGTCGGGGCGCTCCTCGCGACGTTCGCGACGCTGCAGTCGTCCAAGCCGGGCTGGTGGGAGCGCCTGTGGTATCCGCTCTCCTACGAGCAGATCGTGCGGGGCCACGCGCACAACTACGACCTCGACCCGGCGCTCCTGGCTGCGGTCATCTATCAGGAATCGAAGTTCAAGGCCGATGCCCGCTCGACTTCCGGCGCCATCGGCCTGATGCAGCTTCTTCCGGACACCGCGAAAGGAATCGCCCTCCATACCGGCGGCTCGCGCTTCAGGGTCGAGGATCTCTACGACCCCGAGATCAACGTCCGCTACGGCGCCTGGTACCTCCGCCACCTGCTGCTGAAGTATCACGACGAGCAGGACGCTCTTGCTGCCTACAACGCAGGCCAGGACAACGTCGACCGCTGGCGTCGTGCCGGTAAAGGCATCCAGTTCGCGGAGACGCGCGCCTACGTCGTCCGGGTCGAGCAGCTGAAGCGGATTTACCGCCGGGCTTACGGTGCCGAGCTCGGAGCCTGAGCCGAACAGCCTGTCTCGGCGTGGTTCTCGATCTTGAACTGCAGCGCGGCTTCGGAGCTGTTCCCGCGCATGTCGCTGACGTCCACGGTCGCCTCATAGAGCCCGTTGGGGAACGCGCGCGTGTCGAGGGGGCTCGCGAGGCTGTAGAGGAACCGCCCGGGCATGACGTACTGGCGGTTCGAGAACCTCGGCGCGTTCTGGTAACTGCCCCGGGCATAGATGCTCCAGAAACTTCTCGACACCGGCAGCGTCGTGCGGAAGTCCACCGCAGGGACGTCATGGACGTACGTGCTGCCGCTCACCTTCGCGAGTGACCAGGTCATCAGCGCGGGGGAGAGCGGAAAGCCCGCGAATACTCCCGGGACCGCCATCGGCGCTGCGTCGTCCGCGGCGGCCACGAGCGAAACGGTGCCGCATACGGTCGAGGAATCAAACGGCAGGATCGACCCGGCAGGGCGGACGTTGATGGCGCGCACCTGCGGGACGGTGCGGTCGCGGTATGGGGCAATGCCACCTCGCGCGAGCGGATTCCAGACGCGGCCGCCGCGAATCTCAGACAGATGGACGTGGTCATATGCGTGCATCACATAGCCGAGGACGGTGCGTCCGGCAACGACGTGCTGTCCGTTCGGGACCGTTACGGCCAGATGGAAATACTGGAAGACGCCGCGACCCTCGGTTTTCACGGAAACGGCAGCATCGTCGATGTAGCGCACTTTTCCCGAGATCACCGGGTACACGGGCGTTCCTGCCGGCGCGGCGATGTCGATGCCGTTGTGAAAGAGGAAAGTGCCCGGCCCTTGCAGGCCGTCCGTGAGCATCGTGTTGAGGAATCGCGTGCGCGGATCGCCGAAGTTCGCCCGAATCGGATGCTGCTTGTGGAAAGGCTTGACTGGCCACGGGTAGGCCGACGCCGTGGCGCTCGCGCACAGGGCCAGACCACAGGTCAGAAGGAGGATTCGAAAGCGCACGGGTCGTTAGACGGAAGACAGCCGGCCAAGGTTAGCCTGGGGAGGTGACGTTGCCAACAACGGGCTCTGGTGCGGCCTCCTCGTCGGCGAGTCGCTTCCACAGATTTTCCAGCACTTGTTCGACGCCCGGCATCCATACCTTCCCGGCGAGGGTGAATGCCCCTGCGGCGAACACCTTCGCACCGTTCGGCAACGCGTAGTACGACATCTCGGCGT
>WNFU01007130.1_pt1 | contig 13325 bp, 17 predicted proteins | sample 5400121 | NCBI WGS metagenome assembly WNFU01 (sample SAMN13153360, study PRJNA577476) | soil metagenome | isolation source: 100 cm soil or saprolite under grassland replicate 1 | place: USA:California | collected 2016-06-15
GGAGTACCCTGTGTGGTATTGAGCGCAGGCCACGACACGTGAGTCGGCACGGCCCGCGAGACCATGGACCACGACGGCGATGATTTTATCCCGACCCGGCAGAGCCTTCTGATCCGGCTGAAGGATTTGAATGGACCGGACGGCTCGCGTTTGGGACGTCCTCGCCCTCACCGGAGAGCCGCTCGGTCCTCCACTGAAGCACGACACTTATGTTTGGCGCGCCGAGTTCAGCCCGGACGGTCAACGGATTCTGACCACGAGCGAGGATAATACGGATCATAAGTTTCGCGTTTGGGTGTGGTATTTGGCCCAGGATAGCCGGCCGGCGGCGGACCTGTTGCTCCTGGCGCAGTTGCTGGACGGCCGGAAATTGGATCCCAACAACGATGTCGTCTCGATGGAACCGGAGGCTTTGCGCGGCGCCTGGCAGACGCTCAAAGCCAGATATCCTGAAACTTTTGCCGCCTTGCCGGAAGAGACTCGTCTCTGGCATCAGCATGAAGCGGTGAAGGATGAGGCCGCCCACCGGTGGTTCGCCGCCCGGTTTCACCTGGATAAACTCGTGGCTGCCTATCCCTTCGATCAAACGCTCCAGGCGCGTCGTTCCCTTGCCGACGCACGGGTGAACAGTGCAGACGAAAAATAGTGGGACCCGAATCATTCCGGCCGTCGTCGCTTTCTTGATCTTAATCCTGCTCCTGATCTTTATCTTTTATCTGTCCACGGCTTTGAGAGAGCAGGATTACGAGGAAGATTAAGATTACAATTAAGAAACTGGCAGTGGGGGGTCAGCGGCAGGTCGAGCCGGAACGCCGACCGTCCGTTCGAATCGCACCCTTCCTCCAGGCACACCTTGCCAACGAAGTTCTCGGGCGGTACAGTCTGCGCTCGCAAAACTTAACGACCAGATCTTATGCCATCAGCGTTTCCGAACATCTCGAAAATTCAATTCGAAGGTCCGAAAGCGAAGAATCCGCTTGCTTTCAAACATTACAACCCAGACGAAGTCGTCGAAGGCAGGACGATGAAGGAGCATCTCCGGTTTTCCGTGACCTACTGGCATACCTTCCGCGGACAACTGGCCGACATGTTCGGCGTCGGCACCGCCATTCGGCCCTGGGAGGACGGCACGAACTCGGTGACGATGGCGCAGACCCGCGCGCGCGTGGCCTTTGAGTTCATCGAAAAACTCGGCGCCCCCTTCTACGCCTTTCACGACCGCGACGTGGCGCCCGAAGGCAAAGATTTGCGCGAAACCAACAAAAATCTGGATGCGGTGGTCAAGGTATTGAAAGAGGAACAGCAGCGCACCGGCATCCGACTGCTTTGGGGCACGGCCTGTTTGTTCGCGCATCCGCGCTATGTCCACGGCGCCGCCACCAGTTGCAATGCCGAGGTCTTCGCCTATGCGGCGGCGCAAGTGAAAAAAGCCATCGAAGTGACGCACGAACTTGGCGGGGAAGGTTACGTGTTCTGGGGCGGGCGCGAGGGTTACTCGACTCTGCTCAACACCAACCTCAAGCGCGAAATGAATCACCTGGCGAAGTTCCTGCAGATGGCCGTGGATTATCGAAGGGAAATCGGGTTCAAGGGCCAGTTCTATATCGAGCCCAAACCGAAGGAACCGACCAAGCACCAATACGACTCCGACGCCGCGGCATGCCTGAACTTTCTGCGCGAATACGACCTCATCGACCATCTCAAGCTCAACCTCGAAACCAATCACGCCACGCTCGCCGGCCACACCATGCAGCACGAACTGGAGGTGGCCGCCGCGGCCAACGCCCTCGGTTCTGTCGATGCCAACACCGGCGATCTGCTCCTGGGCTGGGACACCGACCAGTTCCCGACCGATGTTTATCTCACCACCCAGATCATGCTGACCCTCTTGAATACGGGCGGTTTTACCACCGGCGGCACGAATTTTGACGCGAAGGTGCGCCGGGAAAGTTTCGAGCCGATCGATTTGTTCTACGCGCACATCGGCGGCATGGACGCGTTCGCGCGCGGGTTGAAAATCGCCGCGGCGATCCGCAAAGACGGCCGCCTCGCGGAGTTTGTCAAACAGCGTTACAGCTCGTGGGATTCGGGTATCGGCGAAAAGATCGAGAAAGGGAAGGTCGGCTTCAAAGAGCTGGAAAGCCACATGCTCGACCGGGGCGAAGCCCGCGCGAACGCGAGTGGTCGCCAGGAGTTCCTCGAGAATCTGATCAACGAATTCATTTGAGCCCGGTGGCCGTCGCGGGCCGTGAAAATTCCTGTTGCGTCACGGAATCCAAATCCAAACCGCCGATTTACTTCGGCTTCGCCTCGCCGCCGACCACGATGTCGAGCTTGAGCTTCTTGGGCGGATAACAGGTCGCTCCCTGGCAGGCCTGGTAGCTCAACACCGCGGGGACGGTGAGCGGAAGCCTGGCCTTTGCGTCGAGTGTCATCAGCACATTGATCCGGAAATCCTCCTCGTAAACCGACAACGGCTTGGCCAGACCTTGCACCTTTTCGGATTTACCTTCGGGATATTTGATGGTCGTCACAGTGACACCGGGCGTTGGCGCCAGGGTCAGCACCGTCGGAATGAAAGTCGGTTCGGACGGCTTGTTGGACTGCACGTGCCAGTTCTTTTCCAGCTTCACGCGGACGACCGCCACGACGGGGCCGCCAGGCTTCACCTCGCCTTGAATTTCAACTTTATCGAGGCTGGCGGCTTCGCCCGGCTTTTTGGGGGCCTGAGCCAGGCCGGCGAGCGGCAGGATCAACAGCGCCAGGCAAAGAAAAATGTTTTTCATAAAGGTTGGAGCAGAATGTCCGGGGCCGGGTTCGAAGAAAGTCATTTCGCCATCGGCCAGTCGGCGGCGACCAGTCCCTTGTAACCGCCGATCAGCGAACTGACGTTGCGATAGCCCATTCGCTGCGCGGCGTCCGCGGTCAGCACCGAGCGAAATCCGCCCCCGCAATACATGATGAGTTCCGTTCCGGTGTCAGGGACCATTTTTTCCAGGTCGCGCTCGAGAATGCCCTTGCCCAGGTGAACTGCTTGCGCGGCGCGGCCGGCCATCCATTCGCTGTCTTCGCGCACGTCCATCAGCACCGCCTTCGGGTTGCGCGCCAGCCGTTCGCGCGCTTCGTCCAGGGTGACCTCCTTCACGCGTGACCGGGCTTCATTGACCAGCTTCAAAAATCCGGGCGAATGCTGCATGGGGCGCAAAATAACCCGGCGCCCGGTCGGGTCAACTGATTTCTCAGTTCCCAAAGAGGATGGGGCGCATCAGGAGACACCCCCCATCGCTGAAGTGGCCCCTCTCCCTGCGAGGCACGAGCGGGGAGAGGGAATCGCCGCTGGCTCGGTGGTCGTATCCCTACCGCAATCCCAAGAGGATGGCTTCGCGCCGATCCGCATCCCGAACGGATCGCGTGTTTGGCGATCCTGGAGTCATCTTGCAGGTTGTCACCGGTGGTGTGTTCGGGCAAACTGCCGGCGGTATTTTTGGCGCGCAAGCTGAACGCGCTGGCGTTAAACGGATGAAAAATCTTGCAAGAGGAAAATGACGCGTGTTGTGTCGTTCTTTTGCGGCGAGTGTCAGCGGCGCTTCGGCGAGTTGCCGTTGCGGCGCGCGGGGTTGAATGCATCTTATGGACGTTAAGAATTTAGACGAAGTGCCTGCCTTCATCACAATGGATGGGTCTGAAATCCGCGAGTTGCTGGCGCATCGCAACGCGGCCATTCGCAATCAAAGCCTGGCCGAGGCGCGGGTGCCGGTCGGTGGCAGCACGCTGGAGCATTACCACGTGAAAACCGAGGAGATTTACTACCTCACCGCGGGCAGCGGCCGCGTGCGCATCGGCAACGAAACGCGCGAGGTGAAGCCCGGGGACGCCATTGCGATTCTGCCGGGTCAGAAGCACAAAATCTGGAACACGGGACCGGAAGTGTTACGATTGCTCTGCTGCTGCTCGCCGGCATACGAGCACAGCGACACGGTGATTACCGAAATATGATTTTGTCGGCCGCCGGTTGTTTGTTGTCCGTAGCCCGGACAATTGCCGGTCGCGGCCCACAACAGCCAACCGGCAACCGGCAACCACCCACCGGCAAAATGTATCAACCCGAAAAAGTCCGCCTGTTTATCAAGCCCTTCTGCGGCTGGTGCGCGCAGGCGATGGACTGGCTCGACGCTCGCGGCATCCCGCATGAAGTTTTGGATGTGGTCGCCAACGACAAGGCGTATGAGGAGATGTGCCGGCTTTCCGGCCAGACGCTCGCGCCGGTGATTGACGTGGATGGGGAAATCCTCGCGGATTTTGGCGCGAAGGAACTGGCGAAGTTCTGGAAAAAACTGGAGCGGAAGAGTTGGTGAAATTGGAGACCGCTGAAATCGCCATGAAACCGCGCCCGCGTCTGCCGGAATGGCTGCGCATCAAGCTGCCGACTTCGGATACCTTCGCCCGCACGCGGAGTCTGCTCGATGAGTTGAAGCTCCACACGGTCTGCGAGAGCGCCCGGTGCCCGAACCATTGGGAATGCTGGAGCAAAGGCACGGCCACGTTCATGATCGCCGGCGACCGTTGCACGCGCGCCTGCGGCTTTTGCGCGGTCACGACGGCCAAACCGTTGGCGTTGGAGGCGGACGAACCGGCGCGCGTCGCGGAGGCCACGCGCCGGATGCGGCTTCGGCACGTCGTGGTCACGGCGGTCGCTCGCGACGATCTTCCGGACGGCGGCGCGGAACATTTTCGGCAGACCATCGAGGCCGTACGGGCGTGGAATCCGGGCGTCGTCATCGAAGTGCTCACGCCCGATTTCAATGATCGGGACGAATCCATTGATGCGGTGCTTTCGGCAAACCCGCATATCTTCAATCACAACCTGGAGACGGTGCGACGGCTGACGCCGGGCGTGCGGCATCGCGCGACCTACGACCGTTCGCTCAGCGTGCTCGGCAAGGTGAAAGCGCGACGCGGCCCGGGCATTTACACCAAGTCCGGTTTGATGCTCGGCCTGGGCGAAAGGGAGGAAGAATTGGTTCAAGCGCTGGAAGATTTGCGCCGCGTCGGCTGCGACATTCTCACGCTGGGTCAATACCTGCAGCCCACCTTGAAACATCTGCCGGTCGTCGAGTACATCCCGCCCGAAAAATTCGCCGAATACAAAGAGGTCGCGGAAAAAATGGGTTTCAGGCACGTGGCCAGCGGGCCGATGGTGCGCAGCTCTTATCACGCGGAGGAGTTCCGGTCCGCAGCGGGCTGATCCAAGCGGCCTGTCCTTTGGCCGCCGACGTGAGTGGGCGCGCAGCCCTGAGTGGACCAAGCGGCCCTGTCGATGGCCAGGGGCGGCGGCGACGTAAATCTTGAACGTACGTTCAAAATTTCGGTAGCCACGACACACCCAGCGGCGGCGGCTGCGGTGCAGGGGCTCACAGCGTGGCCGATTGCTTGTATTCCGGCACGAAGACTTCGGCTTTCGGTTTCATCGCGCGCAAGGTTTCACCGAAGGCCATCGCCTGCGGTTCCTCGCCGTGGACCACGAAGATTTTCCCGATGTCGCCGGTGAGTTTCTCAACGTAACGCCGCAACTCGTTTTTGTCGGCGTGGCCGGAGAAGGAGTCAATCGAGGCGATCCGGGCGCGAACGGGGTGCGGTTCGCCGAAGATGTTGACCGGATTCTGGCCGGAGAGGATTTGCGCCCCCAGCGTGTGTTGCGCGCAGTAGCCGATGAACAGGATCAGATTCTCCGGCTGGCCGATGTGATTTTTCAAATGATGCCGGATGCGGCCCGCTTCGCACATGCCCGAGGCGCTGATGATGATGGCCGGTTCTCTGAGGTCGTTCAGCTTCATCGAATGGGCCAGTTCGCGGATGTAAGTGAGGTTCTCCATGCCGAACGGGTTTTCCTTTTCGCGGAGGAATTTGTAGATGTTGTCGTTAAAACATTCGGGATGGAGGCGAAAGACCTCGGTGGCATTCACGCTGAGCGGGCTGTCCACAAAAATGGGCACCCGGGGCAGCTTCCCATCGCAAGCGAGCTGGTGCAGCGTATAAACGATCTGCTGCGTGCGCCCGACGGAAAACGCGGGGATGATGACCTGTCCTTTTTTTTCAATCGTCTCACGTACGAGCCGGCCGACATCCTCGTTGGCGCTCTGTTTCGCGGAATGAACCCGGTCGCCGTAGGTGCTCTCGATCTGGAGGCAGTCCACGTCCTCCACCGGTTGAGGGTCGCGCAGAATGTCGTCGCCGCCGCGTCCGACGTCGCCGCTGAACAGAAAGCGGTATGTCCGCTCCGACTCGCGGATGTCGAGGATGACCTGGGCGGAGCCAAGAATGTGTCCGGCATCGCGGAAGGTGGCGGTGACGCCGTCAATCACCGGGAACGGCCGTTCGTAGTTGAGGGAAACAAATTGGCGGACGGCTTTCTCGGCGTCGCCGGCGGAATAAAGCGGCTGCACCGGCGGCTGACCCTTTTTCGCCCGTTTTTTGGAAACGTATTCGGCGTCGGCGCGTTGGATTTCCGCCGAGTCCTCCAGCATGATGGCGGCAAGGTCGCGCGTGGCGAACGTGCAGTAAACGTTTCCCGTGTAGCCCTGGCGGCAGAGGTTCGGCAGGTTGCCGCAATGGTCGATATGCGCGTGGCTGAGGACGACGGCGTCGAGCGACCTGGGGTCGAAGGGGAAGTTGCGGTTGCGTTCGATGGATTCGTCGCGTTTTCCCTGGAACAACCCGCACTCGAACAGAAGGCGTTGCCGGTTGATTTCGAGCAAAAACATGGAGCCGGTCGTCGTGCGGGTGGCGCCGAAGAAGTGGAGTTGCATGGGGTTAGGATGCGGGGCAAGTTGCCCGGTTCAAAGTGCAAAGTTCTTTGTCGCCAGCGGAGCGCGCCTGCGCTAATCATTTTTGCGCAACCTGTAGCCGTTGGCGGGGGCTGCGGGTCATAACGGATGTGGCTTTCCGGTTATGGATCAAATCATGGCTGAGGCCGGCCTGGATATGGCCGCCTGTCTGGAGCGCGTGCGCCGGCGAGACGAAGAGGCGGCGCGGGCGCTGGTGCGCGAGTTGTACCCCCTGGTCATGAAAATCGTGCGCTCACACCTGCCGCGGCGGACCGATGAGGAGGACCTGGCACAGATGGTCTTTGGCAAAATTTTCGTCCACCTCGATCAATACTCCGGCGCCGTGCCGTTTGAGCACTGGGTCTCCCGGGTGGCGGTCAACACCTGTCTCAACCAGTTGCGGTCGGAAAAATGCCGCCCGGAACTGCGCTGGGCGGATTTGAACGCAGAAGAAGCGGAGGTGCTGGAAAAGATCGCCTCCACCGCCCGGGAACCGGACCCGGCGGAACAATTGACCGCGCGCGACCTCGCCCGCAGAATGCTGGAAGCCCTTTCACCCAAAGACCGCCTGATCCTGAAACTCCTCGACCTGGAGGAGCGCACGGTCGAGGAGGTCAGGCAATTGACCGGCTGGAACGCGTCGTTGATCAAGGTGCGGGCATTTCGGGCGCGCCGGAAATTGCGCAAACAATTCGCCCGGGTGAGGGAGGAGGAAAAACGATGAAACCGGATTATTGGAAACGGGTGGCCGGCGCGGCGCGCCGGGCGGCGGCGGAGCCGACGGCGGAAATGCCTTATGGATTCGACGCGCGTGTTGTCGCCCGCTGGCGCGCGGGGCGCGGCGGAAAAGAAGTGTTGCCCTGGGCGAACGTGCTGCGCGCCGCCCTGGTCTGCTCCGCGCTGATCATGTTGTTGAGCCTGGCGGTGAATTATCTGTCCCTCAAAGAACGGGAGCCGGCGTCGCTGGCGATTGCCGACTCGGCGCTCCGAACCAGCCTGTTGCCATGAGTCCGTTGACGAGAAACAAAATCATTTTGTACCTGGCGATCATCTTCGTCGCCGGCGGCGTCACCGGCGCCGTGATCAGTTGGGGCGAGGCCCGGCAAAAGATGTTCGGCCCGCCTTCTCCGCGGGAAATTTGCGCGCATTTTCGGGACCGGCTGAAATCCGAGCTGGAACTGACCCCGGAACAGGTGCGGCAGCTCCCGCCGTTGCTGGAAAAGCGGGCCAAACAAATGGAAGAAGCCCATCGGCAGGCCGTGCGTCAAATCGAGGAGCTGGTCCGGGCGTCCAACCTGGAAATCGCCGACGCGCTCAAGCTGAGCCCCGAACAGCGCGCGAAGCTCGAAGAGATGGAAAAGAAACGGAGGGAGTACTTCGGCAAACGGCTCAAGCCGCGCGACAATGCTCCCCCCTGATGGACCGGCATCCTGCTGTTGTCACGCCCTCGCGACGGGACCGGCTCCGACCGCCGTCTGGTAACCAAATCCGCGCGTCACGAGTCATCAAACCCATTGTAAAAAACTGAACTCCTTTCGACCTTGTGAACGAACTCCCCGGGCAAAAGGCGCCTTGCGACAACGGTCGGTAATTCTATGGCAGCCAAAAAGAAGTCAGGCTGGTTCAAGTGGCTGGTGATGGCGGTCATTCTCGCCGGCGCGGGCGTTGGCGCCGTCGCCTACATCAAACGCCCGAAGGATCCGGCCCTGGATTTCAAAGGCGTGCCGGTCACCCGGGGCGATGTTATCCAGGCGGTGACGGCCAATGGACAGATCACGCCCGTGGTCAACGTCGAAGTGGGCAGCCAGGTTTCCGGAACGATTGAAAAGCTATTTGTGGATTTCAACTCGAAGGTGACCAACGGGCAGTTGATCGCAAAGATCGAGCCCTCCACCTTCGAAGCGAACGTCATGCAGGCGGAGGCCCAACTGGCCAACGCCCGCGCTTCTCTCGAACTGGCCCAGGTGGACGCCAACCGCGCCCGGGCATTGTATAAAGACCGCTTGATTTCGCAGTCCGACCACGACAAGGCCATTGCTGATCTTCACCAGGCCGAGGCCGGCGTGAAAATTCAGGAGGCCTCCCTGAAGAAGGTGCGAACCGACCTGGATCGCACTACCATTTACGCGCCGATCGACGGCGTGGTGATCAGCCGGAACATTGAAGTCGGCCAAACGGTGGCCGCCAGTTTCAATACACCCAAATTGTTCGAGATCGCCAATGACCTGAGCAAAATGGAAATCGGCGCGATGGTCTCCGAGGCCGATGTCGGCGGCGTCGAGGAAGGACAAACCGTGACCTTCACCGTGGATGCTTTCCCCACCCGCCAATTTCGTGGCGCGGTGAAACAGGTGCGCTACGCCCCCACAACCAATCAGAACGTGGTCACCTACACCACCGTCGTTGGCGTGAACAACGACGACTTGAAATTGCGTCCCGGCATGACGGCCAACGCGTCCATCATCACCGCGCAACGACGCGATGCGCTCAAGATTCCGAACGCAGCGCTGCGCTACCGGCCGCCGGATAATGCGATCATCAGGCCGCCGACCAATGCGCCTGCCGCGAGAGGGAATTCAACCGGCAGCGCGACGAACGTCGCAGTGGGCGCGGGTTCATCCGCTGAGCCGCCCACGCCGCCCTGGGTGGCGGAAGGCCGCCAGGCGAATGGCTTCGAGGAAGTCCGAAAATGGATGGAGGGCTTGACTCCGGAACAACGCGAGGCCGCGCGGCGTCAATTTCGCGAGCGGGGCGGACGGGGGCAGGGCGGGGATGGTTTTTCGGGCGGCGGCGGGCGTGGTAATCGCGGATCGAGCGAGGCGGCAAGCCGGCAGGAAGGGCCGGTCACGCGAACGATTTACGTGCTGGCTCAGTCGCCGACGGGCAAAGAAGGCGAGATGGCCAGACCGGTGACGGTCAAGACGGGGATCACCGATGGCAGCTACACCGAGGTGATTGATGGACTGAAGGAAGGCGACATGGTAATTACAGGCGTGAATACGCTTCAGGCGACGACCGCAAACATTCAAATGCCGGCGGGCAGCAGCCCCTTCGGCCGGCCTGGCGGCGGTTTCCGTGGGCGTTGAGGCAGTTCCTTTCGGTGTTATGGAACCGGTCATCAAACTGGAAAACTTCTCCAAGACCTATTACGCCGGCGAGGTGGAGGTGCCTGCCGTGCGTGACGTGTCGCTGGAAATCCAGCCCGGCGTGTTTGTCGCCATTATGGGCGCGAGCGGCTCCGGCAAATCCACCCTGATGAACACCATCGGTTGCCTCGACCGCCCGAGCGCGGGGCGCTACCTGCTCGACGGCGTTGACGTGGGCAAACTGGACCGCGACGAGCTGGCAGAGTTGCGCAATCAGAAAATCGGCTTTGTTTTCCAGGGGTTCAACCTTCTCGCGCGCACCTCGGCCATGGAAAACGTCGAACTGCCGATGCTTTATTCGCGTCCGGGAATTCGTGGCCGTCTCCAGCGGGAGCGGGCGGAGAACGCGCTCGAACTGGTTGGCCTGGGCGAGCGGGTGGACCATCATCCCAGCCAGCTCTCGGGCGGCCAGCAGCAACGTGTCGCCATCGCCCGGGCGCTGGTCAACCAACCCAAGATCCTGCTCGCCGACGAGCCGACCGGCAACCTCGACACTCACACGAGCATCGAAATCATGGGCATCTTCCAGGACCTCAACCGCCGCGGGATGACCGTGGTCATGGTCACCCACGAACTCGATATCGCGCGTTACGCCATGCGCACGGTGGTGATGCGCGACGGTCGCATCGTGAGCGACCAGCCGATCGCGAGCCGACTGGCTGCCAGCGAAGAACTGAAAAAACTGGAGTTGGAACAAAAGGCCATACAACTCGCGCCATGAACATCATCGCGACCTTTAAGATCGCCGCGCGGGCGCTGCGCCGGAACACGCTCCGGACCTTGCTCACGATGCTGGGCATCATCATCGGTGTCGGCGCCGTCATCACCATGGTGAGCATCGGCAATGGCGCCAAGGCGCAACTGGAGGCCAGCATCGCCACCCTCGGTCAAAACGTGGTCACCGTTCTTTCGGGATCGGTGTCGCGCGGCGGGTTCCGCATGGGCTTCGGGTCCGCCGGGACGCTCACGCAAGACGACTTCGATGCGATCCGCAGGGAGATTCCGGGCGTCAACGGCGCCAGCCCGGAAGTGCGAAATTTCGCGCAGTTGGCTGCGGGCAATCAGAACATCAATTCGCAGATCATGGGAGTGGGAGCCGATTACCTAGAGGTTCGCTCCTGGCCGTGCGCCGAAGGCGACAGCTTCACCGAAGCCGACGTTCGCCTGGCCAACAAGGTTGCCTTGATCGGCAAGACGACCAAGGAAACGCTGTTCGGCGACGAGAATCCGATCGGCCAGATCGTCCGCGTGAAGAACGCGCCGTTTCGCGTTGTCGGGATGCTGTCGTCCAAAGGCACCGACATGTGGGGACGGGACCAGGACGACGTGCTGCTGGTGCCTTACACGAGCGCGATGAAGCGGCTGACCGGAGACTTGACCTTCCGTTCCCTGATGATTCAGGCGTCCGCTCCGCAAATCCTGACGACGTTGACCAACCAGGTCACCGAACTCCTTCGCCAGCGTCACAAAATCACGATAGGCAAAGACGACGACTTTATCGTGCGCACGCAGCAGGACACGCTCGAATTTGCCGATTCCCAGGCGAGGACAACCCGGGGACTTCTCTTTTGGGTGGCCGTGATTTCGTTGATCGTTGGCGGCATCGGCGTCATGAACATCATGCTGGTCAGTGTGACCGAACGCACCCGCGAAATCGGCGTGCGCCTGGCGGTCGGGGCGCGCGGCCGGGACATCCTGTTGCAGTTCCTCACCGAGGCCGTGACGTTGAGTGTGGTGGGGGGGATCATCGGCATCTTTCTCGGGGTGGGCAGCTCCCAGTTGGTCAGTAAACAAATGGGTTGGCCGACGCTGACCTCGACCGACTCGGTGGTGGTGGCATTCTGCGTGAGCGCGGTAGTGGGTATTTTCTTCGGCTTCTACCCCGCGCGCAAAGCGTCCCGGCTCGACCCGATCGACGCGCTTCGTTACGAGTAATTCCTCGCTCCTCCCCCCGGCGCCCCTCACGCTTCGCGATAAGTGATGCGCGCCTTGGCGAGATCGTAGGGGGACATTTCGACTTTGACTTTATCGCCAACGCTGATGCGGATGAAATTTTTGCGCATCTTGCCTGAAATGTGAGCCAGCACTTCGTGACCGTTCGGCAATGCCACGCGGAACATCGTGCCGGGCAAAACCTGCGTTACAGTGCCGACCAGTTCAATGGGCTCTTCTTTGGCCACGCGCCCTATTTCTGACCAGAAACGGCGCCGCCGTCAATCCACGGATGGCGCCACCAACTTCCGCAATGGGAACAACATCGGGGCTTGCGAAGGCGCGCGCACCGTGGATTTTGCGGGACATCGCCGCGCGACGTCCGGTAGTGGCACGGGCGTCCCGCCCGTGGGGTTGACCAGGCTCGCACGGGCGAGACGCCCGTGCCACTAGTCCAGCCGTTGATACTCCTGCCCGAAAGCGAACAAACGTTTTTGCGGGCGTCGCGCCCTGTCCGGGCCGGTTCGCCGTTCAACGGTCGGGCGCCCCGCGCGAAAAAATTTCCGCCGGCAGGGGGTTGGAAGAAAAACAAATTGGACAAGTCGCGCGCGCACTCGCTACAGTCGCGCATCGTTATGAAAAAAGATCCGTTGGCGGCATTGCTGGTCGGACTGCTCTTTGTCAATGGGACCATCAGTGCCGTTGTTGCCGTGTGGTACGGTTTTGATGTTCGCGACCTGCGGCGGCTGCAGCCGCAAACGGTGGCCTGCCAGACCCGGCTGAACCTTGCGCAGGCGTTGCTGAACGACGCGTTGGAATACAGCAAACGCAATCCTGCCATTAACCCGTTGTTGCAATCGTTGAACCCGAAGGCCAATACGGCCGCGGCGCCGGTGGCGCCCGGGTCCCCGGCGAAATGATCGCATGACCGAACCAGAATTTCCCGCCACATCGCTTGCCACCGGGTCCGACCGTGCCGTCGCGCCGGAAACATTGCGGGATCAAATACAAACACTGCGCGCGCTGTTGGTCGCCACGCTGGCGGCGTTGCTTCTTTTGGGCGCGGCGGTGAACATCTATCTGGTTCGCCAGTTCTGGATGGTGAGAAAGGACCTGGCGACGACTCAGAGTTTTCTGCAGGATTATCAAAAGAACAAGGAGCCGGTGTTGAACGAGTTCGTCACCCGGTTGCAGGGGTTCGCCCAGGATCATCCGGATTTGACCCCGATTCTCGAAAAATACGGCATCAAACCGGCCGCCGCCGGGCCGGTGGCGCAACCGGCGCCCGCTCCGCCGCCGCCGGCCGGCAAGACCGGGAACTAGCGGCACGGCCGGAGCCGGCGCGACGCGGGCGAACCGTTCACGCCGCCAGCTTCGTTCCGCATTGGGCGCAATAATTGGCCGAGGGAGGCGAATCCACTCC
>WNFU01007131.1_pt1 | contig 13323 bp, 14 predicted proteins | sample 5400121 | NCBI WGS metagenome assembly WNFU01 (sample SAMN13153360, study PRJNA577476) | soil metagenome | isolation source: 100 cm soil or saprolite under grassland replicate 1 | place: USA:California | collected 2016-06-15
GTTTGCATCAAACGCGTCCCCGACAGCGAAACGCGCGTCAAGATCGCCGCCGACGGTAAGTCCCTCGACGAGGCGGGCGTCAAGTTCATTCTCAATCCCTACGACGAGTTCGCGGTCGAAGAGGCGTTGCGGCGCAAGGAGCAGGCCGGGGGAGACGAGGTCGTGATCGTCGCGCTCGGGCCCGCGGCGGCGCAGGAGACGATCCGGACCGCGCTCGCGATGGGCGCCGACCGCGGCGTGCTGCTGCAGGTCGAGAAGATCCCCGCCGACGGCCTCGAGGTCGCCAAGGCCCTCGCCGCCGAGCTCAAGGACGGTGGCTACGACCTGATCCTGTTCGGCAAGATGGCGATCGACGACTACAACCATCAGGTCGGTCCCATGGCGGCGGAGCTGCTCGGCCTGCCGTGCGTCACCGCGGTCGCGCACCTCGACATCGCAGGCGGCCGGGGGACCGCGGAGCGGGAGATCGAGGGCGGCGTCGAGGTGGTCGAGTTCCCGCTCCCGGCGGTGCTCACGACCGACAAGGGGTTGAACGAGCCGCGTTATCCTGCGCTCAAGGGGATCATGGCGGCGAAGAAGAAGCCGCTCGAGGTGAAGCCCGCGTCGCTCGGCACGGGCGGCGTCGAGATCCTCGCGATGCTGCCGCCGCCGGAGCGGAAGGAGGGAAAGATCGTGGGCGAGGGCGCGGCGGCGGTGCCAGAGCTGGTGCGGCTGCTGCGGGAGGAGGCGAAGGTTCTGTGAGCCGGGTCCTCGCCGTGCTGGAGCAGCGCGACAGCGCGTTGCGCAAGGTCTCCCACGAAGTGGTGACCGGCGCGCGACGCATCGCCGACGCGCTCGGCGGAAGCGTCGACGCGCTGGTCCTTGGCGCCGGTCCGGTGCGGGGGACCGACCAGCTGGGCGGCTTCGGCGCCGACCAGGTGATCACACTGACCAACGCCGCGTTCGGGATGTACGCGCCGGAGGGATACGCGCAGGCGGTCGCCGCGCGGGCCAAGGCCGCGGGGTCCCGTGCGGTGGTGTTCGCGGCGAGCGCGACGGGAAAGGACCTGGCCCCGCGCGTGGCCGCGCGGCTCGGTGTGCCACTCGCGCAGGACGTCACCGACGTCGCGGTGGAGGACGGGACGGTGACCGTGATCCGGCCGGTGTACGCCGGAAAGGCGTTGCTCAAGGTGAAGCTGACGGCGCGCCCGGCCCTCATCTCGCTCCGGCCCAACGTGTTCACCCCGGTGCAGCGCCCCAGGGCGGGCACCGTGGAGACTGCCGCGCTGGAGGTCGCCGCGGGCCGCGTGATCGTGCGCCAGATCAAGGCGGCCGAGGCGGGCGCCCTGGACGTCGCGGAGGCGCCGATCGTCGTGTCGGGTGGGCGCGGGCTCAAGGAGCCCGCGAACTTTAAGGTGCTCGAGGCGCTGGCGGCGGCGTTCGGGGGCAAGGCCGCGGTGGGGGCGTCGCGCGCTGTCGTGGACGCCGGGTGGCGGCCCCACGCCGACCAGGTCGGCCAGACCGGGAAGACGGTGAGCCCGACGCTCTACGTGGCGGTCGGCATCTCGGGCGCGATCCAGCACCTCGCGGGCATGCGCACCTCGAAGGTGATCGTCGCCATCAACAAGGACAAGGATGCGCCCATCTTCAAGGTGGCCGACTATGGGATCGTGGGAGATCTGTTCGAGGTCGTGCCCAAACTGGCGGAAGAGATCAAGAAGCTCCATGGCTGAATGCGGAATGCGGAATGTGGAATGCGGAATTGATGTGCCGGCGTCGAGCGCATGCGCCGCCTCGCGTTCGGAACTCAGCACTACCATTCCGCATTCCGCATTCCACATTCCGCATTTGTTATGATCGTCCCCGCCACTTACCAGCCGCACCTCCCGCTCGACAAGCTCCTGCTGCCCGTAGGCGCTCCGGGTGCGGGCGACCGGATGGAGCTGGACGTGCTGATCGTGGGCGCGGGGCCGGCCGGGCTCGCCTGCGCCATCGAGCTGGCGCAGCTCGCGCGGCGCAACGGGACGGACTTGAACATCGGCGTCCTCGAGAAGGCCGAGGCCCTGGGAGAGCACTCGCTCTCCGGGGCCGTCGTGAACCCGCGGCCCTTCCGCGAGCTGTTCCCCGACCTGACGGACGCGGATTTCCCGTTTCGCGGTCCCGTCACCAGAGAGCGGGTCTGCCTCCTCACCGGGCGCCACGCCATCCCCTTGCCCACGCCGCCCACGATGCGCAACGCGGGCAACTACCTCGCCTCGCTCTGCGAGGTTGTCCGCTGGCTGGGCGCGAAGGCCGAGGCGCTGGGCGTGAACGTGTTCAGCGGCTTTCCGGCGGCGAGTCTGCTCGTGCATGGCGCGCGGGTGGCGGGCGTGCGCACGGCGGCGACGGGCCTCGACCGAGACGGGCGGCCGCTCGCCAACTACCTGGCGCCGAACGATCTCGTCGCGAAGGTCACGGCACTCGCCGAGGGCACGCGGGGGACGCTGTCGCAGGCGTGGCTCGAGTGTGAACGCGTGCCGTCGGAGAACCCGCAGATCTTCGCGCTCGGGGTGAAGGAGATCTGGGAGACCAAGCGGCCGCTGGACGCGATCGTCCATACCCTCGGCTGGCCGCTGCCCGGGACCGCGTTCGGGGGCAGCTTCATGTACCCCCTCGAGCCCAACCTCGTCGCGCTGGGTCTGGTGGTGGGTCTCGACTACCGCGATGCGGGACTCGACGTGCACGTGCTGTTACAGCGGATGAAGCTCCACCCGTTGTTTCGGAAGTATCTCGCGGGCGGCGAAATGGTCGAGTGGGGCGCCAAGACGATCCCGGAGGGCGGGTACTACGCCGTCCCGGCGCGCCGCTCGGGCGACGGCGTCGTGATCCTGGGCGACTCGGCGGGGTTCGTGGACGTCCCGTCGCTCAAGGGGATCCACTACGCCCTACAGTCGGGGATCTTCGCCGCGCGCGCGATCTTCGCGGCGCTCCAGGCCGGGGAGGGGGGGGCGTCCGCCGCCCGGCTCGCCGAGTACGACCGGCTGGTGAACGAGTCCTTCATCATGCGGGACCTGTACCGCACCCGGAACATGCGGCTCGCCTTCAAGGACGGCTTCTACCGAGGCGCCTTCAAGGCGGGGCTCATGACGCTCACCGGCGGGCGGTTCCCGGGTCGACGAATTGCGATGGAGCCCGATGCGGACGTCGCACGCGACATAGCGCGGGGCGTGAGCCCTGCGCTCTTCGTTCCGGATGGCCGTCTCACCTTTTCGAAGGTGGACGGTGTGTTCAGATCCGGGAACGCGACCCGCGACACCGTCCCGACGCATCTCGTGGTGGGGAAGGAGGTGCCGGCGGCGCTCGCGGAGTTCTACGCGCGGATGTGCCCGGCGGGGGTGTACGAGGTGGCGGGCGGGGAATTGCGGATCAACGCGCCGAACTGCGTGGACTGCAAGGCGACCGACGTGCTGGGACCGCGCTGGACGCCGCGGGAAGGGGGGAGCGGGCCCAAGTACAAGAGGATGTAGTCTCACCGCACCAGGTCGGTGAACGGCCCGGCCCTCTTCTAGTGCACGGCGTGTGACCCCAAAATCGGGTCACACGGCATCTGCAACCCGCACAGGATCATCGAATTTCGGCCTCCTGCGGCGCGGAATCTGCAACGGCGCGGGGGCGTGAAGGCGGACAAAGACAGCGAACAAATCGCTCGGCGGCGTCCGGTCGACCGACGGGACGGGCTGGGTCGCCGCATCGTGCGCGACCGGCGGCGCGAGGAGGTTCCGGTCTCGTTCGAGCGTCGCAGCGGGAGCGACCGCCGCTTTCCCGTGCCCCGTCGCTCGGGGGAGCGGCGTGCCGTGGACTAGTGCCGGTTCACTTTGCCGATCTTCCCCTGCCCGTTGTTCGCGTACCAGACGGTGTTGTTCGCATCCACGGTGAGCTTGCGCACGAGCGCCGGCCCCGTCGGAATCTGGTAGCTCGTCATCTTCCCCGTCGCCGGGTCGAGCTCGATGAGGTCGTTCAGCCGGACGTCGAACTGATCGAACCACACGTGCCCGGTCGAGTCGACGCTGACTGCGTAGGGCAGGCTGTTGGGGCCGCCCGGCGCCTCGTATTCCTTGAAGGTCCTGGTCGCGGGGTCGAAGCGCGCGACCTTGCCGGCGCGGAAGTACGTCATCCAGATCCCGCCCCGCTGGTCGATCGCGAGCCGGCGGACGCCCGAGTTGGGCGTGGGCGTCGGGAATTCCTCGATGCGCCCTGTGCGCGCGTCCACGCGGCCGAGCTTGTGCCCCTCGAGCTCGGCGAAGTAGACCGCGTTCTCGCGCCGCGAGGCGATCATCCCGTAGGCGTTGGCGCGCGGGGTCGGCACGTCGTACTCGGTGATCTTCCCGGTGGCGGGGTCGAGCCGGCCGACGCGGTTCCCGGCCTGCTCGGTGAACCAGATGGCGCCGTCGGGGCCCGCGATGGGGGTGTGCGGCCCCGAGCCCGAGTGGGGCAAGGGATACTCGGTGAACCGCTCGGTCCGCGGATCGAACGCGGCGATCTTGTCGCCCCCCTGCTCGGTGATGTACAGCCGCCCGTCCGCCGCCCAGGCGATGCCGTGCGGCCGGCCGCCCGGGGTGGGGATTGGCCACTCGGTGAACCGCTCGGTCTTGGGGTCGAACCGGCCGAGCTTGTTGGCGCCGATCTCGGCGAACCAGATGAGGCCGTCGGGGGCGGCCACGAGGCAGTGCGGGGCGCTGTTCGGCGTGGGGATGTCGTATTCGACGATGGACGGGCCGGCGGTGAGCCCGGCTGCCGTTGCAGCGACCAGAGCGATGGTCCGCATAGCTGAGCCTCCCCGTGACGTCTTATCGCGATCCCGCCAATCCCGTCATTTTAATCCCGTCCACGATAAACTGCACCGCGATGGCGCACAGCACGAGCCCCATCAATCGGGTGAGGATGCGCATCCCCGTCTGCCCGAGCCGCTGCTCCACGCGCATCGCGGCCGCCAGCGTCAGGTAGCAGACCAACGCCGTCAGCGCGATCGCGGCGTAAAGCCCAGCCGTGGTCACGGCGGACTTCGACGCCCCGGCCAGCACCATCACTGTAGAGATGGCGCCCGGTCCGGCGAGCATCGGGACGCCGAGCGGCATGATGCCCACGTCCTCCTTCTCGATGCCCTCGGCCTTCTCGATCGGCGTCTCCTTTTGCTGGCTGCGGCGCGCCTGCACCATGTCGAGGGCGGTGAGGCCGATGAGCACGCCGCCCGCGATTTTGAACGCGCCGAGCGTGATCCCGAACAGCCGAAAGATCAGACTGCCTCCCAAGGCGAACGCAGTCAGCGTGATGAAGCACGTCCAGGCGCCGCGCCGGGCCATCTGGCGGCGCACCTCCGGAGCGTCGCGCGCCGTCATCGCGAGGAACGTCGGGACGGCGGTGAGTGGGTCCACGATGAACAGGACCGACGTGAAGATCAGAAACAGATCCTGGAGCGTCCGCAGCACGTCGGTCACATGGCCACCTGCACGACGCGATCCTTGCCGCCGCGCTTCGCCTCGTACATCGCCTGATCGGCGCGGCGGAGCAGCTCGTCGGTGCCCGCTTCGGTGCCGGTGCACGACACCACCCCGATGGACGCCGTGACCGAGGGGGTGCCCCGGAACACGGTGCGGATGCCGGTCGCGAGCCGGAGGGCCGCGGCATGCGCCACGTCCCCGTCGGTCTCGGGCATCAACACGGCGAACTCGTCCCCGCCGAGCCGGCCTACGATGTCGGCACCGCGCAGGGCGCCGCGCATCGCGTCCGCCACGAGCCGGAGCACCGCATCGCCGGTGGCGTGTCCGTGCGCGTCGTTCACGCGCTTGAAGTCGTCGAGGTCCAGATAGATGAGCGCGAGCGGCCGGCCGTAGCGCCGGTTCCGCCCCAGCTCCTGCGCCAGCTCGTCGGAAAAGGCCCGCGCGTTGAGGACGTTGGTGAGCGGATCGCGCGTCGCCAGCAGCTCGAGTTGCGCCTGCGTGCGGCGCAGCTGCGACAGCCCCGCGATCGCGATACCCACGACCGCGAGGTAGGCGAGCTCGTTCGCGACGCGGAACTGCAGCGAGGTCGCCGCCGGCATCTGGTCGATGCCGATCAGGAAGCGGAGCAGCGACGTCGCGAGCGCGAACACGACGCCCCACCATATACCGTCGTGCCACGCGGCGAGCAGCACCGGGATCAGGTACAGGATCCCCACCCGCAGCTCGGAGGGCGCCCTGACGTTCAGCAGGTAGACGCCGCCGGTCAGCACGGCCAGGCCGCACAGCCTGAGCACGCGGCGCACGGGGAGGGGGAGCGTGAAGGGCGGGGGGCGCCGAACGGCCATTCAGAAGGGCGCCTGGGCGACGTGATGCGCATCGTCCAGCAGCAGTGCGGACAACGTCTCCCCCGCCGCCACGCTGGAGCGGTCTTCGGGAACGACCAGCAGCGCGTTGGCGCGGGCCATGGAGGTGAGGATGCCGGAGCCCTGGGGGCCAGTCAAGCGCGCCGTCAGGGCGCCGCCGGGTCCCTCTGGCTGCACCACCGCCCGGAGGAAGTGCCGCAGCTTTGGCCCCAGGGTGATCGGTTCCCCGACGCACACCGGCACGGCGCGCCGGAACGGCAACAGGTGCCCGAGCAGCCTCCGGATGACCGGCCGGACGAACAGCTCGAAGGTGACCATCGTGCTCACTGGGTTTCCCGGCAGCCCGATCCACGGCTTGCCGGCGAGCAGCCCGAACCCGAGCGGCGCGCCGGGGCGCATGGCGATGCGCCACAGTTTCATGTCGCAGCCGAGCTCCGCGAGCACCGCGCGCACCATGTCGTGCTCGCCGACGCTCACTCCCGCGGTGGTCACGAGCAAGTCGGCGTCCCGCGCCCCGGCGAGGTGGTCGCGCAGGCTCTCCTTGGTGTCGCGCGCCAGCCCCAGGTCGACCGGAGTCCCGCCCGCGCGGCGGATCATCCCCAGCAGCGTGTACGAATTGGAGGTCGCGACCTTCCGCCCCGCGAGAATCTCCTCGGCGCGGTCGAGATCGACGATCTCGTCCCCCGAGCCCATGAACGCCACCCGGGGCGGCGGATGGACCAGAGGCCGCCCATGGGCGATAGAGGCGAGGACGCCGAGCTGAGCCGGTCCGAGCGGCGTGCCGGCGCTGAGCACCACCGCGCCCCGGTGGATGTCTTCGCCGCGATGCCGGACGTTCTTCCCCGCGTCGCGTCCGGTGACCACCGTGACCCGGTCCGATTCGGTGCCCTCGGTGTCCTCCTGGCGGATCACCGTGTCGGCACCCGCGGGGAGCGGCGCACCGGTGAAGATGCGGGTCGCCTGGCCCGGGCCCAACGGCTTCGTGGGGAAGTGGCCCGCCGGCACCGTCTCGATCACGCTGAGGGTGACCTTGCGGTCCGGACTCGCGGAGCCGACGTCGGCGGCGCGCGCCGCGTAGCCGTCCATCGCCGAATTGTCCCAGGCGGGGAGGTCGAGGGGGCTCGCCACGTCCTCCGCGAGCACGAGGTCGAGGGCCTCGCGCAGCGACCGGCGCGCCGCGGGGAGGGGCTCGACGTGCTCGAGGATCAGCCGGGCCGCCTCGGTCGGTGTCAGGGGGGGCATGTCACGGGGGCAGGATCTTGGCGCGGTCCCAGGCGAGGTTGGCGAGCGTCACGAGCCACGCCGTGTCGGAGAAGCGGAATACCGCGAACTCGGCCCGATACTTCGGGTTGTCGGTGACCATGGCGACCCAGTCCCCGGGATCGTGCACGGCGGGGTCGAACAGCGGCTCGGGGCCGGCGGCCAGGCGGTATACCTCGATCTTGGGGAGCGGAGCGCTCTTGAACCCCTCGACTAGGATGATGTCGGCCCCGTCGAGGTAGCTGCGCGCCAGCCCGATCGGATCGGACTCCCGCTCCGTTCTCTCCCACAGCACGCGCTGCCCCGGCCCCTCCATCAACACGCGCTCGGCGCGGCCCTCGTGCCAGTGCCGCCAGGTGTCCTTGCCGCGCTGGTCGGTGTCGGCCGCGTGGGTGCCATGCTTGATCGTCATCACGCGGAACTTGCGGCGCACGAGCTCCGCCGCCAGCGCCACCAGCAGCGTGGTCTTCCCCGCGTCCTTCCGGCCGATGATCGAGATCATCCGGGTTGCCGCCACACCGCCTCCGCTCGCTCCAGGTCGTCCGGGGTGTTCACGTTGAAGAACAGCACCGCCGGGTCGCCGAACTCGCGCACTCGCTCGAGCGGTAGTGTACCGACCCTGACCTCGGGGTGGAAGCCGATGGCCCGGAGGTCGCCGCGCGAGAGCTGGCGCTCGATCGCCGGCCCGCACGCCGGCCCGTACACGGCGCACAGCGGCTCGACCCCCCGGCGGCCGTCGCTCTCGGGGAGGAATGCGTCGCAGCCGGCCGACTCCGCGACCAGGGCGCGCAGTAGCGCGGGGGTGACGAACGGCATGTCCCACGCCACGCAGAGCACCGGGCCCGGTCCGGCGACCACCGCCGTGTAGATGCCGCCGAGGCTGCCGTAGCCCGGGCGCGCGTCGGGGATGGTGCGGAGGTCGGGGCGCCAGGTCGGGCCGTCGGGCGCGTTGGCCACGAGCACGGGTGGCTCGCCCGTCACGGCCGCGAGCGCATCCACGACGCGGTCGAGGATGCGGCGGCCGCCCAACTCGACCAGGCCTTTGGGGTGCCCGCCGTAGCGCCGGGCGGCGCCGCCGGCCAGCACGACCGCGCGCACGCTCAGTAGCGGCGGCCGCGCTTTTGCTCGAGGACGACGTCGAGTCCCATACTGAGCGCGAGATGATGGTAGTAGCGCGTGCCCGTGGGCGGGACGCCGAGGTTATCAGCGGCGCCGGTCACCCGCTCGAAGCCTGCGACGACATCGCGGCCTTCGAGGCGGAACTGGTAGCCCGAGCCGAGCGCCAGCGTGACGCCCCCCCCGAATACGAAGCTCGCCGCGAGTCGGCGGGGGTTGTCGTCCCCGATCACCTGGTAGACTTCCCCCAACGCATCGGGCCCGGACACGTCGATCGTGCTTTGGTCGAACGCCACGACCCCGAACCCGGCGCGCAGATACGGACTCAAGGGGGCGCGCGGAGTGACTCGGAAGAGGGCGCTGGCGAGAAACGAGACGGCGCCCGTCGTGTTGGACGTACCGTGGATGTTCTGGCACACCTGTGTGGTTTTCTGCGTCCCGCTCGCGTACACGACCGCGCACGCATCCTGGAGCGGCAGCCCAAGATACGCCATCTCTCCATGGAGGCCGAACGTCGGGACGGGGAAGTAGCTCACCGCGGCGCCGATGTTGATGCTCGAGCTGACATCGCGCGCCAGGCGCACCGTGTCGTAGGAGGAACAGGATGGGCTGCCCGCGGGCACGAGGCACACCGGCTGGCGCCCGATCGCCCACAAGCTCCCGCCGGTCACGACACCGCCGAACAACGTGAGCACGAGGTTGGGTTCGCTGCCCCGCTGGGCGGCGGCGGGCTGGGATGGCGTGGTCTCGAGCAGCGCGACCAGGAGACAGACTGCGTGTGGGCGCATCACACCTCGAGGAGTTGGTGATCCACCATGAGGCAACGGTCCATCACGAACGGGATGCCCGCCGCGGCGGCCCGCCGCTGCGCCGCTTCGTCCACGACGCCCCGCTGGAGCCAGATGAGTCGCGGCCGGATGCGGATCGCCTCGTCCACGATCGGCCCCACGAACTCGCTGCGGCGGAAGACGTCCACGATGTCGATCGCGTGCGCCCGCCCCACCCCCGCCGCCCCCCTGGCTGCGGCGGCCGTGAGTGTCGGGTAGCTCCGCTCGCCGAGCAGCATCTCGTGCCCCGGGTTCACCGGCACGATCCGGTAGCCGGCCCGCTGAAGATACTCCGCCACCTGGTGGCTCGGCCGCTCCGGCCGCGGTGACAGCCCCACCACCGCAATCGTCCGCGCCGCGCGCAGCGTGGCCCGAAGCGCGTCCGGCGTCACGCCTCGGGCCGGTGGATGTGGGGCGTCCCGCTCACCGCTCGGCCCACCAGCACGATGCCCGACCGCCGGCCGATCGTGAGGGCGAGCGTGGAGGGCACGCTCGGCGTCGCCACCCACGCGATCCCGGCGCGTGCCGCCTTGTAGGCCAGCTCGGCGGAGATGCGGCCCGTCACGAGCAATCCTCGTCCCCCGATCGGCTCCCGCGCGATCACCGCCGCGCCGATCACCTTATCGACGGCGTTGTGCCGGCCGATGTCCTCCGCGTGGAACAGCAGCCGCGCGGCGTCGGTGAGCGCCGCCGCGTGGATTCCACCCGTCTCGTTGTAGCGCTCCCCGCGGGTGAACAGCTCCTTGAAGAGGGCCCGCAGCCGCTCGGGCGCCGGCGGCTCCCCGCGCGGGGGCGCGTGCTTCACCGCGTGCGGGTCGGCGAGAAAGGTGGAGACCGCCCCGCACCCCGAGGCGAGCACGCGTCGCCGGTCCTCGCCCTTCACCGCCGCGAGGCGCGCCGGCTTCACCTCCGCCCAGAACCCCACGTCCGTCGCGCAAGGACGGAGCTTCACGAGGTCGTCGAGGGTCTCGATGTAGCCCTCGCCGTGGAGCCACCCCGTCGCCAGCTCCTCGAGCTGGTCCGGGGTGCACATCCACGTCACGGCCGGCTCGCCGTTCACCTCGAGCCAGACGGGGACCTCCTCGACGGCCGCCGATTCCGCGAGCATGCGCCCGCGACGGGAGCCGGGGGCTGGCCCCGGCCGTGAGGGCGGGGTCTCCGGGTCAGGGTTCACCGAAATATTCCGAGTAGATGTGCGGCCCCTCCTGCACGCGCACCGCGTGCAATGTCACGCCGGACGGCAGCCGCGGGGCGAGACGCGCCCACAGGTACACCGCCAGCGCCTCCCCGGTCGCGAGCCGCCTGCCGTCGGCGAACTCGGGGACGGCGTCGTTGATGCTCTGCCCGTCCAACCGCCGGACGACCTCGTCCCGGAGCACGCCGTCGAGCGCCTGCAGGCTGGTCACTCCTCCGGCTTCGGCGACGAGCGGTCCCTTCACGGTGACGCGGCACTGGTAGCGGTGGCCGTGGTCCGTCGCCGCCTTCCCGAATTCGGCCGCGTTGCGCTCGTCGGTCCAATCGGCGCGCCGGATGTGGTGCGTCGCGGTAAACTCAACGATACGCGTAAGATAGCTGATCGGCATCCCTAGAATACCCGTACCGCGTTGGCCTTGAAGGCGAACGCCACGGGGCTCCCCGGGATGAGCTGGAGGTCGCGCACCGCCTCCTCCGTCACGACGGCCACGAGCTCCACTCCCACATCGGCGGTGACGTGCACCGCGCCCGCGCGCTGCCGCACGAGGCGCGTGACGCGCCCGCAGAACACGTTGCGCGCCGACGAGGCGACCGGTTCCCGGCTCACGAGGATGTCGGTTGGAGGCACGGCGAGGATCGCCGGCCCGGACTTGTCGGTCAGCGCCGCGATCTCGACCCCACCCACGCGAACGTGCTTCAGGTCGTCCTGCCCTTCCCCCGGCAGGTCGACGCGGAACAGGTTCTCGGGGGTGACGGGCGACAGCCGGCCGTCGGCGAGCGCGCGCACGTCGTCCGCCCAGCGGTACGCGTCTTCGAGCTGGTGCGAGGCGAGGCAAATGGCGAGGGGCCGCCGGGCGCGCTCCTCCGCGAGCGCGTGGTACAGCGTCTGCGCCGCAGCGCGGTCGGCCGAGCTCGCCGGCTCGTCGAGCAGCAGCACGTCGGGCTCGATCGCGAGCGCCCGGGCGACCGCCACGCGTTGCACCTCGCCGTCCGACAGCTCGTGGCGCCGGCGACTCAACAGCGGGGTGATGCCGAGCCGCGCCGCTACGTCCTGTGCTCTGCGGGTCACTTCCGTTCGTCCGACCCCGCGGACCCGCAGCCCGAATCCCAGATTATCGAGCACCGTTCCGCGCAGCAGGATCGGCCGCTGCTCGACGAGGGTCACGCGGCGCCGCCCCCCCCGGTGGGCGCCCGGCCGGCCGCGCAGGCTCCCGCCCGCGACGACCGTCCCTTCGAGCAGCACCTCGCCCTCCGTGGGCCGCTCGAGCAGCGCGAGCAGCCGGAGCAGCGTGCTCTTGCCGGCGCCGTTCGGGCCGACGATCGCGATCAGCGCCCCCGGCGCGACGGCGAAGCGGTCGAGGTCCAGGACCACGCGGTCGCCGTAGCGGTGGCGCACGCCGCGCAGCTCAAGCACTGGCCCCCCCTCTCCCCTGGAGCGCCTGGAGCGCGACGTTGACGAGCAGCGCGAGCAGCAGCAGGACGAGCCCCAGCGCGAGCGCCACGCCGAAGTCGCCCTGGCCGGTGTAGAGGGCGACCGCCGTGGTGAGGGTGCGCGTCTGGCCGCGGATGTTGCCGCCCACGGTCATGGCGGAGCCGATCTCGGCGACGACGTGCCCGAACGCCGACGTGATCACGGCGGCGAGCGCGAAGCGCGCCTCGCGCGCCACCGTCCAGGCGACGCGCCAGGGGCTGCCACCGAGCGTCTCGGCGGTGCGCCGGATGCGGGGGTCCACGCCCTGGACGGCGGCCGCCGACAGCGCGGCGGCGATCGGCAGCGCGATCAGCACGTCCCCGACGACGATCGCCTGCCACGTGTACAGCCACCCGAGGCCTCCGAGCGGGCCGCGGCGCGACAGCAGCCCGTAGAGGAGGAGCCCCACCAACACGGTGGGAAACGCAAGCGCGGTGTTCACCACCGTGAGGGCAGCGCGGCGGCCCCAGAAGGGCCTCGTCGCCAGGACGAACCCCGCCGGGATGCCGAGGCCGCAGGCGACCACGGTCGCGATGAGCCCGATCTTGAGCGTCAGGAGGGCGATGCCGTACACCTCGGCGTCACCCGAGAAGAGCAGCGCGAGCCCGCGCCGGAACCCCTCGCCTAGAAAGTCCATCCTATGCCGATCGTGACCCAGGGATGCCACGTCCATTCGTCGAGCGGAGCGTCGAGCGGCAGGACGCGGCTGCAGTCCGTCGTGCACCCCGTGGGACCCGGTACCTTGTAGGAGATCGGGTAGGTGAGCTTCCAGGCCACGGCGCGGAAGTCGGCGCGCACGGAGACGCGCCGCGCGGCATACCAGCGGATGCCGGCCTCCGGCGCGAACGTGAACTTGCTGCCGAAGTCGTAGCCGCTGGTGTCGCGGGGCGAGCCGCCGCCCACCGCCACCCCGATCGATCCGCCGAGGTACGGCGCGAGGCCGTGCCACGTCTTTCTTCCCGTCAACACGAGCTGCAGCCCGGCGTCGGCGAGCACCACGTCGTCGTCGAACGGGCCCGTCTTGCGCGACGCGCTGTCCTTCGTGGGATCGACCACGAAGCGGGTCGTCTGCCCGTAGGCGAGGCCGAGCGAGACGCCGATCGCGCCGAGCCCCGCCTCGTAGCGGACGCCGAAGG
>WNFU01017067.1_pt1 | contig 13323 bp, 7 predicted proteins | sample 5400121 | NCBI WGS metagenome assembly WNFU01 (sample SAMN13153360, study PRJNA577476) | soil metagenome | isolation source: 100 cm soil or saprolite under grassland replicate 1 | place: USA:California | collected 2016-06-15
GTAGGTCCGCACGAGGGAGCCGCCGATGCTGACCGCCCCGTCCGCCCCCGCGGCGACGGCCTCCCGCCGCAGCCGGGCTGCGACCTGGTGGATCACACTCGTGTACTGGTTGCGTTCGTCCTCGGCGTCGGTGAACGCGTAGGGCAGCAGGCTTCCCGCGCAGAACTCCGCCGGCGTCCACCAGAACGCGTCCACCCCGCTGGTGCGTCCGGTGACATCCGGCCGCCCGGTGGTGTCCTCCGGCATCGGGGGCGCGAAGAACCCGACGGAGGTGAACGGCTCCGCGGGCAGCCCGAGCCGCGCGTACCGCTCGCGCAGGTCCTCATCGAGCCGGGTGTTGGCGTGGTCGAGGAAGAGCAGATCCTCACCCTTGACGCTGAAGACCAGCGCCTTCGCATTGACCGCCCGCGGGCCGAGCACCCCGGACCGGAAGATCGAGTGGAGCACGAACAGCGCGAAGCTGGTCTTGGTGGCCACCCCGGAGATCCCGCTGATCGAGATGTGCGCGCCGCGGGTGCCGTCCAGGAACTCCATGTTGAGGTAGATGGGCTCACCGTCACGACCGAGCCCCACCGGCACCTTCCGGCTCATCTGGTCGAAGTACAGCGCCCGCGCCCGCTCCTCGCCCGCCGCGCGGCGCACGACCGCACCGGGCCGCGGCGGCACGTAGCACTCCGGATCGACCCGGGTGGTGGTCACCTCGGCGATCTCCTGCACCTGAGCGGGAAGGATGCCGTCGGAGATCAGGAACACATCCGACCCGAAACTGGCCCCCTCGTGCCGGGCCCGCACCTGGGTGACCACCCCGGCGATGCTCACCGGCCCGAGGCCCGGCACCTGCCGCGCCGTCACGACGACGTCGTCGAGTTGCAGGTACGCCTCGCCCTCCAACGCCACCCCGAACTGCAACGGCGTGGCGTCCTCGGTGCCGACGACCCGACCGACCGCTCCCGGCGCCACCCCGCCGGCCGGCGGACGCCGCGTTGCCCCGTTGCCCGGCGCCGGCCGACCTGCGGGCTGCTCGAACACGGCTTCTCCCTCGCCTGCGGCCGCCCCCCGACCGCGCCGGCCACGATAGAGGTGCTGACGATCTCGCGGGGGCGTTCCCAAATAATCCTCGATCCCGGATCCTGCGCGGGAACCGGACGCGGCGTGTCGCCTGCCGTAGAAACCCCTCACGGCTCAGACGAATTGGCGCCTCCGGCCGCACCGGACGCTGCCAGTCGCTAGAGTCGCCGGAAGCTATCGGTCGGGCGGCACGATGTCAGGTACGAAATCACGCAGGGGGGCCGTGGCGTGCGATTGTTCGACGTGTTCAAACGCAAGCGATCAAGCCCGGCAGGAATTGTCCAGTTTCCGGTGCCCGTTCAATCCCTCCGTCCTTCTCCCTCGGTCCGGCCGCCACGCGTCCACCTACCCCGACCAGCGCACGGCGAGTGGGTTCCGGCCGGCCAGTCGGTAGAGATCGCCGGGCTGCCCGTCCAGGGCGGGATGCTGTACGTCGGCAGCCACCTGCCCGCACCCAACGGACGCGGACCCGATCCGGCCCTGATCGACCCCCGCCTGCCGGTGAACCTCCACTCGCCCAACTGGTCCGCGGCCGGCGTGGGGTACTGGCCCTCCTACAGCGGACTGTCGGCCGCCGACCGCGGCGCCTACCTGACCTGGCTCGCCGGCGGCCGGCAGCACCCGCAGGCGCCGATCACCTGGGTGTTTCTCTACTTCTACGGCTTCGAGCGACGCGCGCTCGTTGACGCGGCACGCCCGGGGCCGGCACGCGGGGACCTTCCCAACATCCGTGCCGAGGTACGCCGACTGCTGGACATCTACGGCGGCAACCGCTCCTTCCGTTCCTACGCAACGGAGTTCCTCTCAACGCTTGATGTCCTCGACCCGCCCGCGGCGAACGCCCCGCCGGAACGTGGCCCGGACATCTGGCCGATCCCGATGAGCCTGCGCCTGGGCCTGGGTGAGTTCGCCGCCCGAGGCCTACCGGTGCCGGGCGAGTGGGCGCTGAGCTGGGCCCACTTCCACCCCGAGATCCACCCGCGGACACCCGCGCAGCGCTGCCCGCAGGAATTCGACCGCCTGCTCCAGCTCAGGTACGCGGCCCGGTACGGAGCCGGCATGGTTCTGCGGCCGAACCGGACACCGATCCGTCACTCCTACCACGCCGCCAGCGCCGGCCTCGGCACTGTCGAGTTCAATACCAACCTGCCGGATGTGCTGCAACTCAGCGGACCGACGAACAAGCTGGCAGCGCTCGTCGAGGAATGCACCGACGCGCTGGATGCGTACAGCCGGCTTCTCGGTCGCCGACCCGAGAGCCGCGGTACCCTCGCGGCTACCGCGCTGCTGCCACCCGAACTTATCGACGGCACCGACCCCGAGGTGTCCCGCCTGCGGACCTGGATCCAGCAACGGCTCGGCGGCGCAGAGCACGCCGTCGTCCACGGCGGCGACCTCACCGCGTTCTGGCCGAGCGCGACGCCAGGCAAGTTCGGCAAGGCCGACGCCGTAGCCCTCGCCCAACTACTCGGCGCGCTGGGCGTGGGAGTCGAACCGGACGTACGGCTGGGAGGCCCGACGCTCGGCGCCGGTCCTGCAGTGCTGTTTCGCGCCGACCCGGCGCAGCCGGTCACCCCGACAGCGGCCTACGCGGCCGCCGCCACGCTGCTGCACCTCGCGGCCGCCGTCAGCGCCGCGGATGGAGATTCCTCAGAGTCCGAGCACGCGCGCATGCGGACCCACCTGGCGTCGTCGATGCACCTGAGCGAACCCGAACAGACCCGGCTGCGGGCGCACCTGGAATGGCTCGTCGCAGACCGGCCGAAGCTGACCGGGCTCACCAAACGCCTCGACGTTCTGCACGACAACCAACGGAGCGCCGTCGCAGACTTTCTCATCACGGTCGCGACCGCCGATGGCACGGTGACACCGGCCGAGGTCACCACCCTGACAAAGATCTTCAGGCTGCTCGCACTCGACCCGGCCTCGGTGTACAGCAGGATCCACGCCGCCACCACGACCACGCCGCCGGCTACCGCCCCTGTCACGGTGCGGCCGGCCGGTCCAGGCGCACCCGGCTACGCCATCCCGGCCCACCCCGCGCCGGACGAAACCGCGTCCGGCCGGCCGGTGCCCGGCGGGCCGGCGGCAGGCGGACCCCTGCGGCTGGACGAAGCGGCGGTGGCCGCCAAGCTCGCCGACACCACCGCCGTCGCGGCCCTGCTCGGCGCGATCTTCGTCGATGAGGACGACCGCCCCGCCGCCGCGGCGGTGACGGGGCAGGCACCGGCAACGCCACCGGTGGCGGGTCTGGACACGCCGCACTCGGCCCTGCTGCGGGCGCTGGTGGCCCGGCGCTCGTGGACGCGGGCCGACTTCGCCGCGCGATGCGCCGAGCACGCCGTGCTGCCCGACGGAGCGCTGGACACCTTGAACGAGGCCGCATACGACGCGGTGGGCGATCCGCTGGCCGAAGGTGACGACCCGATCGACATCAACCACCGCGTGGCACAGGAGATGCTGGCATGAGCTCAACGACCATCCGCCCCCGCGAACGCGACGCCATCATCCAGGCGTTGCGCGCCGGTGTCGTGCCTCGTGTCGGCCAGCGGCATGTGCAGGTCGGACGCGCCGCGGAGGTGCGCGCGCTGCTGGCCGACATCGACCGGATCGCCGACGGCGGATCCGCCGTCCGTTTCGTCATCGGCGAATACGGCTCCGGCAAGACGTTCTTCCTGCACCTCGTCCGCTCCATCGCCATGGAACGGAAGCTCGTCACCGTGCACGCCGACCTGGCCCCGGACCGCCGGCTGCACGCTACCGGCGGTCAGGCCCGCTCGCTGTTCGCCGAGATGATGCGGAACATCGCCACCCGGGCGAAGCCGGACGGCGGCGCGATGGCCAGTGTCGTGGAACGGTTCGTCAGCCATGCCCTCGCCGAGGCGCGGGATGCCGGCACCGCGCCTGACGCGGCCATCCGGCGGCGCCTCGAGGAGCTTTCGGACCTGGTCGGCGGGTACGACTTCGCCGAGGTCATCGCCGCGTACTGGCGGGGCCACGACACCGGCGACGAACAACTGAAGACCGCCGCCGTTCGCTGGCTGCGCGGAGAGTTCACCACCCGCACCGACGCCCGCGCCGCGCTCGGGATCCGCACCATCGTCGACGACGCGAACTTCTACGACCAACTCAAGCTGCTGTCCCGGTTCGTCCGGCTGGCGGGGTTCGCCGGGCTGCTGGTGTCCCTGGATGAGATGGTGAACCTGTACAAGCTGGCGAACACCCAGGCACGCAACGCCAACTACGAACAGATCCTGCGCATCCTCAACGACAGCCTGCAGGGCAGCGCGGCCTACCTCGGGTTCGTCTTCGGCGGCACCCCGGACTTCCTGATGGACACCCGGCGCGGACTGTACAGCTACCCTGCACTGGAGTCCCGGCTCGCCGAGAACGCCTACGCAACCGACGGTCTCATCGACCACTCAGGTCCGGTGCTGCGCCTGGCCAACCTCAGCCAAGAAGACTTCTACCTCCTGCTCACCCGCCTTCGGAACGTCTTCGCCGCAGGAGATGAGGCCGCATACCTGCTCCCCGACGAGGCACTCACGGCGTTCATGAGCCACTGCTCGACCCGGATCGGCGAGGCGTACTTCCGCACCCCCCGCACCACGATCAAGGCGTTCGTGGACCTCCTCGCCGTACTGGAGCAGAACCCCGATGCCAACTGGACGCGTCTGGTCGGCGAGGTACCTCTGGCCCCCGAAGCCAATCCCGACCTCCTGCCGTTGCCTGACCGGCCGGGCGAGGACGGCGGCCCGGTGCCGTGGGCAGGCGGCGCCACTCGGCCGGCCGCCGTCCCATCACGCGGCACGGCCCTTGGCCGCGGCCACCCGCCGGCTACTACAGGGCAAGACGATGACCTCGCCACCTTCACCCTCTGAACGGCCACCGGCCGACGGCGACGGCCGGGCCTCCAGCGCGTTCGGACAGCTCCACCCGCGGATCCAGCACTGGATCTGGCGGGAGCGCTGGACCGAACTGCGGGACGCCCAGGAACGGGCGGCGGCGCCGATCCTCGCCGCGGACCGCGACGTCGTCATCGCAGCCGCGACCGCCTCCGGCAAGACCGAAGCCGCGTTCCTACCGATCTGCTCCGCCCTGCTGGACACGCCGCAGCCAGGCGTGAAGGCGCTGTACGTGAGCCCGCTGAAGGCGCTGATCAACGACCAGTACCTTCGCCTGGACCTCCTCTGCGAACACCTCGACCTGCCTGTCCACCGCTGGCACGGTGACGTCGCCGCCTCCCGCAAGGCGAAGGTCCTGTCGAACCCCGACGGCCTGCTGCTGATCACCCCGGAGTCCCTGGAAGCGCTCCTGATCCGTCACGGCCACAGAATCGGGCACCTGTTCGCAGGGCTGCGTTACGTGGTCATCGATGAGATGCACGCCTTCCTCGGCGTCGAACGCGGCGCCCAACTGCAGTCGCTGCTGCACCGGGTAGAGCTCGCCATCCGACGCCGCGTTCCGCGAGTCGGGCTGTCAGCAACCCTCGCAGACATGACCGCGGCCGCGGAGTACCTCCGCCCAGGCCACGGCGGCACCGTCACCGTCATCGTCGCCGCCGATGACACCCACGAGCTGCGGATGCAACTGCGCGGATACGAAGCAACCCACGCGGTCGCGACGCCCGGAGCCGACGCCACCGACGAACCCGCTCCGGAGGAGGACGACGACGGCGCACAGAGCGCCATCGCGGACCACCTGTTCGCCACGCTGCGTGGAAGCGACAACCTGATCTTCGCCAACTCCCGCCGCGACGTGGAGATCTACGCCGACCTGCTCAGCCGGCGTTCCGAGGCAGCCAGAGTGCCCAACGAGTTCGTCCCACACCACGGCAACCTGTCCAAAGAGCTGCGCGAACACGTCGAGGCACGGCTGAAGGCCCGTGACGTTCCGGTGAACGCGGTGTGCACATCGACCCTGGAGATGGGCATCGACATCGGCTCCGTCGCCTCCATCGCCCAGATCGGCGCCCCCCACTCAGTCTCCAGCCTGCGCCAGCGCCTCGGCCGCTCCGGCCGCCGCGGCGCCCCCGCCACCCTCCGGCTATACATCATCGAGGCACAGGTCACCGCGAAGACACCACCACAGAACGCGCTGCGGGTCGGACTCGTACAGAGCATCGCGATGATCAACCTACTGCTCCAACGCTGGAACGAGCCACCCGACATCAACGGCCTGCACCTGTCCACGCTCACCCAGCAAGTGCTCTCCCTCATCGCCCAACACGGCGGCGTCACCGGCGCCGAGGCGCACCAGGCGTTGTGCACCAACGGTCCGTTCGCGCGGGTGACCCCCAACCTGTTCGCCCGGCTACTACGCGCCCTCGGGGCAGCCGACCTGATCGTCCAGGCCGGCGACGGCCTACTGCTCCTCGGCCTGGTCGGCGAACGCCTGGTGAACCACCACACCTTCTACGCAGCCTTCCGCGTCGACCCGGAGTACCGTCTCATCAGCGCCGGACGCACCCTGGGGAGTATCCCACTCCAGTACCCGCTCATGCCCGGCTCCCTGCTCATCTTCGGCGGCCGCAGATGGAAGGTCGTCGCCGTCGACGACCGCGCCAAGGTCATCGAACTCATCCGTTCCAGCGGCGGCCGGCCGCCGGACTTCTTCGGCTACGGAGGCGAGGTAGCGGATCGGGTAAGGCAGGAGATGCTGACCATCTACAGCACCGCCGACGTACCCTCGTACCTGAACGCGCCAGCGGCCCGACTGCTCGCCGAAGGCCGCGAGAACTTCGCCCGGTTCGGCCTGACGGACAGTTCTCTCCTACCCTGGGGAAACGACACGCTGATCTTCCCCTGGCGCGGCGACCGCATCATCTCCACCCTCGCAATCGCCCTCACCAACCCCCGTGCCGACGTCGCACAAGACGGCATCTGCCTCACCATGACAAACACCAGCCACGCCGCCACCATCGAGCGACTGCACGCACTGGCCACCGCCGGAATCCCAGACCCATCCGCCCTGGCTCCCAAAGTACAAAACAAGATCACCGAGAAATATCACGAATTCCTCACCGACGAACTCCTCAACATCGACTACGCAGCTCGCAGCCTCGACACCGAAGGCGCATCACCCTGAAGGAGCTCCTCAGCCAACTACAAGACGAGTAAGAAAGACAACAACACTCGCTCATGCCGCTGACCGGCCACGCGGCTCTGCCGCGCATCGCGCGGAGGCGTGACCGTCCGTTGCGTGCCCGACGGCCACTGCGGCCGCGCCGCGGCCGCTCGTGTCGGCGTTGCTTCGCGCCGCTCCTAAACGGCGAGCCAAGTAGCAAGCGTCCGGCTAGCCACTTCGCTTCCTCTCCTGTTCCGGATCGTCAATCCGTTGACGCGACGAAACGTGGGGTTCAAGGCGTCGTCCGGGCGACCGGCGGACCGGAATGAATCAGCTGGAGGAACTCATCCTCCGGTATCAGCTCCAGGTCGGCACCGGCGGCGATGAGTGCCTGCGCTTTGCGTTTCTTGCTACTCGCGGTCGCACCCTTGGCCAGGACCCGGAAGTCCTGGTAGCCGCACACAAGATAGTTAGTCTTCTTCGTGACACCATTGCCGAAATGGCCGCCAACATCGACCACCATTTGCGCCGCCTCCGCGCGGGCCATCGATTCCAGCGCACCAGTGAACACCACCGTCTCGCCGTACAGCGGATGGCGCTCGTCGAACGTGACACCAGGCGAAGGCATCGGCCGTACGATCCGACCCCAAATACGCTTGGTGTCAGTAAACGGCTCGTAGAAACCCTCGTCAGCAGCACCCCAACGCAGTCGCCGCATCTCGACGAGCGCCTCCAGGGAATCAGCACCGAAGTCCGACAAGGCGCGTTGCACAATACGTGCACAGGCAAGCGCGTCTGCAAGCGGGTCATGATGTTCGAAGACGGGCAGGCCAAGCTCCGCTACTACGACCGGCAGGCTGTACGACCACCAGCCCGGCCACGCATCCCGCGCGATGATCCGAGAGCAGGCAAACCGGAACGGGTCCACATCGCCCCCACACGCCTCCAACGTGTAACGGAACGCGTTCATGTCAAACGCCGCATGATGGGCAACAAGCGGGTCACTACCCACGAGCGCCAGCAGCCGGGGCCACCACTGCGCCAACGTTGGTTCACCCACGACATCCCCCGGCCGGATACCATGGACAGCGATGTTGAAGGGCCTCCACACGCCACGCGGCGGCTGGAGTAGCCATCGGCCGAGAGGCCGCAGTTGCCCACCAACGCACTCCACCAGACCGACCGCACAGATGCTGTCCCGGTCTGCCGCCGTCTCAACATCGACGGCAACCCAACGATCCCCCATCGGACTCCCGCCCCTTGCGTCCGAGACCGTCCAGAGCCCGGGGCCTTTTCGTTTTCCTCGTCAGGCGCAGACCAACGCGAAGAGCGCTCCGGCAGATCCGGCAGACTCGAAGGCCCACGTAACCATGGCGTCCATCACCCAGAGAGCAGTCGAGGATTCTGTCCACAAGTTGTCAAGTCCATGCGAGCCCCATCCGTCGAAGTGAGCCCGTATGGCTACCGCGGTCGCCGTTGGTGTGGGCTTCTTCGCAGCGTGACCCCGCGCGTCGCAGCACCCTCCCCAACGGCCACCGGCCCCGGCGCCGAGCCGGCCGCCGGCCTGCTCTTGGGTCGGTGGCGAGTTCGTACCGGGGTGTTGTCCGGCGGGGCGGGGGAGGGGGGCTCGGCTGGGGATGGCGAGCCTCGCCCGGGTGGGTTCGGTCCTGTGGACCTGCGCGGACTGGGCGTCCTGCTTGCCGTTGTGCTGCGGTGACCGGGTGCGCAAGGGTCCACGCCCGTGCGTACTCCTCGGGCCTCCCGAACAGCACTGCCTCCCTCGGGGTCGGGTCGAACGAGGTGTGCATGGTTAGGACGGATCAGGACGCTGGATCACGAACAGGCCACCATGCGGCTCACGGCGTGCGTCGCGTGCTGCCCCGCCCATGGCGTGCCGCGCGCTCCCCGCGGGCACTGTCCGATCCCTGGTGACCACACCCGATCCGGGCCTCGACCATCGGCAGGGCAGAGAGGCGCGGCCGTCGGGGCTGGGCTCTCGCGACAGTCGGTAGTATTGCGCTTGGGTCACGCTTATGCCGGACGGAGGCTCGGATGGCGGTTCGTTCGAACTTGCTCCTCACCGAACTGAAAGTCCTTCGTAAGGGGCGCGGTGTTTTGGTGGCTCAGATCGGGGACCGAGTCGGTCCAGCGCTGCGTGCACTGTCCGGTGTGGCAGAGGGGGCGAGTGCCGCGGAGCTACGGCAGAAACTGGCCCGTCGGCTGGAGGAACTGGCCGATGAGCTACCGGATGATCTACGTATCGCAGCGCTCGTATCACTCGGGTTGTACCGAGAGGCGCAGCGCCCGTTCTACCAGGAGCGTATCCGGTGGCTGGCCGACTATCTGCAGCGTGACGAGCGGACCGCACGTCGGCGGGCGGAGGAGGCGTTGGACCAGCTTGCCGAGATTGCAGGGGGAGCCGGAGGTGGTTCGCTGGAGGATCAGCCACCTTCCACTGGTGATCTGGCTGGGATGGTTGGGTCGAAGGTATCCGAGGCGGAACCGTTGACCGGTGCTGGAGTGGGCGTCGTATTAGGGTTGCGGCGGCAGACCGCAGACGAACTGCGCGCCGCCCGCCGGGCCTCTGGGTTTACGCGTCGTGACGTTGCGGATGCCATGGACTGGTCTCAGTCCAAACTGGCTCGCATCGAGGCTGGCCGGTCGCACGTCAGCCTCAACGATCTGCGCGCCCTGCTGGCCCTCTACAGGGCTGGGGTCAAAGTTGTGTGATTGCGTGTTTGACCTGGCCGGATAGGTGCGGCTGGACATCCTGATCGTTTCGTGGTAGACAGTCGGGTGTGTCGTTGGCTGGTCTTGAGGTGCGGCTGGTTGCTCCTGGTGAGTGAGGTGGGTGGCTTCAACGTGTTGCTGGCCGCTCATCACTACTTGGGTGCGCATGGTTCGGGTCGGCTGTTGCGGTATGTGGCGTGCCTGGGTGGACAGCCGGTGGTGCTGGCGACGTTCGGGTCGGCGGCGTTTAAGTGCCGGGCCCGGGAGGAGTTTCTGGGTTGGGACGATGAGCAGCGATTGGCCCGGCTGGGTGCCGTGGCGGGTCACCAGCGGCTGTGTGTGTTGCCGGCCGGCCGCCGCCGCAACGTGGCGTCGGCGGCGTTGGCGGTGATGCTGCGTCGGCTTGGTGCTGACCACCTGGCCGCGTTCGGTCATCGGCTGGTGGCGGTGGAAACCTTCACCGACCCGGCCCGGGGCAGCGGCGCGGTGTATGCCGCGGCGGGGTTCACCGCGGTCGGGTTGACCGGTGGGTACGGCCGGGCCCGGGGCCGGGCCGACTATGTGTTCCACGGCGCACCGAAGCAGTATTGGCTGCGTGGTCTGGGTACCGCCACCGCTGGTCTGCCGCGGGTGTTGTCCTCGGCGTTCGAGGTTCCCCTGATCGCAGCGGCGGGCAGGAAAGGCGGGATCGATGTGAACACCGTTGACCTGGACGGGACGGCCGGCGGTGGCCGAGGCCTGCTGGAGTACCTGCGGGAGGTCACCGATCACCGCAAGGCCCGCGGGAAACGCCACCGTCTGGAGGCGATTCTGGTCATCGCCGCGGTCGCCAAGCTGTGCGGCGCGAACTCGGTGTACGCCATCGGTCAGTTCGCCGCGGCGATGTCGCAGCAGGCGCTGGCCCGCTGCGGGTTAGGGCGCAACCAGCGGACCGGCCGGTACCACCCGCCCAGCCTGAAGACCATCAAACGCGCGATCAAGGCTATCGACGCGGCGCAGGCCGACGCGGCGCTGTGCGCCTGGCTGCGTCAAGAAGCCGACGCCGGCCGGGTATCGCTGCGGCATCTGGCCGTGGACGGCAAAGCCGTCAACGGCGCCAAGAACGCCGCCGGCAAAGCCCCGCACCTGCTCGCGGCCTACGACATCACCGACGGCAGTGTCGCCGCACAGTTGGACGTCGACACCAAACACAACGAGATCACCTACTTCACCGACCTCCTGACCTGCCTCGACCACGACAACAACAGCCGCGACGACCACGACCACGACCACGACAACAACGGCGACGGCGACGGCGACGGCGACGGCGACGGCGACGGCGAACCCATCACACTGGTCACAGCCGATGCGCTGCACACCCAGACCGGCCACGTCACGGCGATGAACAAAGCCGGCCTGGACTGGATGCTCATCGCCAAAGGCAACCAACCCACTCTGGAAGACCAGATCTGTTCCTATGACTGGGAATCAGTTCCGGTTTCCCGCCAACACCACACCAACGAGACAGGCCACGGCCGTCACGACGTACGCGTCATCCGCGTCGCCGACGCCACCGACACGATCAAGACCCGCTGGCCCGGCACCCAGCAGATGTTTCTCATCGAACGGTACCGCCACGCACGCACCACAGCCATGGGCGACATCAGCGCCTGCACCACCACCGGACCACACGCCGACACCGCACCCACCGACCTGTTCGGCTGCGCCCAACAACTCCACGCGCGGGTTTCCTGCGAGACCGTCACCGGCATCATCAGCCTCACACCCCGCCAAGCCGGCCCCGCCGACATCCTCACACACAACCGTGACCACTGGGCCATAGAAAACGGCCTGCACCACCGCCGCGACACCACCTACGGCGAAGACGCCTCCCGCGTCCGCACCGGCAACGCACCCCGCCTTCTGGCCGCCATCAACAACCTCGTCATCAGCGTCCTCAACCGCGCCGGACACACCAACAACGCCAGCGCCCGACGTGAACTCGGCTGGGACCGCACCGGCGGCCTACGCGCCCTTGAACTCCTCGGACTGTAACCCAAACAACACCATGTTACTTGCACCACAAGATCAGGACTTTGACCTCAGCCCTGTGTTTCCCGCCGTGGCGGGGGCGCTGCGGAAGTGGCAGACCGCGTAACCGTCTACCTGGAAACGAATGATCCAGGCGCCGTCCGTTCAGTGTTGGACGCGCTGCAGGAGGTCCTGAAAGGAGAAGGACTCACTCTCGAGAAAGTGGTCGAGCCGGAGTTCTCGTCGTGGTTTGGCCGATTTCGCGTGCACGCACGACGGGCGCTCTCAGGTCGAGAGGTCGCAGACAGGCTGCATAAGCTCGAGAGCTCGAGCATGCCTTGGAGGTGGCGGTGCTGCAAAGGCCCATGAGCGAGGTCAATGTCAACCAAGCTGACGCCGCCGAGCGCTTGATCCGTGCTGTGTCGGAGGTGGAGAACGCCGTCTTGGTAATCGGATCGCTGCTGTTGGTCAAGACCACGAAGTCGGCGGCGAGCGGCGACTCTTCGCCAAGACCTTGTCCGTCGCCGAAGTGCGCTCATTTGGGGCCAATCAGCACCTCATGAAGAATCCGCGTGAAGCGCTGGAACATCTACACTTGCCCACTTGCTAACGGCCACCGAGGACAGCGACAGCACTGCTCTGGAACAGTAGCCCTCAAACGACCATACAGAGTGGCTGGCTCCAACGGCATTCGTACCCCTCGAAGCGGAAGAATTGGGTCATGGCGGTCGCTGCGGAGCCGGGCTCCAGAAGCCCGGCAGATCAGTCCAGCCTGCCTACCACAACGCTGACGTCAGCAACACCTGTCGGGCGCTGGTGGTCCGTCGGGATCGCGCCTACCACTCGCCGCCGCCGCACGCCTCGGTTTACGTACACAGGGCGATGCCCGGACGTCCTATGCCGCTGTGCATGCGGAGCACGCCGACGCCGCGGATTGGCATAGGGCCGCGGCGCGGGAACGCCCGGCCGATGTAGCGCGGGATGACAGACCGACATCCGTGTTCAGGCGCGGTGGGGCCCGGTGGGGCCGCGGTGGGGCCCAGTCATAGGCCAGTTATGGCTGTCCTGATGGGGCCGTCGGTGACCGTCCTGGCCACTCAACTTGCGCAGAGCAGATGTCGCAGGCGGTGTTCGCCGCCTGCGGGGTGTGGTTGTCCACCTTCGCGGTGCGCGGCGCCTGTCCGTGGTGTCAGGGCAAACCGGAACGGAGCGGAGGGAGCGCCGTGATGAGGGGTCCACGGTGGGAACGCGGCGACGCGGTGCCGGTGAGCTGGGAGATCCCGGCCGCTGCCGCGACCGGGTGGGCGGTGATTGCTGCGCTGCTGCTGCCGGCGGCGCAGGGGGTTGCGGCGTGGCTGTGCGGCGCCGGTTGGGTGTGGCCACGCGGTGCCGCCGGTCTGGCCTCCAGCGTGGGTGGCCTGTTGACCGGCCGGCCGGGGCGGGGGCTTG
>WNFU01007132.1_pt1 | contig 13322 bp, 13 predicted proteins | sample 5400121 | NCBI WGS metagenome assembly WNFU01 (sample SAMN13153360, study PRJNA577476) | soil metagenome | isolation source: 100 cm soil or saprolite under grassland replicate 1 | place: USA:California | collected 2016-06-15
CCGGCCGAAACCAAGCGCGATGATACAACAGCGCCTGATGATCGCGCGAGCGCGCGGATGTTCCTCGTATAATCCGTGGCGCGAATTCGAGGCGACCCGAGGAGGAATCATGACCGTGAAAGTGCGGCGAGTGGTGACCGGACACGACGGCAGCGGACGCGCCGTCGTGAAAATCGACGAAGTCTCGAAGAACATCGTGTCGAACCGGCCCGGTGCGTCCGCCTGCGTCGTCTGGACGACCGATACCATCCCGGCCGACAATTCCGGCAAAGGCGACGCGGCGCTTAAAAAAGTCGGTACGACGCTTCCGGGCGGAACGGTCTTCCGCGTTATCGAGTTCTCGCCCGGGGTCGCGCCGCGAGTGCATAGAACCGACTCGATCGACTACGCGGTGGTGCTCTCGGGCGAGATCGACATGGAGCTGGAGAAAGGCACGGAAGTCCATCTCAAAGCGGGCGACGTGCTCGTGCAGCGCGGGACGCTCCACAACTGGATCAATCGCGGCAACGTCCCTTGCGTCCTCGCCTTCGTGCTGGTCGACGCCAAGCCCGCCGAGGCGGGCGGCAAGGTGCTCAACGCCGTCGGCTGAGCCGCTTCACGCGCGGCCGCGAGCGCGCGCCATCCAACCGAATTGCCGTTCACCGAGCTCGAAGGCGCCCTGCACGAGCAGTGCCAGCGCCGCGGCGGGTATCGCGCCCGCGAGCAGCGTGACGTTGTCGTTCAGCGCGAGCCCCGAAGCGATGCGCTCGCCGTAGCCGCCCGCGCCGATGAACGCCGCGATGGTCGCGGTGCCGACGTTGATCACCGCGGAGGTCTTGATGCCCGCGAGGATCGAAGGCAGCGCGAGCGGGATTTCGATGCGCCACAGCCGGTCGCGGGGGATGAGCCCGAGCGCCATCGCCGCCTGGCGCATGCCGCGGCCGATCCCGATGAGCCCCGCGCAGGTGTTGCGCACGATCGGCAGCAGCGCGTAGAGAAACAGAGCGATCAGCGCGGGCCACGTGCCGATCGTGCCGACGAGCGCGATGAGGAATGCGAACAGCGCAAGCGACGGAATCGTCTGGATCACGCCCACGACGCCGAGGATGAGTTGCTCGGCCCTCGGCAATTTCGCCGCCGCCACGCCGAGCGGCACTCCGACCGCGATGCTCGCCGCGAGCGAGACGAACACGAGCAGCAGATGCTCGCTCGTCAGCCGCCAGAAATCCGGGCCGAACAGGACGGCGAAGAAGTCCCGCCGCGCGGGGCGTTGCGGCCCGCCTTCGGCCTCGAGCAGCGCCGCGGCCTGAGCAAAGCTCCTGCCCTTGAGCTCCGCCGCCGCGTTCATGCGGATCATGCGGCGCTCGTCGATGCGGCCTTCGAGCTTCTCGAGCGCGCGCCAGGCTTCGGGAAAGCGCCGCGGCACCTCCAGCCGGTAGAGCAGCACCGCGTCGTAGCGCGGAAAAAAATTCCGGTCGTCCTCGAGCACGCGGAGTTTGTACCGCTCGATCTTGGCGTCGGTCGAGTAGATGTCCATCACGTCGATCTTCTCCGCCGCGATCGCCTCGTAGGCGAGGCCGTGATCGAGCCCCGATGGCGTGGCGTAAGGCAACTTGTATGCGGCCTTGAGCCCCGGCCAGCCGTCTGCGCGGCCGATGAACTCCTGCGACAGGCCGAGCTTGAGCCCTGCATGCCTCGCAAGGTCTGAAAGCGAGCGGATGCCGAGCGCCTGCGCCCGCTCCTCGCGCATCGCGAGCGCGTAGCTGTTGTTGAAGCCGAGCCGCACCGCGACTCCAAGGCCCTGGGAGCCAAGCGCGCGGTTCAGCTCATCCATTCGAGGATGGCCTTCGAGCTTGAGGATTTCCTTGGCGATCGTTCCGGTGTACTCGGGGTAAAGATCGATCGAGCCCGCCTTCAGCGCGGCGAAGACGATACCCGTGCTCCCGAGCCCCGGCTTGTGCTCGACCGCCGTGATCCCCTCGACCTGCCGCTTCAGCACCTCGCCGAGGATATAGGACTCGGTGAAGCGCTTGGAGCCGATCTTCAGCGTGTCCGCTTGCGCTGGCAGAGCGAGAGCGGCGACGAGCGCCGTCGCGCCGAGGAGGATTTGCCGCATTTGGCAATTCCACAACGAGAAGCGCCGCCGCACTAGGCTTGTCATTCTCCGGCCACGGCGGTCCCGATCGGAAGATAGCGTACCCGGTGGCGCGTTTCCTCGACGCTGATCACGGCGCCTTTGGCGATGGCGCCGGCCGATTCCGCAAGGACCGCGGCGAGACGCTCGATGACGCGGCGATAGCCGGAATCGCCGAGGCGAAACAGGACAACGCTACCCTTCGTTCCGCCTGTCAGCGCGGCAATCTCGCCGAAGTCCAGGTCGAACGTCAGCACGCACCGATCCTCGGCGATGGCTTTGCGAAAGATTTCGTCGTCAGCCAGACGTTGCAACCCCTGTTCGCTGAGATGTACCGAGTCGTGCCCCTGGCCGCGCAGCCATTCGGCGACTCTGATGTCCACGCACGCGTCCACCAGGAAACGCATGGACGTTCAGGAAGTGTGGACCTGCTCCTCGCTCAGCCAGGCCGCGTACTCGATAGCCTGCTGAATGTCTTCCCGCTCGAGGTCCGGGTAACCCTTGAGTATTTCCTCCACCTTCGCGCCGTGGGCGATCTGGCGCACGATCACCGACACAGGGATTCGCATTCCGCGGATGCACGCCCTGCCGCCCATTATTTTGGGGTCAAAGGTGATTCGGTCGAATTTCATCGGCTGCTCCCATCGGCTCACCGCAAAACCGCTATCTTGGCACCGCAAGCAGCACCGCGTCCAGCGCGTTTCTTCCCACTCGCGCGGAAAGAGCGTGAGCTGCGACGCCACTTCGGCGCCGACTTCACTGCACCTCAGCCGGGGCGATCTCGCCGAGGAACTGGAGCGCGGCGAGGCGCGCGTAGAGCCCCTCTCCGCGCACCAGCTCCGCGTGCGTGCCCGTCGCGATCACCCGGCCCTGGTCCATCACGACGATGCGGTCGGCGTTCTTCACCGTCGCGAGCCGGTGGGCGACGACGAGTGTAGTGCGGCCCTGCATCAGGCGCTCGAGCGCCCTCTGCACGTAATGCTCGCTTTCGGCGTCGAGCGAGCTCGTCGCCTCGTCGAGCAGCAGCACCGCGCGGTCGGCGAGGAGCGCCCGCGCGATCGAGAGACGCTGGCGCTGGCCACCGGAAAGTCTCACGCCGCGCTCGCCGAGGAATGAATCCATGCCCTCGGGCAGGCGCTCGATGAACTCGCTCGCGTAGGCCGCCTTGCACGCGGCGAGCACCTCCGCGTCGCTCGCCTCCGGCCGGCCGTAGCGCACGTTCTCGGCGACGCTCGCGGCGAAGATGACCGGGTCCTGCGGCACGAGGGCCATCCTCCGCCGCACCGCCCGCGGATCGGCGTTCCTGACCTCCACGCCGTCGAGCGTGATCGCTCCGCTGTCGGGATCGTAATAGCGCAGCAAGAGCTGAAACACAGTGGATTTGCCGGCGCCCGAAGGCCCCACCAGCGCGACCTTCTCGCCGCGCGAAACGGCGAGCGAGAAGTCGGCGAGCGCCGCGGTATCCGGCCGCGACGGATAATGAAACGTGACGCGCTCGAACCGCAGCTCGCCCCGCGGAGGCTCGGGCAGGGCCTGCGGCCTGGCCGGCGCGCGGATGCCGGGCTCGGTCGCGAGCAATTCCATCAGCCGCTCGGTCGCGCCCGCCGCGCGCTGCAGGTCGCCGATCACCTCCGACACCGCGCCCACCGCGCCCGCGACGAGCACGGCGTAGAAGACGAAGGCCGAGAGCTCGCCCGCGCTGATGCGCCCGGCGAGGACGTCGTGCCCGCCGATCCACAGGATCACGCCGACCGCGCCGAAAGCGAGCAGCATCACGAGCGCGACGAGGAGCGCCCTTTGCCCGATGCGCTGCGTCGCGGTGGCGAAGGCCTGCTCGACCCGCTCGCCGAAGCGCTCGCGATCTTTTTCCTCGTGGCCGTAGGACTGCACCGTGCGGATCTCGTGCAGCGACTCGTCGATATGCGTGCTCACGTCGGCGATCCGGTCCTGGCTCGCGCGCGAGAGCTTTCTCACGCGCCGGCCGAAGACGAGGATCGGCGCGATCACGAGCGGCACGCCGAGCACCACGAGCGCGGTGAGCTTCGGACTCGTGATGACGAGCATCACCAGGGCTCCAAGCATGATAAGGGTGTTCCTCAGGGCGAACGAGGCCGAAGAGCCGATGACGAGCTCCAAGAGCGCCGTATCGTTGGTGAGCCGCGAAATCACCTCGCCCGTGCGCATGGTCTCGAAAAATCCGGGAGACTGCTCCAGCAGATGCCCGAACACCGCGCGGCGGATGTCGGCCGAGACGCGCTCGCCGATCCACGACACCGAATAGAAGCGCGTGTAGGTCGCGGCGGCGAGCACGCAGACGATAGCGAGCAGCGCAAAGAGCGCCGTGTCGAGCGACGCGGCGTCGTTCCCCGAGAAGCCGGCGTCGATGACGCGCTTCAGGCCTTGGCCGAGCACCAGCACGCAGCCCGCCGCGACCACGAGCGCCACGCCCGCGACCGCCATGCGCGCGCGGTATGGCCAGAGAAACCGCAGCACCCGCGCGAGCTGGCGGATGTCGCGGTTCGGCGGGCGCTCGGGAAGGTTGTCGATTTGTCGTGCCAAACGCGGTCCCTATTTCAGCTGCTCTTCCAGCGCGACGACCCAGTGTGTCACCGGCAGCTCGGTACCGCTCTGCAGGTGCGCGAGGCAGCCGATATTGGCGGTGAGGATCCGCTCGGGACCTCCCGAGGCGAGCGCTGAAAGCTTGTTGCGCTTCAATTGCGCGGCGAGCTCCGGCTGCAGGATGGAATAGATACCCGCCGAGCCGCAGCACAGGTGCGCGTCCGGCACGGGCGCCAGCTCGAATCCGGCACGGGCAAGCAGCCGCTCGGTCACGCCTTTAATGTTCTGGCCGTGCTGCAGCGTGCACGGCGGGTGAAAGGCGACCCGCCCACCCGATCTCTCGAGCGAAGGCTCGAGGCGATCGAATTCCACGGCTATCACTTCTCCGATGTCGCGCGTCATGGCGCTTATTCTCGCGGCTTTTTCCGCGTAACGGGGATCGCGCTCGAGCAGGTGCCCGTATTCCCTCACCGTAACGCCGCAGCCGCTAGCGGTCATGACGATCACTTCCGCTCCGGCTTCGACGTGTGGCCACCACGCGTCGATCAGCGCGCGCATGTCGGCGAGGCCCTCTTCCTGGTAATTGAGATGAAAGCGCAGCGCGCCGCAGCAGCCGGCGCCCTTGGCCTCGATGAGCGAAATGCCGATGCGGTCGAGCACTCTTGCCGCAGCGGCGTTGATGTCGGGCGAGAGCGCCGGCTGCACGCAGCCGGCGAGCGCGAGCATCTTCCGGGCGTGGCGCGGCGCGGGCCAGGCGCCGGCGGCGGGCGTCGAGGCCGGCACCTTTTCGGCGAGCTTCGCCGGAAGAAGCGGCCGGGCGAGCTGGCCGAGCTTCAGAAGCGGCGCGAACAGCGAACGCCGCGGCAGGATTTCCGCGAGCACGCGGCGCTTGAAGCTCTCCCATGCCGGCCGCGCCGTTTTTTCTTCGACCAGTTTTCGCCCGATATCGAGCAGGCGCCCGTACTGAACGCCCGACGGGCAGGTCGTCTCGCAGGCGCGGCAGGTCAGGCAGCGGTCGAGGTGCAGGCGCGTCTTGTCGGTGATCTCCCGCCCTTCGAGCGCCTGCTTCATGAGATAGATGCGCCCGCGCGGCCCGTCGTTCTCGTCGCCGAGCAGCAGATAGGTCGGGCAGGTCGCGGTGCAGAAGCCGCAGTGCACGCACTTGCGGAGGATCGCGTCGGCCTCGCGCCCCTCGGGCGTGTCGCGGATGAAATCGGCGAGCGCGGTCTGCATCAGCGAATTTCCGTCATAGCTCCGGATACATGCGCCCGCGGTTGAAGATGCCTTGCGGGTCGAACTCGCGCTTGAGCTCCCGGTGTATCTTCATGAGCGCCGGCGCAAGCGGCTGGAAAACGCCCACCGCCTTGTCGCCGCCGCGAAACAGCGTCGCGTGGCCGCCCGCGCGCTTCGCCGTCTCGCGCACGGTGCGCGCGTCGGCGTGCGAGAAAAGCCAGCGCAGCGCCCCGCCCCACTCGATCATTTGTTCACCCTGAAGCTTGAGCGGCGGCGCGGTCGAAGGAACCGAGATGCGCCACAGCGGCGCGTCATTCCGGAAGAACCGATCGGTCTGTTCGCGGATGCCCGTCCAGAAGCGCTCGGCTTGCGCGGCGTCGAGAAGCTGGCCGCCGATTTTTTCCCGAGCGGCCTTCACCGCGGCTGCCGCGCCTGAGATGCGTACGCCGAGCTCGCCTCCGTTCCAGGCGCTCGCGCTGATCGGCAGGGGCTTTCCGCCGCATTTGTTGAGCGTGTCGATCGCCTTGCCTTCCGGAAGCTCGAGCCTGAGCGTCGCCTCGGCGACCGGCAGCGGCAGCGCCTTGAGCGAGACTTCCAGGACGATCGCTAGCGTGCCGAGCGACCCCGCCATCAGGCGCGAGACGTCGTAGCCTGCGACGTTCTTCATCACCTGCCCGCCGAAGCCGAGCGTTTCGCCGCGCCCATCCATGATCTTTACGCCGAGCACGAAATCGCGCAGCGCGCCCGCCGCCTGGCGGCGCGGCCCCGAGAGCCCCGCCGCCACCGCCCCGCCGAGCGTCGCGTCCTCGCCGAAATGCGGCGGCTCGAAAGCGAGCATCTGGCCGCGTTCGCGCATCGTCGCCTCGATTTCGGAGAGCTTCGCGCCGCAGCGCGCGGTGATCACGAGCTCGGAGGGCTCGTAGGTCACGATGCCGTTGTGGCCGCGCGTATCGAGCACCTCGCCTTCGAGCGCCTGGCCGTAGAAATCCTTGGTGCCGCCGCCGCGCACTCGCAGCGCGCGCTTCGATCGTCCCGCATCGCGCACCGTTTCGGACAGCTTCTCGAGCGCCGAATCCATTGCGTCGTTCCGCATCACCCGCGCATCAGTTGAAGGAAATCCCGACGATCGCCTTGACGGTCCAGTTGTCCGCGGCGGGCGTCAGGCCGTGGCCGACGCCGAAATTCAACGACCAGGTCTTGCGCTCGATCTCCATCACCGCGTACAGCGTGCGGTTCTGCTGCTCGCGCGGCAACCGGTTCGCGAGCGTGCCGATGTCGTCATAGTACTCGGCGCCGAGCGCAAACCCTTGCGCGACATCGTGCACCGCCTTCCAGGCGAGGGTGACGTCGGGACTTCCGCGAAAGCCCGGCGACAGGCCCCACTCGAAGATGGGGTTCAGGCCGATCAGCCAGTCGGGGCCGCGATAGCCCCCGATGACGCGCACCTCGTCGTTCCAGCGGGAGTCGGAGAAGGCCTTGGTGAGGTCGGAGAGCTCGTTGTTGATCCCGAAGTACCAGCCGCCCCGGCCTTCCGCGCCGTGCACCGGCAGCCATTTCGCGCGCAGCTTCGCGCCGCCCGGATGAAAGTGCCCCTGCGCATCGGTCGCGGTCGGAAGATATAAGCCCCAATCGAAATCATTGCCCAGGCCCCAGGAGAATTCCGGCGTGATCCTGACTCCGTGGTAAGGCGGCACGTCGCCCGGATAATCGGGCGTCCTTCTCCCGCTCGGCGTGGTGTTGACGTGGAGCTCGAGGCCGCTTTCGCCGCGGTAGTCGAGATCGTCGGTATAGACCTGGATCTCGTCCAGGATCGCAAGCGCCTCGGGCCCGCGACACAGGCCGGCGGCCAGCAGCAGCGCGGAGACAAGCGAACGGGCTCGCACCCTCCCGCGAAGGCGCACGTCTAGAATCTCGGCAGCTCGGGGTGCGGCAGCTGCCCGCCGCGCGCGCGCATGCGGCCGAACTCGGCGCAGCGGTGCAGCGTCGGGATGTTCTTGCCGGGATTGAGGAGACCCTCGGGATCGAAGGCGCGCTTCACGCCGTGGAAGCGCTCGATCTCCGGCGCCGCGAACTGCACGCACATCTGGTTGATCTTCTCCACGCCCACGCCGTGCTCGCCGGTGATGGTGCCGCCGACCTCGACGCATTTCTCCAGCACTTCGCCCGCGAAGCGCTCGGTGCGCTCGAGCTCGCCCGGATCGTTCGCGTCGAAAAGAATCAGCGGGTGCAGATTGCCGTCGCCCGCGTGAAACACGTTGGGACAGCGCAGGCGGTATTTCTTCTCCATCTCCGCGATGAATTTCAGGATCTCGCCGAGCTTCCTGCGTGGAATGGTCCCGTCCATGCAGTAGTAGTCGGGCGAAATGCGGCCGACCGCGGGGAACGCGGCCTTGCGCCCGGCCCAGAACTTCTGGCGCTCTGCTTCCGAGTTCGAGGTGCGGATGGCGGTTGCGCCGGCGTGCCGCAGCACTTCGGCCATGCGCGCGATGTTTTCCTCGACTTCCCCGGGCGTTCCGTCCGCCTCGCAAAGCAGAAGCGCCGCGGCTTCCAGATCGTAGCCGGCGTGCACAAACTCCTCCACCGCGCGCGCGGCCGGCCGGTCCATCATCTCCAGGCCCGAGGGTAGGACGCCCGCCGCGATGACATCGGCCACGGCGTTGCCGGCTCGCTCGACGTCGTCGAACGACGCGAGAATGACGCGGGCGGTCTCGGGCTTCGGGAGGAGCTTCACCGTGATCTCGGTCGCCACCGCGAGCATGCCTTCGGAACCGATCATAAGTGCAAGGAGATCGAGCCCGGGGGCGTCGAGCGCCTCGCTGCCGAATTCGACGGCCTCGCCCTCGACCGTGACCGCGCGCACCCGCAGCACGTTGTGCAGGGTGAGGCCGTATTTCAGGCAATGCACGCCGCCCGAATTCTCGGCGACGTTGCCGCCGATCGAACAGGCGATCTGCGAAGAGGGATCGGGCGCGTAGAAGAGCCCGAACGGCGCCGCCGCCTCCGAGATCGCGAGGTTGGTGACGCCGGGCTGCACGCGCGCGGTGCGCGCCACCGGGTCGAGCGCGAGGATGCGCCGCATCTTCGCGAGCGACAGCAGCACCCCGTCTCCGCGCGGAAGCGCCCCGCCGGAGAGGCCGGTGCCCGCGCCGCGAGCGACGACCGGTGCTTTCAGCTCGTGGCAGGCGGCGAGCACCTGCCGCACTTCGTCTTCGTTCGAAGGCAGCGCCACGACCATCGGCAGCTGGCGGTAGGCCGTGAGACCGTCGCATTCGTAGGAGCGGGTGTCCTCCTCGGCGTGCAGCACGGCATCCGCGGGAAGCAATCGACGCAGGCGCCCCGCGACCTCCGTCTGGCGGATGAAATCGATGCCGGTGGCGGCGATGCTCATGCCTGTGCCTCGCTGTGCGTGCAGCTTACAAGTATTTCTTCACCCACGCCAAGCCGTCTTCGGTTTTTCCCGCGGGCACGTATTCCGCGCCGATCCAGCCCTTATAGCCCAGGCGGTCGATGCGCTCGAACAAAAAGGGGAAATCGATCTCCCCCGTGCCGGGCTCGTGCCGGTGGGGCACATCGGCGACCTGTATATGCCCGATTCGATCCAAGTGAGCCTCGATGGTTTTCACGAGGTCGTCCCCCATGATCCGCATGTGATAGAGGTCGTATTGCAATTTGAGATTGGCGGCGCCCGCCTCGTCCATGAGCGCGAGCGCCTGGGCCGATCTGTTCAGGTAGAACCCGGGAACGGATCGCGTGTTGATGGGCTCGATGAGCAGCGTCATGCCGGCGCGCGCGAGCTCGCCCGCGGCGTAGCGGAGGTTCGAGACGCAGGTCCCGCGCAGGATCGCGCCGTCGATGCCGGGCGGCGCGACACCCGCGAGGCAGTTCATCTGCTTGCAGTCAAGTGCCCTGGCATAGTCGATCGCCCGGGCGACGCCTTCGCGGAACTCGGCGACGCGGGAAGGCAGGCAGGCGATGCCGCGGTCGCCCTTGTCGGGATCGCCCGCGGGAATGTTGATGAGCACCACCTCGACGCCGGCGCGCCGCGCGACCTCGCCGAGTTGCCCCTTGCTCCAGCCGTAGGGAAACTGGATCTCGACCGCCTTGAAGCCCGCCCGGGCCGCCGCCTCGAAGCGCTCGGGAAGCTCGACCTCCGGGAACAACATGCTGATGTTGGCGCTGAAGCGGGGCATGGTGCTCGAACCTGGATCTACCGAAGACGGGTTTCACCGAATTGCGACGCGGCGCGCGAGGCTGCAGCATACCACGCGGCATGCCGATAACCCGTTTGATACCATAGGTTCTTGCCCTCATCCCGCTTGGCGAACGCGATCGTATCGAACCGCCCTTTGCCCGAACGCTTGCTCCCGTTCCTGAAGTGGTGGCCGCTGGTCGGTCCGGCGACGCTGAAAGCCGATGCGCTCGCGGGTCTGGTCGGCGCCATCGTCGTGCTGCCGCAGGGCGTCGCTTTCGCGACGCTCGCCGGCCTCCCGCCCGAGTACGGCCTGTATTGCGCGATGGTGCCGGCGATCGTCGCGGCGCTGTTCGGATCGTCCCTGCACACCGTCGCCGGGCCCACCAACCCGGTGTCGCTCATGGTGCTCGCTTCGCTTGCTCCGCTTGCGACGCCCGGCACGCCGCACTACATAGAGCTTGCGCTCACGCTCGCGCTGATGTCGGGGGTCATGATGGTCGCGATGGGCGTGCTGGGGCTCGGCGCGCTCGTGAACTTCATATCGAGCACCGTGGTGGTCGGATTCACCGCGGCGATCGCCGTGCTGATCTTCGCCAGCCAGCTCGGCAATTTTCTCGGCATCACGCTCGCGCCCGCGGCGAGCTTCACCGAGCTTGTCGCGGGGACCTTCTCGCGCCTCGGGGATGCTCAGCCCTGGGTTGTCGTAGTGGCCGCGGGGACGCTTGCGATCGGCGCGCTCTCGCGCCGCGCGCTGCCGAAGATTCCGCCGATGCTCGTGGCGATGCTCGCCGGAAGCCTCCTCGCCTTCGCGCTCAATCAGGTGCTCGGCGCCGAGCGCACGGGCCTGCGAACCCTCGGCCCTCTTGCCGGAGCGCTGCCGCCGCTCTCCATCCCCGATCTGTCGGCCGGCACTCTGCAAAGCCTGCTCGGCGCCGCCATAGCCGTGGCGCTGGTGTCGCTCACCCAGGCGGTGTCGATCGCGCATGCCATCGCGCTCAAATCCGGCCAGCGCATCGACAACAACCAGGAATTCATCGGCCAGGGCCTCGCCAACGTCGCCGCGGCGTTCTTCTCGGGCTTTCCCACCAGCACCTCGGCGAACCGCTGCGGCATCAACTACGAATCGGGCGCGAAGACGCCGATGTCGGCGGTGTTCGCCGCGGTGCTGCTGGTCCTCGTGCTCCTCGCGGTCGCGCCGCTCGCCGCCTATCTGCCGATCGCGGCGGTGGCGGGCATTCTGTTTCTCGTCGCCTGGAGCCTGATCGACTTTCAGCGCATCCGCAAGATTCTTTCAACCAGCCGGGGCGAGGGCGCCGTGGTCGCCGCCACTTTCTTCGCGACGCTCCTGCTCGACCTCGAGTTCGCGATCCTCGTCGGGGTGCTCGCGTCGCTCGTGCTGTACCTCAACCGCACCTCGCACCCGTTCATGAGGAGCCTCGTTCCCGATCCGCGCCACAGCCAGCGCAAGATGACCGAGGTCGAGGACAGCCTCCCCGAGTGCCCGCAGCTCAAGATCCTGCGCATCGAGGGCTCGATCTATTTCGGCGCGGCGGGCCACGTCGAGCGCCACCTCGACACGCTGCGCGAGCACAGCCCCGGCCAGAAGCACCTGCTGCTCATGTCGAAGAGCATCAACTTCGTCGACATGGCGGGCGCCGAGCTGCTCGTCGAAGAAGCGCGGCGCCGGCGCGAGGCCGGCGGCCAGCTTTACTTCTACGGCCTGAGGAAGCCGGTCGAGGAGCTGTTCGAGCGCGGCGGGTACATCGCCGAGTTCGGCCGCGAGAACATCTTCCGCGGCAAGCGCGAGGCGATCGGCGCAGTATTCACCCGGCTCGACCGCTCCGTGTGCGCGACCTGCCGCGCGCGCATTTTCGAGGAGTGTGCGAGCGTGCCCATGCCGAAGGACGCTCGATGAAGCTGCGCGGCGCCGCGCTGCTCCTGCTCGCGCTCGCCGCCGCGTGCGGCGGCCCGCCGAAGCTCGCGCGCCTCGCGCCCGACGCGGTGGTGCTCGCATTCGGCGACAGCCTGACTTTCGGCACCGGCGCCAACCCGCCCGAGAGCTACCCGGTGCGGCTGGAAGCGCTGATCGGCCGCAAGGTGGTCGCTTCGGGCGTCCCCGGTGAAGTGAGCTCGGAGGGACTCGCGCGCCTCGCCTCCGAGCTCGAGGAGGCGAAGCCGCAGCTCGTGATTCTTTGCCACGGAGGCAACGATCTCCTGAGGAAACTCGACGGCGCGCAGGCGGCGAACAACATCCGCGCGATGGTGCGCCTGGCGAAGGCCCAGGGCGCGCAGGTCGTGCTGATCGGCGTGCCCAAGCCCGGCCTCCTGCCCTCCGCGGCCGGATTCTATGAGGACATCGCCAAGGAATTCGGGTTGCCCTACGAGGGAACCGCGCTCAGGAAAATCCTCACCGACAACGCGCTGAAGTCCGATCTCGTGCACCCGAACTCGGCGGGTTACGCGCGGCTCGCCGAGGCCGTGGCGGCCCTCCTGAAGAAAGCGGGCGCGGTATGAGGGGCTTTTCCCCCGTAGGGGTTTCCCCGACTTTCCCTTTCCGGCGCTCCGGACTATGCTGGCGGTATAGCAGATCGAGCCGCTCCCGTGTTAGACCGCCACCTCTGGATCGAAGTCGCCGAATACCTTGCCGCAGTCGTCGGCGTGATCCTCATCGCCTGGGTGCTCGCCGAGGATCTCGGCACGCCGCTCTGGGGCGAGCTGACCAGCCTGCGCTGAGTCCGCCGCGGTCCGCGGCCGGGCTATTTTGCGCGCAGCAGCCGCGACGCCCGCGCCACGTCCTTCGGTTTCACCCAGAATATCGCCCCGAAGCGCCGGCTTCCGGCCGTCACCGCATCCATCGCGACCATATTGATCCTCGCCTTCGCGAGCGCCTCGAGGATCCTGACGAGCGCGCCCACCCTGTCCTCGCCCTGCACCAGGAACGCGGTCTTGCGCTTGCTCAGCTTCACGCCGTGCTTTTTCGCGCCGCGCGCGAACTCGGCGGGCTTGGCGGGAACGAAGTCCACTTGCGCCCCGCCCCCGCTCGGAAACCCGGTAAACGCGAGCAGGTTCTGCCTGCCCTCCGCGATCGATTGCAGCATTGCGGCGCCGACGCCGGGACGGTTGGGAACCTGCATTGAAAAATAGGCGACTTTGCGGATCATGGCGTGCCCCTCCTTTAGTGCAATCCTACTCTACCGATAGCACCGCCCGGGAAAACTGGCAAGC
>WNFU01009952.1_pt1 | contig 13320 bp, 15 predicted proteins | sample 5400121 | NCBI WGS metagenome assembly WNFU01 (sample SAMN13153360, study PRJNA577476) | soil metagenome | isolation source: 100 cm soil or saprolite under grassland replicate 1 | place: USA:California | collected 2016-06-15
TGAAGCGGATCCGGTCCCCTTCGAGCTCGAGGACGCCGCGGCGTTGCGCCCGCTCCACGTCGTCGACCGCCTTGGGCGCGAGCGCTTCCAGCAGCGTCACTGTGGGAGCGGCGAGGGCTGCGACGGCGACGAGCGTCTCGCGCACGCGCCGCGGCAACGTGTCGAGGCGCGCCGCGACGACACTCTGCAGGCTCTCGGGGAGGGACATTGGCGCGTCGCCCGCCACGATCCTCCCGTCCGCCAACGCCCGTCCGAGCTCGAGCGCGTAGAACGGGTTACCGCCGGAGGTTTCGTGCACGCGCACGAGCGCGGGCCGCGGCAGGTTCAGTGAAAGCCGCCCCCAGAGCATCCGGTGAATCGCGCCGATCGAGAGCGGTCCGACCGGCAGGCGCTCGAACGCAGCGAACGCGCGGTCGAGCTCGAACGGTGCGCGGACGGGTCGCCCGCGCACCGTTGCGAGAACGCCGACGGGTTCGCCCTCGAGCCGCCTGAGCATGAACGCGAGAATCTCGGCCGAGCTCGCGTCGACCCACTGCACGTCGTCGAGCGCGAGGAGCACCGGCCGCTCCCGAGCGAGCGCACGCACGACCGAGACGAGGGCGAGCCCGAGCACGCGCACCTCGGGCGGCGGCCCGTCGGGCTCACGCAGGAGCAATGCGATCTCCAGCGCGCGCCGCTGGACCGACGGCAGTCGCAGCAGCGTCTCGTCCAGCGTGGGCGCGAACAGGTCGCCGACCGTCGCGAACGCGATCCGGGTCTCCGCCTGACCGGCGCGAGCGGCGAGGACGCGGACGTCACTCCGGCATGCTGCGGCCGTTCCCTCCTGCCACAGCGCGGTTTTGCCGATTCCTGCGTCGCCCTCGAGCAGCAACGCGTACCCGCAGGTGGGGACGGCGTCGACGAAGCGTGCGAGCGCCTGCAGCTCCTCGCGCCTGCCGATGATCCGGTCGGTCGTCGTCTCGCGGTCGAGCGACTCCGGTCGGCGTTGTCGTGTTCGCACCACCAGTTCGCCTCACAGCGATTGTGGACCCGGCGGCGCGCCGACCACAAGGCCGCTCGTTCCGCCAGATGACGGCGGCGTGGCAACGATGGCAACGCTCGGCGTTCGTTCGCGTTCGCCGGAGCGTTCGCTCGGCCGCAGGATGCGACTCAACCACGCCATGGGCCCGAAGGTTCGCGCACAGGACCGCACGCTGCTCCGAGTCGACAAGCTGGGGGTCACTGGTTCGAGCCCAGTACCGCCCACCTCGTAGAAGAGCCGAAAGTCCTGCAAATGAGCAGCTTTCGGCTCCTTCTCGCGGTCGCGCGTTTTCCGCGGCGCGCGGGCTGAACGCCGACCGCGTGCGGACATCGCAAGGAGGTCGCCAGTGGTGGCCTTCGCACGGTGCGTGCCGTTCTTGTCCGCCTGAGTCCCGCCAACTCCGCCCGAGCGACCGCGGCTAAGTTGTCGACATGAGCGAGTCGCTGCGCGTGACGATCGTCTACGAGGAGGGCGAGGACGGCTGGATTGTCGCCTCCATTCCCGAGGTCCCCGGCGCGCATAGCCAAGGGCGAACGTGCGGGGAGGCCCGGACGAACGTGATCGACGCCCTCCGCGGGATCCTCGAGCTGCGATTCGGCGAGCATGCGGGTATCGCCGAAGCCGCCGACAGCGAACCGCTCGAGCTCGTCATCGGCGAGTAAAGCGCCGCGATCTCGAGCGCCATCTGCGCGCTCAGGGCGCAGAACGCTTGCGCGAGGGTGGCAACCACAGCAATCCCGCCGCCGAGCGGGTCGCGTTGATGCCAAACAGCGCGCGAGGCACCATAGACTTCGGAACGTGAGTATCTTCGTCGTTCAGGAGAGCATCCACGCTGACCCACGTCTCGCGCCACGAAACGCGTGAAGAGGCAATCGCGGTGATCGAGGCGATGATCCGCGAAGGCCTGGCAGAGCCGCGCGAGTTCAACATCCGGGAGATCGACGATCGCGGCGAAACCGTCCGGGTGTACGGCGTGGCGGACTCTGCCATCGGCTCAGACGATCAAGACTAGATGGAGGAAAAGGTCAAGATCGTCCTACGCGACGGGCCGGCCGCCGTCCGTCCGGGCATTCCAGGCGGTCCCGACGTGTGGGAAGTCGTGGCCGTATACCGCAGCTTCGGCGACATCGAGAGGACCGCACGCTGGCTCGATCAGCCGGCGAGCGCTATCGCGACCGCGCACCGGTACTACGAGCGGCACCGCGAAGAGATCGACGACTGGATCCGAGGCAACGAGTTGGCAGCGGACGCAACTCAGCCCGGCGGACGCTCCACAAGATGAGCGCGGGTCGGGAGCGTGGCACCGGCGCGGGAGGAATCGCTACGAGCCTCGCCTGGTTCCCCGCCGAGGACTACGAGGAAGCAATGGCACGTTGGCCGAGCCTCGCCGAGGACTGGGCGGACCATTCGCACGACGAGTACTGCCGCCGCTTCCAGTGGGAGCTCCTTCGACTCTCGAGTCACGGCATGCCGATGCGCGCCGTCGCGCCGATCCGCCTCGCCGACTACCTCCCGTGGTGCGAGCGAGAGGGACTCGACGCCGATACGCCAGCGACCCGCGCGCACTACGCCGCCGAACTCACACGACGCGGTGAGGCGATTCGGTGGCCGCCCGGCCGAAACGATCCGTGCTGGTGTGGCTCGGGACAGAAGTACAAGCGCTGCTGCGCGACCGTCCCTTACGTGCTTGACAGCGACGCCTGATCGTCCGTTCGCGACCGCCTGAATCCGTGGCTGCGGCTCGACCGAGAACCTGCGCGTGCATCACATTCGCGACGTTGCGGACGGAGGGCGGCAGATCAGCGAAACCTCGAGACGCTCTGCGAGGAGTGCCATCGCGCCGAGCACGCGCGGCGACAGCGCGTTATGCGAAGCGACGACCTTCGAATCATCGACGTACTCGATGATGTCGAGCGCGCCGTGCGTACCGACCATCAAGTACCTCACTACGCCTGCCGAGCGATTCAGAACTTGGTGCGCACCCGACGCGCCGATCGGAAAAATGCACAACAGCGCCTTCCTGTAGGCGACGCTCACCGTCGGGCGTCCGCAGCGTCGGCTCCCCTCGTAGGACCAGGAGTAGCTCCTCGGTCGCGTGGTGGACGTGGTACGCAGGTGATGCTGCGCCAGGATCGAGTTCCCAAACACCTGATACCAGCCTCGTCCCAGAGGGTCGGTCGAGGAGCCGGGTTGCGCGCACGCCTTCCAAGGACCTGCGTGCGTTCAGCCCGGGTGACGAGTGGTTCGATGGCGACGGCAAAGGATTCGCGCAGATCGAATCGTTCCCTGTGTTCCGGGTCATCTGCGAGCGCTTGGCCGCGTCGGTTGACAGCCGAATCGAGCAAGAACAGGTCTAGAGCCAGCCGAGCAGTTGATCGGTTCCTCGACGTGTTCGGCGTGTTCGAGTGCCATGGCGAGCGCGATCACGGCGATCGGTTCGGCTCCGGCGCGGTGAAGTCACCAGCCGCGGCCGAGTTGACTTGGCAACCGCGGCGTGCACGTGTGCCGTGAGCTCCGGGTGCCCGCGTGGACGAGGCGGCGTTCGGTGACGGCGCGGGTAGAGGCGTTCGCTCGCGGGCAGCATGCGGGAGTCGCTCTGCGGGAACTGAACAAGGGGTCAGGTGTTCCTGTCATGCTTGTTGGAAAGCAAGACCCTCCTGACCGAGGGTCGCCGCGCGGCGATCCCTGGAGTACTGTTCGAGCGTGCGCCGTGCGCTGATCGTCGCCCTCCTCGTGCTTCTTGCCGCCGCGCTCGCCACGGGAGTAGTGCTTGCGTTTCACGGCGACGATGACGAGTCGAGCCAAGAGCCGATCCGGGTGACGCCTCCGGCCGGCACTCTCTTGAGCTACGGCGTCAATGAAGGGACCGCGGCGCCGATCGCGCGCCTGCCCGGAATCACAGTTGTCGGCTCGGGAGACGTCGAGGTGAAGCCCGATGTGGCGCTCGTCCGCCTCACCGTCGGTTCTGGTTCGCGGTTCGACAGCTCCGAAGGGAGCGTCCAGCTCATCGACGAGCAGGAACTCGAACCTGTGGTGAAAGCACTCACCGATGCGGGTGCGCCCAAGGACGACATCTACGTCGATACCTTCAGCGGCTCGACCTACGGGCCGAACGAGGGTGCGGCCGTGATCACGGTCAAGTGGTCGCGGCCGCAGGAGGTGAAAGAGATCCTCGCAACGGCGCAGCGCGCGATTCGCAAAGAGACCGCCTTCAACCTCCAAAACGTTGCTGTCGTCTTCATGCGCGACGACTGCGACGGTCCGGAGGAGAACGCGATGCGAGCCGCGCTCGCAGACGCACGTAAACGGGCGGAACGGCTCGCGTCGCTCTCGCACGCAAAGCTCGGACGCCTGATCGCAGTCTCGGAGGCAACCTCGGGCGGCGCTCTGACGCCTTTCACAACCCAGCGCTGCGGCGCGGCGGAGCTGCTCGCGCCGGGGCTCTTCGAGTATCAGGCCGCTGCTGCGACTGCCGACGAAATGACCGTAAACGCCACGCTCGAGGTGACCTTCGCGGTCGTGCCGTGATCGATGGGGTGCGTGAGACCACCATCTCGATAATCAGGCTCTTCCCGTCGTACGACTTGACGAGGTCCCACCTCGTCGAGCTCAGCCGGGGTCGCCGTCAGCGGCCCCTCCCGCCGGCGGGGGTCAGGTCTTGCAATCGCGCATCTGTCGACGCAAGACCTGACCCCGGCGCCCACGACGAGCGGCACGACCAGCCAGTGTGTACGGTGGAGCGGGTCTAGAAGCAAGAGGTCAGGTCTTGCAATCACGCGTGGTTGCAAAGCAAGACCTGACCCCCGGCAATTTGCGGACGCCTTCGACCGCGGTCCCGGACCTTCAGCGTCACGAGGCGCGCGCCGCCCGTCCTAGCCGAAGAAGCGCTGGAGCGCGGCCGTGAACGCGGCCGGGCTGTCGACATTGGCGACGTGGCCCGCGTCGGGGATCAATTCGAAGTTTGCTTGCGGCGCGCGTATCGCGAGCGCGCGCGAGAGCGGACGGTTGACTCGGTCGCGCTCGCCGCAGAGGACGAGCAGCGGCGGGTCGAGCGCCGCGATCTGCCTGCGGACGTCGAAGCGTGCTCCTTCACGCATCGGCCGCGCGAGCTCGCGGCCGGCCAGCGAGAGGGCATACTGCAGCGCGCGGAGTGCACGCGGTAGCGACGCGAAACCCGCGCACACGGCGAGCCTCCGGACGCGCGCCGGGTCTTCGAGGGCGAAGCGGAGTGCGACCAGCGCACCCCATGACAGACCGCAGAGATCGAAGCGCGCGGCGTCGACCGCCTTGAGCTCTTCCACTGCGCGCCCGAGGTCGAGCGGCACGCGTGGCGTCAATACTCGCCGCGTCGACGAGAACGCGTCGACCTGCGGCGCCCACGCTTCGGGCCCGGTGCCGATGCCGTGCAACAGGACGAGGTCGTTCGGGATGGTCACGCAGTGTGAACAGAGTTTCAAGAAGCCGAACAGGAGATTCGCGGCCAACTCGCCCGCGGCTGACTCCCGCCTGCGGTGGCTAGCCGCGTTTCGGGGTTCGGTTAATTTGGCCTGAAGGGTGTCAAAACTCTGGTTCGGCGCTCGAGCTGACGTTGGCGTCTTGGACGCCGGGCGACCGGAACTCTTGGACTGTCCGCATGCCTTCTACCTGCCCGGACGCGTTCACCTCTGAGCAGGGCCACAGCCATGAGACCAATGAGCGGGGCCGTGTTGGGGTCTGTCGCCTGGCCGGAGTAGAGCTGACCGAGGTCCTGTCCGATGACCCAGATCGCCAGGGCGAGGACGAGGCCGGCTGCGAGGGCGGGGCCGCGGCTCTTCCGGTGGAGTGCGGCGAGTCCGATTAGCGCTTCGGCGACGACCAATGCGAGAACGACTGTTGTTCCGTGGTGTGTTGTCCAGTTGGCGATCGAGGTGTCGAGTCGGCCGAGCCAGCCGGGAGCGCCGCCGGTGAGCGCGCCGGCGACGGCGGTGCCGGTGTTTTGGCCGGGGAGTGCTTGCACCGCTGCGAAGGGCACGTCCCAGAGGACGGGGTCGGCCGCGATGATGTTCGCGGCCCAGTGGACCGGGCCGGCGACGAAATGGGGCTGCCCGTCACCGGCGAGCGCGATGATCTGGCTGGCGAAACCGGTGCCGATCATGAAGGGCTGCAGTTGCAGCGCGCGTCCAGCAGCCACAGCAGGCCCAGCGCGATCTGCAGGTGGCGGCGGGTGATGCACACGCGATGCGAAAGAGAAATTGCGCTGATGTCGACTTGGCCTTTCGCACGCAACGATCGCGGACGCACAGCGGCTTGTCTTCTCGGGCACCGCCAACATGCGATCCCGGCTAGCCCAACTCCCGAGATTCATGCCAGCAGCGACGAGGAGCCGCACGAACGGCGCATGTTGCAACGCAAGACCTGACCCCCCGCCCGTATGATTCACACGAGTACCACGGCGGCGCCGATCGACCAAGGAGCTGAGATGCGCCAAGCGTTCATGTCAATCGAAATGGGCTTTACGACCTGTTCGGAGGATATGGCGCGTGTCGCAGAAAACGCTCAACTTGGGGATCCTGGCGCATGTAGACGCCGGTAAGACAACTCTCACCGAACGGCTGCTCTACGAGACCGGCGTCATCGACGAAGTCGGGAGCGTCGATGCCGGCACCACGCAGACCGACTCGCTGACGCTGGAGCGACAGCGCGGCATCACCATCAGGTCGGCCGTCGCGTCGTTCGCACTCGAGGACGTCCACGTCAACCTGATCGACACGCCGGGCCACCCGGACTTCATCGCCGAGGTGGAACGGGTCCTGAGCGTCCTTGACGGCGCAGTTCTCGTGCTCACCGCCGTCGAGGGGGTGCAGCCGCAGACACGGATCTTGATGCGCGCGCTGCAGCGGCTGCGCATTCCGACGCTGATGTTCATCAACAAGATCGACCGCCCGGGGGCCGGCGACGAGCGTGTACTGAAGGCGATCTCGGAGCGTTTGACGGCGGCGGTCGTACCGATGGGAACAGCGCGCGAGCTTGGCACGCGCGCCGCGTCCTTCACACTCTCCGGCGCGGACGATTCCAAGTTCCCAAGCCGCGTGGCCGAGGTGCTCGCGGAGCGCGACGACGGGATCCTGGCGGCGTACGTCGAGGACGAGTCTCGTGTCCCGTATCAGCAGCTTCGCGAGGAGCTCGCGGCTCAGACGAAGCGAGCACTGGTGCACCCCGTCTTCTTCGGGTCCGCGATGACGGGTACGGGCGTGAAGGCCTTGATCGCCGGCATAGCGGAGTTGCTGCCGGCATCCCAGGGCGATCCCGACGGCCCCGTATCCGGGACGGTCTTCAAGATCGAACGCGGCGCGAGCGGCGAGAAGATCGCATATGTCCGGATGTTCTCGGGGACGATTCGAACCCGCGACCGGCTGCACTTCGGCCGCGATCTCCAGGACAAGGTGACCGCGATCGCGGTCTTCGAAAGCGGGCCTGCCGTCCAGCGTCCGTCCGTCACCGCGGGCGCGGTCGGAAAGCTCTGGGGTCTCGGCGAGATACAGATCGGCGACCGGGTTGGCGAGACCGGAAGCGATGGAGCGCTGCATCAGTTTTCTCCGCCGACACTGGAGTCCGTCGTCGTCGCCCGCAATAACGGCGAGCGCGCGTGGCTCCGCGTCGCGCTTGCGCAGCTCGCCGAGCAGGACCCGCTGATCAATGTCCGGCAGGACGACACCCGCCAGGAGATCTCCGTCTCGCTCTACGGCGAGGTCCAGAAGGAAGTCATCCAGGCGACGCTGGCAAACGAGTTCGGCCTCGACGTCACATTCCGCGAAACGACGCCGATCTACCTCGAGCGACCCATCGGCACCGGCGAGGCCATCGAGATCCTCCACGCGGAATCGAATCCGTTTCTCGCCACGATCGGGCTCCGCATCGATCCTGCGCCTGACGGCTCCGGGATCGATTTCCGACTGCAGGTCGATCCTCGCACAGTCCCGCTGTACCTCTACAAGACGCTCGAAAGCTTCACGGAGCACATGGACCAGTACGTCCGCCACACGCTGGGGGAGGGACTCTTCGGTTGGCAGGTCACAGACTGCATCGTGACGATGACCAAGTGCACCTACAGCGTTCCTGACGGTCCTCCATCGAGACGGGGACCGCTCAGCACGGCCGCCGACTTTCGAAAGCTCACGCCGCTCGTTCTCATGCAAGCCCTCGAGCGTGCCGGGACGGCCGTCTGCGAGCCAATCGTCCGAGTCACCATCGAGACGCCATCGGAAACCGTCGGTGCCCTTCTGGCGTCGGTGGCACGGCTCGGCGGCGTCTTGGAGCCGCTGTCGCTGCTGGGGGACCTCTCCACGATCGAGACGGTGATGCCAGCGGCGCGGGCAGATGACCTTCAGCGGCAGCTGTCGGCGCTTACCGGGGGCGAGGGCGTGCTCGAATCGGACTTCGTCGGTTACCAGCCGGTCAGCGGCACTGCACCGACCCGGCGCCGGACGACCGCCGATCCGCTCAACCGCGCGGAGTACATGATGCACCTCGCGCGACGGGCTTCCAGCAGGACCAACGAGCCGCGGGAGACGAACGAGTGATGCGCCGCAGACTCGACGCGTCGGCCGTGCGCTGAGACGCGCGGTGCGTAGTCGGCGACCGCGAGCTCGACGACCTCCGTGCACTCAGGGTCACCGCATTCGCAGAGAAAGTCCCGCACGAACGTCGCCTCGTCTCCTGTTGTCCACGGCCGCGCGAGGTAGCCGCGCGCCTGCGTCACGACCTCCTCATTCGCGTACCGGAGCAACGCGCGGCGCTCCTCGAGCGTTTCCGCGCGGGGCCCCTCCGCGAGCGCGTCGGCGAACAGTTTCTCGACCGCGGCGAACGCCTCATCGATGCCGACCGTGTTGTCGACGTGCAGGACATTGACGCCGAACTCCGCCGCTTGCCGCGCGATCTCCTCGGCAACGAGCCAGCGGTACTCGATGAGGTGCGCCATGCCGCGCTTCTCGTGAAACGCGCGGTGCCGCTCGAACGTCGGGAGCAGCCAAACGGCGCGATCGCGCTCAGCGCGTCCCTGGACGACGAGTTCGGGCAGAACGGTCGAGCCGTCTGCGATCACGAGCGGCGCAGGCGGCAGCCGCCGCAGGTCGTCGAGGATCATCGGCCCGCGCTCGAAGTCCAGGTTCAACCTCGAGAACTCCCGCCGGGTTCCCAGCGAGCCTCGCATCCCGCTCCTCGTGCGTCATCGTCTCCCAGCGCGTCGCCGCTTCGTGACCCGCGTCGATCGCGACGTCGCGGTGCTGCCAGGTGTGCGCGTCCGCCGAGTACCACCGAGTCCGTGCCGGCGCGCGAGCCGCGTCGCGACGGTCGTCTTGCCGGCGCTCGGCCCGCCGATCCACAAAACGTGTCTGAGCGTCGTCATCGCGCCCGAGGGGGTGGCCGGGATCAGGCGGCCGGCTTTGGGCCGGGCTGGGTGAGCCCGCTCTCGTACGCGAAGATGACCGCGTGCACGCGGTCGCGGACGCGGAGCTTCATCAGGATTCGTTTCACGTGCGTCTTCACGGTCGAGTCCTCGATGACGAGTTCGCGGGCGATCTCGGCGTTCGAGAGGCCGCGGGCGAGCAGCTCGAGCACCTCGTGCTCGCGCGGCGTCAACTCCTCGAGCCGACGGTCATCTGCGCGAGCGGGCGGATGCTGCCGCGCCATCCGGTCGATCACCGTGCGCGTGACCGACGGTGAAAGCAGCGCGTCGCCCGCTGCGATCGTGTGGATCGCGGCGATCAACTCCTCGGGCCTCGTGCGCTTGAGCAGGAAACCGGACGCTCCCGCGGCGAGGGACTCGAAGACGTAGTCGTCTTGCTCGAACGTCGTCAGCATGATCACCCTCACCTCGGGGGAGGCGGCGAGCACCTCGCGAGTCGCGGAGATCCCGTCGACGTCGGGCATGCGGATGTCCATCAGCACGACGTCCGGGCGCAAGGCGCGGGTGCGCTCGGGTGCACCGCGGCCGTCCGCGACCTCGCCCACGACTTCGATCGTCGCGTCGCTCGCGAGCACGGCGCGCAGCCCGGCGCGCATCAGGTCGTCGTCGTCGACGAGGAGGACGCGGACCCGCACGCCCATCACTCGCCGCTTCCGTAGGGAAGGCGAGCCCGGACGCGAAAGACGTCTCCGCTCGTCCCGGTCTCGAGGCTGCCGCCGAGCAGCGCGGCGCGCTCACGCATGCCGGCAAGCCCGAGTCCGCCGCCGTTGCGGCTGTCGGCAGCGCAGCCCACACCGTTGGTCACCGCGAGCTCGAGCGCGCCGGACGCGAACTCGACGGTGACATCGGCGGCGCCGCGACCGTAGCGTGCCGCGTTCGTCAACGCTTCCTGAACGATGCGGTACGCCGCCTGATCGACGCTGGCCGGGAGCGCCCGCCACGCCCCGTGCAGGTCCACATTGACCGTGAGACCCGCCGCGCGGTGCCGAGCCGCGAGCGTCTCGAGTGCCGCGAGGCCCGGGGGCAGCTCGATCGCGCCGGAGCCGCCGTCCTCGCGCAGGAGGCGGACGAGACGGTCGATCTCGCCGATCGTCTCGCGTGCGACCTCCTCGATCGTCTCCAGGGCCGTGCGCGTGGCCGCCGGATCGCGCGCCTGAAGCAGTCGCGCCGCACCGGCCTGGACGAGGATGACGTTGATCGCGTGGCCGGCGGAGTCGTGCAGATCCCGCGCGATCCGCATCCGCTCCTCGGCGACGGCGAGCCGGCGCTCACGCTCGCTCTCGCGCTCCGCGCGAAGTGCGCGTTCCTCGAGTTGCTGCAGCCGCTGTCGGCGCTGCCGCACCTGGTCGCCCACGACCCACGCGCTCCCCCAGACCAGGATCGCGAACAAAAGCGGAGTGAGCGGGAAGCCGCCGTTAGCAATCCCGGTCGCGCCGAGATGGAGAGCGAGGAGCGCGACGACGACGGCCGCCGTCGTTCGGATGCGTGCCCGCGTCTGCTCGTGCGCCGCGACGAAGACCAGCGCGAGCGTGGGGCCGAACGGCGGGCCGAGTGCATAGTCGAGGCCGTTGAGCGTCGCGCTCGCGACGGTGGTCACGACCAGCACCGCGAGCGGCGACCGGCGCCGCGCGACGAGCGGCCAGGTCGCGCAGGCGGCGAGCACGACGCCGAGGCCATCGAGCGCGCGGCTCGATCCGTGGCCGAGCAGCGCGAGCGTTGCCGCGAACGCGGCGAGCGCGAGGGCGATATCGATCGCGAGCGTCCGTCGGTCGACCATGAGCCGAGGGTAGCGTCGGCCTCCCGCGCCGGAGTCATCCCCGGGAAGGATCCGCTTCCACCTGGGGGAGGACGCCAAAGTTCCTCCGCACGGGCGTTGTGGCCGGATGCCGCCCACGGGCATGGTGGCGGCGCGACGAGCCACAACGAAGGAGCTGATTCGAGATGTTGAACGCAACAACGGTCCTGGCCGACTCCTGGCATCACGGCCACGCCTGGTGGCCGATCCTCTGGCTCTTCTGGCTGATCCTGATCGGAGCGCTGGTCTTTCTCTTTGCGCGCCGCGGCTGGAGAGGCCCTGGGCGCACGTCGACTGCGAACGCGATCCTCGCCGAGCGCTACGCGCGCGGTGAGATCAGCGCCGACGAATACAAGGAGCGGCTCTCCAACTTGAAAGAAGGTTCAAGGGGAAGCTCCGGCACCGGCCTGTAGAACTCGCACGTGCATGTCAGGTTCTGCGACGAGCTCGGGTTCGCATTCGGCTGGATCGTCGATGAGTTCCTCCAGCGCTGCTCGCACGCGCTCGTCGTGGACGGCCGCGTCTGGCTTGTCGATCCGGTCGACGGCGACGGCGTCGAGGAGCGCGCTCGCGCGGCGGGCGACCCTGCCGGAGTGATCCAGCTCCTCGACCGGCACAACCGGGACTGCAGTGAGCTTGCTACACGACTCGGCGTGGCGCACCACGTGGTTCCACACGCGTCGATCGAGCAGGCGCCCTTCGAGTTCGCGGTCGTACGCGACGGGCGCTGGTGGAAGGAGGTCGCGCTCTGGTGGCCCGGGCAGCGCACGCTCATCCTCGGAGACGCGCTCGGGACGGTTCCCGAGCTGCGCGTCGGCGAGCGGCTCGCGCTTCATCCCCTCCTGCGGCTGATTCCGCCTCGTCGGGCGCTGGGCGGATTCGATCCGCGCCACGTCCTCTGCGGACACGGTGAAGGCGTGCACGGCGACGAGGCCGCGCCGGCGCTCCGCGAGGCGCTCGCGACGGCACGACGCAGACTTCCCCGCGCCTGGCTGCAGGGCGCCCGCGCAACGGTTCGGACTCGCTGAGCCGAGCGTCAGGGGCGGCTGCGTAACAGTCCGTAGCAGCCGAGGGCGAAGAGGCCTGCGAGGTACACGAGGTAGAGCCAGAGCGAAAGGCTGCTCCAGTCGACCGTGTCGGAGTAGCGCGCCAGCGCGACCGCCTGCAATACCGGCATTGCCGTGAAGGTGGGTACCGCGACGCGGATGCGAAGCCAGTCCCGCTCGTAGAGCGTTGCCGCGAGACCCGCGGCGAGAGCGAGCAGCCACGCTCCGACGGTCCGGGACGTGAGCGGTGTCAGCGTCCACGGCCAGAGCGAGTCCGCGCTCGACGGTGCCACGAAGAGCGCGGTCCCGATCGTCACGACGACGAGCAGTTGCGCGAACACGATCGGGAGCAGCCAGCGCTCGATCGGGCGCCTTCGCGGCGGGTCACCGCTCGGCAGTCTGAGTTGGAGTGCGATCAGCACGACCAGGAGCGGCGGGATCCCGACGTAGACGATCGTCCACAGCCAGCCGTTGACGTTGTCGAACTGGAACTTGTCGAGGTGGAGGAGCGTCGCAACCATCGTCAGCGTGATGAAGACAAGCGAGACCGCGTACGTCAGCCGCGCGTTTGCCCACACCGCCTCGCGCGCGCTGAGCACCGCGAGTGGAATGGCCGCCCAGTAGTTCGCACCGAGGAACGCAGCTGTAAGTGAAGGCTTGATCGTCCAGGCGAACAGGCGGTCGGTGTCCCCACTGAGCAAGAAGAGGAAGACGCCTACGGACGAAACGAGGACGACCGCGAGCCAGTAGAACCGCCGCAGGCCTCTCAGATGTGGACGAACACCGGCGCCCGAAGCGGCTCCCACGCGATGATCCTACGGCGAGGTGAAGGCGATTGTCAGGTCTTGCGCTCTCGACCGAACCGAGTTATTTCTTGCTGCAGACGACGTTGATGCACTCCGGCGTCAGAGCGTTGTCCTTGGCCACGTTGCCTCCACCGTCGATCATTCCGAGGGTTGCACTGATGCCAAAACCGCCATTTTTGTTGGAGACGTTCTCGGTGATCACGTAGAAC
>WNFU01017635.1_pt1 | contig 13313 bp, 10 predicted proteins | sample 5400121 | NCBI WGS metagenome assembly WNFU01 (sample SAMN13153360, study PRJNA577476) | soil metagenome | isolation source: 100 cm soil or saprolite under grassland replicate 1 | place: USA:California | collected 2016-06-15
TAACCACCGCAGTAGCCAACGGCGACCTTTCAAAGAAGATCACCGTCGATGTCAAAGGCGAGATTCTCGAACTGAAGAACACCATCAACACCATGGTGGATCAGTTGAATTCGTTTGCGTCGGAAGTGACGCGTGTAGCACGTGAGGTAGGCACGGAAGGAAAACTCGGTGGCCAGGCAGATGTTCGCGGAGTGGCCGGTACCTGGAAAGACCTGACTGACAATGTGAATTCCATGGCCAGCAACCTCACTGGCCAGGTGCGCAACATCGCCGATGTAACCACCGCAGTCGCCAATGGCGATCTGTCAAAGAAGATCACCGTCGATGTGAAAGGCGAGATCCTCGAACTGAAGAACACCATCAACACCATGGTCGATCAGTTGAACTCCTTTGCTTCAGAAGTTACGCGTGTGGCGCGTGAAGTAGGAACGGAAGGAAAACTTGGCGGCCAGGCAGATGTTCGTGGAGTAGCCGGCACCTGGAAAGACCTCACCGACAATGTGAATTCCATGGCCAGCAACCTCACCGATCAAGTGCGCGGAATTGCTCGCGTCGTTACTGCGGTCGCCAATGGTGACCTCGAACGAAAGTTGACGGTGGAGGCAAAAGGCGAAATCGCTGAACTCGCCGATACCATCAACAATATGACCGACACTCTCGCCACTTTCGCCGATCAGGTTACTTCAGTCGCCCGCGAGGTAGGCGTCGAAGGCAAACTGGGAGGACAGGCAAACGTGCCCGGCGCCGCCGGCACCTGGCGCGATCTAACCGACAACGTGAATGGCCTGGCGGCAAACCTGACGACGCAGGTACGCGCCATCGCCGAAGTTTCCACGGCAGTGACCAAGGGCGATCTGACGCGGTCAATCACAGTCGAAGCACAGGGCGAGGTCGCGGCGTTGAAAGACAACATTAATGAGATGATCCTCAATCTCAAAGACACCACGCAGAAAAACATGGAGCAGGACTGGCTGAAAACCAACCTCGCGCGTTTCACCCGCATGCTTCAGGGTCAACGCGACATGACGACAGTCGCGCAGATGGTGCTCTCCGAACTGGCGCCGCTCGTCAATGCTCAGCAGGGTGTGTTCTATGTAAACACCAGCTCCAACGGGCAACCCCTAATGAAGTTGCTCGGTGGTTACGCCTACAAGAAGCGCAAGAATCTCGCCAACGAGTTTCACGCGGGCGAAGGACTGGTGGGCCAGTGCACTCTGGAGCGCGAGCGGATTCTGGTAACCAATGTTCCCAACAACTACGTATACGTCTCCTCAGGTCTCGGCGAGGCGCCACCCAATAACATCGTCGTGCTTCCGGTTTTGTTTGAAGGCGACGTCAAGGCGGTAATCGAGCTTTCCACTTTCGAAACTTTCAGCGACACCCATCTTACCTTCCTTGATCAGTTGACCGAGAGTATCGGTATCGTGCTCAACAACATCGCTGCGAATACTCGCACGGAAGATTTGCTGCAACAATCGCAGTCGCTCGCGGGGGAGCTACAAAGCCAGCAGGATGAACTTAAGAAAACCAACGAACAACTCGAACAGCAGGCCGAGTCGTTGCGTGAGTCTGAAGAGTTGTTGAAGAGTCAACAGGAAGAATTACAGCAAACGAACGAAGAGCTGCAGGAGAAGGCGGCGCTGCTGGCGCGGCAGAAGGCGGAAGTGGAAGCCAAGAACCGCGAGGTGGAAGAAGCTCGCTGGGAGATGGAAGAAAAGGCCGAGCAACTTGCACTTACTTCGAAATATAAGTCGGAGTTTCTGGCCAACATGTCCCATGAGCTGCGCACGCCGCTCAACAGCATGCTGATACTTTCGCGGCAGCTTGCTGAAAACAATGATGAGAACCTCACCGAGAAACAGGTACAGTTTGCGGAAACGATTCACTCTTCCGGATCAGACCTACTTTCATTGATCAACGACATCCTCGACTTGTCGAAGATCGAATCCGGAATGATGGGCATCGAGGTTTCGGAAGTTTCAATGGCCCAAATGGCTGAGCAACTGGAACGAAGCTTCCATCAACTTGCTCAGGATAAGAACCTGGAGTTTTTGATTGAACGCACGGACAATCTGGCTCCGACTGTTAACACTGACGATAAGCGTTTGCAGCAGATCCTCATGAATCTGCTCTCGAATGCGTTTAAGTTTACTGAAGAAGGCAAAGTCGTTCTCAGGATCGCGCCGGCCCCTGTGGACGAAACCTATTATCTCGACTCGCTAAACCGCGCCAGCGACGTGGTGGCCTTCTCGGTAATAGATACAGGCATCGGAATTCCCACTGAGAAACAGCGAATTATTTTCGAAGCTTTCCAGCAATCCGACGGAACCACCAGCCGCAAATACGGCGGCACCGGCCTGGGACTATCTATCAGCCGGGAGATCGCCCGGCTGCTTGGCGGTGAGATTCGCGTAATCTCGACACCCGGCGAGGGCAGCACGTTCACGCTCTTCCTGCCACGCAACTATGTGCCGGCAGGCGCCACTTCCACTTCCGCAAGCCAATCCAGATCGAAAGTTGGCATCAAGGAGATAGAGGCGGCCTGGACGCCGGTTGAGTCGTTTGATAGTGAGGCTATGGCGTTGCTTTCCAGTGAGTCGGCCGCGATTCTCGACGATCGCAACGAAATCCAGGACGGTGATCGGGTGGTATTAATCGTTGAAGATGACATCAGTTTTGCCGGCATCCTGCTGGATCTCGCGCGTGAGAAGGGTTTCAAAGGTTTAGTTGCGACTAGTGGCACAATGGCGCTGGCGCTCGCGCAGAAATACAAACCCGCGGCGATCACGCTGGATATCCACTTACCAGACCGAGACGGTTGGACGGTGTTGGATCGCCTGAAGCACGATCCAGAGACGAGCCACATTCCCGTACACATTATTACTGTCGAGGAGGAACGCCAGCGGGCACTGAAACAGGGCGCCTTCAATCACGTGCAGAAGCCAGTCAGCCATGAAGACCTCGGCAAGGCCTTCGACGACATTCGGGACTTTACCGAGCGGCGGATTCGAAAACTATTGGTCGTCGAGGACGACGACGTTCAGCGCATGAGTGTGGTGGAGCTTATCGGAAACGGCGATGTGAAAACCACAGCCGTGGCCACCGGTGAGGAGGCACTGAACATTCTGAAGGACGAGCGATTTGATTGCATGGTGCTGGATCTGCGGCTGCCTGACATGAGTGGCTTCGAACTGATCGAGAAGTTGCAGACTGATCTAGGCCGTTACGATCTTCCTATCATTGTCTATACCGGAAAGGAATTGACGCGAAAAGAAGAGCTGCACCTCAAGAAGGTGGCCGATGCGATCATCGTTAAGGAGGCAAGTTCCCCGGAACGCTTGCTGGCCGAGACAGCGCTCTTTCTCCATCGCGTTGAAGCGGATCTGCCTGAGCCCAAGCGACGAATGCTGGAGAAGTTTCATCGCACCGATCCGGTGCTGGCCGGCCGCAAGGTATTGGTAGTTGACGACGATGTGCGAAATATTTTTGCTTTGACCAGCGCGCTGGAGGCCCACAGCATGGAAGTTGTTCACGCTGAGAATGGTCACGAGGGCATTGAACTCTTGAAAGCCACTCCGGGCATTGAAGCGGTGTTAATGGACATCATGATGCCGGAAATGGATGGCTATGAAGCGATCACTGCGATTCGCCAGATGGAGGAATTCAAAGACCTGCCAATCATCGCCTTGACTGCCAAGGCAATGAAGGCCGATCGCGATCACTGCCTTGAGGTCGGCGCCTCAGACTACATCTCCAAGCCTCTGGATATAGATCAACTGCTTTCACTATTGAGGGTCTGGCTGTATCGCCAGGATGAAACTACGTGAGCACTGTCCGCACAGCAGTCGATAGCCTGGAGGACATCGAGATCGGCCTGTTGCTGGAAGGCCTTTATCGAGTCCACGGCTTTGATTTCAGAGAATACTCGCGCGCTTCCATCAAGCGGCGAATACTTGAGCTAATGCGCTCCGAAAAGCTTGAGACGATTTCGGCATTTCAGGATAAGATCCTGCACGATTCCGTTTGCCTCGATCGGTTCCTACTGGGTCTCTCAGTGCATGCCACGGCGATGTTTCGTGACCCCAGCTTTTACCTCACGTTTCGAAAAAGAGTTGTGCCGCTGCTAAGAACTTATCCAACGGTGCAGATCTGGGTGGCGGGTTGTTCCACCGGCGAAGAAGTTTATTCCCTGGCGATCCTGCTCGAAGAAGAACGTCTCTACCCAAGGTGCAGAATCTACGCCACAGACATTAGCCAGGCGGTCTTGCGCAAAGCTCGAGCTGGAATCTTCCCGCTCGCCGCAATGCGAGACTACACCACTAACTACCACCAGGCCGGCGGTACCCATGAGTTTTCTGATTATTACACCGCGCAGTATGACAGTGTGATTTTCAGTGAGGCCCTCAAGAACAACGTAGTCTTTTCTGAGCATAACCTCGCTACCGATGGCTCGTTCAATGAGTTTCAAGTGATCCTTTGCCGTAACGTAATGATCTATTTCAACAAGGATCTGCAGGCGCGCGTTCACAATTTGTTGTACGACAGTCTGAGTATGTTTGGAGTCTTTGGACTTGGTAACAAGGAGTCGTTGAAGTTTACGCCGCGGGCGGGGTTCTATGAACATCTGAACGAGACTGACAAACTTTATCGAAAGGTAATGTAGCGTTCCAAAACCAGCGGGGGAAAGCCCGCCTTCCCAACCATGAGCTTATCGGAGTTGAGTTTTTGATTTTTCATTGAAGGGCATTCAAGGTGGTGTTAACCGAAGTAACCAAGTTACCTCGCAGGTTGGGAAGGCGGGCTTGCCCCCGCTGCTTCGTTTAATCAGTAACGTACAGGAGTAACATTTGGGATCGGAGTTTGAGATTGTTGTTGTTGGCACTTCCACCGGCGGCCTAAAGGCATTGCAGGTATTGCTCTCCAGTCTGCCTGTCGGATTTCCCTTGCCAATTGTCATTGTGCAACATCGCGGGAAAGACTCCGGTAGCGGCTTGTGCGAATTCCTGAGTCAGTCGAGCAACATGGCTGTCACGGAACCCGAAGACAAAGAGCCCGTGCGGCGCGGTCACGCCTATCTCGCGCCGCGCGACTATCACTTGCTGATTGAGAACGGAAGCTTTGCTTTGTCAACGGATCCCGCCGTGGGCTTTGCGCGGCCGTCAATCGACGTGCTCTTCGAATCCGCAGGGGACGAATATCAAGCGCGCGTTATCGGCGTGATTCTTACGGGCGCTAACCGCGACGGCGCACGCGGTCTGGCGGCGATAAAGTCGCGTGGTGGATTAACGCTGGTCGAAGATCCTGACTCGGCTGCGTGTCGCGAGCTGCCGCAAATCACCATTGCCGTGACAAAACCGGATTGGGTTCTGCCGTTGGCAGAGATTGGCCCGCTTCTGAACGAACTTAGTGAAGTAACATCATGCCGAGTTGCCGGGCGGGAACTTCTTCAAGTGGGCATGGAACATGGGAACTGAAGAACCGATCAACATTCTGATGGTAGACGACAGCCCGACAAACCTGTTGGCGCTGGAATCGATCCTGCATACTCCGGATAGAAATCTTGTGAGTGCGCCTTCTGGCGATGATGCATTGCGTTATCTTTTGAACAACGAGGTTGCCGTGATCCTCATGGACGTTTACATGCCGGGACTGGATGGCCTGGAAACCGCCGAGTTGATCAGACGCCGCGACCGATCACGCAACATCCCGATCATCTTTTTAACGGCGGACAGCACTGGCGGCCGGCATTTGAGCCGCGGTTATTCGCTCGGCGCTGTTGATTACATTGTGAAACCAATCGAGCCGGACATCCTTCGATCCAAGGTGGCGGTCTTTGTTGAGTTGTTTAAGAAAACTCGGGAAGTGAAACGTCAGGCAGATTTGCTTGAAGAAAAAAATCAACAACTGGAGAATGCAAATCTCGCCCGGCTCAATATGCTGATAAATCTTGGACAGGAATTGGCCGCCGAACACCACCCGGCACGAGTGTTGGAAAAGTTTTGCCACTCCGCCAGACAAATTGTCGAGGCTCAGGAATCAGGGGTCGCGGTTATTAACCAGGATTGCGAGACATTGCGTTATTTCTTTCGCAGCACCGCGACTGAAGAAACGATTTCCGATAACGGAGTACCGCCAGTCGCCGAACAGGCGTTGAAGTATCTAGTCACCCACCGGCGTCCGCTACGGCTGACGGATACCGACGAGTTGTTGCGGACTAATGGAAAGACGTCGGATTTGGTGCACTCCTTCCTGGGAGCCCCAATATTATCACGTGCCGGAGTGTGCGGTTGGATTTATCTGCTGAACAAGCTTAATGCCGATGATTTCAGTGAGGCCGATGAGCGGTTGGCCGCCACGCTGGCCACGCAGGTGGCCAGTGCTTACGAAAACGCGATGCTCTACAGCGATGCGCAGCGACACGCCGTCGATTTGCAGTTAGAAATCGCTGAACGCAAACAGGCCGAAGAAGAACGTGCCAGACTATTAATCCGAGAGCGGGCCGCGCGCGCCGAAGCCGAACAAGCGAATCAGACGAAAGATGAATTCCTGGCAACACTTTCCCACGAACTGCGAACGCCCCTCTCGGCAATACTCGGCTGGAGCCATCTGATCAGATCGGGAAAGCTTGATGAAGGCCAGCTGATGCGCGCGTTTGAAACTATCGAACGCAACGCGCGCTCGCAATCGCAGTTAATTGACGATCTGCTCGACGTTTCACGCATCATCACCGGCAAGCTGGAAATAGAAGCTCGCCCGCTCGATCTTTGTGGGGTGATTGAAGCTGCCGGCGACGCCGTGCGCCCTTCAGTTGAAGCGAAAGGTATTCAGTTTGAAATGTTGCTTGATGCCGAGGCTTGCGTCGTACGTGGCGACGCAAACCGCTTGCAGCAGATCTTTTGGAATCTCCTTAGCAACGCTATCAAGTTTACTCCTGCGGGCGGAAGTGTCAGCGTTGCGGTCAGACCTGCCGGGCCGGTTCAGAGCGAAGGAAAGGATAAGGGAGCCACTTTTATCGTCAGTTTACCACTGGCTCCCGCCGAGTTTGCCGCTGCCGTTGAAAGGTCAAAGCCTACTAAGCCTGAGAGTAATGGACTGCCTGCCGGTTTTTCCAAGTTACTCAAGGGCTTGCGGATTCTGGTGGTTGACGATGAAGTGGATTCGCGTGATTTGGTAAGTGCCATTCTGACGCGGTGCGGCGGCAAAGTAAGATGCTGTCAGTCGGCTGCGGAGGCCCTCAAAACTTTTCGGGAGTGGAAGCCAGACTTGTTGGTGAGTGATATCGGGATGCCGCAGGAAGACGGTTACGCTTTGATTAAGAAACTGAGAAAGCTGAGAATAAAGCTCGCAAAGCAGATTCCCGCCGTAGCACTCACCGCTTACGCCACCGAAGACGACCGCACTCTCACGCTCTCTGCGGGGTTCCAAACGCACGTTGCCAAACCAATCGAACCTGAAGCGCTGGTCAGGATCATCGCCGGCGCGGCAGGGCGGAAAATCTGATTTTCATTCGCTTGGTAATAAATCCTTCAATCGAGATAACAACCCGCCTTCATCGCGACGCGTGTTCGTGGTCCTCACAGTTCAGGCGTGCCTCTAGCGGCGTGCCAAACTCGGGCAATCTCGACGAGCTTTCGCTCGAGATCGACGCGGTAAACAATCCGGTAAGATCGGACAATGATTTCATGGATAGTTGGGACGCGATACTCAGGGACAACTCGACCAATCTCGGAAAGTTCTGCAGCTTGTCAGTCTCTGCGATGAGGCGATAGGCGAACGTTTCTGCGCGCTGACGGCTGTCGCGTGAAATGAAGGTTACAATGTCGCGGAGGTCATCGCGGGAGGCCGGAGACCAAATCAACTTGTAAGCCATGAGGCCAACTGTCTCTTGATCTCCTCGTGAGGAATGCCTTCACCGCGATCCAGCTGATCGAGACCCTTCTGTACTGCCGCCAGGAATTCAATGCGGTCAGCGATCTCGTCGATAGAGCAATCGTCCGGCAACTCGCGGACGGTTTTCAGCACCATTTCCTTCTCTGTCATGCGGAAAATTATGCTGCTATGGCCGCTTACAAAGCAAGCCCCTCCAGAGGGGCAGTGGCCCGCGCGTTTAGCAAGGGCGTGGTCCTTCGCCGGGAGAGCGACCAATCCACCTGGGCTACTGCCCCGTCCGTGAATCTTGATCACACGCTCGAAAGAAGTATCATGCGGACCAGGGTTGCATATTTATGCCGTATTACGAGATCGCTTCCACGGAGCCTCGCTACATCTCAACTTTTATCGTTGCCATTAGTGGGCGGTTCACGTCGAATGCAAAGGAAAAGATCGTGCACAAGATTCCCCGCGGTATTCACGGGTCCTTGCTATTCTAGGATCGTGAATCAATCTTCGAACTCGTCGATGGCTACTGGAAAGCCCAGTCGATTTAAGGCGTTGGTGTCTAATGTCGACTTAAGGCGGAAGTCAAATGAAAATTCCACTGAAGTATGGATTGCTGATTACGCTGGGGGCGATTGTCTGGGTGGTTGTCGCTCACCTGCTCGTACCTGATCCTCGTTCTCCGGTTCATAGTTTCGGGGGCGGGATTTTCTTTAACATTCTTCACATCGCAGGAATCTATCTTGCTATCAGGAGTTTGAAAAACGAGGCCGGCGGCGAATTGGTTTTTAAGGCAGGAATGAAAACAGGAATAGCAACCGCCTTCGTCTATGCGCTTTCTTTCTGCCTGTTTTTTGTGATCGCGCTCTTTGCGGTTGGCACAAAGTTAATGGCGAGCGAACCGGATGCAGAAAATCTGCCGCTCTGGAGAATGGCGCTTGGCGCCTTCGTCGGGTTGTTCCTGGGTTCCCTGCTCTTCGGCCTTATCTACTCGGCACTGATCTCTTTCTTCCTCGCAAAACGGAGAGGCGTTACTAACTAACCGCTGGGTTGTAAGTTTGAGTGTCAGACTGGATTGTTACAGCCGCAATTCCCACCAGATCGGAATGTTCATCACTTGTGAAACTAATATGCAATCAGCCGTTCCTTCAGACTACTGAACATTCTCTACCCGCTTGAGTTTATCCTCTTTGGCCCAATCCTTCGCGGAAACGAAAGACTCCTTATCATAGACCAGGACGATGGTTCCCACGGGTAGCATCTGGCTCACGTCACGAGAAGCGAACATTGGAATCCGAATACATCCGTGACTCCCTGGCTCGTTTGGGACGGCAGGATTGCCGTGAATCGCCACTCCGCCGCTGATGTAATTCGGGTAATAAAGTAATCCCAGGGGAGATCTTTTCCAGCCCGCGGCTTTGCCATAAACCCTGAACCTGCCTCTGGGTGTGTAAGCTGTGCCTTTCATACCCTTCTCGTTATAGTGTTTGCCGCTGCCTGTCGAGACCGGAAGAATTCTAACGTCTCCTTCATCGTTGACCAGCAGAAGCACTTGGCGATCCAGGTCCACTTCGACGTGCTTGTAACCGAGATCCCTCGTCCGCGGCGGAGCCGCGTTGCGGATTGCCTCGAGCTCGTCGTGCGTAAGCCGGCCGGTAATCTTGCGGCCTTCCATTTTCTGGAACGCGATCAACGCTGCCCGCGTGGCTCGGTCAATTTGTCCGTCAATCCGGCCTGTCCAGTACCCCATATCCGATAGTCGCCGTTCCGCCTCCCTCGTCTCTGTCCGGCTAGGGACAGGTTCGTGACGCTTTCTGCTCGCTGATGTGCTCGCAATTAAGGCGGTCGAAGTCACAACAAACAAGCAGAAGTTGACAATCAACCTTGGCATGAATTTTCTGATAACGTTCATGAGATTTCTTGCTAACCCCTTGAAATAACGACTTGAAAGATTATCTGTCATCGAAATGCGATCCTTCTCTGGTTGAAACGTGCCACGGCTAGGTGCAATACAGCCGTTAGGAACAAGATTCCCCAAGAGTGACAGACTGCCTATTTAACTCATTACAAGCGAGTCCTCGTTCTCGCAGCGCAACGCGTGATGGGGATGATCATCAGGCCGGTCGGGGGGCCGGAAGTCGGGAGATACCTTGGACGTGAAGGTTACCGGCGGCCAGTCCGTAGTTCAATCTCAAAAAAACTCTATTTGGAAAGCACCATACCGCGAGGACCACCGGCAGTCAATAGTGGAGCGTGGTTTCTAAACAATCGTCTGTTAGCTCGCGTTATGTAGTTCCTGCCGGGCAGTCATTCGGGATCGCGTGACTGACCCCATCGTTCTCGGTGACCTGGTGCAATACCGCGGCTACGGCGCTCACGGCACCAGCACGACCTTGCCAATGTTCTTCCGTCCCTCCAGGTAGCTATGTGCATCGCCCGCTTGCGCAAACGAAAATGCCTTATCGACAAACGGCCTAATCCAGCCCTCACCAACTCCATCAAGAATCGCTTTCATCCACGTCGTAACCTTCTCCGGCTCGTGCCACATGTGACCCAGGTTTAATCCGAAGACGCCATGGTTTTTGTTGAGTAATCCGAGCGGGTGAAATCTAGGCATCTGGAACGCGGCTTTGATCAACTTCAGTTTACCTTTCAAGCCGTTTGCGGATGCAGAAGAGACTCCGAACATGCCCAGCCGGCCAGTGTGCCTCAACGCCGCGTAGCTCTTCTTCCAGTGACTGCCGCCGATCGGATCGATCACCAACTCAACCCCACGGCCGTCAGTGAGTTGCTGCAGGACGGGAAACCAATCCTGATTGCGATAATCGATGGGATGGTCCAGGCCGCGTTCGCGCAGGAATTCGTGCTTGCCCGGACTTGCTGTGCCGTAAGTGGTCGCGCCAATCCTCTTTGCAATATCGAGTGCGGCCAGACCGACACCGCCGCCGGCGTTGTGAATCAAAACCGATTCGCCCGGCTGCAGCGAACCCATCACGTAGAGCAGCACATAGGCCGTCAAGTAGTTGACCGGAATTGCCGCCGCTTGTTCGAAGCTGAGCGATTCGGGCTTTTCAAAGATTTGATCGGCGCGCACCGCAATCTTTTCCGCTTGCCCGCCGAAGCGTGTCAGCGCTACGACTGCTTTGCCTATGAGCTGGGGATCGGCGGCTTCACCAACTGCTTCAACCATCCCGGCTACTTCATAGCCCATGACGCAAGGCTTCCTGGGGGCGTCCGGATACAGACCTTGCCGCGCAAGTATGTCGGCAAAATTAAGCCCGGCAGCTTTCACCTGAATCACAACCTCGCCCTTGCCCGGGCGGGGGTCCGCGGCCTCTTGAACTTTCAGGACTTCAACACGGCCGTTTGCTGTGGTCACGATTTCTCGCATTCGTTCCTCCAGTCTCCAATCCTGCTTCAATACAGGTTACTTCCAAAATGACCACTTTGTCTTTACCCGCTCAAGTCAGTCGTTGGGGTTTGCTTCGCGCCGGCAGTATGATAAGAGCAGCGTGGTCATGAGGATTCTAGCTCAGAGCCGTTATTGATAAACTTGCCTTCAAACATCGCGTTGAAGCCTTTGAGGTTGAAGAACTATTTGCCGGCAAGCCAAAGTTCAGGTTTGTAGAAAAAGGAGAACGAGAAGGTGAGAATGTTTACCTGGCTCTCGGCCAAACCGATGCCGGCAGATACTTGACGGTGCTCTTCATTCATAAGAAAACAAAGGATGCCTTCGGATCATGACTTAACGAGTCCTTATCCATCTCTAACACGTAATTGATTACCTATTCCCAAGAATTAATTCCATCCATTATTTCATCCATCGATTCCATTCTTTCCATAATACCTGCTGATTCATCGCTATCAATTCCGAGGCTTAAATTTGTAGCTTCGAGGTTTAGTTTGGCTCCGAGCCTTGTAAAAATAACAGCCCTCCACAATTCCCTCTCCGAATAATGGGGGCAGTTGCGTCGTAGCTGATCACGAGTCAAGTCCTGCTTGGAAGTGCACCCGCGAAGCGGCAAGTGCCTCGCGGGTGGTAAAGCGCTCTATTCGGCTTTAAGGCAGAAGTCCAAGGGTTAGCGCGGGCCGCTTGCGGTCGGGCTTCCGCTTAACACAACGCTACTAACTCGCGCTCTTCGCTGCCGTGTCCGTGGTTGCGATCTTATTCGGCTGCGGCGTAATCCGCAGGTAAGGCTTCGGCGCTTTCCAGCCCGCGGGAAACTTCGCCTTTGCATCTTCATCCGACATTGAAGGAACGATAATCACGTCATCGCCGTCTTTCCAGTTCACCGGCGTGGCTACGCTGTATTTCGCCGTCAACTGAAGTGAATCTATCACCCTCAGAATCTCGTCGAAGTTACGGCCAGTGCTCGCCGGATAAGTGATCATTAGTTTGATTTTTTTGTCGGGCCCAATAATGTAAACCGAACGCACTGTAAACACATCGCTAATCTCCGGATGAATCATGTCGTACTTTTCCGCGATTTTATGATCCGGATCTGCAATCACGGGAAAGTTGAGAGCTGTCCCCTGGGTCTCTCGAATGTCTTCGGCCCACTTTTTATGTGAATCCGTCGGGTCAACACTGAGGCCGATTACCTTGACGTTGCGCTTGTCGAATTCTGGTTTGAGACGCGCACACTCACCAAGCTCGGTGGTGCAGACCGGCGTGAAATCTTTAGGGTGGGAGAACAACACGGCCCAGCTATCGCCGATCCATTCGTGAAAGCTAATCGGGCCTTCGGTTGTCTCTGCTGTGAAATCGGGTGCGATGTCACCTAAACGTAAAGCCATTTCGATCTCCTTCCATTGATAAAGGGTAATCTCCCTTTCGCTAACTACAAGGGAGGGGTTTCCTGGTTGGCTGCTTATGAATTACGCAACGCTTTTACATCCAAAGTCCGCGCCAAGTCAAATTGTAGGGGACCGCGAGGCGGTGTAATTCAATGTTAAAATCGGCGAGCCGAAGCGACCAGGTTTGCCCAGTTGAATCCGGAGGGGGGCCGGCCGCCACCGCGCCCGGTTCTGATTTCATAGATACCAGTTGAATAGACACCCGCGCTAAACTAAATCAGTTACTCCCGACCTCGCTCCTCGGCCCTGGCTTTGCACCCGATGCGGATTTTAACCTCGGCTGCCGCTGGTGTTATTATCAAGTCACCCCTTTTGTCCCCTTTTTTGGATCTAGGCTTTCCTTTCTTTGTAGCCGTCTGGAACTATGTCTGGCAAGAATTCCACCCAGGTGCTGAACTCGGTGTCTAGTGTGCAGCGGGAGCTGCCCCTCGATCTGTACCGGGCGATTTTCACTCATTCAAGCGAGCCCATCGCGATACTCGACCAGCACGGCACTTACCTGGAACAAAATGCCGCCCACGCTGAGCTGCTCGGTTACTCAGACGACGAACTCAAGAATCAGACTCCCGCGATTCACCTTG
>WNFU01007135.1_pt1 | contig 13312 bp, 13 predicted proteins | sample 5400121 | NCBI WGS metagenome assembly WNFU01 (sample SAMN13153360, study PRJNA577476) | soil metagenome | isolation source: 100 cm soil or saprolite under grassland replicate 1 | place: USA:California | collected 2016-06-15
GACCGGCTCAGTCGGCGAAACATCTGCCGCCGTTCGGTAAGCGACTGTGGGTTCTTTCAGTTCACCATTGACTTCTTGCGTGTCGAGTTCGCGTGCATAGCGCAAGACTTGTTCGGCGAATTTGGCGGGAATGCGAACCACGGTTGTGGAACCGGAGTTCCACTTCGAACGGTAGGTAGTCGAAGAGCGTGCCATAATCCGCGCATTTGTTACATGGGTTCAAGCTGGCTTGCAAGAGATTTGTTACACGGGACGCTTCCGTGTTTTACGCGTTCAATTCGATGTTGGGAAGTGACCGTCCGACGCGGAACTTCCGCCTCACTCGCCGAGGAGCTTTTCGATTTTGCCATCCAGATTGTTTCGGGCGTTGAGGTCGCGCAGCTTTCCCTGCTTGTCCAGCAGCCACATCGTCGGTACGCCCGTGATATCAAACTCCAGCGCGAACCGATTGAGTTGGCCTTTGCCGTCGAAATATTGCGGCCAGGAAAGCTTTCTTTCATTCAGAAACTTTTCCAATTCCTGTCGATCGTCGTCCGAGTTGATGCCCACAATCTCGAAGCCCCGGCTGTGGAGCCGTTGATAGACGGCTTTCAAGTGCGGAACTTCGCTGACGCAAGGGACGCACCAGGTGGCCCAGCAATCGAGGAGCACAACTTTGCCGGCCAGTTTCTCCAGATCAATTTCGCGTTTGTCCAACCCGGAGAACCTGAACCTGACCGGTCTGCCGATCATTTCAAAATGCTTCACCATCGCCCTGGCGCCATCGACGATCCCCGGCGGCGCACCTTTGTTCGCGGCCAGTTCCCCGGCCACAGCGCGCGCCTGGTCCATCTGGTCGTCCCAGAACCGGTTTTTAGCCAGCGTCAACAACAGTTCGTAGGGTTCCTCCCGCCCGGGAAACTCGCGTTGCAACTCGCGCACCGATTTCTCGAAGTCATCCAGATTGACCGTGTAATTCTTGAACTGAAGGTAGTAGGCGATTTCCTGAACGCCGGCGGACCGGACGGCGAACCGGTCGTCCTCAGTCAAAGCTGGATCCTGCCACAGTGCCTTTTGCGCCGACTCCAGCGTCGCCTTGAGACTTTCCTGGCCGAGATGAACGGCGATGGTCAACAATTCACATTCCTTGACGCGAGCGCGGAAGGCCTTCGCATGTTCGGGAAAACGCGTGTAGAATTGCCGCGCCCTGGTTGCCGCTCGAGCGGCCGCCGCGGCCACCCGGCGATGAAACCGGGCGATGTCCCCGGGCGCCGGCGCTTTCTTCGACCACGCGTCCGGCGTGTCCGGAGGTTCGCTGGCGCGAAGCACCTCTTTCCACGCGTTCGTGGCGGCGGCAAGCCGGTCGTATCCTGAGTTTCCTGAAGCGGCCGCGCCGGCCGCGGGGCAATAGAGAATGTTCAGCAGCAGAAAAACCGCGGCCCCCGCCGCGCAAAAAAAGCGAGACACCGAGTGGCGACGGCGGATGATGGTCATGTCGTCACGCGAAACGCGCGCTATTGGGAGGGGGGTTGTTCGGACAAAAGCTTTTCCACCTTTTCCTCCAGATTCATGCGCGCGTTCAGGTCGCGCAGGACGCCCTGTTTGTCCACCAGCCACATTGTTGGAAGGGCTATGATGCCAAACTCCAGACCAAACCGGTTGGTCTGACCCTGGCCGTCGAAAAATTGCGGCCAGGTGATGTTCGACACGTCCAGCACGCGTTGCATCTGTTTTCGTTCGTCGTCGGAGTTGATGCCAATGATTTCAAAACCTTTCGGGTGCAGCTTGCCGTAGGCGGATTTCACGCGCGGAATTTCCGCCAGGCAGACGGGGCACCAGCTTGCCCAAAAATCAAGGAGCACGACTTTGCCGCGCATGCTTTCCAGATCCACCTCCCGGCCGTCGGAAGCAGTGAATTTGATCCGGACCGGTTTGCCTTGCAGTTCGAATCGCTTCCGGACCATTGTGGCCATCCATTTCAATTCCTCGGGTGCTTTGCTCTCGAGAATCGCCCGAATCAGCGCGCGGGCCTTGTCGCCGTCTGCAATCTGGGACTGGATCCGGAGCAGTTGCATCATCAAACTGAACACTTCGGGCCGGTTGGGAAACTCCTTGGCCAGAGTCAGAATGCCCTCCTGCAATTTGTCGATATAGGCCCGACTGTCCTCCGGTCCGCTCTGCAGCGCTTGGCGTTGAACCGTTCGCCAGCGCAACAGCAAACGCTCGTCCGTCTCCATCGGTGCGTCGCCGCCGCGACGGTCTTCGGTCTCGTTCAACTGCGCGACCTGTTTGATGTTGCCGAGTTGGACAGCGGTCCGGCGCATCTCCAGCTCTTTTTTGCGCGCTTCCTCCGCCCTGGGGTGATTGGGAAACCAGGTATAGAATTCGCGCGCCTGGTCCGCCACCTGGCCGGCCAGTTCGCCGTTGCGTTTGTTGAAGGCGGCGATCTCCTCCGGGCTGGGAGCGTTGGTCCGCCAGCTCTCCGGCGCCGGAGGAGGGTGCAACGCTTTGACTAGCGCCTTCCAGGCCTGCTCCGCCGCGATGTCCCCCTCGCTTCGGTTCGTCGATGTCGCGATGATCGGGTCCTGCTTCGATGCCTCTGCCGCGTTGGATTGAGTCGCCACCAGGCCGACACAGATCGCGAGGGCTGTTGACACCGATTGCCCCAGGCAGGCCAACGAGCGGAATTTCATGAACATAAGACGCGGGATACAGGGAGTTTATTCCTCTTCGGAGATTTTGCTGACCGGCAGCAGCCATCGGACCTTCTCTCGGAGCAGTCGCAAACGGCGCGGATTGCCCGGCTCGTTGAAGTCCGCTTCGCGCCCGCCCGGATCCGGATGCGCCAGCGCCGTGTCCAGGGCGGCCGCCAGCGATTTCGCTTCGCCCGCTGACAACTCGAGCCCGACCTTTTCTTCCTGTTCGATGCGCATGGCTTTGCGCTCAAGTTCCAACAAAAGGGCGCACGGTTCAAGACAAGGAATCAAACTTTTTTCTTCGGCGGCGTCCGGCGGCAGTCCGTTCACGGTCCAGAGCCGGCGTTTCAGGCAAAATGCCGGGTGGCAGCAGGCGCGGATGACCTGCGCCGCCTGTGGATCACTCACCATCGCGGTGAGGCGATACATGCCGGTCTGTCGGCCGGTGAAATCACGATAATGAGTGACCGGCGCTCCCGGCCTTCGCGCGGCAAACCAGTCGGCCATCGCGCCCGGGTAAAGCTCGTTCAACGCGCGCTCCAGTTCGGCCTCGTCATTGACCCGCAGCCGCCAGCCGGCCGGCAAATTGGGCGCCGATTTGAGGGGGCGAAACGCGCCGTCGGCGGTGAATTGGGCCAGGGACCGCAGGTCGGGAAGCGGCAACTCGCGCAACGCTTTCGCCGGGCGGTCGCGATCGGCCGCATGTCGCAGCTCGTAACCCGGCGCAGCGCGGCGAATCAGCACTTGTGCCAGCAAAAACTCATTGGGGAGTTGCGCGACGAAGGCCTGAACGGCTGGATTGCGAAATACGGACATTGCGGGGGAAGGGTAAGGGAATTGTGGGTAATTGTCAGTTGTCAGTGATCGGTTGTCGGTTGTCGGTTGTCAGTTGTCGGTTGTCAGTTGTCGGTTGTCGGTTGTCAGTTGTCGGTTGTCAGTTGTCGCCATACACCAACGCGGTTCGTAGCCTGTCACCACTGACCACTGGCCACTGACCACCGACCAAAAAACGTTTTCGGTCAGCTCACCGATCGCTCTGCGATGACTCCGTTCAGCCGCCATTCCGAATCCTGCTTCAGGTAAAGTGTCTGGGTCGGAAACGCGAAACTGATGCCCTCGTCGTCAAATCGCTGCTTCAGCGAAAGGTTCATTTCCTGCATGCCCCCAAGGTAGGCCTTGTAATCGGTCGAATTCCACCAGTGAATCACCTGAATGTTCAACGCGGAATCGGCGAACTTGTTAAAGCTGATCCAGGCATCAAAGGTCATGGAGTTGCCTCGATACACCTCGTCGATGATTTGCAAGGCCCGCCTCACTTTCTCCGTCGGTGTGTCGTAAGTAATGCCGATGTTCATTACGGTTTTAATGTTGGGCCGGCGGGTGACGTTGGTGATGGTGGCGTTGCCCATGGTTTTGTTCGGAATGGTGAGGAGATGGCCGTCCAGATTGCGAATGCGGGTGCTCCGCAGTCCGATCGTCTCGACCGTTCCATCGACGGAATCGAGTTGGATGCGGTCGCCGATGCGAAACGGTTTATCAATGAAGATGGCCACCGCGCCGAAGAGATTGGCCACCGTGTCCTGCGCGGCGAGGCCCAGGGCCAGGCCGCCGACGGACAAGCCGGCAATCGCCGCCGTGATGTCGAAGCCGAGGTTCTGTGACGTGACCAGCACGGCCACGACGACGATAAACACCTTGAGAGTTTTGCGGATGATGGGGAAAAGCTGTTCGTCAAAGCCCCGGTCGGTCTCGGCGACCGTTCGCTGCTTCCAATAGCCCATCAACAAATCGATCAGTTTGAGAATTGCGTAAGTGACGGTTGCGGCGACGATGACTTTCAGGACTCTGTCCAGGATTTTGTTCACCAGGTCCGGCCAATCGAACACGCCCAGGCCGATGTTCAGGAAGATGACGAACGAGACGACCTTGATCGGCCCGTTCAGCAGGCCCAGCAGCAAATCGTCCAGTTGGGTTTTGGTCTTCTCCGTCCACTTTTTCAGCCAGATGCGCGTGAGGTAATCGAGGAACTTCGAAACGTAGAACGCCAGGAAGATGTAAATGAGCGACGCGAGGTATTTCCAGAGCGGCTCGCCAAAGGCCGTGGCGCTGTTCAGTACCTCGACCCGCTCCAAAAAGAACGTCAGACGCACCCGTTTGGACTTGGCCTCGCTCTGCGCGGGCTTGCCCGGGTTCGAGGCGTCCGCCGCCGCCGGGGAACCGACCCGGTTGGTGGCTGCAGTCGGCGCGGCCGTTTGGGCCACAGACCAGACCGACCACAGCAACAGCGCGGCCAGCGCCAAGACGTAACTGCGAAAAGCCAAATCGAACTTTCGTTTCATCGTGCGTTCAATAAAAGGAACCAAAGCCGGCGCTGACAAGTCCTAATCCGCGCGACCGAATATCCGGGATGATCCAGGGCCGATCCAGGGTCCGATGCACGGTGTTGAAGTGGAACCCGGCGAAACCTGAAATCCGAACGCCGAAACAAATCCGAATCCGCAATTCCGAAAGACTGACCGTGCTCCGGACGGCTGATGGGTCTTGGCTTCGGGTTTCGGGATTCTTTCGAACCTTGGAATTTGGGTTCCGGATTTGGCGGCGCGCAGTCACCTCGGGGATGAGGCGTGGGAATGCCGGGCGCCGACGCCTCGCGGCCTACTCCTCGTTGTCCTGCCGCACGGCGGTGTTTAATTCCTCCAGGAAATGGGGTAACGCGGACTGAACGCGGTTCCAGTTTGGAATGAGGGGCGCGCCGAGCGGATCTTCGAGAAACGTCTTCGCCGCAACCCGAATACTGCGGACAAACGTCGTGGCCGCGACTTCCTCTTCGTGTCGGTCGAAGTTCAGCCCGTTCATGGCCGAGTCGGCCGCGTACTGGCGTAACGCGTCTTCAGCCTGGCGCATGTAGGCGCTGAGCAACGTGTCGAACAGGCCGGTGTCGAGCTTGATGCCCTCGGCCGCCATCGTGCGGAACACCGACTTGGCGATGTCCACCGCCATTTTGTTCAATCCCTTCTCCGGGTCGCGCGCCGAAAGCTCCTGATGTTTGTGGTCGTAATTCTCGCACAATTCGGCCTGGCAAATCCCCTTGGCCGCGGAGTTGCGAAACACGTCGGCCAACAAACCGACTTCCAAACCCCAGTCCGCCGGGATGCGATTGCGCCGCACCAGGTCGAGGTCGAGCGACACTTCGCCGGCCAGCGGATAGCGGAAGGTGTCCATATAGACCAGATACGGCTGCAATCCGAGAATGCTTTTCAGCGAACGGATGAGCGGCGTGAGCATCAAGCGCATGGCGCGCCCGTTCAACTTGTCGGTGTAGCGGGCGTAGTAGCCTTTGCAGAAGTCGAAGCCCAGGCTCGGATGGGCCACCGGATAGCACAGCCGCGCCAGCAACTCGCGGTTGTAACTGAGGATGTCGCAATCGTGCAGCGCCACCATGCGCGATTGTTCGCTGGCCAGCACGTAGCCGAAGCAGGTCCAGACATTCCGTCCTTTGCCGGCGGGCCCGACGATAAGGTCGGCGTCCTCCAGTTGCCGGTAAAGCCGTTGCAGGCGCGGTCCATGCAGCCACAGCAAAACCGGTTTTTGCGGCAACTGCGCAAAAAATCGTCTCGCCCTTTTCCATTCGCGGGGAGCGGCCTGGTCCAGACCCACGATGATTTGCTTCAGATAACTGACGTTTCTCAATTCGCGGACGATGAGCTTGAGCGCTTTGCTGCCCAGTTCCTTCGCGTGGCAGGGCAACACCAGCGCGATGGGCGTTTCTTCGGCAAAGGCGTTCAACTCCTTCTCCAGGCGGGGCACGTCGGTCCGGCCGAGTCGATGCAACGTGGCAATGGCTCCGGTCTGAAAAAAGTCCGACATACCGCCGAAATATGCCGCGCCCAACAAGGGCATGACAAGGTTTGATTGCGGGAATTCTTCCCTCGAAGACCTTCTGATGAGTTGACCGGGCCAGGGTGCCAATGAAATCATCGGCGCGCTTTGAAGCTGGTTATTGTCCACTATCACCTCCGACCGGGCGGCATTCGACGAATCATCGAGCTGGCCACCCCTCATTTGATCCGCGAGTGCAACGGCGCGATTGACGGCGTTGTCGTCGCCTGTGGCGAAGCGAACGACCGGGAATGGAACAAATATTTTCAGGGCCAATTGGCCGGCACGCCCGTCGAGTTTTTGGTCGAACCTGCGTTTAATTATTTTTCCGAGCAGAAGCGCTCGGCGAACAAAATCACCGGGCAAATCCGCGCCGCGTTGGGGGAAATTTTTTCAGGCGCGCCGGACGGCGCCGTCCTGGTCTGGGCCCACAACCTGGGGATCGGCCGCAATCTGCTGCTGACTCGCGAACTGACGCGCGCCAGTGAGCAATTAAAAATTCCGCTCATCGCGCACCACCACGACTGGTGGTTTGACAACCGCTGGTTCCGGTGGTCGGAAGCGCGTCGCTGCGGCTTTCGTTCGTTGCGCGCGGTGGCCCGGGCGATTTTCCCGCCCGCGCCCAACGCGCGGCACGCGGCCATCAACCAGAAAGACGCCAGGATTTTGCGGCGCCACTTCCCGCAAGGGACGGCCTGGCTGCCCAACCTGGCCGACCGGGCTCCGGCGTTGCCAGCGGTCCGTGTTCGCGCGGCCAAAGACTGGCTGAGCCGCAAACTCGCGGACGACGCGCCGGTCTGGCTTATGCCCTGCCGGTTGCTCCGCCGGAAGAACATCGCGGAGGCCCTGTTGTTGACGCGCTGGCTCCGGCCCGAAGCGTGGCTGGTCACGACCGGGGGCGTCAGTTCGACCGACGAACACGCCTACGCGAACGGCCTGGCCGCGGCCGCGAGACGGGCCGGATGGCGCTTGCGTCTGGGCATATTGAACGGCCTCGAAAGCGGCAAACCCGGCGTCAGCGAACTGCTGGCCGCCAGTGAAGCCGTGTTGTTGACCTCGATCCAGGAAGGGTTCGGTTTGCCGTCCCTCGAAGCGACCGCGGCCCGGCGACCGTTCATTGGCCGCGCGATTCCAAACGTCGCGCCGGACCTCGTGCGGTTCGGCTTTCGTTTTCCGCAATGTTACGACGAATTGCTTGTCGATCCGCGTTTGTTCGGCTGGCAAAGCGAATTGCAGCGGCAACAAAAACTCTTCGGCGCGTGGAAGAATTGCCTTCCGGGCGCCTGCCGCCGGTGGGCGGGCGACCCGGTTTTGCTGATGGCCGGCACAAAGACGCGCGCCATGCCATTCAGTCGATTGACCTTGACGGCGCAGCTCGAAGTGCTGGCCCAACCGGTGGACCGCTCGTGGGACTTGTGCGCGCCGCTCAACCCGTTCCTGCCGGCGTGGCGGCGGCGCGCGGCGGCGGGCCGTCTACGGATTACGCCATGGCCGCGCAGGGCGGCCGCGTGGTTGAGCGGTAAATCCTACGCGCGACGATTCGGGCAGATCATCCGCGCGATGCCGCACGTCGCGCCGGATTCAGACGACGGCATCGCCGCGCAGGAAGAATTCATTCGTGAGAGACTTGGCAGCGAACATCTCTTTCCCTTACTGTGGCCGCGGCAACCGTAGCGTTCTCACCCGGCCTTCGGCCACCCGCTTCCCGCCCGACGCGGAGAGCGCGGGGTGAGCGGTGTCGGAAACGCGCGCGACGAGCACATGAAAATCCGCGCCGTCATTTTCGATATTTACAATACTCTGCTGGAAGTCGCTCCGCCGCCCGCCAACGCCGCGGAGCGTTGGGAATTTCTCTGGCAAGACATGCTGGCCGACCCCGCGCGCCTGAACCTGGAAGAATTTGCGGCCGGATGCGAAAAAATCGTCGCGCGCGAACACGCTGCCGCCCTCCGGATCGGGGTGCAATATCCGGAAATCTACTGGCCGGCCGTGGCCCAGGAGGCCTTGCCGGAACTGGCCCATCTGGCCGAAGCGGCGCGCGACGAGTTTCTCTATCAACACGCGAAGCTCCAGCGAACCGTCCGCCAGATGCCCGGCGTGGCCGAGACGCTGGCGGAACTGGCCCGGCGGAAAGTTCTGCTGGGACTGATTTCCAATTGCCAGCCTTATACGCTGCGCGAACTGGACGCCGCGCTGGCCACCGCGAACCTCAGCCGCGCGCTGTTCAGGCCGGAGCTGTGTTTTTTTTCGTTCGCCGCCGGTTTCAGCAAACCAAATCCCCACGCCTTTCGCCTCCTGCGCGCCCGGCTTCAGGCGCAGGGCGTCGTTCCCGCCGAAATTTTGATGGTGGGAGACCGGCTCGTCAACGACCTTGAACCGGCCCGGGCGCACGGCTTTCAAACCTGGCAGTTGACCGCCGGGCATTCCACCACCGGAGAGACCGCCGGCGATTGGTCCGCCCTGCAGCGGCACCTGGTAGCGCGGGTCGCCTCATGATTCCCCGGATTTGGCGGTCTGCCGGGCAAAATACGGTCGGGCGGAAAAACCGGCGCTGAAATGATTTATTGTGAATGGCGGACCTCTGTTCGTGCGTCGGATGTGTGATGCTACCGTTCCCTCGCAAATTTTTCCGGCTCCTCCTCCTGACGCTCCTCGGTGTTACAACCCTCCAGGCTGCCGACGCTCAGAAGATTGCTTTCTACGTCCAACTCGTCCGCGGCACGGATTCCGACAAACCGGAGGATCCGGCGTGGAAGCCGGTGGGCGCCAAACTGGGCAGGAACCTGCGAGGGGTATTCCGCTGGACGAATTACTGGGAGGTCAAAAGCGAGAGTCTCACGCTGTCGAAGGACAAGGTCGCCCGGTTGCACCTGACGCGGGAACGCGAGGTGGAAGTGAAATTGCTCGACCCGCCGCGCACCCGGATCCGTCTTTACCACAAGGGGGAGTTGACCCGCTGCTCGCACCAGCCGATCAGCGAACACATGTGCATTCTCGGCGGTGACGCGCAGAGCGGGGAGTCCTGGTTCGTCGTGGTGAGACGGGACAGACCGCTGGGAAAAGAGTGACCGTTCGAGGGATCGATCCTGCTCCTGCTTTTGAACGCCGCGACTCCCGGCAAGGTCAGATTTAGATACTGCGCGTCTTTTTTCGCGGAGGCAACCCCGGGTGTTATGCTTGCGCATGTGACGCGAGGCGTCCACAATCCTGCCAGCGCTGCCGAATCGGATGCGCCGTGCCGGTTTCACGGCCAGTGAAACCCTGAATGAGAAAGGAATAGTATGAATACGATGACAGTGAACGAAGCAAATGCGGAAAAACTCCTCACCGATCTGAAGACCCTGGCTCGCGATGCGGAAGAAATGCTCAAGACGACTGCCGGCCAGGCGGGCGAAAAAATGAGCGACCTGCGGACCCGGCTTGCCTCCGCGCTGGAGTCGGCCAAAGCGACCGGCCATCGCCTGGAGGAGAAGGCCGTCGCGGGAGCGAAGGCGACTGACCGCGCAATTCGCCAGCATCCGTATGAGTCGCTCGGCGTCGCGTTCGGCGTCGGACTGTTGATCGGCGTGCTGGCTGGCCGCAGATAGCCCGGTATGCACGACACCCATGAGGAAGAGCGGGGCTTTTTCGATTCGTCGAAACGCCTCCTGCGCACCGTCGCGGCCATCGCTCAGAACCGCGTTGAATTGCTCTTTGTCGAATTGCAGGAGGAGCGCACGCGGTTGGTCGAGTTGCTGTTGCTGGCGGCCGGTGCCGTCGCCTGCGGCCTCATGGCCTTGCTCATGATCTCGTTCACGCTGGTGGTCGTGTTCTGGGACGAACACAGGGTCGCCGTCCTGGTCTGTCTCAGCGTGGTTTATCTTGCCGCGGCGGCCATCGGATTTTGGCAGCTCAACACCCGGCTCAGGAACTGGCAGGCCTTTTCCGATACGCTCGCCGAATTCAAAAAGGATTGCACATGGTCGGACCAACACCAGGGGAGCAACTCCGGCTCCGCAAGCAGGCCTTGATCCTGGAAAGCGAATTGAACCGTCTTTCGCTCGCCACGGAGTGGCGGCGGGTGCAGGCGGCGGCTGCCTGGGTCGGCGAAGCCAAACGCCTCGGACAACGCGCGCGGACCTGGTGGCCGGTACTGGCGCCCTTATTGGGAATGCTGATCGCCCGAAGGTTGCGACGAACCAATCCCGGCGTGGACCGGGCCGGGTCGTTGTTGAACGCGCTGGCGGCAGGCTGTTCGCTCTGGAATCAGTTTTCTTCGCGCAGAAGCCGTGACGGCTCCACCTCCAGCCGCGAGGATTAGCCCGGACAATTCACAGCCCGGCGCAGCCGGAACCGATGTAGCGCAGAGTTGAACTCTGCTGTATCGCGGATTTTTAAATCCGCCAACGCTCGCGCGCGATTCGTCTGCCGACTGCAAGTCGGCGATACAGCAGATTGGGAATCTGCGCTACGGGCGAGCGGTGCGTCGGCAAAGAAATTTGCGCAGGCGCGAAGATTTTTACCGATAGTAGTACAGCGCGCCGGAGCGCAACCGAAGCGGAGCGCGAGCTTCAGGTCGCTTCGGCGGACGAATTGACGAGAGCGTTGAAAGATTTCAGCGCGGCTGGTGTGCGTAAGGTGAATCGGCGTAAACGCCGCGCTCCGGCTGAGCGGCGGGTCTCCCGACCCGCGGCCTGTTCGCCTGTGAGCAGGGCAAGGGACAACCCGAAGCGGGTCGTGCCTGCGAAGCCGCTGCGGCTCACAGAGCCGCGCTCCGGAATACAGCGGACTTGCAAATATGAGCACCATCACCGTCGGCACGGGCGCGTCGAAACGGGTCGGTTTCATTTCCACCCGTTTTCACGGGACGGACGGCGTCACGCTCGAGGCGGAAAAGTGGGCGCACATTCTGACGCAGCAGGGCCACGCCTGTTTCTGGATGGCCGGCCTGCTCGACACGCCTCCGGAGATCAGCTACTGCGCCCCGACAGCATTTTTTCGCCATCCGGAGGTGCTGGCGGCGCAGGAAAAGCTTTTCGGCGCCACAGCGCGCTCGCGCGAAATCACGAACCAGATCCAATCATTGAAGGAGGGGCTCAAGGACGAGATCTATCGCTTCATCGAAAAATTTCAGATTCAGGTGTTGATTCCGCAAAACATCCTCGCCATCCCCATGCACGTGCCACTGGGCCTGGCCGTAACCGAAGTCATCGCCGAGACCGGCCTGCCCACCATCGCCCATCATCACGATTTTTCCTGGGAACGCGAACGCTTCACCCGCAGCGCGGTGAACGACTATCTCCAGGCCGCCTTTCCGCCATCGCTGCCCCGCATCGAGCATGTCGTCATCAATTCGATGGGCCAAAAGGAACTCGCCCGTCGTTTCGGTCTGCCCGCCACCGTGGTGCCGAACATTCACGACTTCGAAACTCCGCCGCCGGGCATTGACGGTTACAACGCCGACCTGCGCCGCGAAATCGGTTTGCGCGAGGACGATTTACTCATTCTGCAACCGACGCGCGTCGTCGCCCGTAAAGGCATCGAACATGCCATCGAACTGGTGAGGCGGCTCAAGGAGCCCCGGGCGAAGCTGGTAATTTCCCATCCCGCGGGCGACGAAGGCGACGATTATATGAAGCTGCTGGAGGAGCGCATTTCGGACGCTCAGATTGATGTCCGCTTCATCGCGGACCGCGTGGGCGAGGAGCGCGGCGCGAATGCCGTGGGCAAAAAAGTTTACACCTTGTTTGACGTCTATCCGCACGCCGATCTGGTGACTTATCCGAGCTACTACGAAGGGTTCGGTAACGCGTTTCTGGAAGCGATTTATTTCGGTAAACCGGTCGTCGTGCATACCTACGCGGTTTACGCCCGCGACATCGCGCCGCTCGGCTTCAAGACCATCGAGATGACTCAATTGGTTTCCGGCCAGGTGGTGGAGCAGACGCGGGCGGTTCTGCGCAACCCGACGGTGCGCGATGAGTGGGCGAAGATCAATTACGAACTCGGTTTGAAATACTTCTCCTACGCCGTCGGGCGCCGCAAACTCGCCGCCCGCATGGCGAATCTGTTCGGGGAAGGAGTGTAGGGATTGTCGATTTTGGATTTTCGATTTACGATTGATCAGAACAACGACTTGGCCCGCGAAATCGTAAATCCGGTTACCCTCCCGCGACGATCTGCACGATTTCCAGCCGGTCACCGGCGCTGAGCTGACGTATGGAAAATTCCGACGGCGCGACCGCCTCGCCATTGTGCTCCACCATGACGCTGCGGGGCAACAGGCCTTGCGCGACGAGGAACGTAATTGGTGACTCCCATCTTCTCCAGCTTCCGGTGCAGGCTGTAGCCAAAGGGGCCGGCCTCGTAGCAGGTTAAGACTTTATCGGCCAGTATGACTTGCTTGGCCACCCACAACATGAACTCAGGCGGTTCGAACCGTTGTGGCGGCTGTGGCGTGCCGCCGTCGATGAGGCGCACCGCCACGTAGTGATCCAGATGCACATCAATGCCAAGCTTGATGGTCTTGGCTTTGGGCCGAGCAACCTCAGCGTTGGCTTGCGGTGGATTTTGGTTTCTGTTTAGTTGGTTCTTGGTCGAAGTATTCATAGGGGGTCAGGTGTAGTGGTTTTTCCCGCACCTGACCACCCATGTTATCTTTTTGACCCCTTTTCTTTTCCGTTTTGCCACAGCATTCGCCCAAAGTGGTCGGAAACAGTTTCCGATCCTCGTCATTCTTGAAAATCGCTTCCCGCCGATCCCCGCGATTCATCAGGTGA
>WNFU01007136.1_pt1 | contig 13312 bp, 15 predicted proteins | sample 5400121 | NCBI WGS metagenome assembly WNFU01 (sample SAMN13153360, study PRJNA577476) | soil metagenome | isolation source: 100 cm soil or saprolite under grassland replicate 1 | place: USA:California | collected 2016-06-15
CCCCCACCGCGGGTTCGAGACCGTCACCTACATGATCGACGGCATCTTCCAGCACCAGGACTCCAACGGCGGCGGCGGGCTCATCACCGACGGCGACACCCAATGGATGACCGCAGGAGCGGGATTGTCATTCTGTCAGAATGAATGGCGCCGCTGACCTGCGCGGATGATCACGAAGCCAGGTCTGTCGCAACCGGACCGTTGATGAGCCAGGCTCGGTCCCAGGAAGCACTTCGCGAGCACCTCAGGGCTGAGCGGTGGTGGCGGGCAGCACTGACCGCAATGCACCGGCCCACCGGCGACGCCATGCCGGATCGCATGGCAGCCACGGTGTCCGGCCAGGACGGCTTCGTCCTCGCGTCGGTCGACAAGTACACTGCGACCACGGTCAGTGATCGCAAAGCCGACCATCCGAGCATGAAGAGGCGCGGCGCCCAAGCTGAGGGCTGGAACGAGAGTCCCTGATTCCGCTCCGGCGTCGAGCAGTTGGATGGCAAGACCGGGCAGGTCGACCCGGAAACCCCGATAGGGGCGTCCACAACCCGGGCAGGGTTCACCGGCCCTGAACTGCTCCCAGGTCAGGCGCAGTTCCATCGTGCGCTGGTGCTCGGCCTTCCGCGTCTCGTACTGGCGCTGCACCACGTCGAAGGGGCCGGCCAGGTCGGTTGTGCGGATCCGCTCTTGCTGGCCGTCGTCGCGTCGAACCATGACCCAGCCCTTCCCTTGGAGTTCCAGCAGCACAAGCCGCTCAGGGGGATTCATGGACCATTCCCGCCATCGGGCATACTCCCCACCGACCTTGAGTTGGGCCGCTCGCACGCTATCTCCTCGGGTTGACTTGCGGGCACTTCGAGGTCGCGAGATCATATCGAACACGTGTTCGACAGGCAGCTCGACATCGCCGTTTCGGTAATTCGCCGCCAAAACACGTGCATCGAACGAAGCTGTCAGTCCATCCGGCACAAGGTGAGCAGCTGGAACCAGGTCGGAGGCAGGAGAGGGGCCTCCTCCACCTGGACAAGCCGGCGAAACACAGCGCCGGCGGCAGCTCCCTTTCGAGTGGGGATGCCTGCCCGGCGGGTTTGGGGTTGTCACACCCGACGGGCAGAATGCACCTCCATAAGCGCGATGGCGAGAGGAAGCCCTCGTGGCAGATAAGCGGTTGGATACCTATCTGGTCCTACTGGCGCCTGTGCTGGTCCGCATCGACGGCGTCACCGAGGACCCTGCGGATGTTGACCTGGCGGAGGCCATCCTGGTCGCTGCCGAGTCGGCCGACGGTATCGGCCTGACCCGTTCGGAGATCGCGGCGCGCGCCGGGCTGAATGCGGCCGATCCCCGGTTTGCCGCCCGGTTCGACATGCTTGCCCGGGCGGGAGCCCTGCAGCACCTCAGAGGTGACAAGAAGCATCAGAGCCGCTACCTGCCGGACCCGGTCGCACTGCTCGCCGCCGAGATCCTCGCCAGGCTCAGCGGTGACCATGGCGCCGAGGAGCTCCACAGTCTGCTGGTGGCTGCCGCTGACCGACTCGAGGCGGCGTTCCGCGACGACCTGGACGCTCCGGCTCCTACCGCCGAGGAAGTGGCAGCGCTGGTCGCGAAGCTGTCGGTGCTCCTGCACGCCTATGCCCAGCGCATGGAGGCCGCGTCCACCGCCGGTACCTACGAGGAGTTGACTCGGGCGCGTACAGGCTCGTCAACCAGCCGACAGATGGCACAGATCGAGCGAGTGTGCCGAGCGATCAACCGCAATGACAGCCCATATGGTCACCTCTCACGACGCCAACCGACTGCTTGCCGCTGGCCAACGGTTCGTGGCCGCTTCCGAGCAGCTGACCGAGCGGCTGGTGGAGGTGGCAACCAGTGGGGAAGGCCGCGGCGTGCTCGGCTTGGCGGACTTCGAGCAGTATCTTCACGCCGCCATCTCGCGCAACCTCGACCAATTGGCCGCGGTCGGAGCCACGATCCCGCTGGAGACTGCCCCGCCGGTGGTGCACCTGGCCGGCTTGGCGCAGGCGGCTGCCGAATTGGACGTTGCCCCCCAGGTCCGGAGAGTCCCAGTGCCGCCCCAGGCCGACCCGAGCCTGGATCCGCGCGACGCACTGGCTGAGCGACGACGGCGTGCCGAACAGCGTGCGGAGGTGCGCCGAAGCTGGGCCGCACGGCTACTTGCCGAGCACGACGACGTCGATGTCACCTCGCACGCTACCACCTGGCCGCATGCGGCGAGGTTGCTGGCTGATGCGATGGCGCTATCTCGCGATCCAGTCGTGGCCATGGCGGCCGACATCGGCGACCCACCACTCGTGGAGCCAGGGGCGGAGGTCGCTGTCCGCCACCCGCTGCGCCTGCGCCGCCTGCCTGTCGAGCCAAGACCGGTCGAGTGGCTCGGCGCGACGGGCATCACCAGGGATGCAGCCCGGTGAGCGGTCCCCGGCTGACAGCGGCTCGCGCTCGGGCCCGCCGCGGCGTAGAGGCTGACGAGATCGGCGAGTTGGCCGCCCTTGAACCCGGCCTGTGGCGGGTTGTGGAGGCCGGCGAACAGCGCATGTTGACCGTCGCCGCAGACCTGCAACTGCATAACGACGACCTGACCAAGCTTCCCGCGATCCGCCTGTCGGCCACCCAGGCCAGAACGCTGCTTGCGGTCCTTGTGGCCACCGCGACCGGCGCCTCGCATCCCTACCCTGGTGGTCTGACCACGGTCGGCGACGTGCTCGCGGTGTTGCACTGGCCACTGTTGGGCGAGTCAGCTGCGGCGCATGTCAAAGGCTCGCTGAACAAGCTGCACCTATGGCGGCTCGCGAGGCTGGGCTGCGACGGAGACGAGGTTACCGACATCGACAGCACCACTGCGGTGCGCGTTGGACCTGTGGTCGCCTCGTGGTCGGGTCCGTGGATCGCCGAGCCCACCGCCTTGGTCGCGCGAGTGGTCGAGCAACGGCAGAGGTCCAAGTGAGCTTGGCTGCCCTTTCCGAGACCGACGCGGCCGCAGTCGCCCGCGCAGTGGCCGTGCTCGAGCAGGTGCACGGGGTGATCGATGCGGCGATGCTGCCGGTACTCAGCCATCCGGATCTGCGGCCGGTGGTGGACGCCGAGCTGGATGCCGTCGGACGGGTCGTGGTCGAGGTCCATCGTCCCAACGGCAGGGTGGAAGGCTATAGCAGCGGCTACGCCGACGACGTCGCCGAACGACTGGCGGCCGAGGGGCTGGGCATCTTGACACCGATCGACCGTGCGGTGGTCGCCTTGGTGCTGCTGCGCTGCGCTGCCATGCCCACTGTCCAGGGGCGGCCGCCGCATCGGTGGTCGGCTGCACCGCCGGTCAGCCTCGCCCGCCTGCATGACAACCGACGGCTCGGCAAGGCCATCGTGCGCGACGCTGTCAACCGCCTGCACGACTTGCACGTGCTCGTCAACGGCCGCGCCGTCGGCATCCGGCCCGGCCCGGCCTTCGATCGACTTACGACCGCCCAGCGCCAGCGGATCGAGGAGGATCTGTTCGTGCTCGCTGCGCCTTCCGACCCTGTTGCTGTCGCCTTGCAGCGACGACACCGAGAACACGGGCAACAATGAGGAGCGCACCGACCGCTTCTCGTGGCATGGTGGGCCGGCGGGTGCTGACGTGTCTGCAGACCATCGACATCGGCCGGCTCACCTCCGACCCCGTCTACTTGGTGCCGGGCGGATTCATCGCCGTCACAGGGCAAGGCCCGATCGACTCCAACGAGTCGTCAAAGACCACCTTCGAGGCGGCGCTCAGTCTGGTGCACGGCGACCCCGGCTGGCGGCAGGATTCGCCACAGTTCTCGGGCTACGCCGCCCAGCTCCTGTTCAACCCGCCCAACGCCCCCGCCAACGCGAAGGTTCGGGCCGACGTCGGCTTCATCGTCGCAGTGTTCGCCGACGCCGCCGGCGGCGGTTCTGGGCGGTTGGTGGGCGGCGGCGATCCGGTGAGCGTGTGGGTCCGCTTGCGCCGCCACGACGACCCCGCGTTCGAGGTGGCCGTCACGCCCGGTGTGCGATTGGCGTGCGGTGACACCCACGGCGAGCGGGTTGAGGACGCCAAGCGGGTGTGGTCGACGCTGCGCGGCCCGAAGTGGGGACCGCAGCGCTATGCGCGCGAGCTATACGGGTCCGGCGTGAGCTGCCTTTCATATGTGGCAACCCGCGGAGGCCGCAGCGAGCAGCGGACGACGCTGCTCGGCTCCGAGGTCTCTCAGCTCACCCCGAACAGATCGCCTGGCAGCTCATCGACTTGGCCGCCATGCACCACCTGTTCGACAACGAAGCCGCGCAGCGGGTGGAGTTCTTTCGCCTCTCCCAGCAGCTGAGGGTTAAGGAGCAGGCCGTCAAGCAGGCGGACGCTGCTGTTGCTGGCTACGCAAGAGAGGTCGGCGCCTCGGAGGGCCGGCTCCGACTACTGGATCAGGCAAGTGCCGCACGTGACCACCACGTTGCGGAGACCGCCCGCCAGACGCTCAAGGACCTCGACGCGCTGCGCTCCGACCGAGACGCCGCCGTCATGGAGGTGGAGGGCGCGAAGCAAGCATTGGAGGTGGTGAGGAAGCGGCTCGACGCTTTGGATCCTGCCGTCGTCGCTCGTGACGTCACAGTTGCGGCTGAGAGGCTCGCGGAGGCGCGCCGTCTGCGCGAGCCGATCAGCCGACGGGCCGAGCAGCTCCGGATTGATCTCGAGCTTGCCGAACGTGAGCTCCGAGTAGTCAGCTCGGCGGCGCTCAGCTGGTCCGGACGGCCTTCCCTCCTCGTCAAAGCCGAATACGTTCAGGTGGAAGCGGCTGCGGGCCGGGCCGACGCCACGGCCCGTGTGGCAGCCCAGCGGCGGGATACAGCAGGCGAGCACCTGGATGCCGTGCGCCGTGGCGATGCCGGGCTGGTCGGCCGTCGGCTCGACGACGCCGGCATCCCTTGGCAGCTCCTCCACGACGGCGTCCAAGTCGCCGACCAGGCCCGTGCGCTGCTCGAGCCGCTGCTTGCCCCCTTTCGAGGGTGCGGTCTGCGTGCCTTCGGACCACGGTGCGACCGCACTCACCGCCATAGCCGACCTACCGGGCACGATGCTGGTGTCGGGCGATGGCCCGCTGCCCGCCGGGGTCATCGCCGCTCCACCTGGAGCCGGAGCCTTGCTGAGCTGGCTTACCGCGGAAGGCCGCGATGTCGGCGGCGCTGCCAGATTGGCCGGGAGTGTCACGATTGTGGGCGGCTTTGCCGAGCCCAGCACGGGGCGGGCCGCCCGCGAGGCGGCCGCGCTTGCCGCCCTGGAGGAGGCGACCGCTGAGGCCGAGACTGCCGAGCAGTCGGCGACCCAAGCGCAGGAGACGTTGGCGGCGCTGGCAAGTGAGCTAGAGGCCGCAAGGGCCGAGGAACGCCGTGCCGAGCTGGTCGAGCAACGCGACCGGCTACGCTCCGAGGCCGCCCTGGTCACCGCGCAGCTACATCCACTGGATGAGGCCGTGGAGCGAGCCGACGGCGCCCACCGCGACGCCAAGGCGCGTCAGCGGAACCTCAAGGGAACGCCAGGTCGAAGTCGCCTCCCACCTGGAAGCCCGCCAAATGCAGCTTGACCAGCACCAAAAGAGGCTACGTGATCTGGTCGGCTTGGCTGATCGCTTCCTGCTGTCCGCATGGGTGGCGCACCTCGACACGTGCACGCCGCCGCCTACCCGCACGCTCGTCGAAGAGGTCGCCACCCATGACCCGCTCGACCTGCCTCCCGCCCTGGCCGACGGCATCCGAGCTCGGGCCGATGCGGTGCTGGCGGAACGGCCGAGTGGCATCGGCCACCGCGACCTCCTCGCTCGTCTCGAAGCTGACCTTGGCATCGACGTCACGGTGACCGCCGGCCGCAGTGAGACGACCCGGGCCACCGTCGAGAGCCGAGACGGCGCCCTCGACCCGGTCACCCACGAGGCGCTCGTCCGGTACCACGAACAGGTGGCCAGCGTCGACCGCCGTCGAACTCGCGACAGCGAGGAACGCGAAGTCGCCGGGCTCGACGCCGCGGTCACCGCACTGCGCACCGCCATCGCGCGGCAAGTGCAAGGCGTACGCTCTGCGCTTCAACGGGCCGAGACCGAGCGCAACAGGCTGCGCCGCGAGTACGAATCGGCCTACGACGAGGTGCACGCCACCGACAGCAACCTGCGCAACATCCAGCGGGCCTCGAGCACCAAGTCCGAGGCCTGTTCACCCGCGTGTCGCAACGGTTCAACGAGATCCGCTACCGCGACGGCGGCCACGGCGGTGAACTTGCCTTCGAGATCGTGCCCCCAAGCCTCGACCTACCATCCGAGGCCAGCACGACGAGCAAGACGTGGGTCCTGACGGCCACGCCCCGATGGGCGCGCCGCCCGCCAGACGACACCCGGGTCGAGCACATCTCGTATCGGGAGCAGGCCAACACCGCCCAGTACAAGCTGGCCACCGTCCAACTGGTGCTCGCCGCCCTCCTTGCCAACGAGGACCCGATCGGACGCATGCTCATCCTCGACGAACTCGGGGACGGGCTCGGCGATGCACACCGTGACCGAGTCCTCGATGCCCTGCGTCGCGCTGCCGAGGAGACCGGTATCACGGTGCTGGCTACCATTCAGGACGACATGCAGCACGAGGCGTTCGCGCGCTGCACGGAAGTACTGGTGCTGCGGTACCCGTCGGAGGTCGAACTACTCAACGAGCCGACCTACATGTTCGCCGGCGACTTGCGCGGCGACGGCGAAGCGGCGCTGGTCCCCTTGACCGACCTCCTTAGCGCCGGCCGGGAGCCTCGGTGGTCATCATTGCTTGCCGTGTATGACGCCGCGGCCGCAGCCAACACCGCCGCGCGACGCGCCCACCGTAATGCTGGCTGAGGGGCACCCTGTCGCAGTCGGCGGCCTCCCTCCCGGCCAAGCCGCGTTCGCGGCAATCCGGCAACTGCCCGATGCGGCCGGCGGAACCCGTGACCGCGTCGACCGCCGTGGCCGTCTGCGTTTCGACCACGTGTGGGTCTACTCGCCGACGCCCCCGCCCTCGACGGTGGAGACTGCCGGCGGACTGGCCGAACGCGACCTGCGCTGGCTGGCCGAGCGGCCACGTAGAGGTCAGCGCGCCCGGGCGCTTGCCGACGCAGCTGCAGCCTCGGGCCTGTTCCGGCTGCTGTTCGAACTCGACCTATCCACCGCCCAGTCCCGACTGGGACGACTGGTGTGGGTCGAACCACGACCAGCTGCCCAACCCATCCTCGACACCTGGCTGGCCCACCTCGACGTCCTCGACGCTCGCCTTACGAGCCGACTCGTCGACGCCCTACCAGCCGCCGCCGAGGCTTGGGCGGTGCATGACGCCCCTTGGCTGATCGGCGCGGCGTCCACCTCCAGCGTGACGCGCGCTTCCGTGGTCGACGACCTCTGTGCTCTCGCCGCCTGCCTGCCGGCTGAAGGCCTTCCTCTGTCCGTCCTTGCCGACCGTGTGGTGCACCGCACGCACGGACTGAATCCCAACACCAGCCTTGGGCGCCTCGGCGGCCGCCTTGCCGCCGTCATCGCCGGCCTCCCACCGCCTACCGCAGCCGCCGACATCCGCAACGCGTGGGAAGCGGTCGGCGTATGGGTCGACCGAGTGTCAAGCCAGGTCGCCGGCTGGCAACTGCCCCTCGACCCATCTCACCCTGCCGCCCCCGTAGCGACGGCCTACCACGCCGCCAGGGAGCCCGCTCTGCTCACTGTCGGCATCATCGCCGCGACTCGCGGCCCTCTGGTTGCTCCACCGCCACCCACCGGCACGATCTGGGTGGTCGAAGGGATGAGCGTCCTGGTCGCCGCCGCAGCTCGCCGCGTCCCCGTCCCGGTCGTTTGCAGAGGCGGCACACCATCCGTAGCCGTCACTCGACTAATCAACGCTGCCGTTGCCGTGGGATGGGAGATCGCCGTCTCGTCCGACTTCGAGCCCGGCGGCCTGTACGGCGCTGCGACCCTCCTGCGTCAGGCCGGATCCTCAGGACGACCGTGGCGTCTATCCGTCTCCGACTACCTCGCTGCAACAACCGAAGGCGAACCCTTTCCACCAGAACAAGTGCCAGACACGCCATGGGACCCAAAACTCGCCCCCGCCATGCGCCAACGCCGCCGACGGGTCAGCGAAGAAGCCCGCCTGACAGAACTCCTCGCCGACCTCGAACACGACTGAAGATGCGACGGCGGTCGAGAGGTAATCGCCTTCACTGTCGACGTAGCGACAGCCCGCTCAGCGCTGCAGATCGTCAAGGCTTCCGAGCGCAGCGGCGAGGAGACGCCCGGCTAGATACGCCGCAGCTCGCAATTCGACGTCAGAGAGCCGTTCGTGGACGGCCGCAGCGCGCGCTTGGCGGAGCTGTCGCAACTCGTCGGCGTACAGCTCCTGCCAACGAGTCAGCCACTGCGGACGCAGCGCGCCATGCTCCGCCATCCGTCGTCCTACAAGCTGCTCAACCTCCTCAGGTCGCCACCGCTCCGTAGGGACTCTGGCTAGCTTCTCGAGTGCCTCCAGTTGCCGGCAACGGTCGAGCAACTGCGCAACAACCTGGGCACGCTCGTCGCTGTCGTTGAATGGCTCGTGCAGATCACGCGGCAGCATCAGCGGCTCCACTCTTCGCCTGCGCGGCACCGACCGCCGCCACTAGCGCCAACAGCTGGGCACGGACCGCCGGCTGGAGGGTCAGCACCAGATCACGATCCTCAGCGCTCAGCTGTGCCAGCGCCGTTCTTGCCTGCAGAAGCCCGTTGACTGCAGACAGGGCTGGATCTGGTACCGCCACTCGCTCCCCCAGCCGAGCGGCAAACCACCCCGCTACTTCCGCCCAGCGCCAAAGCCTATTTCGTTCTGCCGCGCGGGCGGCCGGCGGTGGAAAATCGCCGGGCCCGCGGTCGCCACTGGCGAGTAGCCGGACGCTCTCACGGGTGCGGCCAGTGCGCCGTGCGATCTCCGCCAGTGTGACGTACTCATCTGGTGCAACCCGCACGACTCGCGCACCAGGCACCGTCCGCTCCACCGCTACGATCGCGCTTACCAGGGCCTCGGCAGGTGACCTCGCCTCCCGATCAAACGCCAGCCGCTGTACGCCGGCAACGACCCCAATGGTCGCGTCGTCGCAACCAGCCTCGAATAGCGCGTCTTGTGCCTGGTCGGTCTGGAGGTCAGCTCCTTCGACCAGCAGGGTGAAGTCGTAGGTCCTCATAGCCGCCCGTCCTTCCGATGATGTGGGCAGTTGCGCACGGAGGCACGCAGCCGCTTAGCATGGTTGCCGGGATTGCGTGGAGTTGACCATATCGATTGCTCACACCCCGCTCGGCTGCGCTCCGGGCAGCGCATGTAGCCCCAGCGGTGCCCCGCGGTGGTCGGATAGACGGTCCAGCCTGCTGCTTCGGCCTCGCGGAGCGCAGCTTCGACCTCAGGTTTGGGATGCCGCGCCCGGGCCATGTTGACAACGTACAACACCCGGAGGTGCTATTCAAGCGTCCTACCGGGGAGCCGAACCTACACCGAGCTGCCCAGGGAATGTTGCAGGCGCAAGTATCCTTGTAGCGGGTGACACCACCTGAGCCAGCACGCAAGGAGCGTCATGCCAGCCATCAGCGCCGACACCATGGTCCTGCCACGCATCCCCGCCCCGGACCCCACCGCGGCCGACCGCCCCGTGCTCTCGGTCACCAATGCACCCTCCGGCCTGGAGGGCGAGGGCTTCCCGGTGCGGCGCGCGTTCGCCGGGGTCGACCTGGCCGCCCTGGACCCCTTCGTGCACATGGACCAGATGGGCGAGGTCGACTACGCCCCCGGTGAGCCCAAGGGCACGCCCTGGCACCCCCACCGCGGCTTCGAGACCGTCACCTACATGATCGACGGCATCTTCCAGCACCAGGACTCCAACGGCGGCGGCGGGCTCATCACCGACGGCGACACCCAATGGATGACCGCAGGAGCAGGATTGTCAATTTGCTAGCCGCTGACCTGGACAAATGAACGAGACCAGGGTCATGCCGCCATCTCCGTCGACGATCTTCTCGTGTCGCCTCCGCCGGCTGCACAGCGTGGCCTAACCCGCGCCTGGATGCCGCCACGGCCCCCGCGCCAGGCAGTTGGCGAGGAGCAGCTGTACCCGTGACCTCGCTCCTGACCTGCCGAGCAGCCCAACTCGGGCCCAGTGGGCAGCTCGAGCAGCGGAGGCAGCACCCATCGGGGCCGCCGACTAGACCTCCACCCCGGGCCCGCCGGGGAGGAGCACCGGCCAGTGAACCCGGTGGCATCAGACCGCATTTGGAGTCCTAACCGGGAACCTCACTTCGGCCCCTCACACAACCCTCAGGGCGGATCCTCACAGCTCAGTCCCCCACCCTTGCCCGGCCTCCCACCCGGTCGTGGCTGGTCGTCTCCGGCGGTACGGCCAGCTACAGCACGCTCGCATCCATGGCGTATAGCCCACACTACGCCAGCGAGTTGCACCTGCGACCTGCCTCAGGCGTCGGCGGCTTCCGGCAGGGCTTCGGAGGCGGACTGGCGCTCCGGCTCCAGCGGCGGGTGCTGGATGGTGCACTCTCGAACCAGCCACAGGACCAGCACTGCGCCGACCAAGCTGAGCAGCGCGGCCAGGGTCAGCACGGCGTTGAGGCCGGTGAGGAACCCCTCGGCGGCCGCGTTGGCGGCGAGCTGCCGGGCCGGCGGGGCAATCGCGGCCAGGGCCTGGTCCAGGTTGCCCGAGGAGGCGGCCTCCACGAGCTCGCGGGAGCGCTGGTCGCTGGCGGCCGGAGTCCCCGCCAGCAGCTCAGCGGCCTTGTCGGCGCCGCGGCCGACCAGGATCGCCCCCCAGACCGCGATGCCCACCGCGATGCCGACCTGCCGGAAGGTGTCGTTGATGCCGGCCGCCATGCCGCTGTGCTGGTTGGGCACCACGCTCACGGCCAGGTTGGCGATCACCGGATTCAGCAGGCCGACCCCGGCGCCCGCGACCAGGAACCCGCCCAGCAGGGTCGTCCACCCGGAGCCGGCCCGGATCCCCGACATCAACAGCAGGCCGACCCCGGTCATGGCAAGGCCTAGGCTCAGCAGCAGCCGCGCGGGCACCCGCGAGACCAGCGCGCCGGAGAGCGGGCCGACCAAGAAGGCCAGCAGCGTGATCGGCAGGTAGCGCAGCCCCGCCGCCAGCGGCGAGAAGCCGAGATAGTTCTGCAGGAACAGGGTGAGGTACAGGAACATCGCCAACAGCGACCCCGACACCGCAAACGCCGCCAGCTGCACCCCGGTGAACGACGGCCGCCTGAAAAGCTCCAGCGGCAGCATCGGTTGGCTGACCCGCCGCTCGATCATGAGGAAGGCCACCAACAGGAGTGTGGAGCCGGCCAACAGCGACACGATCAGGCGGCTGCCCCAGCCCTCGGCGTTGCCGCGCGCCAGGGCCAGCACCAGTAGGAATAGCGCACCGCTGAAGGTCGCCACGCCGGCCCAGTCGATCCGGGTGGCGTTGGGGTCACGGCTCTCGCGCAGCTTCCTGTAGGTCACGGCCAGCGCCGCAGTCCCGACCGGGACGTTGAGGGAGAAGATCGACCGCCATCCGAGCCCGTCGGTGAGCGCCCCGCCCACCAGCGGACCGATCGCCACCGCCATGCCGATGGTGGCGCCGTACAGCCCCATCGCCGTGCCGCGCTGGCGCCCGGCGGGGAACTCCTGGGCGACCAGGGCCAGGGAGACGGCGAACAGCACCGCCCCGCCCACGCCTTGGAGCGCGCGGGCCAGGCTGAGCAGGGTCGGATCCGGCGCCAGCGCGCACAGCAGGGAAGCGACCGAGAAGATCGCCAGCCCGGCGGCAAACAGCCGGCGGCGCCCCAGCCGGTCGGCGAGTGAGCCGGCCGTCAGCACCAGCGCGGCCAGCGTCAGCGCGTAGGCGTCGACCACCCATTGCAGGTCGGTGAAGCTGGCGCCCAGGTCCTGGCGGATCGACGGCAGCGCCACGTTCACGACCGTGATGTCCAGCAGCAGCATGAATGTCGCTAGCGAGACCACGAGCAGGGTCCACCACTTGCGTTGCATCGGAAGGCGATCTCCTTGTCATGTGGGCCGGGCCTGGCCCAGCCAGACCTCCTACCAGAAGGACGATCGGCGACCCGCCCGGTACGACAACCGCACGAGGACATCACGCCAGGGCGTGGATGCGATGCCCGACCGGTTGGCGGGCATGCCACCCAACACCCAGGAAAGACGAGCATGACCGACGACGCGCCATCGGCCCGTCGCATAGCAGGTCGAACGCCGGGCTAGGTCCAGGTGAGGCGCTGCTGGAGCACGGCCTGCTCGGCGGGGTTGGCGGTCAGCTCCAGGGCGAGCCGGTCGGCGGCGCGGGCCTGGTCCGGGTGGCCGAGCTCGCGTAGTAGTTCGGCGCGGGTGGCGTAGTACAAGTGGTAGCGGCCCAACGCGCCGGCGAGGGCGTCCAGCTCGCGCATGGCGGCTCCCGGGCCCGAGCTGTAGCGCAGGGCGATGGCGCGGTGCAGGCGGGTCACGGGGGACGGCGCGAGCGCCAGCAGCATGTCGTACAGCAGCACGATCTGCTCCCAGTCGGTGTCCTCCCAGCGCTCGGCCTCGGCGTGGCAGGCCACGATCGCGGCCTGGAGCTGGTAGGGGCCGGGGCGCCGCTGGTTGGCGGCGCGGGCCAGCAGCCGGGTCGCCTCGGTGATCGCCTCCCGGTTCCACTGGGACCGCTGCTGGTGTTGCAGCAGCACCAGCCCGCCGTCGGGGTCGAAGCGGGCGGCCGCGCGGGCGCGGTGCAGCCGGATCAACGCCAGCAGACCCGCCACCTCCGCCTCGGTCGGCATCAGCTGGTAGAGCAGCGACGCCAGCCACTCGGCGTCATCGACCAGGTCGCGTGACTGCGCCTGCTCGGCGGTGGCCAGGTAGCCCTCGTTCAGCAGCAGGTAGATCACCGCCAGGACCTCGGCCAGGCATGCGCCGAGCTCGTCGTCGGCCGGGATCCGATACGGGATCCCCGCGTCGGTGATCTTGCGCTTGGCGCGGGTGATCCGTTGCGCCACGGTCGCCTCCGGCACCAGGAACGCCCTGGCGATCTGGGCGGTGGTCAGCCCGCACACCACCCGCAGGGTGAGCGCGATCTGGGCCTGCCGGGGCAGCGCCGGGTGGCAGCAGGTGAAGATAAGCCGCAGCCGCTCGTCCGGGTCGGGCTGGACCGGCCACTGCAGCTGCGCGAGCTTGGCGCGGTAGGTGCCTTCGCGCCGCATGGCGTCCAGGCCGCGGCGGCGGGCGACGGTGAACAGCCACGCGTCCGGTCGCTCGG
>WNFU01007140.1_pt1 | contig 13308 bp, 14 predicted proteins | sample 5400121 | NCBI WGS metagenome assembly WNFU01 (sample SAMN13153360, study PRJNA577476) | soil metagenome | isolation source: 100 cm soil or saprolite under grassland replicate 1 | place: USA:California | collected 2016-06-15
CCGGTACTCGGCGCTCTTCAAGCTGCAGCACGTGAACGGCAGTTGGCTCGCCGACCAACTCGCCCGGCTCGAGGTGCGCTACCCCGAAGTCCACCTGGTGTTCGCCGACTCTCGCCGCTTCGCCGAAGAGTGGACCCACGCTTCCTCACCACAGCGCTCGCCGACGCGGCCGACCCGAGCCCGAACGGCTGACACCCTCGACGTCGTCGACCGCATCAGCGATCTGGCCGGAACTGGAGCGGATCGGAGTTTTCGACCCCTACACCTCGGCCGCGTGAACGAGCGGCAGACCGCGCTATCGGTAGGGCTCCCGATCCGCGTAGTTCTTCGCGCGCTCAGCGAGCTTCGCGCAACCGCGGCATCGAGACGACGCTAGGCGCGCGTTCGCCGGCGCGCCTGCGAGAGCGGGCCCGTTGCGCCTCCACTTCTACTGCCCTCCGCCCGGGACCGCGCTCCGCCGACCGCTCTCTGTGGAGCTTTCGTGCGTTTACAAGTTTGAAAACACTCGTAATCCCACAGACATTCCGCACGAGGGCGGCGGAAGTCCTCGGCAGCGCCCGGTAATCTCCGCCTCTTCGCCGAAAGATGAGCCGCAGCAAAGCGTCCTCGGAACATGCGGCCTCCGTACGCGTTGCCGACGGAACGTACGACATCGAAGCGCCCCATGCAAGATCAGGCGGGACGTCGGTGCTGCGGCCTTGACAGCCGCGCGGCCGTGGCGCAGGATCGCGCCATGGCGACGCCGACGGTGGCCCGCCGTCCGGTCCCGCCGGGCGCGAGGTCCGACGACGAGCTCGCCGTGCTGACCCCCGCCGAGGCGGCAGGGTGGTATCGCCGCCTCGCGCAGCTGATCGCCGGGCGCCAAACGGGCTCGCTCGCGGCCAAGATGCTCCTCCACTGGTTGGACGGCAAGGGCCTGCGGCTCACCTTCGACGCGTCGTACGTGAAGGATCTGGGCTACGTCACCGACTATCTCCGCGACGAGGTCCGGCCGGTCTTCCTGACCGAGAAGGAGGCAACGCTCAAGGGCGGGAAGCGCTGGGCCGGGATCGTGCCGCGGCTCAAGGGGACGCCGCCGTATCCGCTCCAGCCGAAGGACGCGGTCGACCTGACGTTCTCGATGCTCTATGAGGGCCCGTCGGTATCGATTCCGATGACGATCCAGGCGAAGGCGCTCGCCGGATTTGCGGATGCGAAGGAGCTGGACCTCTTCATGTCGCTGCACACCTTCGGGCTGCACACGGACGTCTCGGTTCACGCGCGGCGACGCGGCGCGACGCAATGGGACGTGACCTTCGAGTCCTGGCAGGCGAAGGCGTTCGATCGCTACGACTGGGACCCGAACAAGTATCTGACGGTGCCGAACCCGGACTACGGCAATCCGTCCAAGGTCGCCTACGCGGTGGCGCCGACCTCGAAGACGATCAGGGTCTACCACTCAAACGCGAAGCGCGTGGAGGCGGCCGGCTTCGCCGCGGCCTACGACGCCGAGTCGACGTCGTGGGCGGTGAAGGACGCGACGATCGTCGGGCCGGCGGTCGTCGACACGTCACGTTCGTTCTAGCGCACCGCGGCGCGGAATCCAGGGTCAGTCCTCGACCCGCCGGGCGGGCCCGTCCACGCGCCAGTTTCAGATGCATCGCCGAGCGCTGCGCGCACGGCGCGTCCGACCTGCGCCGGCGCGTCCGCGGCCCCGGCGTCCTGCCGCCACCGCAGCTGCGTGGCTACGCGTCTGCACGCTGCGTTCAGCCGGAGATCAGCCGGCTGCATTTCGCCGATGCCCCGCATCTGCGCTGTGAGGAAGCCCATCTCGCCGTAGCGCATATTCGCCTGGATCGAGAACGTCGCATGGCGCACCTGGTTGCTGCTGTCGCGGCAGGGACGCTTGAAGCCGGTGCTGTCCGCGAGGAGCCCAGAGCGAAAGACGAAGAAGGTCGAACTCTCGCTCAGCAGAGAGGGCGAACGCCCGGCGAGCATGAGCGCCCGATCGTCCATCAGGGCGGGTGTGTCGACGACCTCGAGCCGCCCGGCCGGCTTCCGGAAGTACCACGCGGTCCACTCAAAGCTCGTCGCCATGAGCTCGAGGTCGGTGTCGCGCGCCGTCTCCGTGTGCGGAAGCGTGTACGCGTCTCGTCCTCCGTCGCGCGAGGGCGGGTGTCGTCGGCGGCGACGAAGCCGAGGCGGACCGCCTCGTCGACCCACGTGACGATCCGCGTCAGGTCTTCCTCGTCGTCGTCGATGTACAGCACCTTCGCATCGGCGTCGGCGTCGGCATTGCCGAAGAAGATGTTCCGCCGCTCGAGCCGCCAGCCGAGCCCGCGCAGGCGGTTGTACTCGACGTTGAGCCTCCCCCCGCGGGTGGCGACCTCGGCTTCGACCTGCGCGACCGACGTCATGCGCCCACCGCGCTGGTGCCGGTCGCGCTGAAACCGGCAAAAGTCGGCGCCGAGGCGTCGCGCCACCTCGGCGACGGGCCGGGGAGTCCAGCCCGCCGTCGTCACCGCCTTCGGGCTCGTGTTAGCGCCGTGGATGGGCCCGACGAAGAACGCGTCGTCGACGAGCGCGAGGGCGCGCCGCGCGTGGACGCGGACGAAGCGCGTGTCCTCGCCAACCGCGAGGGCGGCAAAGCGCCGACGTTCCCACAGCTCGCGCCGGTAAGGGGACGCCCGGTAGCTGGCCCGCGTCGATCTCGGCGGCGCAAGCGGCGCGGATCTCCGGCGCAAGTCCTCGAGCCGCCCGGGATTGGGCTCGCCGTGGAGGTTCGCGCTCGTCGCGAGCACGACGCCGACCTCGCGCACGACCGCCACCGCCGGCAGCGGCAGCTCCGGAACGCGGATGTGGACGAAGCCGCGCTTGGCAAGCGTGTGGCCCGGATCGAATAGACGCAAGGCGGGCCGTCGCTACCGTCTCTGCTCCGGCGTTGGCGCACAGACTGGCGCACGAATCGAATAAGCCCCGCAAATAAGTGTCTTCCACGGAGTCTTCAAAATCGGCCAAACCGGCGTAGCCCGTCGGTGGGTAGGTTCGACTCCTACGCCGCTCCGCTCAGAAAGCCGGATGCGAAGCCGATCCTCAATGGCTCCAGATCGCCAGGACGCGCTCACCAAGCCGGTCTTACGAATCTGCGAGGCCGCTCGACTTCCCTGCGACCTGCTCCGTGGTTCTGCGACCGAGGAGCCCAATATCGGTGAACACGACGGTCCCTCTTGATCCGACTGGCGCACGAATGGCGCACGGAGGGATCACCGCTTCGGCCACCGTCCAGCGAAGCCGGCGCGAGGCCGGTGGCCGATGAAGCGGACGTAAAGAACGAGGCGGCAGAGCTGATGCGAGAGATCCGCGTTGGCGGTCTGCGCGTCGAGCTGGGAGAGGACGGGATAAGTCGAGGGCGCCCAGACGTAGACGACCATCACCGCCACGGGCTTGACGATCAGCGGCCCGGGGACGCCGGCGAGCGCCTCTGGGTGGCAGCCGCCACCGGCGACCGCGATCGCGAGTTCGATGTTCGGCGAGGCGACGACGAGGCCGATGCTCGCGTTTGGCGGAACCGGTTCGGGCTGGCGGTTGCTCGCTGTGGCTCGCCGAATCAGAATTCAGCCGTGACGCGATCGTCGGCTGTGCTCGTCCGAGAGCTGCGCCGATCGGGCTACAGCGAGCCCGGTTTCGCCATGCGGTACGACGCGAACCGGCCGCGCCCGCCTGCCGTCCTGCTCGATCTGCTGCTGCCGCGAGGCGCGCGCCCTTCGTCGCACGCGGACCCCTTTCCGGCCTTGGTCGGGCTCCCGGAGGGGCACATAGGGATCCCCTGGACTCAACGAAACGGAGTGCACGAAGCGAGGAGGTCTCATGTTCCGTCGGATCTGGACGCTCACGGGCGTCGGCGAGCGGTACGACGAGCTCACCCTCCCCGGCGAGGGCGAAGCGCGGTCTACTAGCGCGTGATTCCGGAGCTCGAGCGCGCGCCGCGGCCCGCATGCGCCCGTTGCAGGGGGACGGAGACCCTCTAGAGTCTGGAGTCGTAGGCTCCGATGGGAACCCTTCTCCTGCTCAACTTCGGCACGTTCGCGGAAACGAACAAGTACAAGGCGCAGGCACTTTCGAGCGGCTTCCTTCCATCCGACGCGATGCAGGACAACCCTCCGGGCGCGCTCCTCGTGCCCGACGGCGTGCGCGAGGTGCGCCAGGTCGCCGGCGTCGACGTCGTCTCGTTCCACGGTCTGACACCGAAAGTCTGGCGGGGGAAGCTCGACACGGGCACCGACTACGCCGCTGCGTTCGAGGCATGGATAGGCAAGGTCGTTTCCAAGCCCGTCTCGTGTGTGTACCTCACGGGCCACCACTGGGACGACCACAAGAGCGCGCGTCTCTCCGTCCTTTCCTGGGGCGACACGACGGCCCACTTCCACGCACGGTTCGATCGCGCGGCGAACCGTCTCTGGTTCGGAATCGACCGAAAGCTCCTCGCCGTCGACACCGCGAAGCTGACCTCGACCTGCAGGCTCGTCCTCGGCTTCGGCTGCAACGTCGGGACGCCCATCAACTCGAGCAAGTACCAGACGTTCTTCGGAAACCCGCCGCCCGTCGTGCTCGGGTGGGACGCGAGCGTCAGCGTTCCGCGCGCGAAAGGGCCGTCGGTGAACGAGCGGTTCTTCGAGTATCTCGACGACTTCGCGCGGACAAGCGGCAAGGTGCCGCAGAGCGATCGGCTCGAGTGGTTCTACCTGAACGAGCCCATGGAGCTCGTGAAGGCGTGGGGCCATGCGACGGCCAAGTGGCTCAGCAGTCGAGCGCGTGCGCGGGATCAAGCGGGAGAGCTCTGGCGCTTCAAGGTCACGAAGGGCGTCGTGCAGCCGAAGAAGGTCTAGCGGGCCGTCGGTAGGCTTCAGGCTTGTCCTGCCTCGCCGCCGAGAAGCTCGCGTAGAAGTCGAGATCGGCGGCGAAGATGCGCTCGACGTCCTCCGGGGGATGCGGACGCCACGTCGCGTCGGGGGTCGGCTTCGGGCTCGTGTTGTCAGCGTGGACGAGGCCAACGCAGATCCGGTGGTCGGCGAGCGCGACGACGCCTTCGGCTGCCGCTCTGTGCACGAAGCGCCTGTCCTCACCGACCGCGAGCGCGGGAAAGGGCCGGCGGCGCCAGAGCTCGGTGCGGTAGCAGAGACTGTTTCCGATCAGGCGGCGCCGCTGCCACTCCGGATACTCGAACAGCCAGGCGCGCCGGTGTCGCGCATCGTAGAAGAACTCCCGTCTCGTCCCGCAGAGTGCGACGCCGCTGCGCTCGAGCTCGGCGACCTGATAGCTCAGCCGGTACGGAGCGCTCCAGTCGTCGTCGTCCCAGTGGGCGATGATCGCGCCTCCGGCGAGCTCGCACGCGAGATTCCGCTTCTCGCCGAGGACGAGCGGAGACACGAGACGTTCGTAGCGGATGCGCGGATCCGACGGTAGGAGGTGGCGGACAGGCTCTTTCCCGTCGTCGAGGACGACGAGCTCGCGATTCCCGTAGTCCTGACGCAGGAAGCAGCGGACCGCCTGGGGCACGTAGGGTCCCCGATCGCGCGTCGGCATGATGCAGGTCACGAGGGGCAGCCCGCGCGCAGCTCTTCCGGCCCAGCGCTCGGTGGGAGCGGCCGGCGCGCGCGCCGCGTAGAAGGCGCGGTCGGCCGCAGGCAGCGAGGGCTCCTCGACGAGGAGCCATCCGCGTGGGTCGACGTGGCGGCCGCATTCGAACCTCCAGGTGTTTCGAGGATGGCGGACATAGAGGTACAGCCCTTCGTCGGCGAGCTTCGCGAGACGGCATCCCTGTCGCAGCGCGCGCTCCAAGAAGGTCGCGTCCTCGCCGAGCGAGCGGTCGGGGTAGCGCGCGAGGTGCTCCCAGATGTCGCGGCGGTAGACGAGGGTGCCGCCGCAGACGCCTTGGGCGCACAGGCGCGCGTACAGGTCCGGGGTGCACGACCAGAACTTCCAGCGCTCGAGATCGAGGAACGTGATCGACGTGAGCGCCACGATGTCGGCCGTCCCGAGCAGAAGTGGCTGCACCTGCGTTCGCAGTCGCGTGGGGTGGTGCCAGTCGTCGTCGTCCCAATGCGCGATGATGGCTCCGCGTGCGAGCTCGCAGGCGAGGTTGAGCTTCTCGCCCAGAGATGCTCCGTCCGGTGCGCGGACGTGGCGAATGCGGGGATCCTGGGGCAGCGCGGTGGCGAGTGTGCCGTCGCCGTCCTCGACGATCACCAGCTCGCGGTTCGGGTAGTCCTGGCGATCGAAGTACCGAACGGCCTGCAGCGCGAAGTCCGCCCGCTCGCGCGTCGCCATGATGCAGCTCACGAGCGGGAGCCCGCGATGGAGCGACCGCGGCGGGGGGGCGACCGGCATCCCGCGGAGCGGGACACGAAGGCGACGGGCCGTTCGGGGTGCAGGCTCGCGAGCGTCTGCGATGCTCGGCGGGCACCAGACGAAGCTCCGCCGCGCCCACACCGCGGCGCCACCGACTCGCGCGGCCCGCGCGCAGTAGTCCGCGCACCAGGCGCCGCCGGCCCCGGATCGGTCGTCGGCGCCGCCTATGGTCTCGGCGACGCCACGGTGGACGGCGACGCAGAAGGGCGCGAGCGCCTCCATGCGGATCGTCGCCCGTCGCCGAGTCCGGAAGCGGCGGGCAGCACCGGCGGCGGCCGTCGCGATCTCGGTCGCGTCGTCGCCGCAGTGGCGGACGATCGCCTGCGGGCCGCCGCCGTTCGTCGACGGCCCCGCGAGGCCGTAACTCGAGTCCTCCTCGAGCGCTCTGAGCAAGCACTCGAGCCAGCCCGGCCCCGTTCGTACTCCCGCCTCCAGGTACACGAGGACGTCCGCGTCCGATGCGGCAAGCAGCGTGTTGAAGGCGGCCGCCGGGCCTGTGTCCGGCTCCGGGTCCAGGACGAGACAATCGGCGAGCGCGACGGTGGAGGCTCGCAGGCTCGCGACCGTCGCGCGGACGAGCGCCGGCCCTCCCGCCGCCCGAACGCCGAGGCAGACCCGTCGAAGCGCGGCCAAACGGCGCGCCGGGCGCACGGCGGAGTCGGACACACGGTTGCGGCTCGCGATCAGATATCAAACTGCGGCCGAACGGCGGCTGTCAACCACGTGCCGGCAGGCTTGACTTGCCGACGCGGCAGGCGGAGAATCGGATCGCCGTCGTGGCGGACGTCGTCTGCCAACAAGGGGGAGAAACATGAGCAGAGCCGTTGACGAGCTCCGTCAGATCCCGTTTGACCATCTGATCGGGGCCCCGATGAAAGCCGCGATCGAGGCCCAGGGCCTCGCCGCGAAGACGACCATCGACTTCATCGAGAAGGTCGGCTTCCTTCCGGAGGATCCGGACCAGGATCCGTTCTTCGAGGACGAGGAAGACGACGTCGAGGGAGGCCGTGTCCGGAACGTCACCTTCCAGTACTCGAAGACCGATGCCAGCGGACAGCCGGCCAGCGTCGAGCTGACGGTCCCGATCCTCTCGATCGTCCCGATCCCGTACATCCGCATCGACGAGATGACGATCAACTTCACGGCGAAGCTCAACGACACGATCACGAGCGTGACGAAGACGGGCTTCAATCTCCAGACCGACGCGAAGTCGACGTTCAAGGCGTGGTGGTCGCCGGTCCGCGTCGACTTGAGGGTTTCGACGTCCTACTCGAGCTCGCGTGAGGCCGCCTCGCGTTACACGCGCGAATACCAGATGCAGATCAACGTGCGTGCAGTGCAGGACGACATCCCGGCGGGTCTCGAGCGGATCCTGGACATTCTCGAGCAGACGATCAAGGAGAAGCCTGCGCCGTCGCCGTAGGCGCGAGTGCGACCGGGAGAGCACCGGTCGCTCGCGTCTCAGTGGAGCCCAGCTGGGAGGACGCACGTGGCAGAGCTGAACGACGTCTTGGGCGCGATCCTGCGCGACGTCGCGCAGGCGCGCGTCACCAGCGACCTCTTCTCGCGAAGCGTCAGCCTCGACTATCGCGAGGACGAGATCCTGAGCGGCTTTCCGGTGCCGCGGGTCGAGGTGATGCAGGCGACGATCGACCTCAAGTTCGCCGTCAACGACGTCGAGCGAAGGGAGGTCGACCCCCGCGCGATCATGCGCGCGCGGCTGGGCACGTTCGCGGCCGACCTGGCACGGCAGGTCTACAGCGACCTCATCGCGACCAACCCGCGCGGCGAGGAGCTCGAGGACGTGATCCGAACGAAGGGCCTCACGATCGAGGCGCGATTGCCGGTCGCGATCGAGCGGACGGTCGTGGCCAACCTCGGCGACCTCGAGGCCGCCATCGACCTCAAGCCGGAGGCGTTGGCGAGGAAGCTCCAGGGCGAGGTGGCGGAGCTCATCCTCAAGGACGACGATCTCAAGGAGGTGCTGACGCGGGGCACGCGCGTGGCCGACATCCGAGAGCGGACGTCCGTCGCGGCGGCGACGTCCATCGACGCGCTGCGCCGGGAGGCGGCGAGGCTACGCACGGCGGAGGGCGAGATCGACCTGGACCGTGTGCCCGTGACCGAATACGCCGCGCGCCTCGGCGACCGCCTCTACGCGGAGTTCGTTCTCGCCAACCCGCGGAGGGTCGAGCTGCTGAAGGTCGCGGCAGAGCAGGGCGTCAGGCTGGAGCAGGAGCTGCCGCAGATGGCCGAGAACGTGCTCCGGGAGGATCGCGAGGCGCTTCGCACGGCGCTCGAGGCCGAGCCGGATGCGCTCGTCGAGCGACTCGAGTCGGAGCTGTTCAGGACGGTGCTTCGCGCGGATCCCATCAAGGCGGTGCTGACACGCCGTACGCGCATCACCGACATCCGCACGCGCATCGCCACCCTCGTCTCCACCGCGATCGCGTCGTTCGCCAAGGAAGTCGCCGCCGCGATCGAGGCGGCCCAGCGGGGCGCCGTCGGCGTCGACGTCGCCGTGACGACGGACGAGCTCTCCGACGTGCACGAGACGGCTGTCTCGACGCTCACCGTCGTCTCTGAAGTCCGGAACTACGAGTGGGTGGACGTCGGAGGGGAGGGTCCGGCTGCACGCCGTCTGCAAGCGCAATAGCTTCGTCCCGGGAGGAAGGAGTCCGGCTCATGCCTGACGACGTCGTCAGCGTCCGCTCATTGGCACTGCACGAGTTGCTCGGCGCCACGATGGTGGCGGTCCTCCAGGCGGACGCGCTCGCGGCCAAGGCGACGCTCGAGTACGTCGAGACCGTCGGCTTCGTCGCTCCGGCGGCCGCCGAGGCCGAGGACGGCGTCACGACCGACGCGGGGCGCCTGCGCATGGCGCAATTCCGCTACGCCAAACGCGACGAGACCGGCGAGGCGAGCGAGTTCATCGCCGAGGTTCCAGTGCTCTCGCTCGTCCCGATCCCTGCACTGCAGGTGAAGGACGCCACCTTCTCGCTGGCGGTGAAGATCGACGACATCACGAAGACGACAGACGCGGGGGCCCCGGCGCCCGCGCCCGCAGCCGCGCCGGCAGCGTTGTTGCCGACGACACGACTCGTCGAGTTCCTCAAGCCGACGGCGACCCAGCTGATCGCACGTCCGGCGGCGGCCACGGGGACGAGAGAGCAGGAGGTCCGCTCGACACACCACCTCGAGGTGCGCGTGACGATGGGCCAGGCGGACATCACCGTCGGGCTCGAGAAGGTCTTCAACCTCATGGATCAGGCGATCCTCGACCGGAAGGCGCCGACGGAGTGACGCCCAGGCGCGGAACGCTGTCCCGGAGCCGGCGCGGGCGGCCCGCGCGGGGGCCGGGCGCGGCGGCGCGGGAGCGGCGCGGCGTGCAGGACGCACCGGAGCTCCGTGGCTCGCTCGAGTCGACGCGAGACGGACTCGCCACGCTGCTCGCGTCGCTCGAGCAGTCCGGGTTCGGCGAGGCGACGGCGCCGTACCGAGAGATGCAGCTCGTCCTGCTCCAGCAGCGGCTGTGGAGCCGCACGCACGGACGTGACGACCTCGATCCGCTCTGGTCGGAGATCGCCGAGACGGCGGCCCGGATTCACGCGATCCTGGCCGCGTTCGCCGAGATCATGGGCGAGCTCTCTGCGCTCGACCGGATCGAGCCCGGTGGCTCAGACGCTGCACACCCTCCGGGCGACACGCTCGAGCTCGCCCGGATGTTCACCGAGGGAGCGAGGGTCTCGGGCTCGGCCCTGCACGCTCGCCTCGCCTGGCCGCCGGATCTGCTCCGGCGCCGACTCGCCGAACTCGTGCGGGACGGAGTCGTCGAGCGACGCGGATGGGGCAGGAGCCTGAGCTACCGGCTCGCCGCACCGGCCGACGAGCAGTTGACGCGGGAGGCCGCGACCCTCCTGACGTCGGCTCCGCCGCGTCCCGGCGCGTAGGCGACCGTCAGCGAGCGAGGCGGCCCTGGAGCCGCTCCTCGAGCCGGGCGACGTCGGCGGCGAGGCGATCGGCATAGTGAACGAACCCGAGCGTCTCGTACAGTGCGCGTGCGCCGTCGTTGTCCGCGTCGACATCGAGCGCGACATGGGCGACGCCGCGCTCGGACAGCGCCTGCGCGACGTGATGGACGAGCGCTGTCGCCACGCCGCGCCGGCGACGGAGCGGGTGCACCCAAAGGTCCTCGATGTGGCCGATGTCTGGACGGCTTCGGCTTGCGATCGCGAACCCGATCGGCTCGCCTCCGGTCTCGGCGAGGAACGCGGCGGCCATTCGCAGCCGCGGCGCCAGATCCTCCCAAGTCCAGCGCCATGGGGCGGTCCGGTAGCGGCCGATCTCCTCCGCGTACTGCGCCCAGAGGTTCCGGAGCGCGCGGATGTCCTTCTCGCCGGCCCGCCTGACGGCGATACCCGCCAAGAGCGTCAGCCCCCGGCGTTCCACACCCGGCGCATCACGGCGAGCTCGTTCACGAGGACGCGCGAAAGCGCCTCCACGAGCTCCTGATCGCCGCGAGCGACTCCGCCGCCGGCGATCTCCTCGAGCCGGCGAAGCCATTCCTCGTAAAGGATGCGCGAACGCTCCCGCCGCTCCTCGTCGCCTCGCCGACCACGTGGGGTGCCGGGGGAGGGCCGCGGTCGCCGTTCGTCGGCGGGCGACCGGCCGCGCACCTTCCGGGGCGAGGCGGCGCTCACGTCGACGGCGTAGAGGCTGCGGAGCTCGGCCTCGACGTCCGCGTCACGGGTGAAGACGATCAGGTCGTAGGGATACGCGAGCTCAGCACGCCACCCGTGAGTGCACTCGACGATGCCGCCCCAGAGCGAAACGCGGCCGAGCGCCCAGCCGGAGAGGTTGTTGCGCGCGTACTGCCGCAGCGTGCGCTCGGCCCGTTCACGCTCGCGGAAGCCGTAGATCCCGCAGCGGCACGACGGCCATGGTGCCTCGTGGCTCGTCCGGTAGTTCGAGCACACGGCCCTCGTCGCCTCGCGCGGCTCCCAGAACTTCGGGATCCCGAAGCGTCCCGCCGCCGCGAGCCGTAACGGCTGTTCGCCGCGAAGCGTCTCGACGCGACGGAGCCTCCAGAACCGCCACGCCCGAATGGGCTCCGAATACGTCTCGTCGATCGTTCAGTCCTCGGCCATCGGAGAAGACGCTGGGCGTCTGGGCGTATTGTTGCTGCGGAGGATGTCGGGCACAAGAACGAGCGGATAGAGTGGCGGCATGGACGTCGGCGAGCCCCAGCGGACATACACGGTGGAGCCGCTCGAGGACCCGATCCCGCGCGAGCTGCCCATGCCCGAGACTCCGGCCGAGGAACCCGCCGAAGTTCCCGCAGAGCCCGCCGCGGCCACGGCCTAGCGTCTCCGCGCGCGCCTATTTCGCGCGGTAGTGCGCGCGCTTGGGCAAGGTGATATTCCCGACGCCGAGCTCATTGAGCGTGATCTGCTTTCGGAGGTTCGTGTTCACCACCCACCTGGCCTTCCAGTACCAGTGGGCGTAGTCCGAGCATCTCGTCCCGTTCCACTCGATCCACTGGCGGAAGTTGTTGTACGTCTCGGCTTTCTTGCTTCCCCAGCGTAGGTCCGGCGCGTCGAGGTCGTAGATCCTGTCCGTCGCGTCGGGGGTGAGCCGCAGGTATTGCGGCTTCGAGGTGTCGGGCGTCCAGGTCTTGTTCGTCCCGGTGGTCTCATAACCGTCCGCGAAGTTGTGCGACCAGACCTCGCGCTGGAACGCCCAGCCCGCCTTGACGACGGCGCGCACGCCCTTCGGGGAGAGCGTCGCCACCGGCGCCACCTTGCCGGAGGCGCCCATGTTCTGGACGAACTCTCCGGCGGCTTCATCAAGCACCGACGACGTCACGCTCGGATACGTGACAGCGCCAAGATCCTGCGTGTTGTCCCTCATGCCGAGGTCGAAGGACGCAGAGTTCGCAGGACGCGGGCCCTTCGTGATGATCCGGATCGCGGCCCACAGGACCCAGACGTCGACGTAGTCGCTCTGTTGATCCAGGCGAGCCTCGACGTGGAGCTTCTTGCTCGTGGCCAACGAGAGCCTCCGTTCGTTCGGCTTCCCCTGTACGGGCTCACCGTCGCCCGACCATCGAATCTGCTTCCACTCTTCCGGAGTGTTCGCCGGAGCCGTTACCGCACGCACGACCGCAACACCGGAAGGCTGAGTCAAGTCCCAGGACGTGGTGTAACTCGTCGATACGTTCGTGGGCTGCTCAGGCCGCGGTGAGCTCGCGCTTCTCCTCTCTGTCGTTGTCGTCTTTCTTTTGCTCGAGCACCGCTTCCAGCGAGTGGTTGCTGAGGTAGCGGCGGCCGACCAGCCACTCGTCGTTCTGCTCGATCACGACGCTGGCGGCGAGCCGGATCAGCGAGCGGTCGTTGGGGAAGATGCCGACGACGTCGGTGCGTCGCCCGATCTCGCGGTTGACCCGCTCGAGCGGGTTGGTCGAGCGCAGCTTGGGCCAGTGGTCGGCGGGGAAGGCGTAGAAGGCGAGCAGGTCCTCCTCGGCCTCCTCGAGCAGCTCGGCGATCTTCGGAAGCGGGTTGCGCAGCCGCTCGAGCGCGTCGCCGACGAGCTGGCGCGCCTGCTCACCGCTCTCGGCACCGAAGAGCGGCCGCAGCAGCGCGGCCAGCATCGGCTGCTGCTCGCGGCGGGCGTGGCCCAGCGCTTCGCGCAGGAAGTGGACGCTGCAGCGCTGCCAGGGGCAACCGAGCACTTGGGCGATCGCCTTCTTGAGCCCGGCGTGGGCGTCGGAGACGACCAGCTGCACGCCGCCGAGGCCGCGTTCGACCAGGCCGCGCAGGAAGCTGCGCCAGACGGCCTCCGTCTCCGCCTCGCCGACGTCGAGCGCGATCACCTCACGGTAGCCGGACTCGTGCACCCCGTAGGCGAGCACAAGCGTGTAGG
>WNFU01014516.1_pt1 | contig 13307 bp, 14 predicted proteins | sample 5400121 | NCBI WGS metagenome assembly WNFU01 (sample SAMN13153360, study PRJNA577476) | soil metagenome | isolation source: 100 cm soil or saprolite under grassland replicate 1 | place: USA:California | collected 2016-06-15
TCTGCTGCATGTGTACGCGGACGTCGGCACCGGGCGCTTCATCGGCTCGGAGATGATCGGGCCGGACGCCGAGCACATCGGTCACCTGCTCGCGTGGGCGCTGCAGATGGAGCTGACAATCGCGCAGATGCTCGAGATGCCGTTCTACCACCCGGTCGTGCAGGAGGGCCTGCGCACGGCGCTGCGCGACGCGCAGGCGAAGCTGCAAACGGCCGCTCGCGCCGCGGCGTGACGCGAGCGTCGCGTCACGGAATCAGCGCAATCACCGGCGTAAGCGCACCCGGCAAAACGGGGATGCCCGTTGTCGCCGCAGCGGCGACGTTCGAGTTCATGCTTTCGGCGTGGCGGCGGCTCTCCGCGCGCACGGCGAAGTAATACGTCGTTCCCGACAGAAGACCGGTGACGGTCGCTTGCGTGCCGGCCGTCGAGCCGGCGCGCGCGAACGGGCCGCCCGGCGACGTCGCGTAATACACGTTGTATTGCGCGAGCCGCGGACCGCTGCTCGGGTCCCATCGCAGCGTGATGTCGTGATCGTCCACGGTCGTCGCGGAGAGATTCGACGGCGCCGACGGCGGCGTCGCGACGTAACCGGCGGCGAGCCGATCGATCATCAGCTTGACCGCGTGCATCTGGCGGCCGCTCTGCTTCGCGTAATTCGCGTCGTCGTAGCCCCACCAGTCCCAGCAGCCTTTCGGGTTGTAGACGGGCGGAACAGCGCTGGCGATCGTTTGCGGATACAGCACGATCAGCTTGTTCGTATCGGCCCACTTGTTGTAGCCGGCGTGGCGATAGAACTTGTCGCCGATGCGCGCCGGATATTGCAGACAGCCATGGAACGCAACGTGGATGCGGCACGCCGCGCCGTCGTCGCACGCGGCCGGCACGTACGCGTAACCGATCGGGTTCATGCTGTGGGTCACGGGGTCGGCGATGAACTCGGCCTGATCGAACTCGACGATCGTGCCGGACAACGCCGTCGCCGCCGCGTGCAGCGGCCCGTACAGATGCTCGAGCAGCTTGCCGGCGGCACTGTAATCGCAGTCGTTGATGAACGCGTCGTCGGGATTGTTCGCGTCGCCGGCGTGATCGCACGCCTGACCGAAATCGTCGGTCACCATCGAGTGCGCCGCCGGGATCGTGGTGATGTAAGCGATGTTCGACGTGTTCACGTAGTGGCGGTAATACTCGACGAGGCGATCGACGACGATCGGATACACCGTCGCGTCCTTCGTGCCTGAGAAAATCCATACCTTCGTGTTGTACAGATAGCTCGTGCGATCGATCTCGGCGCGCGCCGCGTAATCGTCGGTGACGCGGATCGAGTAGCCGACGTCGGGCGGATCGAGCGCCGTGGGCGTCGTGCAGTCGGTGAGCGCGGTAGCGACGTTGCCCTTCGCGCAATAGAACGGGCCTGCGGCGAGGATGCCGGCGCCGGCGACGCTACCCGAGAACGCGACGTGGAACTGGTTCGCCATGTAGCCGCCGGACGAGATTCCGGAGACCGTCGTCGCCGACGGATCGACATTGAACGAATCGAGTGTCGCGGCCGCGGCGTGCGTCGCAAACGAAACGGCGAGCGCGACGGCGGCGATGACGGCTCGTGCACATGATGACGGGCCTTGAGGCATGCCGACCTCCTTTTTTGGTGGGAAGCGTGGCCGCTGGATCGGGTCCGCTGCGTTGGAGTCGTCTCGGGCCGAAAAAATCCGCGCCCTCGACCGCGTCCGGTGCTTTACAGGCGAGCGGGCCGCGGCGATAGTACGCGCCGCAACACGGGCCGATGTTGGCTACAACGAAGGGCGGAGCCGATGCCGATTATCTTCATCCCGAACGATCCCGAAGCGAAGGACGCGCCGAAGCCGCATGCGATCAAGCCCGCGCGAGCGCGCAAACAAGGCAAGACCGACTTCGATTTCGGCACGCTACCGGGCCTGAAGCCGTGGGCGGACGACACGGCGGAATTCCGCATCTGGCAATGCCGCGAGGCAGTGCTGCGTGCGCTCGGCACGTGGGAGCAGATCGCCGGCCCGCTCGCGCATTGGCAAGGCAGCCCGCTGCGCAAGAAGCTGGCGGTCAACATCGACGAAGGCTCGGACCTCAACGCGTACTACGACCGCGCGTCGCTCTCGTACTTCCACTACAAGAGCAAGGTGACGAAGAAGACGCGCTACTTCGCGGTGAGCGAGGATGTCGCCGCGCACGAGGCCGGCCACGCGTTTCTCGACGCCGTGCGGCCCGAGCTGTGGGACAGCAATTTTCCCGAGCCGAACGCGTTTCACGAAGCGTTCGGCGACTGCGTCGCGATCCTGACCGCGCTGTCCGACGCCGACACGCGCAAGCGGCTGCTCGCGCAGGATCCGAAGCTCGCGAAGATCAACTTCGTCGAGACGCTGATCGAATCGCTCGCCAATGGGCTGCGCGATTACGACCCGAAGCACAACGGAGCGGTGCCGCGGCACGGCCGCAACACCTACCAGTGGGCGCTGCCGAGCACGCTGCCCGACGACGGCGGCCCGGGCGTGCTGATCAATGAGATCCACAGCTTCGGGCAGGTGTTCGTCGGCTGCTTCTGCGACGTGATCGGCAACCTGTTCGCCATGGGCACGAAGCACGATCATAAGACGCTGTGGGACTGCGCGCTTCTCGCCGGCAAGCTCCTTGTGCGCGGTGCGATCAAGGCGCCGCACACGCCGCGCTTCTACCAGGCGGTCGGCCGCGCGATGACGCTCGAGGACGAGCACCTGTATGGCGGCAAGCACCACGATGCGATCCAGCTCGCGTTCAAGCGGCATGGCATTCTGCTCGGCAGCGTCGCCGTGCTCGCGCCGCGCGCCGCGCTCAAAGGCAAGGCGCAACTGCAGCGCGCCGGAGCACCGGTGGCTGCGGAAACCTTGAGCGACCTGCGATCGCGGCTCGGCATTTCGCCGCGCGCGGCGCTGCGGATGCGCACGTTCGATCTCGGCGGCCAGCGCGTTGCCGAAGCGGTGCACGAGCGCGCGGTACCGCTCAAAGGCTTGAGCCCCAAGCTCTCGAACGTCGTCGCGCTCGGTACCGAGCCGGCACTGATCGGCGAGACGAATCGCCGCGCGGCGGTGCTCGGCGCGCTACCGGACGCGCAGGCGACTCGCGATGAAGTGCGCGCGTTTGTCGCGAGTCTCGTGCGCCGCGGCGCGATCGCGTACGACGGCGCAGCGGCGAAGAAGCGCAAGCGAGGCGGCGGCGCCGTCGCGGGACCGACCGCAGTCGCGACGCACACGATCGTGCGCATCGACGGCCAGCCGGTGCTCAAGCGCTTGCGCTTCGCGTGCGGATGCTGCCGTCGTCGAGGAGTAAAGTAGGTGCACGCGCATTTCGACCCACTCGATGGAGGCACGAATGTCCGGTTCGAAGATCGCACGTGCGGTTGTCGGCGCGGCGCTCGCGGCACACGCGCTCGTCGCGGCTGCCGATTACCCGGAGAAGACAATCACGTTCGTCGTGCCCTTCGCCGCCGGCAGCGCGACCGACCAGCTCGCGCGCGCGCTCGGCCAGGGGATCACGGCGGCGACGAGGCAGCCGGTGGTCGTCGACGATCGGGCCGGCGCATCGGGCTTTATCGGAGCGCAACTGGTGGCCAAGGCCGCACCCGATGGCTACACCGTCTTCATCACGACGAACACGACGCACGCGGCGAACGAGCATCTGTTCAAGGCGTTACCGTACGATCCGGTGAAGGACTTCGCGCCGGTCACCGCGCTCGGCCGCGGCGGGCAGATCCTCGTCGTCAATCCGAGCGTTCCCGCGAAGTCGGTGGCCGAGCTGATCGCGATCGCGAAGACCAAGCCCGGATCGGTGAGCTTCGGCAGCGGCAGCTCGTCGTCGCGCGTTGCGGGCGAGCTGTTCCAGCAGATGGCGCACGTGCAACTGCTTCACGTGCCGTACAAGAGCAACCCGCTTGCGATCAACGATCTGCTGGGCGGCCAGATCCAGATGATGATCACCGACATGCCGACCGGGCTGCCGCAAGTAAAGGCCGGCAAGCTGCGCGCGCTCGGCGTGTCGAGCCTGAAGCGCTCGCCGCTCGCGCCCGACGTGCCGACGATCGACGAGGCCGGCGTCAAGGGTTACGAAATGTCGTACTGGTTCGCTGCGTACGTACCGGCGAAAACGCCGCCCGCGGTGATCGCCAAGCTGCGAGAGCTGCTTGCGAACGCGACGAAGGGCTCGGCCGCGCAGGCGTTCTACACGTCCACGGGCACCGAAGTGTTCACGACCACACCCGAGGATCTCGCGAAGTTCCAGCAAGCCGAGACGCAGAAGTGGGGCCGCATCATCAAGGCGGCGGGTATCGAGCCCGAGTGACGACGCACCGCGCGCGGGCGCTATGACGAAGTCGTTGCGCATCGGCAGCGGCGCGGGATTCGCGGGCGATCGCCTCGACGCGGCGCTCGTGCTCGCCGAGCGCGGTGAGCTCGATTTCCTGACGCTCGAATGCCTTGCCGAGCGAACGATCGCGCTCGCGCAGCTGCGCCGGCGCAACGATCCCGCGACCGGCTACGACCCTCGGCTCGAGCGGCGCATCATCGATCTGCTGCTGGTGCTGAAGCCTCGCGGCTTCCGCATCGTGAGCAACATGGGTGCCGCGAATCCGCTCGCGGCGGGCGAGGCGATCGTCGCGATCGCGAAGCGGCTCGCCGTTGCCGTCAAAGTGGCGGTCGTCACCGGCGACGACGTGCTCGCGCTCATCGACCCGGATGAACGCGCGCTCGAAGACGGGTTGCCGCTCGCCGAGCACGGACCGCTCGTGTCGGCCAACGCGTATCTGGGCGCCGACGCGATCGTGCCGGCGCTTGCGACCGGCGCCGACATCGTGATCACCGGACGCGTTGCCGACCCATCGCTCTTCGTCGCGCCGATCGCAACGCATCACGGCTGGTCGCTCGATGATCACGATCGCGTCGCCCGCGGCATAGCGGTCGGCCATTTGCTGGAATGCGCCGGCCAACTGTGCGGCGGTTATTTTGCGGATCCGGGTCGCAAGGATGTTCCGGACATGGCGCATCTCGGCTTCCCCTTTGCGGACGTCGATGCCGACGGCCGTGCGATGCTCGCAAAAGTCAACGGCACCGGCGGCGCGATCACGCTCGCGACCGTGAAGGAGCAACTGCTCTACGAAGTGACCGATCCGCATGCCTACGTGACACCCGACGTCGTCGCCGACTTTTCGACGATCACGCTCGAGGCGACGGGGCGCGATCGCGTCGCGGTCACCGACGCACGTGGTCATGCGAGGCCCGGGCGGCTCAAGGTGAGCGTTGGCTATCTCGCCGGCTTCGTCGGCGAGGGCGAGATCGGCTACGCCGGCCGAAACGCGATGGCAGCGGCCGTACGAGATCCGCCTGCGCGTTGCCGCGCGCGCGCCGACGGAGGACGAAGCCCGCATCGTCGGCGAGGAAGTCGAAGCGTTGTACACGAACGGTCCGGCGGGCGGCGGCGGCGCGCGGCGCAGCGTCCAGGAGCAGGTGGGTATCGTGTCGACGCTGATCGACCGCGACCGTGTCAAGAGCGCCATCACGATGAGCGAATGGGCGAGCCATGCCGAAGCTCTATGACCTCGCGCACTGTCGTGCCGGCGACAAGGGCAACACGTCGACGCTGTCTGTGATCGCCTACCGGGCCGAAGACTATCCGCGGCTCGTCGCGACGGTGACCGTGGATGCGGTCGCGCGGCATCTCGCGGGCATTGTTCGCGGCGAAATCCGCCGCTACGAGCTGCCGAATTTAGGCGCGCTGCAGTTCGTCTGCGACAACGCGCTCGCCGGCGGCGTCACCACCTCACTCGCGCTCGACGCGCACGGCAAGTCGCTCTCCTCCGCACTGCTGGAGATGGAGATCGACTAGCCTCTTGCCGCGGCAGACGGCCGCGGTTACTTCGGCAGCTTGGCCGCGAGTACGTCGACTTTCTCGATCGCGGGCGGCTTGGCGAAAAGCTCGGACGCCTTGGCCATCAGCGCCGCTGCGACCTTGCCGGTGAGATGCGCCTGCCGGCCCGCCTCGTCCGGAAACGCATCGAAGATGCCGAACGTGGACGGTCCGAGCCGGATTCCGAACCACGCCGTGGTGGCGGGTTCTGCCTGGACCAGCGGAAGGCCGCCGAGAAGAAAGTTCTCGACGTCTTTTTCTTTGCCGGGCTTCGCTTCCAGGCGAACGAACAACGCTGTTTTGACCATGGCTCACCTCCTGATTCATGCGGTCGATACGCGAGGCGCCCGGACCAGGCCCACGCCAAGGACCAACACGCCCAAGGCGAGCAAACCGGCGCCGATGTAGACGAAATAAATCATGCTGTTGGGCTCCGTTGCACTCGCCCGCAGCACGCAGAGGAAGAAGCCGGTCGGCATCAGGATTGCCGCACCGGGAATGGCGAGGCGGACAAAGCTCTTCAGTCCCGCCGACAGAGCCACCTCGTCTACGTAGCGCAGCCAAATCAGCGCGAGCACCAACAGGACACCCGCGTGCGCGTGCCCGGCGCGCCAAAGATCCTGGCGAAGGTGATTGGCGGCGTACTGCTTATCGCCCACGAGAAGCCAGAGAATGCTGAGACCGCCGTACATGACCGTCGGCAGGATGATCAACAGAATGCCGGCGACTCGACGCGATTCCCGGCTCATCGGAGTCCCTCACGGAAGCCCGCGACGCGTGTTGCCAATCAGACGGCGGAGAAGCGCTTGCGCTTGACGCGCTTCTCGCCGTTCTTGCGCACGGTGAGCCGGTGCGTTGCGCCGGGCGGCAGCGGACCCTTGCCCTCGACCGCCTGTCCGTGCTTCTCGAGGCTGCGGATGAACGTCGCCTCCTCCTGTTTGGGAGTCGGCGTTTCGGCCTTGCAGAGCTTGCGTGCGCGTGACGTCATCGACTTAGGATACGCGCAGCGCGAGGCGAGTTCCAGCGCGCTTCGTCGGACGCGGTAAACGGGGCGGCGCGCTCCGACGTTGTGGGAGCCGGCGGTCCACTCCGGGTGCCCATGAACTGCCGCGCTACCGTTGTCGTGATGGTTTTCGGGTCGCTTGGCGCACGCGCCGCGCCGATCGAGAATCCGGCCATCGACATGGATGCGTTCTTGCGCGTCACCGCACAGGCGGCCGAGCATCGCGCGTCCAGGCGTCTCACCGAGGAAGAGTTCTTGCGAATGAGCCGCGAGCCAGGCACGGTCGTGCTCGACGCGCGCAGCCGCGAGAAATTCGACGAGCTGCACGTCGCAGGCGCGATCAATCTCAGCTTTCCGGACATCGCCGTCGAGACGCTCGAGCGCACGATTCCCGACCGGTCGACGCGGATCCTCATCTACTGCAATAACAATTTCGCCAATGCCGAATCTCCATTTCCGAGCAAGCTGCCGGCGGCATCGCTGAACCTGTCGACATACGTTGCGCTCTACACGTACGGCTATCGCAACGTGTACGAGCTGGGACCGCTGATCGGCATCGAGCGCTCGGTGTTGCCGTTCGAGGGCACCACGGCGAAGCGTTAGCCGATCGGAACCAGCGTGCAAAAGGGAGTAATCGTCGCGCTTGGATCGGCCGTGCTCTTCGGCATGAGCACGCCGCTCGCCAAAATGCTCGTCGGCACCGTGCCGCCGCTGATGCTGGCGGGCCTGCTCTACGCCGGGTCGGGTCTCGGATTGCTGCTCGTGCTGCTCGGCCGTCGTCTCAGCGCATCACGCGGGTCGACGCTCGGCCTGCCGCGCGGCGGCGAGTGGCTCTGGCTCGCGGGCGCGATCCTGTTCGGTGGCGTCGCAGGCCCCGTGGCGCTGACCTACGGATTGGTGACGAGCACGGCATCGACCGCGTCGCTGTTGCTCAATCTCGAAGCCGTATTCACGGCGCTCCTCGCATGGTTCCTCTTCCGCGAGAATTTCGATCGGCGCATCGCGCTCGGGATGTTTTCGATCGTCGCCGGCGGCGTGCTGATCGTGTGGGCGCCGGGCGAGCGCGGCGCTTTTTCATTCGGCCTGATTCTCGTGGCTGTTGCATGCTTGTGCTGGGCGATCGACAACAACCTGACGCGCAAGGTCTCGGCGAGCGATGCAACGGTGATCGCCGGCGTGAAGGGACTCGTCGCGGGCGCCGTCAATCTCGGCCTGGCTTTGTTCATCGGCCAGACATTGCCGCCGCTCGACGTGACGGGTCTCGCGATGGCGGTCGGATTCCTCGGCTACGGCGTCAGCCTCGTGCTGTACGTGCTCGCGCTACGCGATCTCGGAACGGCGCGCGCAAGCGCCTATTTCTCGGTGGCGCCATTCTTCGGCGCGGCGCTCGCGGTCGTGCTGCAAGGCGACGCCGTCACGATCCAATTGATCGCCGCGGGTGTGCTGATGGCCACAGGCGTCTGGCTGCACGTGACCGAGCGTCATGGGCATCTGCACGCCCACCAGCACGAGGAGCACACCCACGCTCACTCGCACGACGAACACCATCGTCATGCGCACGACTTCGCCTGGGACGGAAACGAGCCGCATACGCACGCACACGTTCATGCGCCGATCGTGCACGCGCATCGGCACTATCCCGACGTGCATCACCGGCATCCGCACTGACGCGCTTCGCCAACACGCCGCGAAACCGTCGACGTTCCTTTCCTGGCGAATGCACATTCGCGCGCCAACCTCGTTGCCGTCAGAACATCGCGGCGCAAGCATCGCGTTGTCGCGCACGCGTTCCTAGAAGCGCGGCTGCTCACCAGAAATAGATTTGCAGCGAGCTCTCCCGCGCTTTCGGCGGTATGTCCATCAGCGCCTCTTTCTGGTTCCTGAAATTCTGCACGCTGCGTTGCAGAAGGTTGTCGATCTCCGCAATGCTGTATCGGCTCTCGTTCGCGTTGGGAGGACGCAGGTCGCTCTGGTTGGGAAAGATGCCCATGCCCGACATGATGCAATACCAGGAAAAGATCGGATAACCCTTGCCGATGGTTTGCCGCCCGACGTCCGGGGCGATGCTTTTGCCCGCCATCCACAGTGCGTAGAGCTGGAGAAGCGAGTCCGACAAGTTCTTGTTCGCAGCGTTCGCCCGCCAATAGTCCGTGTCCGTCCGCGTGTTCGTCTTGTAGTGCGTCACGATGTAGTCGCGCGTACCTTCGAAGTGATCGTTGATCCGGCGATTGAGCTTGTCCCGAGCGGCTTCATCCATGTCCCCTGCCTCGAGAAGCTCCACGAAACTGGTGACCGTCCGTTGGATGAACAGCAGCGCGGTGGCTTCGAGCGGCTCGATGAAGCCCTGAGACAGCCCGACCGCCAGACAATTCTTGTTCAAGTGCTTCGTGACCCGCCCGATCTTCATCTTCAAGTGCCGTGCGGGCGTCGGCGAATCCAGCAATCCAAGCCCTTCGCGCAGCTCGTGTTCCGCTTCGTCGGCCGAGCAGAATGCGGAGCTGTAGACATAGCCGTTGCCGTAACGGCTGGTCAGCGGGATCCGCCAGCGCCATCCGTGCTTCAGCGCCGTCGATATCGTCTGGGACGGTATGACATCGTCGATCGGCGAGGGCAGCGCGATGGCCGCGTCGTTGAACAGGTTGTTCGAGAAGCTGACGAACGGCGTGTCGAGCGCCTTCTGGATGAGCAGCCCTGCGAATCCGGTGCAATCGACGAAGAAGTCTGCGCGGATCGGTTCGCCTTCCTGCGTCGATAGCGATGCGATCTCGCCTCGCTCGTTCAGCTGGACGCCGGTTACGTGGCAACTGCGGTGCTTGACGCCGCGCTGCAGTGCCTTTTTGTGCAGGTACTGGCCGAGCAGCACGGAGTCGAAGTGATAGCCGTACCAGACGTCGAACGGAAAGCTGCGGACCGGTTTCGGTGCCATATGTCGGTCGGCCAGATACGACGAAATGAAGAACCGGTTGGGGTGCGCCGGCACGTCGGCCCCATTCACCCTCGCCTCCGCGTTGTGGACGAACTGCGTCATCGTGAGGTTGTCGAGCATCGAGGCGAACGGATGGAAGTAGCTCTCGAAGCCGGGTTTGGTCGACCACTTGTCGAATGTGATGCCGCATTTGTAGGTCGCGTTGCACTCGGGCATCCACTCGGATTCCTCGATGCCCAGACTGTCGAAGAAACCTCTGAGCCAGGGCGTCGAACCCTCACCCACGCCAATGATCCCCACCACGGGCGACTCGATCACCTCGATCTCGACGCCTTTCTTGATCAGCGCGTTCGCCAGGATCATCGCCGTCATCCAGCCTGCCGATCCACCGCCGACGATCACGATCTTCCTGATCGCCGGCGGGATGCTCGTATTCTTCGGCGTCTCCGTGAAGGCGTACGAGTAATTGAACAGCGTGGCGGTCGGCATTTCGGTGTGTGTGGTCATGATTCACCATCGCGGAAGAGAGAATGCATGCAGCCCCAAGCCACTACGCTACCGTGATGCCTGCGCCATTGTCTGGCGCGTCGGCAAGTCGAATTATCGAATACTCGGGGCGACGCCGGCAGGCTTTCGCCCACCGCGTGCGCCCGAGCGATAATCGCCGCACGACGGCGCCTGCCGTCCGCCTGCCGAGCCCGGCTGGCCGACCTCGTTTCGATTGGGAGCCCCATGATGCCCGGTCACCCCGTGATTGCTGGAAGCTCGGTCCTTGTCGTCGTCGGGCTCCTGTTCGCACTCGGCGGCTGCTCGACGACGCCGGCCGACGACGCGCGCATCGCTCCCGTGCATAGCCAACACGTCATCGAGAGCCCGATCCGGACGGACCAGGACCGGCGCATGGACGCGGCGCGACATCCCGCCGAGTTCCTGCCGTTCACGCAGATGAAACCGGGCATGCAGGTGCTCGACGTTTCGGCGGGCGCGGGGTACACATCGCAACTGCTCGCGCTCGCCGTCGGTCCGACTGGCCGGGTGTGGGCGCAGCGCGAACAGCCCGGCGCGGCGCTGACCAAGCGGCTCGCCGACCATCCGCAGGCCAATCTCGTCGTGGTGATCCGTCCGTTCGAGGATCCGGTGCCCGATCAGGCGCCGAAGCTCGATCTGATCACACTCATCCTCAACTACCACGACATCACTTATCTGCCGGTCGATCGCGCCAAGATGAATCAACGATTGTTCGCAGCATTGAAGCCCGGCGGGCATTTCGTCGTGATCGATCATTCCGCCAAAGCTGGCGCCGACATCACGGTCGGGAAAACGCTGCATCGCATCGACCAAGCCATCGTCCTCGATGAAGTGCGCAAGGCGGGCTTCGTCCTCGAAGCCGAGAGCGACTTCCTGCGCGACCCCGCCGATTCGCGCGAGGAGTCCTCCGGCGACGTCAAGATTCCCACCGACAAGTTCGCGCTTCGATTCGTCAAGCCGTAGAGAGGGCCGCGATCCGACGATTCCGTCACCGGTGAAAGACCGTGCGCTCGCATCTTGCCGCAGCCCTCGTTGCGCTTGCCGCTATTGCAATGTTGGCAATGAGGCCGGTGTGCGCTGCGCCGGAGGACGAAATCAAGGCCGCATTCGGCGCGTTCGTTGCCGCACAGAACACGCACGACCTCAAAGCCGTCGGCGAGCTTCTCAGTGACTCTCCCGACTTTCTTTGGATCGACCCCGGCTCTGTCGTGCGGACACGCGATGAAGCGCTGAAGCGTTTTGCGGAGCTGTTTCAAAACAAGTGGCGCGTCGATCCTGCCTGGCTGACGCTCCAGGTCGTGATGCTCGACGTTTCCACGGCGGAGGTCATCGTGTACGTCACGATCAACAACGGCCCGGCGACCCAATTGACACGGATGAATCAGGTCATGGTCAACACGGCGCGCGGCTGGCGCGTGTTGACCATTCTCGCCGACAGGCCGCAGCGTTGACCGGGTCAAGCCAAGGTCTTGAGCAACACCCGCTTCGCGAACCCCGGAACGTAGTCGGGAACTTCGGCGATCAGCCGATACCCGAGCGCCGAATACAAGCGCGCCGCCGAATCGCTCAGCGTTTCGAGCAGCACATCGCGGCAACCTCTTTCGCTCGCCACGCGTTCCATGCACTGCAGCAGCGATGATCCCAGGCCGCGGTTGCGTTGCGTCTCCTCCACCCAAAGCAAATCGACGAACAGACGCTGCTTGATCACGCGGCCCACGATGCCGCCGACCACCACTCCACTCTCTCGAGCGAAGCAGGCGATGGGTGGCGATTCATCCCCTTCGATCTGCGAAAGCGCGTGACGTCGCATGCCCTGCGCAACGGCGGCGATATCCTCGGAGTTGGGCGATTCGTCAACAACGACGGGGAGCGCCGACATCGTGGCCCTGACTCGAATTCGATGGCGCAAAGGATCGGGCGACGTTGCATACCCGGACAGCGTAGGCCGAAATGCGTCGCGCGCCGACAGATTATGACCCTTGCTGACGACGCGCAGGTTGCCCACCGACGGGCCCGCACGGCATCTTCATACGTCCTGCGGGCTCGGCCAAGTCGTCGCCGTCGAGCGGTCGCCATTGCCATTCGAGGACTCTCCCGCGGCGCGGCGTTAGCCGGCGCAGGCGAGTGGCGCGATAATCGCCGCACGACGGCGCCTGCCGTCAGCTCACGGAGGAAATCGCCTTGGAATCGCCGACCCGGATGCGCGGCGTGCTCGCGCCCGTCATCACCCCGTTCGACAGCGAGCTGCGGCCCGACGCCGCGCGGCTCGCGAAGCACTGCCGCTGGCTGCTCGACAACGACGTCGGGCTCGCCGTCTTCGGCACCAATTCGGAAGCGAACTCGATGTCGGTCGGCGAGAAGGTCGCGCTGCTCGACGCGCTCGTCGAAGCCGGCCTGCCGCCCGCGCGCATGATGCCGGGCACCGGCTGCTGCGCGCTGACCGACACTGTCGAGCTTACGCGCCACGCGATGCGCCACCGCTGCGGCGGCGTGCTGATGCTGCCGCCGTTCTATTACAAGGGCGTCTCGGACGATGGTCTCTTCGCGAGCTACAGCGAGGTGATCCAGCGCGTGGGTGACGCGCGGCTGCGCATTTATCTCTATCACATCCCGCCGGTGTCGCAGATCGCGATCAGCCACGCGCTGATCGAGCGGCTGCTCGACGCTCACCCCGAGCAGATCGCCGGCATCAAGGACAGCTCGAACGACTGGAACAACATGCAAGCGATGCTCGAGCGCTTCCAGCCGCGCGGGTTCAACGTGTTCGCCGGCAACGAGCACTTCCTGCTCGAGACGATGCGCATGGGTGGTGCTGGGTGCATTTCCGCTTTGGCGAACGTCAATGGGGGAGCGATCGCGCGGCTGTATCGCGAGTGGAAGTCGGAGGATGCGAAGGCGCAGCAGGCTTCGTTGGATGAAGTGCGGAACGCCTTCGCAAAGTTTCCGATG
>WNFU01008678.1_pt1 | contig 13301 bp, 15 predicted proteins | sample 5400121 | NCBI WGS metagenome assembly WNFU01 (sample SAMN13153360, study PRJNA577476) | soil metagenome | isolation source: 100 cm soil or saprolite under grassland replicate 1 | place: USA:California | collected 2016-06-15
GGTCGTCGTGCCCGACGAGGAGTATTACGCACGGCGAGGTATCGATATCAGCGAGGACGCCCTTGACGCACCTGCCGGTCTCGACGCGTTCCTCAATGGATTTGAGGATGCCAACCCCAGGACGCGTGAGCAGCTTCTGCGGGCCAGCTACTGGCTCGACGCCGCCTACCGTGTCTGGGACACCTCGAAGTCGCTCAGCTATATCGCCGCGGTCAACGCTGTCGAGTCGCTCGTTCCGAAGCGAGAGCATGACCCCTGCCCGTGCTGCGGGCTCGACCGCAGCCCCGGCCCTACCGCCCGCTTTCACGACTTTGTCGAAACCTATGCTGCCGCGGAGGGAGCAGCGGATCGAAAGGCCATATACCGGTTGCGGTCGGCGTTCGTGCACGGCGACGGGCTTCACAACTTCGACGTCCCGCGAGTCTGGGGAGCCCTGGTCCCTGGCGACATGAAACACCGGGAGTTGCACGACGCGGCGTTTGCGGTCGCGAGCACCGCGATTCGCACCTGGTTTCTGAGCGCCACGCGCCCAAAGAACCCGTGACGGACGCCGTCGCCTGCTACCAACTTCTCGCTTTCTGGCCATTCGTCGACGGGCGTTGTCTCATCTGATCTGGTCCAGCTCACTGGCTCTCCGCCCCCCGCTCCCCCACCCCGCCGCCCGCGGCATGTCCGATCTTGCCTGTTTTGCGAATTTGATGTGGAGGCTTGGGTCGTTGGATGCTTCGCGCTCGGGCCAGTGGTTCAGAAACCCCGCATGGCCGCATCGGTGGATCTCCCTTGGGTGAGGGACGATGAGTGGCTCCCCAGTACCTATCCGCGCGACTGCCGGCTCCTCGTTTGTGGTGTCGTTCATCGATGAGACCGGCGCCCAGCGCCGCGAGCCCCTGCCGTCGTGCTGGGACGCGCCGTTCGAACGCGCGAGCCCGTCGAGGTCATTTCCAACCTTCAAGGGCCAGCGGAACTTTCCAGGGCTGTGGTGGTCGGTGACAACCGGCAAGCACGTCGGGTATGAGTCGTGGGTGGAGCGCGACGTCGCGATGTTGCTGGACTTCGACCCCGAGATCGTGGCGTTCTCCGCCCAGCCGTTCTGGCTCATCTGGCCCGGTCAGCAGGGTGAGCGCAAACATGCCCCTGACTTCTTCGCGCGGCGGACGGACGGGACCAGCGTGGTCGTCGACGTGCGCCCAGACGACCTGGTGGACCTGGAGGCCGCCGAGGCGTTCGAGGTGACCGCCGCCGCCTGCCAGGCGGTCGGCTGGGACTTTCGTCGGACCGGCGGGCCGTCCGCCGTCCTGGCCGCCAACGTGCGGTGGCTTGCCGGCTACCGTCACCCCCGGTGCCGCCGGCCTGAGCTCGCCGACGCGCTCATGGAGCGGTTCGTTGAACCGATGCCGCTGTTCGCTGGCGCTGCGGCAGTGGGTGACCGGCTTGCGGTCTTGCCGGTGCTCTACCACCTGCTGTGGCGCCATATGCTGATGACGGACTTGGCCGCCGCTCCCCTGTCGCCAAGCAGCATGGTCCATCGGGCGGAGGCGCAGGAGACGGCACGATGACCGGCCGCAAGGCCGCAGTGCTGCGGGTGGGTGACCGGATCCGCTTCGACGGGGTGGTCCAGACCGTCGTCGGGTTCTCGGGGACCCTGGTGCGGCTGGCCGATGAACACGGGCGGACGAGCGTGATCCGCCTGCCGCATCTGCTCACCGATCCCAGCTTCGAGCGGATCGGGCAGCGCGACCCTGGCCCCCTGCTGCCTGCTGGGCTGCTCAATGGCTTCCCCAAGCAGACGATCGAGGATGCCCAGTGGTGGGAGCGTCACGTCGCCGAGGTACTGACGGGACTGCCGCCCGACGCGCCACCCAGTACTCGGCCGCGGCCGGAGTTCGATCCCCAGACACGCACCCTCGGACAGCGTGAGCAGGCGAAGGCGGACGAGCTGGCCCGCCTGGGGCGCCAGGGGACGAGCGCCCGGACCGTCAAGCGCAAGCGGCTGCGCTACCAGGCGCAGGGCCTCGCCGGGCTGGTCGACTAGCGATGATCTTCCTTGGAGACGTATTTCGGGTGGAACTGCTTCAGGTAGTGCGCCGGCGCGAACCCGCCGAGGGCGGAGCGCCCCCAGCGCGCATGGTGCCCGATGCCCCAGACGGAGGCGAGCACGGTGGGCAGGGCATAGTACGGCTCCGGGGAGACGAACCGGATGGTGGCCGTGTCGATCTTCTCGATGGCGATCGGCTTACCGCCGATCGTCATCACCGACAGCGGCGTGGGGACGAGGTCCTTGTTGTTGTAGACGTCCTGGTACCAGAAGACGAAGTCGTCGGCGGTGAAGGGTTGGCCATCGCTCCACCTCATGCCCCGGCGGAGCAACAGGGTGGTCACCTTCCCATCCGGGCTCACCTCCCATGCTCTCGCGATATTGGGAACGAGCTTGGTGCCGGTGTAGTCGTAGTAGAGGAGCTTGTCGTTCTGGGCGACCCGGTGGCCGTTAGAGGTGTCGAAGGGCCCGGTGAAGGCGCGGCGCCAGGTGCCGCCGTATTTCCCGATCTCGCGCAGCGGCTTGACGACGAGGGGATCCTGGCCGATCCGCTCCTGGACAGGCGGGAGCTTGCCCGCCTTGACCAGCTCGGCGAGCTGCGGGGCTTCCTTGAAGCTCTTCGGGGTCAGGGCGGGATCAGTGACGACCTCGGCTCCCTCCAGCTTGCCGATCAGCGCGGCACCCAACTTCGTCCCTTGGGCGGCGGCGCCCAGCACGCCCCCGAAGGGAGCCTGCGTCGCGGGGACGGCGAGCAGACCGAGACGCAGCATGGTGCGCCGAGACAGCCGAGGGCCTTTGGGTCGCGAGACGTCCTTGTCTTCGCTCATGGGATCTCCCTTTCCTTCAGGTCGGGCGATACGTGACAGACTCTGATCTGCGCCTTGCCGGTGACGGACCACACCCTAGCGGGCGGGCATCACCATGTCAATCGCCCCTGCGCGGCTACTCGGTGCTGGCGAGGCGCCAGAGCAGGCGGCGATCGCTGACGGCGAGCCGCCATTCTGGGCAAGCGGTGCTCGTGAGGAGGACGGCTAGCGGACCGCCTGAATCGCGATCCGCGTGCCCTCGATCATCTGGTCGATCTCGGCCCGCGTGACGTTCAGGGCCGGCATGAAGCGCAGGGCGTCGGGCCGGGGGGCATTCAGCAAGAGACCCGTGTTCTCCCATCCCGGATGCTTCTCGATGTGGTCCCGCGCATACGCCACCACCGCGCCTGCGCCAGGATAGCCCAGATCGAGCGCGCGCAAGAGACCCCAGCCCCGCTCGTGGGAGAAGCCGAATTCGCCGACCAGCCCCTGCAGGCGCTCGCTGAGATACGTGCCCGCGTCCGCCACGTGCTGTAAGAAGCCCGGGGCCACCATGGCCTCCATCACCGCGCAACCGACGGCGGTCATGAGCGGGCTACCGTTGAAGGTGCCCCCCTGCTCGCCGTGCTCGAAGACCGAGACGGCCTCCTTGGCGCAGAGGGCGGCCAGGGGCACGCCGCCCCCGAGGCCCTTGCCCAGGGTCATGATGTCCGGCGCTTCGTCGGCGCTCCGCGCGAAATGCTCGTAGGCGAAGAGCTTGCCCGTGCGGCCCATGCCGGTCTGGATCTCGTCGGCGATGAGCAGGCAGTTGTGCCGCGTGGTGAGGGCGCGGAGCTCGCGCAGGAACTCCACGCGGGCCGGAAGCACGCCCGCCTCGCCCTGCACGGGCTCGAGCATCACCGCCGCCGTCTTGTCCGTGATGAGGGCCTCCACGGAGGCGATGTCGTTCAGCGTCGCCTTCGGAAAGCCGTCCACCTGCGGGGCAAACATGGTGTCCCAGCCCGCCTTGCCGCTCGCGGACATGGTGGCGAGGGTGCGCCCGTGAAAGGCGTGGTCGAAGGTGATGATCTCGAAGGCGCCGCCCTTCACGCGCCGCCCCCATTTGCGCGCCAGCTTGATGGCGCCTTCATTGGCCTCCGCCCCCGAATTGGTGAAGAAGACGCGCGGGAAGCTCGAGTGCTTGGCGAGGAGTCCGGCCAAGCGCAGGGACGGCTCGTTGTAGAAGGCCGGGCTGGGCGTGATCAGCTCGCGAGCCTGCGCGGCGAGCGCCTCCGTCACCACGCGGGGGCAATGGCCCAGGCACGTCACGGCCCAGCCCTGGACGAAGTCGAGATAGCGTTTGCCCCGATGATCGACGAGCCAGGAGCCGTCACCCTTGACGAACACCATCTCGGGCCGCTCCGTGATGTCCATCAAGTTTCCGAAGGCGAACTCCGGCTCAGCCATGGTAGGGATCACGGTCCACCACCTCCATCAGGCGCTCCGGATGTGCTGCGGCGCCGAATCCGAACTGCCGGTAGAGGCCATGCGCGTCGCGGGTGAAGAGAGTCCATCGACGCAGTCCTTGAAGCTCCGGGTGCGACATGATGGCGGCCATCAGGCTCTTGCCCACCCCGCTGCCCCGGTGCGACTCGAGGGCGAACACGTCGCAGATATACGCGAAGGTGGCGTGGTCGCTGACGACGCGGGCGAAGCCGACCTGCCGGCCCTCGTCGAAGGCGCCGAAGCAGAGCGAGTGCTCCATGGACCGGGCCACCGTCTCCCGCGGAATCCCCCGCGCCCAGTAGGACGTGGTCAGGAAGCCATGAATCACGTCGAGGTCGAGCCGCGAGCGGTCCGTGCTGACGACGATGCCCCCCACGCTCGTCTCCTTCATCCTCCTCCTCCCCCCGCCCGCTGCCCGAGCGACGCGGTCAGGCGCCGGGTGAGGGCGCGCGCCGCCCGCTCGCTCGGGGTGGCCACGAAGACGGTGTCGTCGCCCGCAATGGTCCCCACTACCCCCGCCAACTCCGCCTCGTCGAGGGCGCGCGCCACGGGGTGGGCGGCGGCGGGCGGCGTCTTGACCACCACCAGCGAGCCCGCGGGCGCCACGGAGAGGGCGAAGCCCCGCAGAGCACGCCGGAGCTTCTCCTGGCGCATGGCCGCCGGCGCGAACTGCGTCACCGCGGCCTGCAGCGCGAGGTAGCCCGTGGGAGTTTTCGCAAGACCCAGCTCGCGGAGGTCCCGCGACAGCGTGGGCTGTGCCACCACGATGCCGCGCTTCCGCAGGAGCTGCTGGAACTCGGCCTGGGACCGTACCGTTCCCGAGCGGAGGAGGTCGACGATCGCTTCCTGCCGCCGGCGCGCGCCCCCATCGCGATGTTCATTCATGAATGGTAATAATTATCCATACGACAGGTGGTTGTCAAGCCCCTCGACCGAATTCTTGGCCCTTGCCGCCGGCGGCGCCCTTGCCTAGACTGTCGTCGGCCGCTGCGCGGTCGTATGCTTGTGAGAGCCAAGAAGAGACCGATGCGCCGGAGCGCACCGCCCGCGAAGGCTGAAGCCAAAGCGGCGCGGCGGGTCGTCCGCACCGAGCCGGAGCCGGAAATCTCCAGGGTCCGCGAGCTCGAGCAGCGCTTGGCGGAGGCCCTGGAGCAGCAGACGGCCACGGGCGAGATCCTCCGGGCAATCTCGAGCTCGCAGTTCATCGAGCTCCACGGCGGCAGGATCTGGGTGAAGAGCCAACTGGGGAACCGGCTACGTCCGTAGCATCGGAGCGATGGCTCCACATTGCGTAGCGGGCGCAAGGAATGCTAGCGTGTGCGCCCATGAGCCCTCCATCACAGAGCCCGCTGCCGTCCCGGGAAACGATGTCCCTCGTCCAGCGTCGATGGGCGGAGGACGTCCTCCCCGCCCTCATCCGTTACATCGAGATCCCCGCGAAATCGCCGGCCTTCGACCGCGAGTGGACGGCCCACGGACACCTCGACCGCGCCGTCGCCCTCATCGAGGAGTGGAGCCGCCGCCGTCCCATCGAAGGCCTCACCGTGGAGACGGTGCGGCTCCCCGGGCGGACCCCCGTCATCCTCATGGAAGTGCCGGGCACGTCGCCGGAGACCATCCTCCTCTACGGACACTGCGACAAGCAGCCGGAGATGACGGGCTGGGCGGAGGGACTGGGCCCGTGGATTCCGGTGCGCAGGGGCGATCGCCTCTATGGTCGCGGCGCCCAGGATGACGGATACGCCGCGTTCTGCGCCCTCACCGCCATCGAAGCGGTGCAGGAGGCGGGTGCTCCCCATGCGCGCCTCGTGGTGCTCATCGAGGCGAGCGAGGAAAGCGGCAGCCCTGATCTCCCTGCCTACATGGAGGCCTTCGCCGCCCGCATCGGCGAGCCCGATCTCGTCATCTGTCTCGACTCGGGTTGCGGCAACTACGAGCAGCTGTGGGGCACCACCTCGCTCCGCGGTGTCATCAACGGCGTGCTCACCGTGGAGGTCCTGAGCGAGGGCGTGCACTCGGGCGCGGCCAGTGGCATCGTGCCCTCGAGCTTCCGCATCGCGCGCCAGCTTCTCTCGCGTATCGAGGACGAGCGCACGGGCGCTCTCGTGCGCGACTTCCACGTCGAGGTGCCGTCTGCCCGGGCCGCCGAAGCGCGGGCGGTGGCCAAAGTGCTGACGCCGGAGGCGGCGGAGCGCTTCCCCGTGGTGGACGGCATGAGCTATGCCCAGGACGATCCCGTCTCGCTGCTCCTCGCCAATACCTGGGAGCCCGCGCTGTCCATCACGGGCGCGGCCGGCCTGCCCACTCCCGAGGATGGCGGCAACGTGCTCCGCCCCTTCACCGCGCTCAAGCTCTCCCTCCGCATCCCGCCCACCCTCGATGCGGCGCAGGCCAACCGCAGGCTCAAGGAACTGCTCGAGGCCGATCCGCCCTACCGCGCGCGCGTGCGCTACGAGGGCGCCAATCCGTCGCCCGGCTGGGACGCCCCGGCCACCCAGCCGTGGCTCGTCGATGCCGTGCAGTCGGCCTCCGAGCGTCATTTCGGCAAGCCCGCCATGTTCAAAGGACTGGGCGGCTCCATTCCCTTCATGGCCATGCTGGGCGAGCGATTCCCCAAGGCTCAGTTCTTCATCACGGGCACGGGCGGGCCCGGATCGAATGCCCATGGCCCCAACGAGTTCCTGCACGTGCCGTACGCGGAGCGCCTGACCAGCTGCGTGGCCGACGTGATCGCCGCGCACTACCTCGCGCGGCGCCGCTGAGGCTAGGCGGTGGCCAGGCCCGCGAGGGCGCGGACTCGCGGCTTCACCACGAGCCATGCGCGCCCGAGGTAGACGCAGAGGATGATGAGGGCGGCGTTCGCCGTCCAATAGAGGATCCAGTTGTTGAAGCGCCACCCCAGCGTCCGGTGGATCAGGGTTTCCTCGATGATCTGGTGGATGAAGTAGAGAGGTAGCGCCGTCTGTCCCAGCGTGACCAGCCATGGAATCTCCCGGCCCCGCGCCTGCATCAGCCAGTAGGAGAAAGCGAGGGTCCACGTCACGCCCCAGATGATCAGGAAGGTCGTCACGCCACGCGGCGTCCAGTAGTGGTTCAGGCCCTGGTCACGCGCGAAGCCGAAGCGGGGCGTGGTGGGGATCCACCACTCCCAGAGGGCGTAGGCGACGAGGAAGAGCAGACCGACCAAGGCCGCCCGCGCGAAATAGCGCGTCTCCTCGCGCGGGCCGCGCGCGCGGGCTTCGAGCCACACCCAGCCCTGCACGAGCCCGAGGAGCGCGGCGGCGACCCACGGCCAGGGCGGGAAATCCCCGAAGAGCACCACGCCCAGCCTCGAATGCGCGGCGCACCAACGCACGAGCGCGGGGTGCAGCCATGTGAACGAGAGGTACAGGAGCACGGCGAGAACCGTCAACGCCCAGCGCATGACACGCCGGCGCAGCGCCGGCACGAGCGGGCCGAGGAGGATAACGCTGAGCCCTATGGTCTGGAGCACGCCGCCATGCCACACCCGCTCTTCGGGCGGCACGGGACCGCGCGGCAGCATGATCACGTTCAGGAGATAACCGGCGGCGATGATGCCGATGCCGCGGCGGAAGTACTTGGCGAGCTCGTCGACGAAGCGGCCGGCGTGCCGGTGTCGGTGAAAGGAGATGGGCAGGCAGAAGCCGACGAGGAAGAGGAACATCCCGGCGGGGAGAATGAGGCTGCCGTAGACCAGGTGGTAGCGCGCCCACCCCATGCCCACGTCCATCCAGTCGCGCGAGGTGTGATTGACGACCATCAGGATGAGCGCGATGCCGCGCATCCCGTCGATGAATTGGAGCCGCCCCGCCCCCGGAGGGCTTTCGGTGGCTCGGCTGGAGTTCAAGGCCTGCCCCGGCCCTCTACTGCACCTTGCCTCGGTCTTCGACCAGGCTATACGCCCACACCGTCACCCGGTAGTGGTCGGCGACGGCCATGCGGCTGATCTCGTAGTATGTGCTGTTGAAGCCGGGAACGCCTCCCGGCACGCGCTCCACCCGCTGGCTCACCACGTTCTCCGAGGCGTCGAGGGCTTGCCCGAGGAGCAGGAAGGGCTCCGCGTACTGCCCGTAGCGGCTGGTCACTCGTCCGAAGATCAACCGCGAGCCGTCCGGGGCCGGCGTCACTTTCCACTCGACGGAGAACTTGGACTCCCAGCCTGGCATCAGCGTGGTGAAGGATGCGGAGGGCGAGAACTGATCACCCCCCGTCGCGCAGGCCGTGATGATGAGAGCTATCACTCCGAGTCGGGCGAGGGCGACGACCGATCGCGACAGCGGTCTCATGGCGTGCCTCCCGCCCGTGACTATTGTGAGCGGCCGCGGCCCGCGACATCCCAGATCGCTTCCACCTTCTGCCCACGCATCGCGTAGATGCGGTCGTACAGATTGATGGTCGGGTCGCAGTGCGGCGGGAAGAACTCGATGAGCTGGCCGAGCGCGGGCAGTCGCCCGTCCTCGGTCACCATGAGGCGGCCGTGCTCGTCGCCCGCCCACGAATAGGCCACGCCGGGATACTCCACCGCCTCGGGAACGAAGGGCTTGTCCGTGGAAAAGGCCTTGAGGCCGCCGTCGACCATGGCCATCTCGCGGCTCGGCACGCTGATGACCGTGGTCAGCACGGTCAGGGCCATCTCGAAATCGTCGTAGTCGCCCCCGCCCTTGCCGCCGATGCGCCGGTAGTCGAGGTCCATCACGCAGTACGATCCGCTCTGGAGCTCGGTCAGGCCCTTGAGATCAGAGTCGATATTGAAGGTGCCGGACGAGCCGCCGCTCACGATCTCCACGGGCAGCCCGTTCTTCTCGAAGAGATCGCGTGTCTTCATGAGCTTGTTCATCCAGCGATGCGAGGTCTTGCGCCGGTTGGCGTAGCCCGGTACGTGGGCGCAGTGCCCCGCGTAGCCCTGGAGGCCGCGCAGATTGAGCGCGCTCTCCAGCGTCACCATGCGTCCGACATGGACGGCGGCCTCTCCCGGTTGGGTGCCCGTCCGCCGCCCGCCCACGTCCACGTCCACGAGGACGTTGAGCACTTTGCCCGCGGCCGCCATGGCCCGGCCGAGCTCGCGCACATTGTCCGGATTGTCCACGACCACCAGCGTCTCCGGCGCCTGCTCGAGCACGCCCATCAGCCTCCCGATCTTCTCCGGCCCCACAACCTCCGTGGTGATGAGGACATTGCGGATGCCCGCCGCCGCCATCACCTCGGCCTCGCCGACCTTGGCGCAGCAGATGCCCACGGCGCCCGCGGCGATCTGGCGGCGCGCGATCTCCGGGCACTTATGGGTCTTGGAATGCGGCCGGAGCTTCTTCCCCGCCGTCTTCACGTACGCGGCCATCTTGGCGATGTTGCGCTCGAAGCGGTCCAGGTCGAGGAGGAGGGCGGGGGTGGGAATCTCGTTCCGGGTCATGGCGTGGCGAGCATACCACGGCTCGTTATGTCGCTGTCTTGGCGGTGCCGGATACGGAACTCCGTGTGGAGGCCACCTTACTCGGTCGTGCCCGTGAGATCGATGACCCTGCCGTCTCGGAGCACGTTCATCTTGAACGGGGTGCCCAGAGGCACGGCCGCCAACTTGCTGCGGATCTTCTCGATGTTGTCCTCGGACACAACGGGAATGCCATCGACCGAGAGGATGATGTCGCCGCCCACGGCGATCTCCTGTCCGCCGATGGTGACGACCCCGTCACTCCCCAGCAGGCCCATGTTCCACGCCGTCGAGCCTTGGGCGACCGTCTTGACGAGGAACCCGGCGGGCGCAGGGACGTTGAAGATAGTCGTTCGCCGCATTGCTCCCGCACCACGGCTTCTTGTATCATCGCCGCCATGACCATCCCTGCCCTCGTGCATCCCGGTGAAGTGGATTGGTCCGGGGAAAACCCCGGCATGTATCTGAAGGAGACACCCAACGGTCCCTTCGTGACCCTCGTCTCGTTTTTTCGCGTGGTGGCCTCGCCCTACGGGCGTGGGCACGCGCTTGTGCTCCTCGAGGCTCCGCTCCTTCACCGGAGCCTGCCCGAGGCCCTCAATGTCTGTGTCACGGACAATGACGCCCTCGCCCGCTATCTCGTGAGCAACTTCGCCGCGTACTTCGGCGCCTTCAAGGGCGCGGAGGCGCTCCAGTACATGGACTATGTCCCGCTCGAGGGCGTGGCCGCCTCCGGCGACACGCGCTCCGCCTACATGGAGTGGATCAAGGGGCCGGGGGTGGAGGTGACGCTGTCCTGGGAGGATCTGGGCGAGCCCTTCATGATCAGTCTCCCGAAAGAGAAGTCGGCGACGGGAAAGCACACCCTCCACAGCCTCTTCGTGGACGCCCGCCGCGTGACCACCACCGTCAACGGCCGTTCCCTCAAGGGCAAGCCCGTGCCGCGCGAGTTCGCGGGGCGTCAGAGCAGCACCGCCTTCCTCGCCTATTCCGAGACGTGGATCAAGGTCTAGGAAATCGATCATGGCCACCGCCACTCCCCGGCTCATGGGCGCGGAAGTCAAGCGCAAGGAAGATCCGCGGCTCGTGACCGGCACGTCGACCTACGTCGGCGACATCAACATCGCGGGGCTGCACTACGTTGCGTTCGTGCGGAGCCCTCATGCCCACGCCACCGTGGGCGCGATCGACACCGCAGTAGCCGCCAGGCGGCCCGGCGTCTTCAAGGTGGTGACGGGCGAGGATCTGCGCGCGCACTGCCAGCCCATTCCGCCCGGTGGGCCGAGCGCGGAAGGCGGGGGCGGCGCGGCCACGAGCGTCGGCCGACGGCACTATCCGCTGTCGATCGGCCGCGTGCGCTATGTCGGCGAGCCGGTGGCGGCGGTGATCGCGACTTCCGAGTCAGCGGCCGTCGACGGAGCGGCCGACGTCGTGGTCGCCTGGGAGCCCCTGCCCGCGGTGGCCGATCAGTTCGCGGCCATGGAGGCCGGCGCGCCCCAGCTCTTCGATGATGCGCCGAAGAACATCGAGCACGAGACGCCCATCAAAGTCGGCGAGCCCGACGCCGCCTTCGCCAAGGCACCCAAGGTGGTCAAGCAGCGCATGGTGAGCCAGCGCCTGTGCGGGGTGCCCATGGAGCCGCGGGCCGCTCTCGCCATGCCTGATCCCGCCTCCGGTGGCCTCACCCTCTGGTCGACCACCCAGGCGCCGCACGTGCTGCGCAACGACATCGCCACCTGCCTCGGGCTCGAGCAGAACCTGGTGCGCGTGATCGCGCCGGAGGTGGGCGGAGGCTTCGGCGTGAAGTTCGGCATCTACGCCGAGGACGCGACCCTCGCCGCGGTGGCCAGGCTCTTCCGTGTGCCCGTGCGCTGGACGGAGACGCGCGTCGAGCACATGACCTTTCATCCCGGACCTCACCCTGCTCATGGGGGTGGGGGTGTACAAGGTGACGAACGTCGATCTCAAGTCGACGTGCGTGTTCACCAACTCCACGCCGGTGGCGGCCTACCGCGGCGCGGGGCGGCCGGAGGCCGCCTACTATCTCGAGCGGCTGATCGACGTGGTCGCCGCCGAGCTGGGCAAGCCGCCGGAGGAGATCCGGCGGAAGAACTTCATCGCACCCGCCGCGTTTCCCTACACCACCCCCACCGGCCAGAAATACGACAGCGGCGAGTACGACCGCGCCCTCGGGAAAGCGCTGGACATCGCCGGCTATCAGAAGCTCCGGGCCGAGCAGGCAGACCGGGTGAAGCGTGGCCATCCGAAGCTCCTCGGCATCGGCATGGCGGTCTACGTCGAGATGTGCGGCTTCGGTCCCTTCGAGAGCGCAGTCGTCCGCGTGGAGCCCGGGGGCACGGTGACCGCGTTCACGGGCACCTCGTCGCACGGACAGGGGCACGAGACGACCTTCGCCCAGATCATCGCCGATCATGTCGGGGTCGACTTCGACAAGGTCGTGATCCGTCACGGCGACACCCTGAACACGCCCATGGGCAATGGCACGGGGGGCAGCCGCAGCCTCGCCGTGGGCGGCTCCGCCATCATGGGCGCCGCCGTCAAAGTGCAGGAGAAGGCGCGCCGCATCGCCGCCCACCTGCTCGAGGCCGCCGCGGACGACGTGGTCTTCGAAGGAGGACGCTACCAGGTCAAGGGCGTGCCCGCCAAGGCGCTCACCCTCGAGCAGATCGCGCCCAAGGCCTACGCGGACGGCCTGCCCGACGGCATCGAGTCCGGTCTGGAGGCGACCGACTTCTTCCGCCCCCCGCAGCTCGTCTATCCATTCGGCGCCCACGTCGCGGTGACCGAGGTCGATCGCGACACCGGCCACGTGAGCGTTCGCGATTTCATCTCCGTGGACGACTGCGGCGTGCGCATCAGCCCGCTCCTCGTGGCGGGCCAGGTGCACGGCGGCCTCGCGCAGGGTATCGCCCAGGCCCTCGTGGAGGAGATCGTCTACGGCGCCGACGGCCAGCTCGTCACCGGCTCGCTCATGGACTACGCGGTGCCCCATGCGGAGGACCTGCCGCTCTTTACCACCGACCAGACGGTCACCCCCACGCCCTTCAACCCGATGGGCGCCAAGGGTATCGGCGAAGCCGCCACCATCGGCTCGACGCCCGCCACCGTGAACGCGGTGGTGGACGCCCTCAAGCACCTGGGCGTGCGTCACCTCGACATGCCCCTCCGGGCCGAGCGTGTGTGGCGCGCGCTGAACCAGGGAAAAGCCTAGCTCCTGCTTCGTCCGCCCCGCGCCGGTCCTGCCTCGCGGCCGAAGGCCCTGCGCAGCTCGCTCTTGGCGCGCTCGAGCACGCGCTTCTGAGACGAGGGCAATCCCTTGCCGGCGCGGTTGATGTAGAAGTTGAGCATCGACATCGCGGACTGGTAGGGCGGCGCCTTCCGGCGCCTGCTGCGAAGAGCGGAACGCTTGAGTGAGGCCGCCACCGCCGCCGGATTGCGAAGCTCGAAGACCTTGGCTTCGAGGTCCAGGGCATTGCTCGTGCGCGTGACATGCTGCGACCACTTCCTT